>Ga0307373_10014987_pt1 | contig 10596 bp, 8 predicted proteins | sample OX2MG_FD_202534 | JGI IMG/M metagenome (GOLD analysis project Ga0307373, IMG submission 202534) | Soil microbial communities from Risofladan, Vaasa, Finland - OX-2 | ecosystem: Environmental > Terrestrial > Soil > Coastal area > Acid sulfate soil | place: Finland: Risofladan, Vaasa | collected...
GGCAATCGGGGGATATTAGTGCCGGACGTTTGTAGCTGACAACGTGAAACTCCACCGGGCAAGCCGGTGGCATCGCCCGCCTTTGCAGACGGCCGAAAACATGATAACCTGTACCGTTCGAAAGTCCGATGCCCCAATCACCCCGAATGCGAACGAAACATGGCCAAGCCCCATCGCCCATTGAAGAAAGCCAATCACGGCAAACGCCCCGCCAATAGCAAGGCCCGCAAACTGAAACGACGAGATATCAAGACCTGAAGACGCAAGGAGATTGGTGTGGTGAAAGACCTGATCCTGGATTTCTCCGAGTATGATCTGAACCACATCGTCGCCGACCTGGATGAGATTCGCCGCTACAATCCCCAGCGGTACGAAATGGAAATGCTCACCGCCGTCGTCCACGAAGATTTGGTTCGTAAGACGGGCGTCGGTTACAAGGACGTGCGGCACGACGAATTCTGGGCTCGCGGGCACATGCCGGGGATGCCGATCATGCCGGGCGTGATGATCTGCGAGACGGCCGCCCAGTTGTGCGGCTTCCTCACGATGAAACACGACGTGCTCGGCATCAAGGTGCTCGGTTTCGGCGGGCTTGACGAGGTGCGGTTCCGCGATCCGGTTTATCCGGGCGATCGCCTGGTGATGGTCACCCAATTGCTCAAGGTGCGCCGCGGCGCCTTGGTCGTCAGCCGCTTCCAGGGCTTCGTGGGGCAGTCGCTCGTCTGCGAGGGGCTCATCAAGGGCGTGCCGTTGCCCACGGAGCACCTGCGCGGCAGGCAGTCGGTGGTCGGCTGAACCCCCAGTGGCGGATGGAATTCATGGGCCGCCGCGCGCTACGTAAGATCGATCCGTCGCTGGTTCTGACGAGCCACCTTCGTTCGCTGGACGAACTGCCGTGTCCCTGGGACGCCGCGGTTGTGTTCGGGCGCCGGGCCCCGTTGGAGATCGAAGTGGGCAGCGGCAAGGGGTTGTTTCTCTCGTCGGCTGCGGCGGCGCGGCCGGACCACGATTTTCTCGGCACCGAGGTGGCCCGCAAGTACGCGCTGCACGCAGCGGCGCGGCTCAAGCGACGTTCGTTGGCCAATGCACGCCTGGTCCACTGCGATGCCTTGCGCCTGTTCCACGAACGGCTCCCCGACGCCTCGGTGCTCACGATCCACGTTTATTTTCCCGACCCCTGGTGGAAAGCGCGGCACAAGAAGCGCCGCGTGATGAACGCCCCCTTCCTGCGCGATGTCCAGCGGACCCTGATGGGCGGCGGCACGCTCCACTTTTGGACCGATGTGCAAGAATACTTCGAATCCACGTTGGAGCTGATCGGCAAGACGGTCCAGCTCGAAGGCCCGTTCGCAGTGGCTGAACGGCCCGCCGAGCACGAACTCGACTATCGTACGCACTTCGAACGCCGCACGCGGCTCAGCGGCCTGCCCGTGTTTCGGGCCGAATTTCGCAAAATTGCGGATTAGATATACTCGTTCCCACGCTCCGCGTGGGAACGGTTCCGCGGACGCTCCGCGTCCCGATGTGCTGCCGATTTCCGTCGTCGCGGGGCCGCGGAGCGGCCGAAGATGTGTTCGGGGTACCCGCGCAGTGGGTCGGCAGAGCGTCGGAACAAGGAAGATCCGAAATCCGCGATCCGCAATTCCCTTTCACTCGTTGACATAGGTCTCAAGAAACCTCGCCAAGCGGTGAAAATCCGACTCTGGCTCGACGTAGCGGACCATCGTGATCAGCGTCTCGGGGTCGACCAGGATCTCGAACGGCACGTAATTCAACTCGAACTGACCCGAGACCGAAACCATCACACCATCGAGTTTTTCCTCGACCAGCGCGCGGTACGCTCCGACGCCAAGCTGGCTGCCCAGCATGACGTCGAAGGCGTGCGGCCGCGCGCAGCGGGCTTCGTACCCGAGTTGCACGCCCGTCACGCGGCGACTCCTCTGCGTCTGCCGCTTGTATTCCTCCATCACCAGCCTGGCGAACGTGCGCCCCAGGTTGACCTGGGAAATCACGATGTGATTGTGATCGTCGCGGGGAATGCCCTCGAGGTACTTCATCGGAAGGAACTCAGCCAACCCCTCGGCCAGCACGATCACGCCGAAATCCTTCCCTTCCTTGTCCTCGCGCACGCGCATCGTCTTCACGATCCTGCGGACCACCTCCTCGACGACCATCACGGGCCGCGTGCCAGGTTCGTCCGGCTGCGGATTTTCGACCGGTTCCTGGGCCAGGAACTTGCCGGTGATGTCCTCGACGCTGATCACGAGGCTGGCCTCACCGGCAATCGCGGCGCCGTAGGCCAACCAGCCGGCGCTGCGGCCCATCGTCTCAGTGAGGTAATAGCTGCGTACCGCCTCGGCGTCGGCCAGCAGGTTGCGGATCTCGCCCGCCAACGTCTCGACGGCGGTGAAGTACCCGAACGTGAAATCGATGCCCATGTAGTCGTTGTCGATCGTCTTGGGCAAATGCACGACGGGCAACCGCGGCGCGCCCGCGGGCAGGTGCTCCTGGAACCGCTTGAACTTGTTGGCCGTCTTCAGCGTGTCGTCGCCGCCGATCGACACCAGCGCGTCGACTTTCAACGAGACCAGCGCGTCATGCACCCTCTTCAGCGGTGCCGTGCGCTCGGCGTCCGACAAGTGCGAGGGGTGCGAGACGTTTTTGCCCGGGTTGGTGCGGGCGGTGCCGAGCAGGATACCCTGGCTATTGCGAGTGCGGCGCAGCATTCGATGGTCGATCATCACGTACTCGTTGCCCTCGACCAGGGGGCGGTCGGGCACGAACTCGACCAGGTGCGAATAGCCGTGAAGCACTCCAACCACCTCAATGCCGTTTCGCAGGAACGAAACGGCGGCGGTCGAAATCACCGCGTTGGCCGCCGGCGCGGGACCGCCCGCGAACAAGATGGCCACGCGGCGCAGCGGACTGTCGATCCTGAGCGGCGGATGAAGGGGGGAAGTTTCATTCATACTGGACCTCCGTGGGGCAGGTTTCCAAGGGTACCAGTATACCTTAGGTAGCGGAACTCGTGAGAGTTCCGAATTGCAAGGTAGCGGAACTCGTGAGAGTTCCGAATTGCAAGGTAGCGGAACTCGTGAGAGTTCCGATTTGCAAGGTAGCGGAACTCGTGAGAGTTCCGATTTGCAAGGTAGCGGAACTCGTGAGAGTTCCGATTTGCACCCTCGGGTCGGAATTCTCACGAATTCCGCTACGCATTGGACCTGCCCTGCGACGGCCCCTCAGGAGCTGGTCCAAGTGCGTTCGATGAACGTCGTATCGACGTTGCCGTCGACGAACGACGAATGGTTCAGGATGTCGAGCAGCCGCGGCACGGTCGTCTTGATTCCCTCAACCCGCAACTCGGCCAGCGCCCGTTTCATCGTGCGAATCGCCTCGTCGCGCGTCGGCTGGTACACGATCAGCTTGCCGATCATCGAATCGTAGTACGGCGAGACCGTGTAGCCCGGGTGGACGTGAGAATCCCAGCGCACTCCAAAACCGCCGGGCACGATCAATTGCCCGATCCGTCCCGGCGACGGCTGGAAGTTCTTGGCCGGGTCTTCGGCATTGATCCGGCACTCCAGGGCAACGCCCTTGGCGACGATCTGTTCCTGCGCGAACGGCAGCGCTTCGCCGGCCGCCACCCGTATCTGCGACTTGATCAGGTCGATGCCCGTCACCAATTCGGACACGGGATGTTCGACCTGGATACGCGCGTTGACCTCGATGAAGTAGAACCCACCTTGGCGGTCGACGATGAACTCGACGGTCCCGGCGTTGGTGTAGCCCGCGACCTTGATCAGCCGCACGGCGGACTCGCAGATCGCGTTTCGCACTTTCGAGTCGAGGCCCGCGGCGGGGCTTTCCTCGATCACCTTCTGGTGCCGCCGCTGCATCGTGCAATCGCGCTCCCAGAGGTGTACGACGTGTCCGTGGTGATCGGCCAGAATCTGCACCTCGACGTGCCGCGGGTGCTCGATGTACTTCTCCAGGTAAATACTCGAGTCGCCGAAGGCCGCCGCCGCCTCGGTCTGCGCCTGCTGGATGGCGCTCTTCAGGGCCAGGTCGTTCAGGGCCACTCGCATGCCGCGTCCGCCTCCCCCGGCCGAGGCCTTGATCAACACCGGGAAGCCGATCTGGTGCGCCACCTCGATCGCCTGCCGCTCGTCGGAAATCAGGCCAGCGCTTCCCGGCACGACGGGGACCTTCGACTCGCGGGCCAGCTTTCGCGCTTCGTTCTTGTCGCCCAGCCGGCGCATCGCCTCGTGCGACGGTCCGATGAAGTCGATGTTGCAACTGCGGCAGACTTCATTGAAATGGGCGTTCTCCGAGAGGAAACCGTAGCCCGGATGGATGGCTTGCACGTTGCCGATTTCCGCGGCGCTGATGACGCGATCGATCTTGAGGTAACTTTCGGACCCCTTGGCCGGACCTACGCAGTAAGCCTCGTTGGCCAGCTCCAGGTACTTGGCGCCGCGGTCGGCCTCGCTGTAGATGGCTACGGTCTCGATATCCAACTCGCGGCACGCGCGGATGATGCGCAACGCAATCTCACCGCGGTTGGCAACCAGAATTCGCTTGAACATCATTCACTATTGCCGGGGATCGACCTTGAACAACGGTTGGCCGAATTCCACCGGGTCGCCGTTTTCGACCAGCACCGCCACGATCTTCCCCGAAACGCCGCTGGGAATCTCGTTGAAGACCTTCATGGCCTCGATGATGCAAACCGCCGTGTCGGGCCCGACGTGGTCGCCCACCTTCACGAACGGGGGCGTGTCGGGGCTGGGCGAAGCGAAGAAAGTGCCAACCATGATGCTCTTGATCTCGATCAAGTGGGTATCGACCGCCGGCGCCGACGACGAGTTCGCCGATTTGGCGCCCTGGACGACCGGCATGGCCGCCACCGGCTGCAGCATAGGCGCCGCCACCGTGGAGACCATCGGTTCATGGTGCTTGCGAAGCCTGATTCGCACCTCCGCGTCGCGCAGTTCGATCTCGGCCAGGTCGTGTTCGTTCATCAACTCGACCAGCCGGCGGATGCGGCGCACGTCAAAAATATCGCCCGAATTCGACGGTGGGCTTGCCATGCAGTATCTCCGACTCCCTCAACGACCGCGTTTACTCGACCACCGCATCCGCCCAGGTCTTGCCGCAGTGGGTCAGCACTTCGCAGCCGGTCTTGGTCACCAGCACGTCGTCTTCGATCCTGACCCCACCCCAGCCGGTCACGTAAATGCCCGGTTCGACCGTCACCACCATCCCCGCCTTGAGCGGCTGATCATTCACGGAACTGAGCCGGGGGCCCTCGTGGATGTCGAGCCCGATCCCGTGCCCCAAGCCGTGGCCAAATTGTTTGCCATAACCGGCGTCGGTAATCACTTTCCTAGCCACGGCGTCCACTTCCGCGCCGGTCACGCCTGGGCGGATCGCGGCAATGGCACGCTCCTGTGCGGCGAGCACAAGTCCATACACCCTTTCAAGTTTTGGCGAGATTCTACCCCTCGCTAATACCCTCGTCAAGTCGCTCTTGTAGAGCCGGGCCGTGGCGCCCCAGTCGACCAGCACGAAGTCGGCCGAGTCGATCCGTCGCAGCGTTGGCCGCGCGTGGGGCAGAGCCGCCTGGGCTCCCACAGCAACGATCGGCGGAAAACTGCTTCCCTTGGCGCCGAACAACCGCAACTGGTGTTCCAAGTCATCGGCCACTTCCTTTTCCGTTTGTTCCCCACGCAGCGTTGCGCGCAATACGGCGAACGCCTTCTCGGCGTACCGCGCCGCCTCGACGATTTCGGCCACCTCCTCCTTGTCCTTGATTTCGCGCAATGACTCGATCACCCCCGTGGTCGCGATCAGACTCGTCTGAGGCAGTTTTCCACCAAGTTGCTGGAACACCGCGAGCGTCATCGAGTCGGCCTCGATCCCCAAACGCCGAACTTTCGCCGACCGCACCACATCGGCCACGGAGTCGAGCATTTTCGTACCCTGATTGCGGATACGGAACTTCAGCTCCGGGCATTCGACTTCCAACTGGGTTTCATAGCGAGTGTCGCTGATCACGATCGTGTCGCGCGCACCGAGGAGCAAGAAACTGTCATCGCCCGTAAAACCGGTGAGGTACGTCACGTTGGTGAAGTTCGTCACCAAAATGGCTTCGGCGCCCGGTTTGCGGAGCAATTTTAGCGCCAAGCTGCGGCGGGTGGCAAAGCGGTCCATGATGGCTCCAGGAGGACGGCGAGCGCGGGGCGTAAGCCCCCCGGTGGTTATACTTCACGCGGCCGGCAATGAGACATCTTGTCACGAGAAAGTGGTGGCTGGTGGCAGAGCCTAAGCGATGCCCCGGCTCGTGGGGCGTGGGGCAGGTTTCCAACCTGCCATACACCTCTGCTATGGCAGGTTGGAAACCTGCCCCACGGGCTCTGTCCCAGCCACCGTGAATGTCTCATTCTTGGCCGCGTGCAGTATAACGCGGCGTCGGGTCGCTCGGCCGCGCGTCCAAACGGTGGATCCTGTCACAGGGAGCGCAAACTGCGAGGATTGGTCAAGCCGCACTGACGTGGAAGGCCGATTTTTTCCGATTCATTTGGCAGAATCGTTGCAACCGACACAGAAAGAAGGCGCACCCCTGCCATCGGGAATGCCATGCCGAAGGGAATGTCCGTACACGCCGCTTTTGCAACCCAACAGGGGGGAGATGCCTACGTCATGGGAGCGAATCGCGAGGCCCATGATTGCTGCTCGCGCCCCCGGGAGGAAGCGAGGAAGGCCCTGACGTACACGACGGCGGCGATCGTCGCGCTGGCGATCATCTTTCGGTGCGGGGCGCCGTTGGCCCAGGCCCAACTGCAAAGCCTCGCCGACGAAATCGTCGTGACCACGGCGGCTGCGAACAAGCCGAGGAAACCCGCAACCGGCGCGGGTGCTGGCACGAATGTCTTGGCGAACCGGGCGAGCCTGCAGAAGCCACGTCCCATTCCGGGCGCTCCCGGCGCGCCCTCCATGTCGATTCAACGCCTCCCGCCCGCGGTGTTCTCGCCGGCGGGGCGCGATGGCGCGGCCAGCCCTGTGGTTCGTCTCGCGCAGGCGCCCGGCGCCGCTGAACTGCCCGCGCCAATTTATGGTCCACTGGATATCCCCGCGGGAGTTGAGGAAGGGCCTTCCCATGGCCTGACTCTCGATCAGGCCATCGAGCGCTTGGTCCGCGAGAACTACGACCTGAGGGGCCTGGCTTACGAAATCCCACAGGCGCGGGCCGACGTGCTGACGGCGGGCTTGCGCTCCAATCCGTTCGTGTTCGGTACCGCTTCGGGCTACCCCTACCAACCGTATTCGCCAAGCCGCCCGGGCGAAAACACCTACAGTATGACCGTGATCCAGCCCATCGACGTGAACCGTAAACGATTGGCGCGGATCGACGTGGCGACGCGGGCCAGACAAGTGCTCGAGGCGCAGTACCAGGACGCGGTGCGGATCGAGATCGACAATCTCTACAACGGCTTTCTCGACGTCGTGGCGGCCCGCGAGGCCGTCGGCTACGCTCGCGCGGGCATGGAGGGGCTCGGGAGCGTGTTGCGGACGGCCCGTGGCCAGCTCGATTCGGGGCACATCTCCCAACAAGACTACCAGCGCGTCGAGAACCTACTCGAGTCGGCTGATATGCAGTTGGAGCAGGCAAAGTTCACGCTGAGCCGGGCGAAGCTGGCCCTGGCGGTGCTGATCGGCGAGCCGGCTTCCGCAGCCGAGTCGATCGAGGTCCGCGGCACGCTCCGCGACACGGCGCCGCTCCCGCGGCCCCACGATGAACTGCTCGCTATCGCCCAGTCAGAGCGGCCCGACTTGAATGCTTTCCGCTTGGGCGTCGGACGAGCCCGGGCCGAGGTGCGGTTGACGCAAAAGGAACGGTTTCCCGACGCCTTCCTTCTCTATTCGCCGTACGAGTACCGCAACAATGCGCCGACCGGTGGCCAGAGCGTCTCCTCGTTTTCGGTGGCCGCCATGGCGACCGTGCCGCTCTACAACCGCAACCAGGGGGCCATTCGCCGCGCCGAATTGAACGCCGCGCAGACCCGGACGGAATCGCTCGCCCTTGAGCGCAAGATCGAGTCGGAGGTCACACAGGCTGAGAACGAGTACGCGGCCAGCCGCGCCGTCGTCGACCGGATGCAGCAAGTGATCCTGCCTCGCAGCATGCGCATTCGCGACGCCGAACGAGCGCTGTTCGAAAGTGACGAAAAGAGCGCGCTCGATTTTCTCAACGCGCAGCGCGAATTCAACGCCGAGGTCTTCCAGTACCGCCAGGCCCTCATCCGCCACCGCCGCAGCATGCTGCGGCTGAACACGGCCGTGGGACAGCGGATCTTGCCGTAGCCGCGTTCGTCGGCCAAAGCGTCCTGGCGGTGCCTTGGGCCATTGCTTATAATTGGCTTTCACCACGCAATGGTCGCGACGCCTTGAGTCAGCACATGTTCGAAGCGCGCCGAAAGCAACTGCTCGCTCTGGCCATCGTTGGGCTGTTCGTCTTGGGGGCAATGACGACATGGGCCGCGCGCCGCGCTCCGCCCGGCGCCCGACGGGCCCAATCCGCGACTGACCGCGAGCATTTCGATCGCGACGTCGCGCTCGTTCCGTTGCCGGTGACCGTCGCACCTGGAGTCCATCAACTCGGGGCGATGTTTCCCGCCGCGGTCTACGTGATCGAATCTTCCGCGGGGCTCGTGCTGGTCGACGCCGGACTGACGGAAGGGCACGGCTCGCTGCTCCGGCAGATGGCTGACCTGAAGCTCGATCCAAGGCAGGTGCGGGCGGTCCTGTTGACCCACGCGCACGGAGACCACAGCCTTGGCGCGATGGCGCTCAAGCGCGAGTCCGGCGCCACGATTTACGCCGGCCGCGGTGACGCTCAGGTGCTGCGCGACGGCGGGCCCAGGGATGCCTTCTTTTCGATGTCCGAAATGCCGCGCTGCGAAATTCACGCCACCGAGGTTGACGTCGAGTTGCGCGGAGGCGAGGTGCTGGCCTTTGGCGACACGCGGATCGAAGTCCTCGACGCGCCGGGACACACGCCCGGAAGCACCTGCTACGTCGTCGACCGCGGAGGATTGCGAATTCTCTTCGGCGGCGACACCATCATGAGCGGCCTCGAGCTTGGGACTTACGCGGCGCACAAGGCACCGCGATACCGCGGCGACGCGCGGGCCTATCTGAAGACATTGTGGAAGTTGTCGGCACTGCCCGTCCCCGACGTCTTGTTGCCGGGACATCCCCGACACGACAACGTCCCTCAAAATGCGCGCACCGTGCCGGCGCAGTGGTCGTCCATGCTCGAACACGGAATCCATGAACTGGATGAGCTGATCGAGCACCTCGAAAACGACGGCACCGACTTTCTCGACGGCGAGCCCAAGGAGCTCCTGCCGGGCTTGCAATATCTTGGCGACACCGGCGGCTCAGCCGTGTACGTGCTGGCCACGCCTTCGCAGTTGCTGCTGTTCGACGCGCCGGGTGGACACGACTTTCCAGAATGGCTCGACGCGAGACTGCGCGACGTGGCACTGGGCTCGCGCCCTTTGACGGCCGTCTTGTTGACTTCCTGCGGCCCCGAGGCCGTTTCAGGGCTGCCTACGCTGGTCGAAAAAACGAACTGCCAGGTGGTGACCTCGGAATCGGGCGTCGAGGCGCTTCGAGATCTGGGTTTGCCGGATACGAGGTTGCTATCGGTCGAAGCGCTGGCGGCTGCCGGCTGGATCGACGTCAAGACCTTGCCGCTGGCCGATGTCCGGCCGGGGGCCTTGGGTTATGTCATCCAGTGGTGTGGGAAAACAGTCCTGGTGAGTGGAAGGGAGCCGCTTCAGGGAGACGCCGCCGGATCCGCGACGCTGCGACGGATTTTGGCCGGTTCGCCGGAAGAGATCGACGCTTTCAGGGAATCATATCGAAGATTGCTGCAAGTGAACCCGAACCTCTGGCTTCCGGCAGAGCCGCCCCACGGGCGCAACGCCAACTGCTACTCGAACGAGTGGCACAAGCTCGTGTCGTTCGCCATTTCCCAGCTTGGCAAATCGCCGATAACCCGGTTCTGACGCTTTGCACGCGTCGCCAGACCTTAGGCCGGCTGCAAGGCTTCGACAGCGTTGACGTGTATCAAGGCACAATGCACCGCACGGTCGGTTTCCGGATACCCGACGACGACGAGGGTCTTGAGGACCATGACGTTTTCCGGATGGCGAACCTCATGGGTTTCACCGTTGGAAAGCCGGAGCACGAACGGCTGAAACGGGCGCCGACGCAACCATTCTCGGAGGTTTTCTGGACTCATACCCCGAGCGTACCACGATGGAAAACGAATGGCAAACGAAAAACACCCGCTGACAATCGCTGTCAACGGGCGTTTTGAAGTGGAGCGGAAGGGAGTTGAACCCTCGACCTTCGCATTGCGAACGCGACAGGCGCCCGTTGCAAGTGAAGTGGGCAAAGCACTTACGGCGACCCCTTCGCCAGCTTGCACCGCTGCTTGCACCAGCGAAGCCGAAAACGCGAACGCAAACCCCCTCGACGGGGACCGCGCGACGGCCGCCGACGACATACCGGCCGACCTCGACC
>Ga0307373_10014988_pt1 | contig 10596 bp, 9 predicted proteins | sample OX2MG_FD_202534 | JGI IMG/M metagenome (GOLD analysis project Ga0307373, IMG submission 202534) | Soil microbial communities from Risofladan, Vaasa, Finland - OX-2 | ecosystem: Environmental > Terrestrial > Soil > Coastal area > Acid sulfate soil | place: Finland: Risofladan, Vaasa | collected...
ATCGGCTCGGTGCCGTGCGTCGCGCCGGCCGATCACGTGCCGTTTCATCCGGTTCTCGCACAAGGCAAGGTCCGCTTCGTCGGCGAAGGCGTTGCGGTGGTCGTCGCGGCGTCGCCGTATGTCGCGCAGGATGCGCTCGATCTTATCGAGGTCGATTACGATCCGCTCGACGCCGTGATCGATCCCGAAAAAGCGCTCGAACCCGGCGCGCCGATCCTGCACGAAGAGTTCGGCACCAACTCCGTCACCCTTGCGAGCGTGCCCAACCCCGCCGTCGAAGACGCGATGCGCAAGGCGGACAAGATCATCAAGTTCCGCGTCTATAATCAGCGCCTCGCCCCGGTGCCGATGGAGCCGCGCGGAACGGTGGCGAAATGGGACGCCGGTTACCGGCAGTTGACGGTATGGTCCTCGACCCAGATCCCGCATCTGCTGCGCTCGCAACTCGCCGAGCAACTCAAGCTCGGCGAAAACAAGCTCCGCGTGATCGCCCCCGAAGTCGGCGGCGGCTTCGGCGCCAAGCTTAACGTCTATGCCGAAGAGGCGCTCGTCGCGTATCTGGCCATGGCGCTGAACCGGCCGGTCAAATGGATCGAGCGACGCCGCGAGAATATGTCCGGCACCACGCATGGACGCGATCAGATCGCGTACCTCGAAGTCGCGGCACTTAAAGACGGCGCCGTGACCGCCGTCAAGGCAAGATTCGTCTGCGACATGGGCGCGTACCTGCAGCTCCTGACGCCCGCGATTCCCGGTTTCTCGGGCCTGATGATGACCGGATGCTACAAAATTCCGGCGCTCGCGTTCGAGCAGCAGATGGTCTTCACCAACAAGATGGCCACCGACGCGTATCGCGGCGCCGGCCGTCCCGAAGCGGCGTATATCGCCGAGCGCATCATGGACATGGTCGCGGGCGAGTTCGGCCTCGACCCGGTGGAGGTGCGCCGCAAAAATTTCTTCGCGAAAGAGTCCTTCCCCGTCGCAACCGCCGGCGGACTCACCTACGACTCGGGTGATTACGATCGCACGCTCGACAAGGCGCTCGAAATAATCGACTACAAAAAGGTCCGCGCCGAGCAGGCCGAGGCGCGCAAGCAGGGCCGCTTCGTCGGAATCGGAATCGCCTCGTACGTCGAAATTTGCGGCATCGGACCGTCGTCGATGCTGCCGCCCAAGCTCAAAGGCGGAGGCTGGGAAAGCTCGACGGTCAGAATCGAGCCCGACTGCAAAGTCACCGTGCTGACCGGAGTCTCGCCGCACGGCCAAGGCCAGGAAACGACCTTCTCCCAATTGGTCGCCGACGCCTTCGGAATAGATATCGACGATGTGAACGTCGTGCATGGCGACACCGCGATCGTTCAATACGGAATCGGCACCTTCGGCAGCCGCGGGACCACGGTTGGCGGTCCGGCGCTGATGCTTTCGGTCGGGAAGCTGCAAGACAAGATGAGGAAGATCGCTTCGACCATGATGGAGGCGCCACCCGATCAACTCGTGTTCTCGAATCGAACCGTCGCGCTCAAATCGGATCCGTCGAAGTCGATCGCGCTTCAGCAGGTCGTCGATGCCGCCTACGGCTACAAGTATCCAATTCCTGGACTCGAGCCGGGACTAGACGCGACGAGCTTCTATGAGCCGACCAACTGCACGTTTCCATTCGGCACTCATGTTGCCGCGGTCGAAGTCGATCCCGAAACCGGCGTGACTAAATTCCTGCGCTATGTCGCGGTGGACGATTGCGGAAAAATCCTGAGCCCGCTTTTGGTTGAAGGACAAATCCACGGCGGAATCGCGCAGGGAATCGCGCAGGCGCTCTACGAGGAAGTCGTTTACGACGAGAACGGACAGCTAATCACCGCGACCCTGATGGACTACGCGGTCCCGAAAGCCAACATGCTGCCGCACTTCGAGCTCGCTTCGACCGTCACCCCCTCACCCGTCAATCCGCTGGGCGTCAAAGGTGTCGGCGAGGCCGGCACGATCGGCTCGACGCCGTGCGTGGTCAACGCGGTGCTCGACGCGCTCGCCCCGCTCGGCATCCGCCATCTCGATATGCCGCTCAAGCCGGAAAAAGTCTGGCGCGCGATTCGCGACGCGAAGGCGAAGGGGTAACCGCGATGTATCCATCGGCGTTCGACTATCATCGCGCCGCGTCGGTGAAAGACGCGCTCAAGATGCTCTCCGAGTATGGCGAAGACGGCAAGCTGCTGGCCGGCGGCCACAGCCTGATTCCGATCATGAAGCTGCGCCTGTCGCAGCCCGCCCACCTGATCGATCTCGGCGGCGTGCGCGAGCTTGCCACGATTCGTGAAGAAGGCGGAAAGATCGTCGTCGGCGCGATGGCGACGCATCGCGCGGTCCAAAGCTCGGCCATCGTGCGCGCCAAGCTCGGCCTGCTCGCCGAATGCGCGGCCGTGATCGGCGATATCCAGGTGCGCAACCGTGGAACGATCGGCGGCTCGATCGCGCACGCCGATCCGGCCGCGGATTATCCGGCGGCGGTCCTCGCGCTCGAAGGCGAAATCACGATCGAAGGCGCCGCTGGCCGCCGGGTCGTGAAAGCCGCCGACTTCTTCCTCGACCTGATGACGACCGCCGTGCGTCCGGGCGAAATTGTAACCCAACTCGCGTTCGCGCCGATTCCGGCCGGCCGCGGCTTCGCGTATTTGAAGCATCGCCAACCCGCCTCGGGATTCGCGATGGTCGGCGTCGCGGCGGTGATCGCGCTTGCGAAAAATGCGGCCTGCGAGAGCGCGCGGGTCGGAATCACCGGACTTGGAGCAAAGCCGTTTCGCGCCAAGACGGTCGAGTCGGCGCTCGCGGGCAAGCCGCCCGCGCGGACGATCGCGGCGGCGGCGGCACGCGCGGCCGACGGAATCGACGCGCTGGCGGATATCCACGCTTCGGCCGAGTTCCGCGCCGAACTCGCGCGCGTGTACACGCGCCGCGCGCTCGAAGCTGCGCTCGCGCGGGCGGCGGCGGCCTGACCCGCGCGCGCAATTCTCGCCGCAAGGAAATATATCTGTTGCGATGAAGCTTGCCGGAGAAACCGTCCTGTCCGCGCCGCGCGAGCGCGTGTGGGATTTATTCAACAACCCCGAGCGTCTATCGAAGCTCATTCCCGGATGCGAAAAGCTCGAAACCCTCGGTCCCGACGAGTACGGCGGCACGCTCAACGTCGGCATCGCGTCCGTCAAGGGCGTCTATTCCGGCAAGCTCAAACTCGAAGACCAGCGCGCGCCCGCGCATTACCGGATGCTGGTGGACGGCAAGGGCAAGCAGGGTTTCATGCGCGGCTCGGGAACACTTGACCTTGAGGCGCGCGGCGCGAAATCGACCGCGGTCAAATACGCGGGTGACGTTCAAGTCGGCGGAACGCTGGTTCAGGTCGGCCAGCGCGTGATCGAAAGCGCGGCCAAGATGATGCTCGGCCAGTTTTTCGCCGCCGCCGAGGCGGAGCTGAAAGCCGAGGCAGCCGGCACGGTTGCGCGCCAAGGTATTCTGCTGAACCTGTGGCGCTCGATCGTGCGGCTAGTCGCCTCGCTCTTCGGGCGAAACTAACGAAGCGAGATTCCGGCTAAAGAGAAGCGCGCGCCCACCGGGAACACGCGCCCTTCGCTTCTGCAAGTCCGGACGCTCGCGCTATGCGACCGCGGCGCCACGCGCCGGCGGACGGATGATGCGCTCCGCGGGCGCCGCCGTGCTCGATTGGAACATCGGCAGCGACGGCAACAGATTCGCCTTTGGCGTGCCGATCAGAATTCGGCGGCGGCCGTCGCGCGCGAGCAGTCCCTGCTGCGTCATCTCCATGAGCAGCTTCGAGACCATCGGACGCGAGCTGCCGATCATCTCGGCCAGTTCCTCCTGCGCAAGCTCGGGCGTGAGCAGAACCCCGCGCGCGTCCGCCACGCCAAAGCGCAGCGCTAATTCGTTAAGCACGACTTCCAGCCGCTGGCGCAGCGACATCCCCAAAAACGTCGCGTAGCGATACGCGACCGACGACCACAGCGAATTGATCGCCTCGGTCAAGCGGAGCAGCGTCTCGGTGTCGAGGCTCTTGAGCACATCGGCGATATGATGCCGCGTGAAGAGCGCGACCGTGCATCCGGTCAACGCCTCAGCCTCGAAGAGCTGCGAGCGCGCGCCCGAGCCCTCGGCGAAATCGGCGTATCCGACGATATCGCCGGGCCCAGCCAACTCGGTAAGAATCCGGTCGCTGCCCGGCCGCGAGCTGTGCACCTTGACGACTCCGCTCAGCACGGCGAAGACGACATCGGCGGGCGACCCCTTGGCGAACAGCGGCGTGCCCTTCGGGTAGCGAACGGGAGTGTACCTGTCGAGTAGCCCGGTGATTGCGGCGCGTGGCAATCCCAGATTGACCAGCCGCGCGAGCAGCTTGTCGGTGGGATGCTCCATCCCCTGACTGTTCATGTGGTGACCTCTCGAATTGATTGCGGCGTCCATCATTTGACCTCCGCTATCGGACGGAATGCCGATGGCCGGTTCCGCCTCGCCCGCCTAACTGACGCTACCGTAAGTATCGACAGTTCAACGTGCTGATAGCTGTAAATTCCTACACTTTGTTAATACATCGCGCACGCTCGGTCAAGAGGGGCGTTAGGCGGCAAATCCGCGTCCTATGCCCCAGCGATTGTCATTTCCGCGATCTTCACGGTGGGTGACGCGACCGACGAGCGCCAGTGCAGATCATCGCCGATCATCTCGAGGTTCAGGAACATGTCCTTCAGGTTCCCCGCGATGGTGATTTCTTGCACCGGATAGGCGAGCTGTCCGTCTTCGATCCACATTCCGCCCGCGCCGCGCGAATAATCGCCGGTCACCATATTAACGCCAAACCCAATCAGTTCGGTCAAATATAAACCCTGCTTGACCGAGCCGATTATTTGCTCGGGCGTGTAGGTTCCCGGTTCGAGATAAAGATTCGTGGTCGATACGGTGGGCGCCTGGCCGACCGAGCGGGCCGCGTTTCCAGTCGGCGCCAGCTTGAGCTTGCGCGCCGAGTAGCAATCGAGCAGGTAGGTTTTGAGGATGCCCTTGTCCACCAGATGCTTGCGATTGGTGGGCAGCCCTTCGCCGTCGAACGGCTTCGAGCCGAGCGCACCGGGCATCAGCGCGTCATCGATAATCGACACTCCGGGCGCCATCACCTGCGAACCGAGCCGATCGATGAGAAACGACGCACCCTTGTATAGCGATGGTCCGGAGGCGGCGCCGGCCAGCGAGCGCAGGAGTCCGGCGGCCATGTCAGGATCGAACACCACGGGAGCGTGCGTGGTTTTCACCTTGCGCGCTCCCAGGCGGCGCAGCGCGCGTTTTGCCGAGGTGACGCCGACCGCTTCGGCGTCTTCCAGATTCGCAAACCTGCGGTTCGAGGTGTACCAGAAGCCCTGTTGCATCACGCCGCCATCGTGCGCGATCGGCGCGACCACCAGGCTGAATGACGAGCCTTCGTACTCGCCGCTGAACCCGTTGCTGTTGGCGAACAGAATCCGGTAGCGGCCGGAGTCAAACTCCGCGCCTTCGGAATTGGTGATCCGCCGATCGCAGGCCAGCGCGGCCTTCTCGCCCGTGCGCGCGATCTCGAGGGCGCGGCCGGCCTCGATAATTCCGGAGTCGGGATCGGCGAGTTCGAGGTCGGGAATTGATTGCGGATGTAGCGCCGCGGCGGGCAGCCCCGACCACGGATCCGCGGCGGTCAGCCGCGCGAGGGTAACGGTGTTGGCCACGAACTCCTTGAGCGAGGCGCGCTCGAACTCCGCCGTCGAGGCGGTCGCGGAAGATTGTCCGCAAAAGAAGCGCACGCCCAGGCGCCGCTCGCGCGAGCTCTTGAGCTTCTCGACCTCGCCCAGGCGCACGCCGGCCGCAAGCGACTCCGCGCCCATCATCAGCACCTCGGCCGCGGTCGCGCCGTGATTTTTCGCCTCGGCAAGGATCCACTCGGCAAGGGCACTATCGAGCTTCTCCATCCGCGATTGTTTTTTATCCGCCACTGATTCAATACTCATGCGCGGGTGCCACCGACCGTGATTCCGTCGATTCTGATCGTCGGCAGGCCAACCCCCACCGGTACCGACTGGCCGTCTTTGCCGCAGGTGCCGACACCCGAATCGAGCTCGAGATCGTTGCCCACCATCGCGACCCGGGTCAGCACATCCGGCCCGTTGCCGATCAGCGTCGCGCCCTTGACCGGGCGGGTCACGACACCGTCTTCGATCAGATAGGCTTCGCTGGCCGAGAACACGAACTTGCCGTTGGTGATATCGACCTGTCCGCCGCCGAAGCTCACCGCGTAGAGGCCGTTTTTCACCGACTTGATGATCTCTTCTTTGGTCGAATCTCCGGGCAGCATGAAGGTATTGGTCATGCGCGGCATCGGGGTGTGCGCGAAGCTTTCGCGCCGCCCGTTGCCGGTCGGCTTCATCTTCATCAGCCGCGCGTTCATCCGGTCTTGCAGGTATCCGCGCAGGATTCCTTTTTCGATCAGCACCGTGCGCGAGGTCGGCGTGCCTTCGTCGTCAACATTCAGGCTCCCGCGGCGCATCGGGATAGTTCCATCATCAACCACGGTGCACCGCGCGCTCGCGACCTTCTGCCCGATTCGGCCCGAGAAGGCGGAGACGCCCTTGCGGTTGAAATCGCCCTCGAGTCCGTGGCCGATCGCTTCGTGGAGCAGAATTCCCGGCCATCCGGGTCCGAGCACCACGATCATCTCGCCGGCGGGCGCGTCGCTGGCGTCAAGGTTGACGATAGCCTGGCGCGCGGCTTCGCACGCGTAGTGGCGCCACCGGTCATCGTCGATAAAATATTTGTAATCGACCCGTCCGCCGCCGCCGAAACTTCCGGACTGGCGGCCGCCCTGGCCATCCTCCGCGATGACCGTAACGTTCAGGCGACACAGCGGCTGCACGTCGGCGGCGAGCTTGCCCTCGCTGGTGACGATCATGACGATTTTGCGCTCGGCCGCGATCGAGGCCATCACGTTTTTCACCCGCGGATCGTACGCGCGCGCGGCGGCATCAACCTCCCGCAGCAAGCGGGCGCGTTCCTCGAGTGGAATCTCCAGCGGCGTGGTCTCGACTTCATAGAGCGCGTGGCGCGGCATCGGCGTGCCGACCTGGACGGCGGGAGCGGTAGCATGTTGATCGGCTATCGCGCGGGCGGCTTCGGCCGCGAGCTGCATTCGGTCGATCGTGACTTCGTCGGAATAGGCGTAACCGGTCCGGTCTTCGGCGCATACGCGTACGCCGACGCCGTGGCTGATGCTCTTCGAGGTGTGATTCACCATCGATTCCTCGAGCCCCAGCGACTCGGCGCTGTGGTACTCGAAGAACAGATCGGCATAGTCGGCCTTGCGTTCGAGCGCGGCGCCCAAAATCCGCTCGAAGGCGCGGTCGCTCATGCCGAAACGATTGGAAAAGAATTTCTCGGGATGTGCCAGTTCATTTGCCATTGTGATGCGCCACCTTCCTGTTCAAGCCTATCAGACAGTCCCCGCCTCAAAAAGTTGGCAAAAAGTTGCTTGGACGCCGCGCGCCGCGGGCTTCGGAACAGCGGCGAAAAACGCTACCATTCACGCCATGGCAGCGGTATCGCGCGAGACCCTTGCGATCATCGACCGGCTGCTGCTCGAAATGATCGCGCAGCAGGAGCGCAAGGTGCTCGAGATGGCGCGCCGGATTCATCCGGACCTCACCTCTGAGGATATCCGCAACCCGAACGACTTCGCCGATCTGATGGCGATTGGCGAATGGAATTTCGAGGACGGAATTCTCTCGGGCTGCAAGTCGGCGCACATGGCGCTGCGCTCGAAGATGCTTGAACTGATCGGCCCCGGGCAAGAGCCGCCCCGCTGACCCGCCGACACACGCCCGAGGCGCGCGCCCGGGATCCGCCGTAGCACAGGTTTTAGCCTGTGGCCCAATGCCGGCCGAAGCCGGCGCCACCAGGCCACCCGCGGCAATGACAACCACTGCGCGTGGGTCCGCGCGATCAGCCTGCGGCGGCAGCGCGGCGCGCGCTCTGCTCTTCGACCTTCTTGTGCGATTTCTTGCGCGGCTTTTTGGCGGCGGCGCGCTCTTCGTTGCCGGTGAACTCGATGATCGAGATCGGCGCGGCGTCACCGCGGCGGACTCCGAACTTGATCACGCGCGTGTAGCCGCCGCTGCGTTCCTTGAAACGCGGCGCGATCTCGTCGAAGAGCTTCTTGACCGCTTCATGCGACTGCAAAAACGCGAACGCGCGGCGATGCGCCGCGAGATCGCCCTGCTTGCCGAGCGTCACCATCCGGTCGGCGTAGCGGCGCAGTTCCTTGGCCTTGGCGTCGGTGGTGTGGATCCGTTCGTGCTCGATCAATGCCAGCACAAGATTCTTGAATAGAGCCTTACGATGGGCGGAAGTACGGTTTAGCTTGCGGCCCCGGTTGAGATGACGCATCGACTACTCCAGAGAAATTGAGATCGCGCTCGCAAGCGGCGGCTAGGCCGATTCGCGCCGCTCCTGCTCTTCCCACATCCGATCGAGCTCGCTGCGCGGCGGCAGATTTTCGAGCCGCATGCCTAGCGACAGGCTCATGTCGGTGAGTACTTCCTTGATCTCGTTCAAGGACTTGCGGCCGAAATTCTTGATCTTGAGCATGTCCTGCTCGGTGCGCTGGACCAGCTCGCCGATATACTTGATATCCGCGTTCTGGAGACCGTTGAAGGCGCGGACCGAAATCGGCAGCCCTTCGACCGGGCGGTAGAGCAACTCGTTGAGCGTGGGCCGGTCTTGCGCGCCCTCGATTCCCGGCGCGGTGATGGTTTCCGCCTCTTCCTCGACGCCGGCGAAGATGGACATCTGATCGCGCATCACGCGGGCCGCATAGGTCAGCGCCTCACGCGGTCCGATCGAGCCGTCGGTCCAGATTTCGACCGCCAAGCGGTCGTAATCGGTGCGCTGGCCGACGCGCGCGTTGGTGACAGTGAAGTTGACTTTCTTGATCGGCGAATAGATCGCGTCGAGCCGGACGGTCCCGATTGGTTCGTCTTCCTCGCCGCGCTCGGCGGGAACATAGCCGCGTCCGCGCTTGATGACCAGTTCCATATCCAGGTCAGCGCCCTTATCGAGCGACGCTATATGCTGGTCGGGGGTGAGAATTTCGAGGCTCGGGCCACCGCTGATATCGCGCGCGGCCACCACTGCTTCGCCCTTGACCTTGAGCGCGGCGGTAATCTGGTCGCCCTCGTGCAGGCGCACGCGGACTTCCTTCAGGTTGAGGACGATATCGGTCACGTCCTCCTTGACGCCGGGCAGGGTCGAGAACTCGTGGAGGACGCCCTTGATGCGGACCGCGCAGATCGCGAAGCCCGGCAGCGAGGACAGCAGCACGCGTCTGAGCGCGTTGCCGATCGTGATTCCGTAACCGCGTTCCAGCGGTTCGGCGAAGAACCGCCCATAGGCGGGGGTTACTTCCTTTTCCTCGAATTCGACCGATTTTGGTTTGGTCAGATCTCGCCAATCGTTCTGCATAATTCGCCGCTTCAAGAGCTGTTGGAATTTTCGCCGCGGTCGGGTCCGCCACGGACCCCGCAGGCAGCTCCGCCTCCGTTAGGGGTTATCTCGAATAGTGTTCCACAATCAGCTTCTCGCTGATCGGCATCGTCATATCGCCACGCGCGGGCAGGGCCTTGAAGGTGCCGCGGAACTGCTCGCGCTCGAGCGCCATCCACGGCGGCGTGCCGCGCCGTTGCGCCATCTCGATCGCCTCGACAATCACCTTTTTGACGCGGCTCTTCTCGGTGATACTCACCACGTCGCCAACTTCAAGCTGATAGGACGGGATGGTGACGGTCCTGCCATTGACCTGGTAATGGCCATGCCGGACGAGCTGGCGCGACTGCGCGAGCGAGCTCGCGAACCCGAGCTTGTAGACCGCGTTGTCGAGTCGGCGTTCGAGCAGCACCAGCAGATTCTCGCCGGTGATTCCGGGCAGCCGTTCGGCTTCCTGGAAGTAGCTCGCGAACTGCTTCTCGAGCATCCCATAGATGCGCTTGACCTTCTGCTTTTCACGCAGCCGGATCGCGAATTCCGAAAAGCGGGTGCGCGACTGCCCGTGCGCCCCGGGCGGATAGTTGCGCCGCTCGATTGCACACTTGTCGCTGAAGCATCGCTCTCCCTTGAGGAAGAGTTTCAGGCCTTCGCGCCGGCACAGCCGGCAGACAGGACCAAGATTTCTCGCCACGTGGGTTCGTCCTTGTTAAGAGGTGATCAGACCCTGCGCCGCTTTGGCGGACGGCATCCGTTGTGCGGTATCGGGGTCACGTCTTTGATTGAAATTACGCCGAGTCCGGTCGCCTGGAGCGCGCGCACCGCGGATTCGCGTCCACCGCCAGGGCCTTTGACATACGCCACCACCGCGCGCATCCCGACTTCCGAGCATTTGCGCGCGCACGCCTCGGCCGCCATCTGCGCCGCGTACGGAGTGCCCTTGCGCGAGCCCTTGAAGCCGACCGAGCCGGCGCTGGCCCACGCGATCACCATCCCCTGCTGATCGGTGATCGTCACGATAGTGTTGTTGAAGGTGGTGTGAATATGCGC
>Ga0307373_10014989_pt1 | contig 10595 bp, 12 predicted proteins | sample OX2MG_FD_202534 | JGI IMG/M metagenome (GOLD analysis project Ga0307373, IMG submission 202534) | Soil microbial communities from Risofladan, Vaasa, Finland - OX-2 | ecosystem: Environmental > Terrestrial > Soil > Coastal area > Acid sulfate soil | place: Finland: Risofladan, Vaasa | collected...
CAATGGCTGTCTCGTGCCCCTTGCGACCCGTTCGGTGTCGGAGGCCCGACGCAGCAGGTCAGGTGCAAAGCTCTGGCGGCTGGTCGACTATGTCGGTCTGGTGTCGGAAAGCGGACGTCAACAATCTAATGGGACCCGACACCGTTGCTTAGGCGATGATGTCACCAAGCCGCTGGTCGGTGAGCACTGCAACAATCTGAGCCAAGAGCTCTAGTCGGAGAACGTGCCCCGGTCAGTTGGTGAGGACGGCGGAGAAGGCTGGAGGGGTGTCGTGCCATGAGCACTGGTCCATTAGGTCGCCACCGCTGCCTCGAGGCTTGACATAGTCAACGAGATGGAGGTCACCAAATGTTATTTGTTGGAGTGGACTGGGCCGAGGCCCACCACGACGTGTGTGTTCTGAACACCGAAGGCAAGGTGCTCGGACGAAAACGAATCGCGGACACGCTGGCGGGTGTCGGCGAGTTACACGCGCTCGTGGCTGACTTCCTCGATGATGAGGACGACGCCCAGAACGTGGTCGTGGGCATTGAGAAGGACCGCGGTCTTATCGTGACCGCTCTCATCGCGGCGAACTATCAGGTCATCGCGATCAACCCTCTCGCCGCCGCTCGTTATCGTGAACGTCACCACGTCTCGGGGGCCAAGTCCGACCCCGGCGACGCCAAGGTGCTGGCCGATCTCGTTCGAACCGACGCGCACAATCACCGCGCCGTGGCCGGCGACAGTTCACTCGTGGAGGCCGTCAAGTTACTAGCTAGAGCCCACCAGAACGCCATCTGGAGCCGTCAACGTCAGGTCAACGCGCTGCGTTCGTCCCTGAAGGACTACTTTCCGGGTGCGCTCGAGGCCCTCGGCACGGACCTCGCCAGTGTCGACTCGGTCGCGGTGCTCGCAGTCGCACCCACCCCGTCGATCGCGCGAACGCTCTCGCGAGCGAAGATCGTGAGCGCCCTGAAACGCGTCGGACGAAAGCGCAACCTTGAAGGCCGAGCCGAGGCAATCCAGAGTGTGCTGCGCAAAGAACAGTTGGCTCAGCCACCGGTCTTAGAGAACGCCTACGGCATTACCACCAAAGCATCAGTCGCGGTCATTGTCCAGATCAACGCGAGCGTGGCCGAACTCGAAGCGGCGCTGTCGAAGCATTTTGAACAGCACCCGGACGCCAAGATCATCCACTCTCTTCCAGGAATGGGGACGGTCCTGGGCGCCCGGGTGCTGGGTGAGTTCGGCGACGACTCGAACCGCTACGCCGACGCCAAGTCTCGCAGGAACTACGCCGGCACGTCGCCGGTCACCAAGGCCTCGGGGAGGTCGCGAGTAGTGCTCGCACGCCACAGTCGGAACAAGCGACTCGCGGACGCTCTCGATCAATGGGCGTTTTGTTCGACGAACTGGTCACCCGGCGCCCGCGCTTACTACGACGAACTACGCGCTCGCAACAAACACCACCGCAAGGCCATCCGACAGTTGGCGAATCGCTGGGTCGGGATCTTGCATACGTGTCTCGAGCGCGGCTGCCTCTACGACGAAGAGATCGCGTGGCCGACGAAAAAAGAAATTGCCGCTTGACAATTAGACGCAAGGGGTGTCTCCGACACGAGAATTCAGTTAGGAATTCGCTGGATGTCAGCTTCCGAGACTTTCACGACACAGCCACCTACCCAACGTCCGGGCTCTGTACCATGACACCGGGTCAGCGGAACTTAACGCCAATTCCCCAATTCAGCCGACGCTCGGGCCACCATCTCCGAGATGACGGAAGCATCGGTCTCTACTCCGAGTAACGACCCGTATGGAAAGTTCACCTGTTGATGACAGCCATGCTCGTAGACATACACCTCAACGATCCCGAGCAATCCACCTCGCTGCTCCTGCCGTTCACGGATGCGATCCTCGACCATTTGTCGCTGTTCGTCAGTCAGATGCGAGTTGTCGCCCGCTCCGTAGCCGATCCAGCCATGTTCGTTCGCCGCCATGGATTCATTATGCACCCGTGGCGGCAATCCGACTTTGCCTACCCGGGAGTGGGACCGCTATTGAACGTCGTCTACCGTCGAGAATCTCGGCGCTGGTTTGGCTCGTTCTGCGAGTATCTCGCGATGAACGTTCGGGCGCCAACCACCAACGATGCCGTCGAATGCGCGCACGTAAGTTGCGGAGACGATTCCTGCGATGCTCCCACATTCGTCAAGCCCTCGGGTCGACATCAACTCTCTCCGACTGAAGGATTCAGACATGGAGACTGTATCGACACGCTATTCATCAGAGACGACGTCATAGTCTGGGCTCAAGTCCTCCAGCGCCAACCAAATGGCCCCGACGCCGTTGGGTGGACGACCCTTACGAGAGTTTGATCTGCGTATGGGTCAAGTGTCGATCGGTTCCTAGGTTGACTGACTAGTGCTACTCTTGCTAGCACCATGTTTCCCGTGAAGATTGACCGTGCCGATCCAGCGCTGCTCTATGACCAGGTAGCTGGAGACATCCGACGGGCGATTGCCGACGGAGAGGCGATGCCGGGCGAGAGACTTCCGCCCGCTCGAGATTTGGCTGCGGTCCTCGGGGTCAACTCGAACACAGTTCTTCGAGCGTTGAGGATTCTCCGCGAGGAAGGTCTTTTGGAGTTTCGTCGTGGACACGGGACCACCGTCGCTGGTGGGGCGCGCCAAAAGAGCATCGTGCTCACGAAGACCCAGGAGCTTGTTCGGGTCGCGCGTCAACAGGGCTATCGACGCGAAGAGCTGCTCCGACTCATCGACACTGTGTCTCAGAGGGGCGGATGATGCTTCTCCGAGAAAGTACGCCAACCGCGGACCCTCCGACGTGCGACGCTGAAGCGCTGATCGAAGAAGCGCGTCGACGGCAGCGTCGACGCTGGTTCACCGTTGGACTTGTCGCCTTGTTGGCGATCGTCAGCTTCTTCACCGCCAGCGTGATTGCGCGGTCGCCCCGAACCACCTCGTTGGTTGCCAGGCCACTCCACTTCCCCTCACTCCAGCCAGGCGCAAGCTGCCCCGCAACCGCTGGCGCGACGGTGAGCAACTCGTTCTTCGGCGGAGTCGCCCTCGGGAGCGGCCCCGTGCGAGTCCTCATTGGGAATCGTGGCGGCGACCTGGTTCAGGGTCGTGTCGATCTCGGCTACGCCACCGATACTCCAGGGTGGTTCGCGCTCCAGACGTTGTGGTTCGCGATGCCTGGCTACAATGGTCCGTTCGTGGTGCGGGCCAAGCGGCTCGGATCAAACGGCCCGATCGAGGTACAGGCCGGTCCAACTGGCCTGGAACCCGGCTCTGGACCCCTCGTCGTCCCCGCTGGTCCGACTCTGAACACCAGGAACGGTTTCCGGACCATACCGGGTAGTACGTGGGTGACTTCTGCGGGCTGTTATGCCTGGCAGGTGGACGGGCGGAACTTCAGCGAGGTGATCGTGGTGGACGCCGCGCCGGCCGTTGGTGGGCACTAACCACGAAGTGGGCGCGTTCCCTGTGTATCACGGCACCCGCAAACTCCATCGCCACCGTTGATAGAACGGAAGTGCAAGAAATCAACGAGTGCTTTCCACTCGGATTGTTGGTGTCGGAGACCCGACGTGACTCTGCAACCTTGCACTGGCGCCTGATCGCTTAATCCGGAATTTTCCGAGTCGGCCGCGCTCTTAAAATTGAGTCGCGAATAAGCGCGCCAATCGGCGACGGGTTCTCTAGATACGGCAAATGAGCAACTCCCTCAAGAAATACGCAGTTTGCACCTCGGATTCGTGCTCCGACCACTTCGCTACGTCGAATGATGTGCGTGGCATCGAGGTTGCCACAAGCAACCGTTGTAGGTATCAAGAGTTCTCCTAGGCGAGACCACGCGTCGACCGGGTTATCCGCGTTTTCGGCGACAAAGTTCGCGAGCGCCGTAGCATTCATGTCAATCACCAGTTCACGAACGGCGCCAGACACTCGACCTTCCGGTTCGCGGGGGCCATCGAGCCACAGACGAACTTCTAGACGATTGACTTCGTCATTATCTCCTAATTCATCTGCGCGCGTGATCAATCCATCGATCTCTTCCGTTTCAGGGTCGACGTCTTCATCTCTCGTTTGGGGTGCTCCACCAACGGCGGGTGAAATCAGAACGACTCCGTCTTTGCGATGAGGTGCCTCAAGTGCGGCCTCGAGAGCTAGTTTTCCTCCGGCTGAACTACCGACAAGCCAAGTGGACGCGATGTGTAAGTGATCTAACACCGCGAGCAGATCCTCAAGGTGAGTGAATGGCTCGTTCGTCGTTAAGGACTCACCGAAGCCGCGACGGTCGTAAGCGTGAACAGAGGCGAACTTCTCAAAATCGGGGACCAAGAAAATCCAACTTCTACGATCAGCCACGCCCGCGTGAAGAAGGGTAATGACCGGACCATTATTTGGCCACGACTCACCGACCAATTCGGTGCCGTCCCGAGAAACCACAAAACTCGTGCTCACGTCCAAGAGTCTTCAACATCCACAGTTCCTGAACAAATCTCAGAGCCAATCTTCAACAACCTGAACGACCGAGTTGAGATACGACATTGGCTTGTGAGATCGAACGACAGCCTGGTGTCGGAGACCCCACGTAACAGACCTGCAACCTTCCATTGGCGCCTTTAGCTTTGAGGTGCGTCGCTTGGCGGCATATCCGTGTCTCGTAGGCCCGACGCAGCAGAAGTGCCACCATCCCTTGGCGGCTGCCTGTGGGTTCATCTTGAATCTGGCGAACTTCTGGCGTCAAAGTATTCAGCCATGTTGTTGATCATCCAAGACGTACCACCTTCTCTCAGTTCAGAGGTATCGAGACCATCAAGAAACGCACCCTGTTCCGTCCATATCAAAGTCGTTGCGGCCGTAGTCTCGAGAAATTCGATCGACGCGACCGAAACGGATATCCGAGATCCGTCGGCGTACATCTCGTAGCTGTAAACAATTCGTTGATTTGACACAATGTCGTAGTACAGGGCGTCATACTTCATTTTTCGACCATCTTCTTCGACGAATTCGAAACGCTCTCGACCACCAATTCTGAAGTCAAATTCAGCGTGTGCGAATGCTTCACCAACTTCTCCGTCGTTTGATGGTGCCAGCATTCGAGTTTTTAGATTTACGTCGGCAAAGGCGGCAAATACTTGATTGGGTGACGCCGCCAAATTGCGTTCAATGGTGAATGTGCTGCACGTCACTGTCCGTTCGCTCATTACTTTCTCCTGTTTTGTTGATGGATGCTGCTGTTCAATAACTCGGTGAGTCGATCAATTTGGCCTGCGACATTGCTTTGGCGTTCCACGATCCACTTCTCAACGGAGCTGAGCGCCACTTGATTGAGGTGGCACATACGAGTTCGGCCAAATTTCTTTGACGAGATCAGGCCACTGGTCTCCAGAATCTGAACGTGTTGAACAACGCCGGCGAGCGACATCGAAAGAGGTCGGGCTAATTCGCTGACGGAGCGGGGCCCTGAATCAAGCTGTTGCAATATGCATCGACGACTCGAATCAGCGAGAGCGTGAAACATGAGATCCAAATGGACGTCTTGGTTAAGCATGTGCTTAAGTATTGACGTTCAAACTTGAATTGTCAAGTAAGGACTTAAGTGAGGCGGGGTGAAAGTACCCGGAGTTCGCTGGCGTCGGAGACCCGACGTGGGCCGTCTGGTACCAGGCACTGGCGTCTTGATCCACAGAGGATCTGAGAGAAATCGGAGACCCGCATGACGGATCTGAATTCCGCCACCCGTCTTCCACTGGCCTCAGAAAAACTTGCCTGACGTCGAGAAGACCCTGCTGGCGAGCGCAACTCGGTCCTTCATACTTGAGGGACGGTCACCCTAATGCTCCAAAAGCCCCACTGAAAGCGCCGGAGCAATGGTCCCGCGTTTGATGTACCGTTCGTCCTACTTGCTAGTCAATGGATGAGGAGAAAACATGGCTACGCTTTCCGATGGCGCCGTAGCAGAGTTACAAAGTTCCATGGTTGGCAATGTTTCACGATCTGGCGAAATCAATTATGACGAAGCGGTCAGCATTTGGAACGGTGCTATTACTCGACGACCGGCAATCGTCGCTAGCTGCGCGAACAGTGACGACGTGGTCGCAGCCCTCGCATTCGCGCAACGAGAAGGCCTCGAGGTTTCGATTCGCGGCGGCGGTCACAACTACGCCGGGTACGCGCTCTGCGATGACGGTGTGATGATCGACCTGACGCCGATGAGTTCGGTGAGCGTGGACGTTGAAACGCGCAGAGCGAAGTGCGGTGGTGGTACGACGTGGGGGGCGTTCGACGCCGCTACGCAGTCGCACGGCCTGGCCGTTACGGGAGGTTTTATTAGTCACACGGGGGTCGCTGGTCTGACGCTCGGCGGAGGAGTTGGTTGGCTCTCACGAATGGTCGGTCTTTCGTCCGACAATCTGGTGGGCGCCCAAGTGGTGACCGCGGACGGACGAGTGGTTCATGCGTCAGAGTCCGAGAATCCAGAATTGCTCTGGGCTCTTCGCGGTGGTGGTGGCAATTTCGGAGTGGTGACAGAATTCGAATTCGCCCTGTACCCCGTCGGGCCAATGGTGCATCTAGCGATGTTTCTATTCAGTCCCGAGCAGGGTGGTGAGCTTTTCAGGTTCGCGCGCGACTTCGTGAAGGGTTTGCCCGACGAGTGTGGCGTGTTCCTCGCCGGCTTGAGTGCCCCGCCAGCACCTTTCGTTGCGGAAGAGCTGCACTTCACGCCGGTGTACGCGCTACTTCTTGCCGGCTTCGGTGACGCCGACGCTCACGCAGAATTAATCGCTCCCATAAGGGAAACTCTCTCGCCCCTCGTCGAAATGATCACGCCTATTCCTTACGTCAACCTCCAGCAGATGTTCGACGAGAGTGCACCGTGGGGCCTTCATTCGTACGAAAAAGCCCTCTACCTCACCGACATTTCTGACGGCGCCATTGAAGCCATCCTTGAACATCAAGCGAAAAAGATGTCGCCACTTTCATTTACGCCCATCTTCGTCATGGGAGGCGCGTACCGCAGATTCGACGGCGAGACGACGGCCTTTGGCGGTAGGAGAGACGTTGGCTACGTGTTCAATATCTCGGCGACAGCTCTTGCGCCCGAGGACTACGACGCTGAGCGTGCTTGGGTACGTGCGTACTGGTCGGCTCTGGTGGAACATGCTGAAGGAGTGGGCAGCTACGTGAACTTCATGACCGAGTACGAAGAGGATCGAGTTCGTAGTGCCTACGGTTCGAAATACGATCGACTTGAAAACGTCAAGGGGGTTTTTGACCCAAAAAACGTCTTTCACTTGAACGTCAACATTCCACCCAAATCTTGATTCGACAATGGTTTGGAATTGAGGCATCACATTGGTGTCGGAGACCCGACATGAGCGGTCTCGTACCAAGCACCCGCGTTTAACTACATCGACCAAATGGGTGTTGGAGAGCCGACGTGCACAATATCCGACTGGAGAATCTACTCTTAGCTGCCCCCCTTGAAGCCGTCCACGTCACGTCTGCGGATCACTCTCCGGTCCGATCTCTTGGAGTAGGCCCTTGAGCCAAAGAACAGTCTCCTCATGCTTGTCGTCGTCGACGTGTGAAACGATCTTGATGGCATCACGATGACCGGGGTGGTTAGGGTCGACAAGCGCGTCACCGTCGACTGGTGTGGCGTCGTCGTCATTGCTCTGCGACGCGTGGTGCCGGCGAAGAAAGGGGATAATGCCGGAATAGCCGGAGCCCCCGGCGAAGAAGGATCCCATGGCGCCAATCGGCGCTCCCCCCAAAGCGCCACAAGTGGTCGCGCAAGGAACGCAACATCCTCCGCAGGAGGCACAAGCAGCCATGCGAATGTTCCTCTCGACGGGTCAGATAATGAGAATCTATCAAGCACTAGAGCACGGCGTTGCGCGTTTAGCAATCTCAAATCTCACACGTGTAATCGCTGCAGTTGATTTCAATTGAACTCAAGGGGCCGATGCGAAGCTGGAGTCGAACTAAGTTGCAATTCTGCGGTGTCGGAGAGCCGGAGCAACAGATCTGCTACCAGCCATTGGCGATTGAAATGCCGACACAGCGTCATCGGCTCTTCAGCTCCGGAGTGCGGCTAGGACCTAATTTCCTGGGGAGTTCGGGTCATACTGTCTCCATGGCGTCTCAATCAGAGTTCGAGCAACTACTTGATGAAGCGAACAAAGTGCCCACGGTTGGGTGGGATTTTTCGTGGTTCGTCGGTCGAGCCAGCGAAGAACGCCCCACATGGGCTTATTCTCGATCGCTAACACGACGAATCCAGAGCTCGCTCGCGATGCTCGAACTACAAACCGGCGGAGGCGAGCGACTTGCCGAAATGCTCTCCGAAGTAAAGCGTCGACCGACCACCATCGTCGTCACCGAGTCGTGGAGCCCTAATGCCGCACTCGCGAAATTGAACTTGGCCGCCTTCGGCGTCTCCGTTCTTGAACTAGACGACAAAGCGGATCTCCCGCTTCCGGACAATGCATTTGACCTTGTCTGCGCCCGCCACCCGACGACGACGTTATGGAACGAGATTGCGAGAGTCCTCCAATCCGGAGGAACCTTCTTCTCACAACAGATTGGATCGGGAACGAACTCTGAACTTGCCGACTTCATGATGGGTCCTCAACCCATTTCTGGGTCGCAAAGTTCACAGCGTGCGGCGACCTTGGCCGGACAAGCCGGACTCGAAGTTACCGACTTACGGGAGGAGTCGCTGCCGGTGGTTTTCTTCGATGTAGGTGCGGTGGTCTACTTTTTGCGCAAAGTTATTTGGACTGTCCCGGACTTTACAGTCGAGAAGTATCGCGAGCGCCTTTTCGCATTGCACGAGCACATTCAGTTCCACGGGAGTTTTCAATCTCACGCAAGGCGCTTTCTTATTGAAGCGAGAAAGCCGAATTGAATGCGCCTATTGACATGAGTCCGCGGCCATTGACGATGACCTAATTCCTAGTCATTACTGGTGTCGGAGACCCGACGTCAACGTTCTGCAACCAACCACTGGCGTTCAACTAACTGATGCCAAATCATTGATCCCCGTCGAGATTGCCGCAGCGGGCAAGATGGGTGGATGGCAGAGAGCCCGACAACTCAGTACGCCAGTTCAAGCAATCTCGAAGCTCGCCAGAACCTCTGGACGTACGTGAGTCCGCCTTTTCTACTCTCCGATTGGATCGTGGACTTGGTCGGACCTTGGCCCGAGCTTCGAGTCCTTGACGTTGGATGTGGGAATGGTGCATATCTCGGAGCATGCCGAGATCGAGGAGCGAAGGTGGTGGGTTGTGACCTGTCCTTTGGGATGCTTCAAGCTGTATCGCACAATGCCCTGGTGAACGCTGATGCCATGGCATTGCCATTTGCGTCGAAGAGCCTCGACGTTGTACTAGCACCACACATGTTGTATGAGGTTTCGGACGTCGAAAGTGCCTTGTTGGAGGTGCGCCGAGTGCTGAAACCTGGCGGAGCCCTCCTGGCGGTGACAAATGGCGCGAATCACGCACGATCTCTCCGTGCTCTGATTGAGGAGAGCGTCCGAGAATCGACACCCGGTTGGATGATGCACGACCCGGCCATCCGTAAGTTCTCGCTAGAGAACGGGGCGTCCCAATTGGCGGCGGTCTTTGACTCAGTATCATGCAATCGACCTGACCGATCACTTCGGGTCGTGCTCAAGGACGTCAACGTGGTGGCCAACTTCGTGGCCAGCGTTGGTGACCGCTACGAGTCAGAGATTCGAGTTCCCTGGACGACCATCGTGGACGAAGTACGACGCAAAGTCCTCCGAATCATTAGCGAGAAAGGATCCTTTATGACCTCAGCTGATGTTGGAGTATTCATCTGTCACTGATTGACAAGCCAGAGTCGTGTTGGTGTCGGAGAGCCGACCAGCACAATCTCGGACTGGCGTCTTAGTGCATGGACGCGGGAAGTGTCCCAAGGTTACTGATTGCGTTTCTCATCCGATCGCGTTGGAACTAGTGGCGTCGTCGGGTTGGGATTGGCTGAGTTCAACCACCAATCCAAGGCTGTCATTAAGGCGGCGGCGAACGTCATCAGCGAATGTTTGGCCAAGTCCGTTGGGAAACGGCGGGGTGCTTGTTGCGTGGCCTGAAGCGACAATAGACGGTATTTTAAGCATGGTGAACGAAGCCCCCACCGCTTCGATCAGGAACTTCGATCCCGAAGAGCCATGCGGTGGAATGAAGGGCGTGCCTTCCGCAATTTTGATTGCTGGACGCATCGGTTCGCTGTCCTTTCGCTGCTTCGGAGCCGCCCGTCGCAGGTAAGGCTCAACAAGACCCATAGAAGCACCAGGACCGCGCTCGCGCTTGGACTCGGTTGGCGATTGGGACCACACTGAAAACGTGGTTCACACGACTCCGATCACTTTCGAATCCACGATCATGAGAGGCACTCGACCTTCGGCTGGCCTGACAGCCTGAGCTGAGAGCGATCAAGTCGAGACGCGCTTGACCGTTCAAAGAGCCATTTGTCTGCGGGTTTCGACGCTACAGAAATCAACGCTCTTGTGAGATCACCAAGCGGCTCGATGTTCCGTATTGAATATGCGTT
>Ga0307373_10014990_pt1 | contig 10595 bp, 9 predicted proteins | sample OX2MG_FD_202534 | JGI IMG/M metagenome (GOLD analysis project Ga0307373, IMG submission 202534) | Soil microbial communities from Risofladan, Vaasa, Finland - OX-2 | ecosystem: Environmental > Terrestrial > Soil > Coastal area > Acid sulfate soil | place: Finland: Risofladan, Vaasa | collected...
TTCGCCGTTACCTCGTTGACGAAGCTGCTGTAGGTCAAGGTGCGGGTCGGCGTGCCGCCCTTCGAGCCTGGGTGGAGGAGCAAGAGGAGGGCCAGCGCGATGCCGATGGGCAGGATCCATACCCGCCAGCGCGCTCCGTCTGAGGTTGGCGCGGGCAGGAGTGAATGCCGGTCGGACGGGCGTGGACTCGGCGGCGTCGTGCCGTTCGCGCTGGTCACGTCTCGTCGCGGGGACGCTTGCTCGACCTCGCTCTGTCGCCGAGCCGGCAGGGGTCCAAGAGCGGTAGGGCGCCCGCCTCGGAACTGCGCGCAGCGCCAAGGCCGGTGGCATGCCGTTCTGCGCGGTCGAGGAGCTGGCCCGATGGGCAGGTCTCCAACGTTGCTCCTTTGCTCCTAGGCCTCTTTTCGAGCAGGACGCTCGAGGTCAGCGCCGCCAGGGTCTGGAGCAACGATGTCGCCGACCGAGCCCGAGAAGGCTCAGCTGCAACTATTACTGGCAAGCCTACTCCCCGAAGCATGCAAGCCTGTGCGGGCACGCTCCCCGGGCAATGTGTGGGTCAATCGGGCGGGGACGTCGGCACGCTCGAGCACTCCCTCAATGCCTCGATCATGATCGAGGAGAGCGACGAGTCTCCTGGCGGGAGTCTCCACCCCTTCTGGCTCGGCTGCGTGGCGGGCGCTGTCCCCTGGGTGGCCATGGGCATCTACATGGCTGGACCTGGCGTCGATGTTCACCCGCCGGCATTCGTGTACGCCATCTTCGGATCGCTGTTCGTGGCGATCAACTGCTCCGCGGGCAACCAGTGGCTCGGATACCGGCAGGTGGGGCGATGGCGTGAGTGTCTGGTCGGCGAGCGCGTCTACGTGACGCTGTCACTGATGGCCGAAGAGCCTCATGGCGTGGCAGATCTTCGCCTCCATACTGGCGTCCGCTGCGGCCCGCTGAACCCGGCTCACGACGAGGCGCGACTCCGAAGCCCCTCGGGCGCAGTTCGGTCCCTTGTCCCAGGTGACCGAGCGGGCGAGCTCGGCCGGAAGACGTCCGATGGCCTCGGCCATGGGTGGCGTTCAGGCCTCGCCCGTCCACCCGTCGGGGAGGACGCCGACCAGCTTTTCAGACGCCGACCAGCGTTTCAATGGTGGCACGGAGTCGGTGTCCGGGATGCTCTGCTGCTCGGGCGCGACCCGACGTTCCCGCGGGAACGTCGCCGACGTGTGGTGCCGAGAACCGCCCACTCAGCTCAGGACCGAACTGGGACTCGTAGATGAGCCCGTCCAGGCGGTCGGCTCTTCGTAGCTTGGCGCCAAACGGCCGTCGTAGGGAATGCGCGCGCCACGCCTTGGCGACCGCTGCTCGACTCAGGCCATTACGCCCGCGCGGTCGCCCCGAGGAACATCGCTCCGACGTCTTCGCGGGCCAGCACCGCGTCCGCCGGTGAGGAGACCTGCACTCGCCCGTTCACGAGCACGTACGCCCAGTCGGAGATCGAAAGGGCATCCACCGCCCTCTGCTCCACGAAGAGCACGGTGGTGCCCGTTGTGGCAAGTGAGCGGACATAGGAGCCGAGGAGCTCGTGCGCGGTATTGGGTGCGAGGTTGGCCGTGGGCTCGTCCAAGATGAGGAGACGCGGACGAGCGACCAGTACTCTTGCGATCGCGAGCATCTTGCGTTGACCGCCGCTCAGGTTGCTCGCTTTCTGGCGTCGAAGCGGTGCCAGGACCGGGAACATTGTCAGGACCTCGCGTATCCGCTCGCCAACGCGGTCTTTGCGTTCGCGATACGCGCCCAGCTCGAGGTTCTCCTGGACCGTCAACGGGCCCCAGACATCACGGACCTGGGGCACGTAGCCGATGCCGGCGCGTGCGACAAGGTCCCCGCGCATCCCGGTGATGTCCGAGCCGAAGGCGATCACGGTTCCCGCGGTCGGGGAGAGGATGCCGGTGATCGCCTTCAAGAGGGTGCTCTTGCCCGCGCCGTTGGGCCCGAGGACGCACACGATCTCGCCGGAACCCACTCCCATCGAGACGCCCGACAGCACGGGCGCCGGCCCATAGCCCACGGTGAGATCGGTCACGGTGAGGCACGCACCCCCCGGCAGCTCGCGATCAGCCGACGAGGTAGGCATCGACCACCTCTCGCTTACTTCGAAGCTCGGTCATCGTCCCCTGGGCGAATACCCGCCCCTGGGCCATCATCACGACCGTGTCAGAGAGTCGTTCCACCACGCTCAGCTCGTGCTCGATCAAGAGGATCGTGTGTCCCTCGTCGCGCAGCGTGGCGAGTTGCGCCTCCACCTCCCTGGAAAGGGCCGGGCTCACTCCTGCAAACGGCTCGTCGAGAAGCAGCAATTTCGGGTCGCTCATGAGTGCCCGCATGATCTCGACCATCCGCTTCTGGCCACCGCTCAGTTCCCCCATGTAGGCATGGCGCAGCGCCGAGAGGTCGAAGCGCTCGAGCAGCGACATGGCTTGGCTGACTCGTGCGTCGAGGGCGCTCCGCCAATAGCGCTTACCCAAGAGGGCTCCGCCCAGCGAGTCCCCTCTTCCTCGGCGAGCCCCCACCACGAGGTTCTCCAAGACGGTGAGACGCTGGAACTCTCCGACTAGCTGGAACGTGCGGATGATGCCGAGCTCCGCGACCCGGTGGGGGGGCAGGCCCGCGGTGTCCTCACCCTCGAACAGGATGCGTCCGCGCGTCGGCCGCAGCGCGCCGGCGACCATGTTGAGCACGGTCGTCTTGCCGGCGCCGTTCGGCCCGATAAGCGCGGTCACACTTCTCCTCGCAACGTCGAACGAGGCGTCGTCGACCGCGACGATGCCGCCGAAGGTTCGCCGCAACGCCGACACCGACAGGATCACTTGTGTCGCGTCGCCAGCGCTTTCTTTCTGAGCCAACGATGCGCACCGCTTCACCAGCCCCGTCGCTGGGACTGCTCCGAGCGGCGTCAGCACCTGGCGCTCGAGCACGAGAGGCTCCGCGCCGAGAAGGCGCTTGCGCTCGGGAAGGAGTCCCTTGGGGCGGAACCACAAGAAGGCGATCACGAGAAACCCCACCACGATCCACTGCACGGATTCGGCCACGCCTGCCACGCCGAACGACGGGATGAACTGCACGGATTCGAGGATCCCAGTCAGCACGACGGCCGCGCCCAGGGTGACGCCCAAGTTGTTACCGGCACCTCCCACGATGATCGCAGCGAAGAACAGGAACGTCTCGGGGTAGGTCCAGCCTGCTGGTGCCCATGCGGAGATGAACTCGACGAGCACCGCGCCGCTCAGTGCCGCCAGCGCCCCACCCACCGCGAACACGACGAGCCGCTCGCGATCGACGTGAGTTCCCATCGCCGCCGCAGCATCGGCGTTGTCCCGGAGACTTCGCAACCGTCGGCCCCATGGAGACGCGGTGATCCTGTGGACGAGGAAGTAGCCCGCGACGGTAACCCCAGCCGTGACTAGCACATAGAACCACCCGTAGCCCACCTCGCTCCCACCAAAGGTCCCGAAGAAGGGCTTGGGTATGTCCCCGAGCCCATTGGTCCCGTTCAAAAGGTGCGTCTGGGTCGTGACGATTGTGGTTGCGATGATCGACACGATGAGCATCAGAACTGCCTGGTAGTCGCCTCGACGTGGCCGGAGAGCGATCACGCCGACGACCGTGGACAGCACCACGCCCACCGCCATTGCGACGAGGAGAGGAAACGGCCAGGGGAGTGACACTCCGACGATGTAGTGCTGGAAGCCGAAGGCCCCTGCCGGGCCGAGCGTGAAGACCGCCGCCGTGTACGCGCCGGCCGCCTGGAAGACGATGAAGCCGAAGTTCATGATGCCCGATACGCCGTACTGCAGGTTGAGCGCCCAGCAGGCGATGGCATTCGTCCCGAAGTAGACGAGCAGAGTGATGATGAAGTACTGCCAGGCGTCGCTCACGGATCAGAGCGCTCCGGCCAAGTCGCGCCTGCTGCCGCCGAGGATCCCCCCGGGATAGACGAGAAGGACACCTGCGAGGATGGCGAACGCTGCGACATCCTTGAGTTCGGGGATCCATATGGCAGAAATCTCGGTGACCAGCCCGATGCAGAGTGCACCGAGCATGGCGCCGTACGCCTGACCGATTCCGCCGACGACAGCTGCCGCCACGATGAGGAGCAGGAAGTTCCCCGTTGTGGATGCGCCGAACACGACCGTGTTCATCGCGAGCACCACGCCGGCGAGTCCGCTAAGAAGGCCCGAGATGGCCCACGTCGTGAGGATGACGCGATTCGTGTTGATGCCGGCAGCTCGCGCCAGCTCTGCGTCGGCGGCGGTCGCACGCATCGCCTTCCCGAGACGGGTGAGTTTGAGCAATATGTGCACCCCCGCCATGGCGAGGATCGCGATCGCGATGATTGCCAGCTGGCGGGTGGTGAGCACAAAGCCACCGAACTCAAGCGACGCGGATGGGGGAAGGTTGTAGCTGAAGAACCCCGTGCCGGCGATCGCCTCGATCGAGAATTGGAGCACGAGCCCCAGCGCGAGTGACACCATCACGAGCGCGAAGATGGTGCTCCCCCTCCGAATGAAGGGACCGTAGAACAGCATCTGGAGAAGGATCGCCAGGAGCGCGCCGGCGGCGGCTGCGGCGACCATCGATGCCCAGATGTTCAGCGGGGCGGCCGTGTGCACCAGGTAGGCGACGAAGGCGCTCACCGTCATCGAGCTGCCATAGGCGAGGTTGAACATGTTCGTCACCCCGAGCTGGAGGGTGAACCCCACTGCTCCGAGGGCGACGATGGACGCGGTGACGACTCCAAAGCCGATCGCTTCCACGAAGTGGCTCACGGGAGCTCTACATCCTTCCCGTCACGTGCTCGCTCACTCAGTCTTGAGCTCATCGACGCAGGTCATCGAGATGACGTCAGCCGCTTCATCTCTGCGAGCGTGACGGCTCCGATCTGCTTCTCCACGTGCGACGAAGGCTGATAGCGGAACACCTGGAAGCCAGCGGCTGCGTTCTGGTACTTGTTGAAGTCGAAGGGTCCGTTCCCGCCGAGGTAGCGGACCTTCTTACCCTGCTTGATCGCATGGAGGCCCGCGGCGTAGCTGTGGACGACCTTTGCGCCGCTCGTGCCATTGGCGATCGGAATGACGTACTTGCGCCACACCGACGGTGTCGTCGACTTCGCTTCGTTCATGGCCAGGGCTGCGAGGATCACGCTGTCGTAGTCGGCGATCGAGTAGGAGTCCGTGAGGTACTGCTTGGGATCTTGGATCTTGGAACCGAGGGTCACGACCTCCTTCTTGAAGTACCTGTAACCGGGTCCTCGGGGTGTCGTCGGAGCAATGGCCACGAAGTCCTTGGCGAACAGTGAATTGCCGATCGCGCTCGTGATCGCCCTGATCCACGCTCCTTTGAGCGCGAGATTCGTCACCTCTACCTTTGGGAACTTGCCGCCATCGAGCTGCTGCACTTCGCTGAAGTAGGTCCCAGCGGTCTGAGGGTCCATCTCGGTCACGAGGACGCTCGGGTGCTTGGCCAGCATCGCCGCCACCTCCGTCCGGTACGAGCTCTGATCGAGGACGAGTGTCTGCGTGAAGACGAACTTGCCTCCCAGGCGGCTGTACTCAGCCAGGAGTGACGGAACCGTCGTCTGGCCACCTGTGCCGTTTGTGAACACCTCGGCTGCGTTCTTGCCGTAGCGAGACTTGGCCCAGTAGGCCATTGCGATCCCGGCGAGACTGTCCGACGGATCGATGCGGAAGTAGAAAGGTGTGCTGTTGTGGTCCAGTGTGGGGCACCCGCAGTCGGAGAACATGGGCACGTGGGCTGCGGAGATCAGCTTGTAAGTTGACGGAGCGGTCTGTGCCGGCCCGATGACGCCCACCAGGCCGGTCGTGGACGCGAGCATCTTGGACACGGCTGGCACCGCGTCGGCGGGGTCTCCCTTCGTGTCCGTCGGTGCGCACTGGATGTGGTGGCCCATGACCCCGCCGGACTTATTGACGAGTGCTGCCGCCGCGAGGCAGCCAGCGAGCTGCTCCGGCCCCTCGAATGCTGTTGGGCCGCTGAACGGCTGCACGACTGAGAAGGTGAGTGTCGAGGCGGCTGCGGACGCAACGGGGGCAGAGCTCGTCACCGCCGCACATCCCAACGTCATGACCGCGGCGGTTGAAGCCACCACCCGACCGGCAACTCGCAAGGACCACGCTCTGTCCATCATCCCCCCGTTCCTCTCGATCTGTCCTGAATCAGTGATGGGCCGACTCGCTGGCGGCCCATGTGAGATCCCGCGCGAGATCTCGTCCGTCGTCCGCGCTCTGCGGAAGGGTCCGGTAGCTGGCCCCCTCGCTGCCTTCGTAGACCATCTCGTAGGTGAGCTCCGTCGTCGAGTAGACGATCGGCAACCGGTCGACGTGGAAGCTCCTCTCGTCCAGCCCTGGAGAGAATTCGACGACCTTGCCGTCCTTGATGACCTTCACCACGTTGCGCTTGTTGATCAGCACTCCGAGGTTGGTGGAAGGGTCGCCCTTTACCAAGATGATGTCCGCGAGGTACCCGGGTGAGAGCTCTCCGATCTCTCCGGCCAGGCCCATGATCCGAGCCCCGTTCCGGGTTGCCGTCGTTATGGCCTCGAGCGGCGAGAAGCCGCAGTAGGTCGCCATAAGCTCCAGTTCTCGAGCGTGCCATTCACCGTACGGCGTCACAGAGAACCCGGTATCGGAGCCCATCACAAAGGTGACCCCGGCTTCTACGGCCTTGTGATACGTGGTGGCGCTCTTCTCGAGCATCCGTCTCGCGCCGTCGACAACGTGCGCGGAACCGCCGGTCAGCTCCGGCCAGTCAGCTCGGTTCGCCAGTAGCAACAGCGTCGGCACCAGCGGGATGCCCGACGAAGCAAGCTTCTCGATCACCTCATCGTTCATGATGTTGCCGTGCATGATCCAGTCGAATCCTGCGTCGATGGAGGCGCTCACTTCACTTGACCCGCGGGCGTGGATCGTGCAGGGACGACCCAGATTGTGGCTCATCTCGGACACGTGCTTCAGCTCGTCGTCGGTGAATGCCTGCAGCTGGCCGTAAGCGCTGTCGGAGAGCTTGATGAGGTCGACGCCGCTCTTCACCTGCCGGCGAATTTCGTCCTTCATCTCGTCCACCGTGTTGGTGAGCATCCCGATGCTGCCATCGGGTACCCCGACAGAGGTCGGGTACCAGTCGGTGAGCCCGTTGCTGGTAGTGAGGTAGCGACCCGACGCCTTAATCCGAGGACCTTGGATCCAGCCCCGCTTCACCCCTTCGCGTACACCCACGTCGATGAAGTAGCTGCCACCCGGTGACGAGACGCTCGTCACCCCAGCGCGCAGGACCTTCTCTGCGTTGAGGGCGGCGAGGAGCGTCTTGAGCTCGTGGCTCGTGTACATGTCGATCTCTTCTTGGGTCTGCCCCGCCCCGTAGGACATGTGACAGTGGGAGTCGATCAGCCCGGGCATCACGGTGAGGCCGCTCGCGTCGACCGTCTCGAGACCCTCGGGCGGGGGGATCGCGACCCCGGACAGGCGGTGCTCACCGACGGCGACGATCCGGTTGCCCTTGACGATCACGTCGGTAGACGCCATCGGCGCACTTCCCGACCCGTCGATGACCGCGCCCCCCTCTATGCGCAACCAATGCTCCGTCATCGTCGGCCCCCTTCCGTTGCGGTGAAGCGATTGTTCGATTGCCTAGTGGCCGTCGCGCAGTGCGGTCACGAAGAGCGTGGCGGTGGGACCCGATGACGCGGGGTTCTGACCGGTGATCAGCCGTCCGTCTTCCATCGTGAAGCTGGCGCGCGGTGGCCCGATGGCAACGTCGGCACCCATTTCCCGCAGCCTGCTCTCGAGCATGAACGGGACGACGCCTTCCAGACCCAGTCCGCGCTCCTCTTCGTCGGAATAGCAGGTGATCTTCCGGTTGCGTATCGTCGGTGCGCCCGCGCCGTCGACCACTCCGCACAGGACGGCAGCGCCGTGGCAGACGGTGCCGACCAGCTTGTTGCCGTTGATGAGATCGTTGATGAAGCTCGTGAGGGCATGATCATGCGGGAGGTCCCACATCGCGCCGTGCCCGCCTGCGACGAAAGCGGCATCGAACTGCCCGGCTTGCAGGTCGGCAGTGGCGACCGAGCTGGCAATGGCCTTCCGCGCCTCTTCGTCGCTTTCCCACCTCCTGAACCACGAACCACCGTCGGTGTCAGCGGCCTGCCTGGCCCGCTCGACGCTTCTCGGGTCAACCGGCGGGGTGCCGCCGAGAGGCGAGGCGATGACGACTCTCTGGCCGTCGTCCACCAACGCGAAGTAGGGCACGGCAAGCTCCTCGAGCCAGTAGCCGGTCTCCTTGCCTGAGTCACCCATTCGATCGTTCGACGTCACGATCAGCGCCACGGAATTGTTCGTCGCCATGGCTCCCTCCCTCGGTGCCGCCCTGTGTCATGCGTCATTCAGACCTCCGGTGCCGCTGCCTCACTTCTAATGCCGAGGTTTCCGAAGAGTCAAGAGAATTTCGAAAATTCGTGTTGATACTCGCGATTGCGTGGTATATTCGCACTTCGATGGCTCTGCCGACGGCTCACGCCTCCCACGCGGATCGGGTGCATGACGAGTTGCGGAGCGACATCCTCCGAGGCCGGTTCCAGCCGGGTGAACGACTGAAGTTCGCCGAACTCCAACATGCCTACGGCGCCAGTGCCAGCACTGCCCGCGAGGCACTGACGCGTCTCGCCCAGCAGGGCCTGGTCGTCTCGAAGCCACAGTCCGGCTACTCGGTGTGGCCGCTGTCGCTCCCGGACCTACTCGAGCTCACCACCCTGCGAAAAGATGTGGAAGGTCTCGCGCTCCGCTATGCCATCGAGCGGGGCGGTTTGACGTGGCAGGCGCAACTCGTCGCCGCGCATCACGTGCTCGAGCAGACCCCGCAGTTCGACGAGTCCTCCTCTGGTGGCGCGGCCGTACGCGACGACTGGGTCCAGGCGCACAAAGGCTTCCACGAGACCTTGCTCCGCGGGTGCGACAGCCCGCGCCTGTACGACTTCGCATGCTCGCTGCGGGCGTCGATCGATCTCTACCTGCGCTGGTCGTGCCCCGCAGGGATTCCCGGCGACCGGGACGCAGCCATCGAGCACCGGGAGATCCTCGAGGCTGTCGTGGCGCGCGACCAGATGAGGGGACTCGGGGTCCTCACCTCGCACATCCAGCGGACGACCGACGTGCTCGTCGAATCGTTTGGGCAGTCTCCGAGGATCGGTGGTGAGGCGCTCAGCGGCCGCCTGTTGGCGATGCACGGATCCAACGGTCAATCGAGGTAGTCCGCCACGGTGAGGTGGTTCCCGTCAAACGACTGAGCCTCGCCTGCTGGGACTACGACCGCACGACCGCGCTGGCAACCGGAAGGGTCCGGCCCGAAGGTATCGAGTTGACCTACCTCTGCCTCCCGGTGGAAGAGACGTTCTTCCGGATGGTACGTCACAAGGAGTTCGACGTCGCCGAGATGTCCCTCTCGACGTACGTGCTCACGTTGGAACGTGACCGTCCGTTCGTGGCGATTCCCGTCTTTCCCTCACGTGCTTTCCGTCACAACGGTATCTACGTACACGTCAACGCGGGGATCCATGAGCCGCGCGACCTGCGTGGGCGCACGGTGGGCCTGCCGGAGTACCAAGTGACGGCGTGCGTCTGGATCCGCGGCATCCTCGAGGACCACTACGGCCTTCGTTCAGACTCAGTTCGTTATGTGACCGGAGGGCTTCGCACGCCCGGGCGGCGCGAGAAGATCGACGTGGCACCCACCGGTGTGGACATCTCCGCGATCGGCCCGGACGACACCCTCGAGCGCATGCTTGTCGACGGTCGGATCGACGCCCTCTATACGCCGCGAACCCCGCAGCCATTCCTCGAGAGCGACCCCAGGGTGGGGCGACTATGGGAGGACCCGCAAGCCGAGGAGGCTCGGTACTTCGAGCGGACTCGGATCTTTCCCATCATGCACGTCATCGTGATCCGAAGAGAGGTGTACGAGGCGGATCGTTGGATCGCCGCCTCCCTGCTGAAGGCATTGGAGGCTGCGAAAACCATGGCGGAGGAGAGGCTGGAGGAAACGGTCGGCTCGCCGTGCATGTTGCCGTGGACCTACCACGACGCGCGTAGAGCCCGAGAACTCATGGGGCAGGACTTCTGGAGCTATGGGGTTCGTTCCAACGTGGCAGTCCTCGAGACGTTCCTTCGGTACTCCTTCCAACAGGGGCTGGCGTCCCACCTCTACGAGCCTTCACAGCTCTTCGCACCCGAGACCTTGCAGTCGTTCGCCATCTGAATGAGCGGGCGGACCCAGCGAGCTGGCGAGGAGGTTCGCGCACGGTGTCGCTATCGCCCCGGCAAGAAGACCGAGCAGATCGAGCAGTCGCCAACATCCCCCGGTCAATTCAGTCGCCCCGGCGACCGCTCCCCGACGCTCTACGACTCGACGTGTTCTCATTGCAGAGAACCGTCTGCGGTGATGGTGCGGGATGTTGGGAGAGACGTTCTCCGACGCGCTCCACGCCGCCCGAGGCGGCGAGGAATGGGGCTTCGCGCTCTTGTACCGTGACCTCA
>Ga0307373_10014991_pt1 | contig 10595 bp, 7 predicted proteins | sample OX2MG_FD_202534 | JGI IMG/M metagenome (GOLD analysis project Ga0307373, IMG submission 202534) | Soil microbial communities from Risofladan, Vaasa, Finland - OX-2 | ecosystem: Environmental > Terrestrial > Soil > Coastal area > Acid sulfate soil | place: Finland: Risofladan, Vaasa | collected...
TGATGTCCCAGACCTGCATTGATTCGACGGTCGCGCCCAGAATCTCTGAAGTTCTTTCCAGCGTGGACCAGTCTACGTCACTGATGGGGAAATCTGTGGCGCGCGGCTGGAGAACCAGTATTTCGTACCTGCCGAACAAGGGCAGCAATTTGTCGAAATCGACCCCTGAGATGTCATCGTGCCGTCCTTTGACGTAAATCAGCGCCCGGCGGGGCTTCTCCGGACCTTTCGGCCGATAAAGTCTGCCCCGAACCTGGACCCAAGGCTCGCTGGTGAAGGTGACGTTAAAGACATTCGTGTACTTGCTGGCCCATGAGCCCAAATTGGGTTTGACCACGGCGTCGAGTGGAACGGCTGATTTGGGGAATGCACGGAAGACCTTCGTTCTTAGCCCGGAAAGGATCTGTTTGCGTCGCGCGCCCCAGGCTTCCGCGCTCCTATACTTGCGAAGATGGGCAATGGGAATGAACCGATTGTGAATTCCGTAGTTCACGGCGTCAGCGGGCTGCTTCAACAAGCAGGCGAGCTGTGCCCCGGGGACCGGCGTGAAGGTCCCATCGTCATAGGGCGTCTGGTCGCCTTTCAGCCAGCGCTGAATCCACATGGCGGACTCGCGGCGAAGCGGGACATTGTCCTCGTGGTGGGTGTCCTGGTCAAAGGCGGCGACTTTATTTTCTGCACCGTAGAGAGCGTAGATCGTTCGCAGTTTTTGATAGATGGCGTTATAGCCTGCCGGAGGGAACATGGGATCGCGCCGGGCGCTGATGATCTTGAGAGGGCGCGGAGCGATCAAAGCCCCAACAATCGAGAAGTCTTGCTCGTAGATGTTGGGGTAATAAATGCAGTCGCAATTTTCCTGCACGCCGTGCAGCGCCACTTGCGTGCCCGCGCTCCAGGTGGAAAGAGCGGGAACTGCTACCGCGACCCGATCATCCAGAGCCGCGGTGTACCAGGTAGCGGCGCCACCGCCCGATTCTCCCGTTACCGCGATTCGGTGCGCATCGACCCAGGGAAGCGTTTGCAGATAATCGAGTCCCCGCATCGCATTCCAGACTTCGACTCCGGCGGGGGTGTAGCCAAGGGACAGCCACTGCCACATGTTCTGGTCGTAAAGACCGTGGTGGATTCCGGGAACTTCACCAAACTCCAGTGTGTCGAGAATCAGGCAGACATAGCCATGCTGAGCAAACCACATTGCGTGCCGCTGGTAAGGTACCTTGGCTCCGTAGGGATCGGGTATGTGGCCGCAGAGGTAGAGCACTGTGGGGAAGGGGCGTTTACCTTGTTTAGGAATGTAAAGGTTGCCGGTAACATAAAGTCCGGGCATGCTTTGATAAACAACCTTTTCGATGCGGATGCCCTGCTCTTCGAGAGTGCCGACAACTTTCACCTCGAGAGATGTCCTCGCGGGCAGCGGATCGAGCCCCAGCATGTAGGCCAATTCCCGCCGCAGTTCAGGTTTCTCCTCTTTTAATTGCTGCAAAGTATGAACATCGCTCAGGGTTTGCCGGCTGATCTCGGCCCCACGTTCCATCAGGTATTGGTAAAAGGCCTTGCTGCGCGCTTCATCTATTGTTTTGGAGGCCGCCTTAAGCTGAATCGGACAAAGGCTGGCGGGTAAGAACAGGACTAGGCACAGGATATGGGCCTTCTCTCCGTAGATCTTCATTATTCGGCGCCAAAGTTTTAACATTTTCACTCCTGGGCTCAAGATGTCTTCCTAATTATGATGGGTCATCGCGAGGGCCTTGAGCAAAGCCACATGGGCCGATTCCAGGGCCGCAGGGTCAGAGGTGTAATCCTCCGGTGTCCTTGCCACGCGTGCGGCAATCCGCCTGGCCTCCGCTTTCTCCCCGCGCGAATTCAGCATCAGCAACATCTCGGCGTCTTCAAAACCATCGCGCAGATTTTCAAACCGTACGGACGAGAGGGGTTCGCCCTGGGGTCCGGGGTATAAAAGCCATCCGTCGCCCATCGGCCAGCGTGTGCGCTGCCAGCGGGTGCGCGTGCTCCCTTTGTCGAAGGAGGCCCAGTCTTTTCGCCCCGTATTCGGTCCCCACTGGTTCAATCCCCAGTATTCGAATCCCGAAACCTGATAGGCATAGGTCAGCCAGCCGATGATGCGCGCATCCATCGCCGGGTATTCGATGAAGAGGTTCGGGTGTTCGTGGGGGTAGACGCAGACTCCCCAGATGACCGGCTCTCCGGCCTTGCGATTCTGCTCGACGCCCGACGTATCGTATTGCCGGATATAAACATCCCAGAGATCGGTGTAACCGGCCAGCGCTCTCACTCCCTTGACGTTGTTCAAACACAGCCACGTTTTGAGCTGCGGATCCACGGATTTGACGAACTCAAAATTCTTCTTGACCGTATCCCACATCTTCGGACCCGGCTCGTCAGCATTATAAACGAATGCATACTTGTCGAGACCGCGCTTTTGAAGCATGGCCACATAGGCGCGCAGAAAGTCAGCCATCGCCGCGTGGGTTTTCGGGTTTTGCTGTTCCCATCGCTGGCGGTGATCGAAGATGGCGATGCAGAACCGCTTCATCCCGTAGGGAAGACCCAGATCGATCAACTCCTGCGCGGTCCGGAAGTCATAGCCCTGCGGACCGTGGCTAACAGGCCACGTGACGTGGCTGTGCGGTCCGAAATCGGGGCTCAGCATGTCGGGGGTTGGCCCCAGGCTGCCCGCCTCCAAAGGCTTGCGCAATTCGGTCTGGTTCCATCCCATGAGCATGTCAAAAGCGGGGCCGAGATGGCGTTCGAAAGCGAACGAAGCCCAGCGCTTATACAATTGCAGGAAAGGTTTTCCTTCCATGCCGCCCGGGACCTTGTACTGGGCCATCAGATTGCCGGCAGGCATGAACGCTGCGTTCCGCAGCACCTGTTTTTTTGGCAGAGTTACGTTGAAGACTTCAACGCGGTAGCTGCGTTGCGCCACGCGCCGTCGGCCCTCCATCACGAGCAGTTTGCCCGTGTACATTCCCGGCGGCGTCCCAGGAGGTGCAAACAGCGTAATCCAGACGGGCTGGGTCTCCCCCGCCGCCACGTCAAAGGGACGATTGGGCAGAAGCGGGTCGGGCCACCAGCCGATTTTTGTGGCTTTGCCCCAGGGCCGGCGATCATCCGGACGGGTCAAAACATAGCCTACCAGGTTGAGGGTGGCCTGGATGTTCGCGCCGTCCTTCGCGCCCTTGTTGGAGACCAGGCGGCTTGCTTTCACCGTTACGTTGCGCAGCCCTTCACCCTGCGCGGCAACCAGCAGTTGGAAGGATTCGGACTCACCCCGCGCCATGTTGACTCTCTGCGTGGAGCTTGTTCCCGGACTGGGCTCGTCCAGGAATACTTTAACGGCGGAGCTTTGAAAAGAGAGCTTCAGTCTGCCCGTAGCGGGCCTGCCCGGGACCCCGGTTAGAAGAAGGCAAAAAACAAGAATGACGAGATCTTTCCCTTTTATCTTACCTTTCAAGTTCCCACTCCTCAGGGGTTCATTCCACTGGAGCCGCTTTTAACAGTCTGTCAGACGATGGACCTCTTCAGGCCGCGTCCCGCCAGCCGTACGACCCGCGACCGATTCACGACGGACAGCTAGCACGATAGCATAGAGCTGTCAGGAACTTTCCGCCGCGCGCCCGTTGCGGCTAGAGGGCTGGAAGGGACTTCACGCTGCGCACGGTTTCCAGGCTCACGCGGACCACCTGGCCGACCAGTCGCACGATGTATTTGGGATCGTCGGGTCGGTTCGGGTCGGAGCGGATGCCGCTATGCTTGTCTTCCATCACCCGATACTGGTCAATCACCCATTCGAGCGCCGAGCGGTTGCCCAGCCGGTATTCGAACACTTCTGGAGGAATCCCCGCCAGCGTCAGCGTGTCATTCACCTTGAGGGATTGGCGGTCCTTCGAGAGCCGCATCTTGTCTTCAACGCGAAAGGAAAGCGGCACGCTCCGTAGAGGCGGCTTTACGCCGCCATGGCGAGGTAAACTCGCCGCTACGACGCCCGTCTCCACAAACTTCAGCGGGCACGGTTCGAGTTGTTCGTAATCGACGTGGAGTTGCGCCAGTTCCTTGCCCGCCCTGGCAAAGGCCCAAAACACGTTCCGGTCATCCTGCGTCTCTGAGCCGTCATTCTGAGCGGAGCGAAGAATCTGCTTTTCCCCGGTCTCGCGAACGGCAGATTCTTCGTTGCTTCGCTCCTCAGAATGACGAGCGCCAGCTAATGGAATGCGCGGCAACTCGCGCTTCAGATTTTCGGCGTATTTCAAGCGGTATGCGGGATGGTGTAGCACCGCATAGACGTAATGGAAGATGTCCCACTTGGTGATTTCCTCGTCGCTGTAATGCTTGCGGAAATGCTCCAGCGCCCAGTTGGTAATGTTCTCGCGGCGGTTCGGAGGGCAGGTATAGCCCCAGACTCAAGTCGCCAAATCAAACGGCAAATCGCTTATGTCGCGAAGCCTGTGGCCTTGGACGAGGGTGTCGAGCATCTCTTTTTGATCTTCGTTCCCCAACTCCTCAATGGCTTCGTTGAGTTCGTGCAGAGCACCGTGGTAAACACAGTCCAGATCGCCCGTCCCCAACGCAATTGAGGCGATGCGAGTTGGCAGAGGTTCGAAGACAACTGCTACAACAATAGGAACCTTGCCCTTCCTGTTTCTGATCAGGTTGAGCGCCTCCGTTCGAGTGTTCTGTGACCTGTCGCTTCGTATCGTCCACTTGCATGAGACACTGGCGTGCAAGATACTCTTGGGATTTAGACTGGCGCGTAAAGGGGTATACTTCCCCAATTGTCCGGCTTCTGACACAAATTTCTCAACTTCATTTATCTCGGCATCACTTACAGGTTGCCGGGCGATCGTTATGTCGGGGACAACCAAATAATCGCCACCCAGCGTAGCCCTCAACTCAGGGTGTTTTTCAAGAACAGCCTGTAGGTCAGCAAGATGTTCGTACTGGGAGTGCTTTGTGATCCCTCCCTTTTCTTGACTTGTGGAGAATATCCAGGTCCCAGGTCGCAGGTGATGGAGGTGGTTGAACGCCTCGTCGAGAAAATCCTTTGTTAAAGACGCAAATACCGTCCCCGCAGTCTGCTCCTTTGGGGGAATTTGACAAGGTTCCTGGCCTGTCGTCGCTGCTAACTTGAGTGCGATCCGCTCAGCGAATGCCATACTCCCTACACTTCCTGAGTCGGCATTTGAGTAGTAGGGCTTCCCAGTCTTTTCCCCCTTCTTTCGTCGCCGACCGAGAATTGTTTCGAGTATCCTCTGGTGGTACTTTGAACGGAGCTCGTCCAAGATACTTGGCTTCAGCACTTGAGATCCTCCCATCCTGTTATTGCCCCTTTACAAGCCCGACCACGAATTCTTCATGCATTCGTTGCTCAATCATCGAATCTCCGTTCCGGCGGAAGCTGATGGGTAGCATTCTACGGTCACGGTCTATATTACGCTTTTGTATGCCCGCTATTCGGAATCCTAGGGTCTCTCCAATTTCGGCAAGGTATTCATGTGTGAGAATCTCAATGCCGCGCATTAGCGAAGGCCCAACCACAATAACTGCGGCCTTGCCGGGTTTCAAGACACGGTTCATCTCAGAAAGGACTTCTTTCATCTCAAGCAAATACTTACGGAGAATCCTCGACTTGCTTGCGTCTGTCTGCCCAAGCGTTTGAACTGCCGCCTGGGCCTTTCGCGGCAAGTCTCCGGAGCATTTTGGATCCAGCTTTTCACTTCCAATGTATCGCCCCCGTAATGCACTGAGGGCACCTGTGGTATGGCCAAACCACACGAGGCTAAATTTGTGAGCACGCATGTAGTCAATAGCATTTGCGTATGGTGGGGATGTGACTATTAGGTCGATGGAGTCAGTTGGAAGCGGTAGGTCCTTGGCATTCCGTTCCGCAACAAAAACTCGTTTCGCGCGCTGAGGTAGGCTTTGGAATTTTTTAAGCACCTTAGCCAATCTGAGTCGAAATTCCATGATTGCATTGCGAGGCTTCTTTTCCAAGTCGCGGTGAGGCCTGGAGTGTGCGAGGTCGCGCGCCAGCGACACCCCCCCCGACTTGGCGATAATCGCAGAAGAGAACACCAACTCGAAAAAGTCTCGAACGGGGAACTCCGTCGTCCGTTCAATGGTGAGGATAAGAGACAGGAGTTCAAGTTGGGTATCGGGAAGAAACCAATAGTCGAGGAACTTCCGCGTTTCTTGGTCAAAACGATTTTCGAGCTCGCGCCGTAGCACCCGCTCTGAATTTATGGTCGTTGATGCAGCCTCTATTATCTCGAGTCCTTTCCTCTCCAATTCCTGAGGATCGAGCCAAGTCGTCTTCACTGTGCAAAGCCGAACAGCCAGCGGGTCGATGTCGAACCCAAAAGCCTCCCTCTTTAATAGAAGAGCCTCGACAATTGTTGTCCCTGATCCGGCTGTCGGATCGAGTACGGAGTCGCCACTTCGGGTCAGTTCTTCGATGAACAGGCGCGGTAGCTGTGGTGGGAATTTCGCCGCGAAAGGATGAACGGTATGCGAAGCGTACCCGCTATCGAAAGAGCAGAAATCCAAGTCCTTTCGAAGTAATGCGGATAGCTTTCGATAGGCACTCTCGGTTCTCTCAGCAGTGGGTGCGAGCAAGCCTTCCTCGATTCTCGTCGAAGCTCATTTGAAGTATACGCAGCACCCAGGGAAGTGTAAAGGGCCTCGCGCGAGGTCAGGCACGCGCTCTTTGAACTCTTCGATAGCTTCTTCGAAGCTCTCGATGTCCGGCTCGGTGTGGGAGAGGAATTGATTGAGGAGCGCGGCCAGTTCTTTGGGGTTGCCGAGGTTAAACGGCCCGTTAATTTTCTGCTTGTTCTGAAAGAGGACGCCGGTTTGGGTGTCCTCGAAAATAATGTTGGAGAGCGGATAGCCGCGCGCGACCTTCTTCTTGATTTCGGTGTCGAGGTCGTCCTGGGTGTCCTTGGCTTCCCAATAGCCACGCGGCAGGCTGTTCGAATCGCGAACCGTGCCGTCCGGCCGGACAAGGCTGCCGCCCGACTTTCCGGAGAGTTCCGGTATCAGGGTCCAGCCCTTGAGCTTCACCGTGTCCGCGAGAAGGGATTCGAAGGCCGAGCGGACGTTCATTTCATTGAAAACATGCTGGCGCTCGAAGGCCTGGACGGTCTCGTAGTACTTGCGAATTGCGCGGCTTGAAGGAGTGATCGGGTCCCGTGTCCTCATGATGACGGGAGTAATAGTAACACTGTTTTGCTCCTGGCTAAGGGGTCCGAAATCGCAGACCGCAAAAAGCACCCGTCCGCACCAGCCGAGGGAATCCTGTCAGCCTGTGGCGGGGGGCCCCGGCTCTGCGGTAAGATGCGGAAGCTGAACGGGGCCGGCGTTGGGGGACAGGCGTCCCCGGAATTGCCGGCCCATAGACGAAGACTGAGAGCCGTCCGGCTGGTTCGTCAAAGTCAAAAGGGATTGCGGGTTGCAAGCATCGGCCAAGATCAGGATCGGCAAGCGCGTGGCCCTGGCCAGCATTGCGGTCAGTTCCATCCTGGCGGCCGTGAAGATCACGGTCGGCATTCTGGGCCGGTCGGCGTCCGTGCTGGCCGACGGTTTTGAGTCCGTCGGCGACGTGGTGGCCTCAATCGCCGTCTTTTTCGGCTTTGCCGTGGCTTCGCGGCCCGCCGATCAAGAGCATCCTTACGGACACGGACGTTACGAGACGCTGACAGGCTTGCTCGTGGGCCTCATTCTTTTCCTCGCCGGCATCGGCATCTGCTATCGCTCGCTCCAAGGTTTGCAACAAGTTCACCAAACGCCCGCTTTCTATGGGATCTGGGCGCTCCTGGCCTCGATGGTTTCGAAAGTGGTGATGTCCGCCATCAAGTTCCGCTACGGCAAAAGGATCCGCAGCGCCGCCCTGACGGCTGATGCCTGGAATGATTTTGTCGATATCCTTTCGGCGCTCACGGCCTTGACGGCCCTTGGACTGACGCTGCTGGACCCGGCCCGCTTCCTTGCCGCGGACCACTATGGCGGGTTTGCGGTGGGGCTGTTTGTGATTTTCACCGGCATGCGGGTTGCCAGGGATACCTCATCGCGGCTGACCGATGAGATGCCGGATGACGAGATGATGGCGGCCATCCGCGAGGTGACGTTGACGGTCCCGGGGGCGATCGGCGTGGAAAAATGCTTTGCGCGCAATGTGGGCCTTCAATATTACGTTGACCTCCATCTTGAGGTGGACCCGGCCCTGACGGTGAGGGAGTCGCACGACATTGCAACCGACGTGCGCTTCGCCATCCAGAAGGACCTGGACTGGGTGGCCGACGTGATGGTGCATGTGGAACCTGCCCCGAAAAATCCACATTCCGTGGTTCGGGGACCCGGCAAAGGGGGGGCTTCAGGGCCGCCAGGTTGATCGGCGTGGCCGCGCAGGCCCCGCTCTTGATAATTTCCTGTGGGTCGGCCATAGTAATGGCAAGGCATGAAAATCAGCGGTAGAATTCGGATCCTGTGGCGCGTGTTCTTCCTCGCCGCCGTTCTGATGACGGTGGCTGTTGTCTCCGCCATCACAACCATTCGCCTGACCATCCATGGGCGGCAGGAAACTTTGCCCAGCCTGGTGGGCATGCCCGTCGCTCAGGCGCAAAGCGTGGTGCGCGGACTGGGCCTGGATTTGGACGTCGAAGACAGGCTCTACAGTGACAAGATAGCGGCGAACTCCGTGGTATCCCAGATGCCGGCTGCCGGAACGAGTATCAAGCCGATGCAGTACGTTCACGTGCTGCTCAGCCTGGGACCGCAGCAGGTGACGGTCCCGGACCTGATCGGGCGCAGCCTACGCGCGGCCCGGATCACCGCCGTCGAACGAGGGCTGACCATCGGTGACGTGGCCTCGCTCTACTGGCCGCAGGGCCAGCCGAACGAAGTGGTGGCGCAGGACCCTCCGCCTGCCACAACCGATCTGCAGACGCCCGCCGTCAACTTTCTGGTTTCTCTGGGCCCGACGCCCGTCGCCTATCTGTGCCCGGATTTCCAGGGAAAGCCCGTTGGCGTGGTTCGGGCGGAGCTGCAACAGGCAGGATTCCAGAACATCAAGGTCAGCCCGGTCCAGGCTCCCGGCGCCGGCATGCCGCAAAATACGATCGTCCAGCAATTGCCCCTTCCGGGAAGCAAGGTCACGCCGGATACGGTTTTCGAGTTCCAAGTGTCACAGTAGGCTTTCCTTTTTTCCATCAGACAAGTGAAGTTTTGTGGATGCTCCTGAAAAAGCAAAGGGCCCCGCAATCCGCGAGGCCCTTTGGCAGATGGCGACCGGCGGCGCGCTGTTGCCTGACGCCTGCGAAAGCGGAGGCTACGGCAGGTCAACGAAGGGAAGAAGAAGCGGCGGTTGCACCAGGAACGGGAGCCGCGCGATTTCATGGACAGCCTTGCGGGCGCGGCTTTCGGCCGTGGGCTCGAGCGTCATGACGAAGGGCAGATGCTCCTTGGGCATGCCCGGCTCCTGGAGGACCGAGTCAATGTTGATGCGATGGCGGCCGAGCGTGGCGCAGACGCGCGCCAGGATGCCAGGCCGGTCGCGCACCACCAGGCGAAGATAGGAACTGACGGGCTCGCGCGAGGGCGGTCCGACTTTCTTCCTGTGCCATTCGGAGTAGCCGAGCGGCGTGCTGCCGGAGCCTCCCGCCGCAATCAGCCTTGCAATCTCGACCACGTCGGAGAGGACGGCGACACCGGTCGGCTCGCCTCCGGCGCCGCGCCCGGTCAGCGTGGTGGTGCCTCCCTTTTTGCCGAGCAGCAGAATGCCGTTGGTGCTGCCCCAGACGCTGGCAAGCTGGGAAGACTGCGGAATCATCATCGGACGCACCGTGATTTCCAGGCTTCTGTCGCGCCGCCGGCGCGCCGCGGCAATCAGCCGGATGGTGCGATTCAGGCGGTGGGCGTACGCGAAATCCACCTGCTCGATCCGGGTGATCCCTTCCACGGGGATCTCCGCAACCGGGACCGCCTGGCCGAAACAGACCATGGTGAGAATGGCGATCTTGTAACGGGCGTCAAAGCCTTCAACATCAAAGGTGGGATCGGGTTCGGCATAGCCGAGTTCCTGCGCGCTGGCGAGCGCTGCGGAAAAGGAGACGCCGCGCTGTTCCATTTCCGTCAGGATGTAATTGGTGGTCCCGTTCAAAATGCCGTAAACCGCCGCAAAGCTTTCTCCGGCAAGGCCCGAACGAATGGCGTGGAGGATGGGCGTGCCGCCGGCCACGCAGGCTTCAATGCCCAGCTTGACGCCCTTCGCCGCGCTGCGGCCGACCAGTTCGATGCCGTGCTCGGCGACCAGTTGCTTGTTCGCAGTCACCAGGTGCTTGCCGGCGTCGACCGCGGCAAAGGCGATGGCCCGGGCGGTGGGAAGCTTCCCGACCAGCTCCACCACAATGTCCACTTCCGGATTGCGAACCACGTCCTTCCAGTCGGAAGTCAGTGCGACCTTGTCCTTGATCCAGGAAAGATCTTTCTGGTGAATGCCGCGGGAGCAGATCATCTTGAGCTGAAGCCTGCAACCGAGCCGGCGCTCAATCTCCGGGCCGTGTTCCTGCAAGACTTTGATG
>Ga0307373_10014992_pt1 | contig 10595 bp, 8 predicted proteins | sample OX2MG_FD_202534 | JGI IMG/M metagenome (GOLD analysis project Ga0307373, IMG submission 202534) | Soil microbial communities from Risofladan, Vaasa, Finland - OX-2 | ecosystem: Environmental > Terrestrial > Soil > Coastal area > Acid sulfate soil | place: Finland: Risofladan, Vaasa | collected...
CTATTACTGCTTGCTTCTGCGGTCTCGCTCACTGTTGGTGGTTATCTCCTTTATGTCAATTCTCTAGTCCCCATGATTCTGGTCGACACGACGATTATAGCTGTTGTTATTCTCTACATAATGGCTTACTTTGTTGCGAAGGGCAACATGATTGCAATAAATATCTCGACAGTTCTCGGTGTGATAGCTCCGATAATGTCAGCCTCGACGCCCTCACATGTTGGAGTCCTTGAACAGATTGCAACTGGAGGTTTAATCTCGTTCTTAGGGCTACTGCAACTTTTTGGATTTTATATTTTTCCGATCGTGTTCGTAATTCTACGCATAGTGTTTAGATCAAAATTGAAGAGTTGGAGCTAGGAGCAATTTCAAGAGGTATTTGTGCATGAATAAAATGTCACCCACGGATCAAAGGCCTCTGCATAAGGGCTTTGGTGCGAATCATTCCAGTTTTATGATTGCAAAAAGAAGCCTTGCGCTGAGCAAGACCTACGTTGTCATCTCCGTAGTGTTGTCAATAATGGGGATCGCGTTCGCTAACATTGGACACGCAATCTTGGGATTGAACCTTGGTCAACTGCCATCCACGCAACTGCAGAATTCAAATCCGCTCCAAGTTGTATCAGCACTCCCATTTATTGCGATTCCGTTGATGGTTTTCTCTGCACTTACGTTTACAACACCTGTGATGTTGTTGTATGTTTACGACAAGAATAATGGTGTGTTGGAATATTTTCTTTCACTAGGAATGAACCAGAGCGACATCTACAAGAGCTATCTGAAGGCAGCGCTCATTCTAACTTCAATCATGCTCGGATATGAGGTTCTGGCAAACTTTGGAGTTGGACTTGCCTTGGGTGGAAACATGCTTATTTTGGCGGCGACCTTGATTCTCACACCAGCGATAGGATTCTCTGCCGTATCCTTTGTCACGATTGCAATGATGGCATTCAGCTCGCTTCAAAAGCAACGTGTCGGATCAAATCAACCCTTGGGAATGGGTTTTGGTGTAATACTAGTTCTGCCTACTTACTTCATTCCGATTGTCGCTCCAGCTTTTACGATATTTGGCGATCTAATAATAGCGATTGTAATTACAGTGTTGTCACTGGTCCTGTTCTTTTTTGCCAGCAAATTGATTAGGAGAGAAAAACTTCTCCCATAGAAAATAAGAACGTATAAGAAAAAAGCCTATCTTTACCAGTGGATAGTTCAAACCCCGACGAGGAGTATTGAAAGGAGAATCCAATCTCTAGTCAATTTCATTTGTGATTAATATTCCATTTCGTCTAATTGAAGAGCGCTTATTTTGTTTTTCTTAATGGACTTGCATGCAGTAACTGAACTGACTGCTCCCAATACTTATTTATTGAAAGCGGAAGCGTATTTCCCATGTCATCGTCTCGTTCCTCGTACGACAAAATTTTTCAGGCATTGGAATCCCATCAGAATTGGTTTGCTAACTCAATTCCACTTATTGCTTCGGAGAATATTCCCAGTCCTGCCGTACGTGAGACTCTAACTTCGGATTTTGGAAATAGGTATGCCGAAGGTTGGGCTGGTGAGCGTGTCTACGCCGGGTGCACGTATATTGATGAAGTTGAGATCATCTGTCTTGATCTTGCAAAGAGATTATTCAATGCCGAGTTTGCAGATGTAAGACCAGTTTCCGGAGTGTGCGCAAATCTCACAGTATACTCGGCGTTTACCGACCCGGGAGATACTATGATGGCTCTTGCCATCCCGAATGGTGGGCACATTTCTGCGGCGAGAAAAGAATTCAACGGGACAGCGGGTTTGGTTCACGGGCTCAATGTAGAGTATTTTGCTTTTGACAGAGAAAATTGGAACATTGACGTGGACAAGACGAAAGAGAAAATAAAGAAACTTGAAACTGAGGGGAAAAAGCCGAAGATGGCAATGTTCGGGGGTAGTTTGTTTCTCTTCCCACATCCCCTGAAAGAACTTTCAGAGTTCCTAAAGAGCGAAGGAATCTTAGTATGTTACGATTCTGCCCATGTGTCTGGTTTGATTGCGGGGAAGCAATTCCAGGCGCCACTCAAAGAGGGGGCTGATGCGATGACTCTGTCGACACACAAGACTTTGTTTGGTCCGCAGGGGGGGACAGTGCTTTCGTGGAACAAGTATGCGGAAAAAATCAAAGCCGGGGCATTCCCTGGAACTTCGAGTAATCATCACCTTCATCACGTCGCGGGAAAGGCTGTGGCGTTCGCTGAATTTTTGGAATTTGGGGAGGAGTACGCAAAACAGGTCATTGAGAATGCGAAAACTATGGCAAGTGCGTTAAACGATGAAGGTTTGAATGTTCTTGCATCGAAACTTGGTTTCACAGAATCGCACCAGATAGCTGTGGATGTGACAAAGTATGGGGATGGTGGTAACTTGGAAAAAGATCTGGAAAAGGCAAACATAATTGTCAACAGGCAATTGATCCCCGGTGATATTCAAGCCGGAAGGCATTACATGCACCCTGGAGGGTTAAGATTAGGGACGAGTGAGATAACGCGGCTAGGTATGAAAAAAGATGATATGAAGCAAATTGCGTCATTGCTGGGGCGGGTTATTGTGAAGAAAGAAGATCCGGTAAAAATTAAGAAGGAAGTTGAAGGTATTAGGAGTTCGTACCAAAAGGTACACTATGCATTCGAGACTAGCACACTTGCGTACAAATACATTAAAATTCGGTAATCGCTTTTTAGAGAATTTATTGTGTTCTATTGACAATCACTGGGCACGTACTAGAGCTGATAGTGTTCAGTCTAGACCATCCAAGATAATCACGAAATTTCAGTTCAAGTGAAATTTACAGATTAGCTATCTCCCTGGTGTATACAATGAGGAGCAATGGTCCAATAGAGCATGGAAGAACAGTATTGAATGCTTGCTACATCTTGAACGCGGGTTTAATTCCACCCTTCATCTCTTTCTTCTTGAAATCAGTATGATTGATTAGTTGCTTGTGTCAAGGGTAGCCCAGTGTCTCAAGTCGATAAAGTGACCGGGCTTGCCGTTCCTCGAATCAAGGTAAAATTTGGAACCGCCGGGATCAGAGGTGTCTACGGGCAAGAGGTCTCATTTAGAGAAACTATTGCCGTGTGCTACGCAGTGCACCAGCTTCTAGGTGAGGGTAGGTTCGGCTTAGGGTATGACAGCAGAAAGACATCTGTCATACTCGCAACTGCTGCTGCTTCAGCCATGAACTGGTATGGAAGCGAGGTGGAAAGCTATGGTATGATTCCTACCCCAGTGCTTGCGTTCAATATTAAGAATAGCAAGCTGCATGCCGGGTTCTCGGTAACAGCATCGCACAACCCTCCCGAATATGCTGGGGTGAAGGTCTTTGGAACTGATGGAATTGAATTCTCATTGGAAGCAGAGCAGAAACTGGAGCAATTAGTATTGAAGAGTGAAGGTTATACGAAAAAAAATGAGGAACTGGGAATTTTTGGTAGTACTTTTGAAAATGATGAGGCCGTTCCTTCATACATTGACGCTCTCTTGAGAAAACATGAGCCGGCAAGAAAGCGCTTCAAGATTTTAGTTGATTGTGCAAATGGAACCGCTGGTGGTATTACACCCCGTGTTCTTTCCGAGCTTGGGCACCACGTAGTAACTGTAAACGCTCATCCCAGTGAAAGATTTCCTGGCAGGTTACCGGAACCAATGTTTGAAACACTTGGTGAAGTTGCTTCTCTTACTAGAGCAATTGGTGCTGATTTCACAATAGCTCATGATGGTGATGCTGACAGGCTTGTAATGATAGATGATCTTGGAAGAGTCGTTCCAGACTACGCACTTTCCACTTTAGTTTTGAAGATCATTGTGCAGAAAGTTAAAAAGGGCAACGTAATCATCTCTGTGAACTCCTCAAGTGCTCTGGAGAAGATTGCGCTGGATTTGGGTTGTAGGATACAGCGATCTCGGCTTGGGAAAACGTTTGAGGAATTATACAAGCGGAGGGGAATTTTTGGGTCGGAGCCTAGTAAGATGGTCGATCCGCGTTGGGGTTACTGGGAAGATGGTATCTACACTAGTGTTTTGGTAACGCAGTACCTTGCAGAGAATAATCTTACTTTAAGTCAGGCAATCTCTGATACCCCAGTTTACTATAACCTCCAAAAAAACCTGCAATTGGGCTCCAGTTTGGATCATGATTGCGTCAAGTCGATGATTAAGGAAAAGTTTCGGAAACAGATTGAGAGGTTTGACGAGCTTGATGGAGTCAAAGCTTACCTGAAAGGTGGCGCTTGGTTGATGGTTAGAAGCTCTGGGACAGAGAAAAAAGTAAGAGTGTATGTGGAATCACCAAAGGAAGGCGAGGCAGCTTTGTTGCTCAAAGATGGAGTTAACATTGCTTCTTCGTGCAGCAAGTAGAAGGGTTTTGGCTTGTCTTCAGTTCAAAAAGCGTTGGAGATAGCGCTCGGTTTTGGTTATCAGATTGACCCTAGCGCATTAAAATTGCTAGTGAAACTGGGAGAAAAGAGGTGCAAAAAAACTGGTGAGGCCGATCCCAGTTTTGAGGCGATAATAAAAGAAGCAATTGCGCTTAAAGGAAAATCTCAATCTGGTCTGACTATTCAATCTAGGGATCTAAAAGAGGCGTTTCCAATAATCTTTGATTTTGTTGATACGCCTATTGTTCTACCAGAAGATCCTGTGCAAACAGAAGGCAACTTCCTAAAATCTGATGTAGAAGTTGTTAAGGACCCTAGTGGAGACATACAACCTACTGGAATAGAGGGATTCGCTCAGCTCTTCAAGAGTCGTTACGATAAGATACTTCATATCTTGATGGAAAGGCCGGAGGCAAGGCAGATCACCAAAATATCCAAAGTGAATATGGAAAAGGGAAATGTCAAGATTGCTGGTTTGGTTTTTGGAAAGAGGCCGACAAAAAGTGGCGGTATTGAAGTAACTCTAGATGATGACTCTGGGAGGACTACTGTTCTCGCTTTGAGCCAAGATGCGAAAAGGAGCGTGGGTGAAATTACTCTGGATCAATGTGTAATGGTGGAGGCTGAGGCCAGCCAAGGAAGATTGCTGGTCAAAAATATTATGCAACCAGACATACCAAGTAAATTGGCGTCAACATCAAAAAAATCGGTTTACGTGATTTTGCTGTCCGACCTTCATATTGGGAGCGATAAATTCCTAGAAGGGGCGTTCATGCGATTTCTTGAGTGGGTAGGCGGAAGAAGTGGTATAAGTGAGGAAGATCAAGAGATCATGCGACGTTTGAAGTATGTTGTAATTGGCGGTGATGTAGTAGATGGAGTTGGCGTCTTTCCCAATCAGGAATTCGAGCTTTCTGAACAAAATATCTTCAAACAATACGAGATGGTCTACGAGAAACTGAGACTTGTTCCGAAGCACCTTCAGATGTTTGTAATCCCGGGGAACCATGACGCGACAAGACAGGCACTTCCGCAACCTATGATACCCAAGAAATACGCTGAGTCGCTGCATAAATTAGAGAATTTGAAAATGTTGGGAGATCCTTGTTTGTTGAAACTAGATGGTGTGTTGATACTGAGTTATCATGGAAGGAGCCTCGATGACGTGCTTGCTACAACCCCTGGGCTTTCATATGAGAAACCGGAAGAAGCTATGAAGGTTTTGTTAAGAGCTAGGCATCTAGCTCCCATATTTGGTCATAGGACACCCATAGCTCCTGAAACTGAAGATCATTTGGTAATTGATGTGGTGCCTGACATTTTTCACGCAGGACATGTGCACACCGTCGGGCAGGATAGGTACAAATCAACTTTGATAATTAATTCCGGTACGTGGCAGGCCCAAACAGGTTATCAAGCGAATTTGGGTATCAGCCCGCGACCAGGTTTGGTCCCGATTGTGAATTTGTCCACTCTTGATGTTGTCTGGAAGGATTTCCTCACAAGTTCATCAATTAATTCTCGACAAGCTGGCTAACTGCACTATCAGATTTGAAGGCTTGTAGTAGTACAGATAATGATATTTGCGGTGTAATCTTCTTGGTTCGGCCGTACCTTCCATAATTGACAACCGTTGCACTGACAAGACCTAGTGTATCGAGCTCGGCTACTAATCCAGATATTCGTCTTGTGGTCAATGGTTCAATACCTATTCTTTCGCATAGTTTTGAGTAGTCGTTATAAATAGAGCCGCTGGAAGCCTTCCACTCTGGATTGTTTCTCACAACCGCAATGAGAACTAGTTTCGCTTGTGTTGGCAGGGTTTTCAAGGCGTCGCTAATCCTGTCTTGGTCTATCTTTTGTAAAGCGACGCGGACATGTTTTTCATCCAGTTGGTTGGCGCTTTCTCTTTCAGCAACTTCGCCAGCTATCCTAAGGAGATCTACAGCTCTTCTTGCGTCACCATGTTCGGATCCTGATAGAGCAGCACAAAGGTTGACAGCTGCTTCGGTGAACATGTTATTATTGAAAGCGAGTTTTGCTCTCTCTTGTAGTATGGTCTTGAGCTCAATTGCAGAATATGGGGGGAAGACTATTTCTTCTTCAGATAGCCTGCTTAGGACCCTGGCGCCCAACTCCTCTTTAAATTGCAGGTCATTCGATATGCCAACCAAGGAAAGAAAACCTGGCGTAGTGCTGGTGAATGAATTAGTCAGATCGTATAGAATGTCGTCACCAAATGATTTTACGAGATGATCTATTTCATCAAGCACAAAAATAGCCTGTAGTGAGTTTGCCTTCATATGTTGTTGTACCCGAGAAAGAACTTCGCTCACAGCAAGGCCTGTAAATGGTATTGAGAGACCTATACCTGCAGCAAGCTCTGCGAGTACTCTGTATTCGGTGCCGGCTGTTCTGCTATTAGTGTAGATGAATTGCGCATGGATGTGTTTTGTTTCGCATGTATGCCCTAATTTATTTAACACATATTTGGTAACAGCTGTTTTTCCAGTTCCTGTCTTTCCATATACCAAAAGGTTTGATGGTTTTGATGAGTGTAGTAGAGGAGCAAGGACCTGGCCAATGGAAGTTATTTGGTCGTTTCGGAATGGTAAATGGTCTGGTATATAGTCGGACCTGAGTGCGTCATGGCTTCTAAAGAGGGTCGGGGATGTTAAGGCTTTTTGAAATATAATATCCAGTGAATCTTGGTTCATTATCATGCCTTGCAGACCCTCCTACCATACCTTCTATTGGAGAACAATGGATCTTGGAAATTAACGAAGTGAAATTTGATCGGCAAGAACTGTATGGAGTTGTGCTTAACTAAAGAAAAACCATATAGTCAGATTATATTAACAATAACTGAACATGTGTTGTACTACCCATACCAAATGAAGCCCTCCTTTCAATTCATTTCCATTGGAAGCCACCGGGTGGGTGGGTATGACAATCTATTAACTGGAAACTAAGGCTAAACAGAACCCCTTTACTTCCACTGGAGCATGGATCTTACCACTAGACAGGTTTAACAGGAATACTACGGCACCCCTGCATTTCCATTGGAGCAATCAGTTGAAGGTAGTTGGGTAGACTTCACACATCTTGGGCTTGCATTTTCAACACCCCACCAACGACCAAAATTCTTGCCATCTCACAATAGCCAAAAGGATCTGACAACTGCTTTAACAGTTTGACACCTTCACACATTATCTAGCTGGCGTTAATCCTTGTTAACTGGAACAACGCATCAAATGATCCCCGGGGAAACCACTAAACCTGTCAAAATTAAGATCGAGTTCAGTGATGACTCCGGCACGAAGTATTCTTTCAATATCGAAGGCTCATCTAAGGACAACGTCAATAAATTGATTGATTTTGCCCAAACTATCTCCGCAAAACAAACACCTTTGGCAGACCACGAATCTATAGATACCAATTTCGCCAAATTATACGGCCTATTGGAAAGTAGGTTCCGCTTTGGACTCTTTACTTCAAGTGATGTTCTCCAGGCTTACCAACAAGATTTCCAAACACCAACAAGCCATAGTATAATCTCCACATACCTATCCAGGCTAACCCAAAGAGGGTTGCTCACCAGAGCACGTCATGGTTCTGGTTGGATTTACAGACTAGCAAGAGGTGAACAACAAAGAGAGAATATGATAGTTCAACCGACGCCAGCCGATCTACTAAAAAGCGGTCAAATCCCTCAGTAGTTATTGACGATAATTTTTGTGCGCAAAGATCCAACAAATTCACAAGGATCACAGCGGCCTTGTATTCTTGTATTTTGATGAGACTTACAAAGGTCTCCATTTAGATAAAAAAGAACAATTAAGAGAGATTGATTTTGACGATAATTGCTACGAACAAATATCAAAGTCGTTCGAAGACAAAGATATTGCACCCCGGGCTATTATCTTCAGATTTGTTCCTGAAGAGCCAATACTATTTCTTCCACAAACTCTTGATTTAACTAACGAATGCAAGGAAGAGATAGAAATCAAATCTATCCCCTTACTACTTTATGATGAGATGTTGCCGATGGTTTAGACTTGGCCTCGCCTTTGCGATATTTACAGTGACCAACCGATCGTCTGGAAAAGTATAACCTGAACTTTTTCGCAGCTTCCAAAATAATAACACCATCCTTTTGAGTGTTGTTGATGTTCCTCAATCTATCGAGTATATTCACTCCCTGGAACCCATACCACGTATATTGCGTACCCGCTTTCTGAATAAGCAGAACATCAGTCACTCTGTTGTGCGGGTCCACAGTCGCATCAGTGAGACTTTGCTCCAGAAATTGAATCTCACGGGGAATAGCAGTACAGATTTTTTCATTATACTTTTCACCGATTCTATCCTCACATTTTTCGATGTTTTCACCACAAATTGAGCAGCAAAACCACTCCACCTTGATTTGGGGGGCAAGACCACGTAATTTCCCCTTGACTACAACATTCAACACATGTGGTTTTGTTATTGTCAAGATAACAGGAATTGGTTCGCTAGACCAAATTGGATACAAAACAGTTCCATAAACTAATGCAGTTGTGATAGTAGTCTCAGGTTTCTTTGCTGCTTCAACTCTATTCCTGGCTGCCCAAACTAATTTTGTAACGACATCATCTGCAATTAAATTACCATCGTCGTCAAGCAAACTTGTTGACCCCAATATGATCTGCAGTTTTTTCTCTGCAACCTTACCATCTTCCATTATAGTATCCAATGCATTAATTATTTGAACGCTGAGACCTTCCAAAGCAAAAACAACTGCAAGGCTAATCATTCCTTCAGTCGGTACCACTGGTGATCTTCTGTCAATAAAGTAGGTCTCTTTGACTACCACACACACGATTCCACGGTCTTTGAAAGCTTGGGCTAATGAATTGATTAGTTGTGATTTTTCATACTCCTTTAATGGACTTGCTAAAGGTACTTGAAGCGTAATTTCTACTGGATCCAAAACTGACCCTTTATGCGTAATTTCACGAATCAAGTCTTATAAAATACACTATTAATTCAGCTAATTCCAAATGAAAAAATAAAATATTATGTGCATAATTCCTCTCATTTGTTGTAACGGACACTGCCTGTGTTAACTACCATTCAAAGTTAGCATTGAAATACGAACTCAATATGCTTCGATACATACTGAGGAGTAACCTTGGCATTGGAGAAAGCGAATATGTTATGTCTAACACCTTATGACCTAGAGTGATAATCACTTGTTCGGATTTCGAGGCCAGAATGGTTAATCTGTATGGATGATGAGATGAATTGGAGTCAATTTTGCGTGCCGAAATCCGCATTTTCAGGCAGTGTAACAATTATTCAATAATCAAGCGTTATAATTTACAATAATTACATTGTATCATGAAGTTTGTTATGATATAATTACAGTCAAAAGTGATTCCTTGCAAGAATCAATTAGTTGTAACATTTATCTATTTTTGCACATTGTTACATTACTGAAGAACTGTGACAACACTAACTTTGAGCAGAAGAACCAGTGGTGTCCGCACTTGCCCAAAATGCGGAAGTAATGTCCAAAATGGAAGCTGCATTTCATGTAACTATTCTAAAGAGACATATTTGACTACCGTTGAAGCAAAAGAGTTCACAATGGCTGGATAATTACTATCTTTCTTCCTCAATGTTTTTATAAAATTTAGTTAAGAAGTAAGCGGTGTTACTTGATGAGTGATGAAACTCAAAATCAAGTCCTCGATTACAGCACGCGCAGGCGGGAAACTATTGACTCTGCCATTGCGAAGCTGAGGGATGGTTTCTGCCTTAAATCCGAGCTAACTACCGCAGAAATCGGATTTATATTTGAGAATTATGAGCAAGCGTCAACAATTAAGATAACAAGCGCAGGGTTGCACGGGGGGAGACACTATTCCATTTACGATCTATTAGGGCACTCTGTGAACGGAATGACTTTCGTAGTCGTAAACCACAATGCCTTCAACAAGTACATATCCGTGAAACTTGAAAATGATTTCTTACTGAAGAATCCACAAGCAGATTCACGGATCAGAGCCTCATTCACTTCATTTATTCATGAAAACAAACTCCATTGGTCTAAATGTTGTGGGAACCACTCAACCGCGCGAAATAAGGCAATTCGTGAGAAATTAAGGGCACTTTCAGCAAAGACTGGAAAAAGCC
>Ga0307373_10014993_pt1 | contig 10594 bp, 9 predicted proteins | sample OX2MG_FD_202534 | JGI IMG/M metagenome (GOLD analysis project Ga0307373, IMG submission 202534) | Soil microbial communities from Risofladan, Vaasa, Finland - OX-2 | ecosystem: Environmental > Terrestrial > Soil > Coastal area > Acid sulfate soil | place: Finland: Risofladan, Vaasa | collected...
CGGTGGAGCTGCACCCCGCCGACCAGGGGGACACGGCGACCGTGATGGGCACGCTGGCGCAGGCGGGCGAAGAGGTGGCGGGGCTGATGGCCTCGCAGACCGCGGGCGCGAACGTAAGCGCCGCCGGCGTTCAGGAAATCGTCGCCGACAAGGGCTATCTCAGCGACCAGGTGCTGGCGAACATGGAGGCGGCGGAGGTGAGGACCTATCTGCCGGAAAAGAAGGGCAAGGGGCGCGATTGGGCGGGCAAGCGGGAAGCGCGCGAGCGCATGCGGGCCAATCGGCGCCGGGTGCGCGGGAGGCGCGGCAAGCGGCTGCTGCGACGGCGCGGCGAGCTGATCGAACGCAGCTTCGCCCACGCCTACGGCACCGGCGGAATGCGCCGCACGCACCTGCGCGGCCACGCCAACATCCTCAAGCGCCTGCACATCCATACCGCCGCGCAGAATCTGGGGCTGTTGATGCGGCAGCGATTCGGAATGGGCAAACCGCGGAGTCTGCAGGGCGCCGCCGCCCTGTTCAGGGCTTTTTGGGCATTGCCAGCGGCTATTTTCGCCTCCGTGGCGCGTCTGGCCGCGCCGAGACCGGCCGGCGCGCCTTCCAACCCGCAGCCCGCTCTGTTGGCGGCGTGATCCCCGTGGGCCTGCGATTCTCAAAATCGCCCCCTTTCCACCACGGGCTGCTAGGGTAGTGTCCAGAATCTCTCGCACTTTGGTTTAGCCTGAGGCTGGTCAGATCCCATTGCGTTTACCTGCTGGCCACAACGCCCCGCCACGTAGCTGCCCCGAAATCTGTTATAAAAGGTGCTTTTCGACTAATCGGCGGTAGTGTTTTCCCAAAGCCGTTAGTTTGCAGCCAGTTGATTGCATTGCAGCATGCCACATGTGTTTTGCGTTGACCGGAACAACCAAGTTGACCCGAACATAACCCTGTAGAATTGCGAACTTTTGCGTATTCACTGGATTCGGCGGAACGGCTCCAGCCAGTCGCCCGCTCATTTCTGGCTCGAAGGAGGGATCAAGCCCAAAAATGCAGTCGGGCTGCGGAAAGAATTCTGTCAGCCTGAGAAGTGCATTCAAACTGATCGGAGGCTCTACTTTACGCAGGGAAACAAATGCGTTCACATTTGTCTTGAACACTGGTCGCTGCGTCCATGCCCCAAGGGATTGATCTATGTGGGCATATACACTTCCAGGAGTGACATCGCCGACGAGATTTCCGGCTGCTCCGTTCAACGCATCAACGAACAGGCCGGAAAAAACGCCACCACCATCTTCTTCGATTGCATACTGCTCAGCAGTGGATGCCGTTAGTATTGTCGTGCCCTCCCGCAGCATACTCGCCTGTTGACCAGGCGGCGCGCCTGCGATTCCAGCATGGCAACAATCGAGCACGATTAACCGATTTTTGGCGCGGGACTGATCTGCCATCACAAGGACATCACCGAGCGCAAGTCCGTCATCGCCTGTTCGGCAGTCGCTCGTACAAAGATAACCTCCAGTGGATTCAACATGGCCATGGCCGGAGAAATACAAAAGAGCGACTTCGGCATCGCAGTTAAAGAGGTCGCTGACTAAATTTTTCAACTCGCTGCGTGTTATCGATGTTAGATAATCTTTATAACACTTAAGGTTGGTGTGAAAGTTGAGTGTGTCGTCGCCGTTTCTTTCGAGGACCGAGTTGACCCGTTGCGCGTCATGTACGCACCCGTGAAGCTGGGCTATGTGCGCGTAGTAGTCAATGCCCACGATGAGAGCTTTTCTCGCGACCATCAGAGTCCTTGAATGAAGGAAACCAGATTGTCCCAACTCCACACGTTAATGCGCTTTCCGCTAATCAACGTTGGCACGGCGGGGCGCTCAGCATTGATCCACATCAGCATTGTCGGAATCTCCTCTTCATATGAGCATCCGATTTCCCAAAGCTCGCCGTCGGCACTCGCAGTGTTTTTCGAGATCAGAGCGATTAGGCCATCACAGCCTTTGATCTTAGAGCGGCAGTTCGTCTTCCACTTCTCATCCCACGGCTCCTTTACGGAAAAATCAAAAAAATCAAACGGAGAGCTTTTCAGGCTAGCTTGGCCAACCAAAAAATCTCGATACCGTTGGTCCTCTTTGGCAAATGCAATGAAGATGCGTTTCCTCGGTTTCATTGGCTCCTCCCGCCGTTTTGCTTGCTTTGCAGGGAGTACTCGTCGTCCAGGCAACGCTGCAAAGCAGCACCCAATATAGCACGGCCGAGTCTTGAGCGTGTCTCGGCCAGCGGCCTGCTCCTTCCCGCCCGCAAATCCATCAACGCCCGCCGGGACATGCCCGACTTCGCCTGAAGTTCTCGCAGCGGAATCATGCGCAAAGCGGGCAGGATTTTCGTTGTCCATTCATCCCGCCGCCGGTCCGGGTATTCCGTGTAAACGCTCTCGGCAGATTGCACCAGCCCCGCCTCAACAGCCTCCAGCCGGTTGGACTCCTTGCCAATGTACCTGATTCCCTCGATGCGGACATGCCGCCGCCGGAGCAGCCCGACGGTCTGCCTGCCGCAAGTGCGCGCGTCGGCACCGGCGCACTTGGGCTCAGGGTGGAACTGGTACTCGCGGGCGATGTCGCCATGGGTCTTGACGCGCGCCGTCCGGCGGCTGCCGTGCTGGCCGGTGGTGGCGAGGCGATACTGCCTGCCGGTGTATTGGTCTATCCAGTCCATCTTCAGCCAACGCAGCGGATTGGGCTCATACGGCGCGATCAAATGGAAGCGATCCGGCATTGCGCCGGTGGGGTGCCCAAACGGCAGCACATGCGCCGTGAGCAGAAAATTGAAAGGCTTCACCATCGCGCTATAGGGCTTGCCATGATTCAGGGCCGTGAACGGTTCCAGCACGGCTGGGCTCGATACCGAAACCCGCCCTACTGCTGGGGCTTGCTCGAAGCCGAGCGGACCAGTAGCCAGCCCCAGCGCTCGCTTGATGATCCTGAGCCATACCTGAGCAATCCAGTCCCGATCCTCGCTCTCTGGATCGGTTGGGTTCAGCAAATGCCCAAGCCCATGTTCGGACCAATGGTCCTCGCTGCTGTTGACGTTGCGGCGGAGCAAGGCAGGCACGCCATCACTATCCATGACAAACAGCGCATACCGCTTCGCGGAGATGGCCAAGCAGTGGAGTTGGCGTTGCGCTTTGGTGCCGGGCTCGAAATTATCTTCCTCGATCTTCAGGATTGATCCGGTAATGGCCGAGCGTTCGTATGGGTTGAGAGCCGCGAACCGCTCCGAGATGGCTGCCACCTGCTTCCAGGACAGCGCCTTGACAGCCCCCCGCCCGTTTGCGGTATGCGATCCTCCGGGGCACGGGATCATGCCGCCATGTTCGGTGGCCACAATGGCCATCGAATCGGTATCCTCCATAGCATACGTTCCGCCCAACTCAAGGATGGCATGTTCCAGCAGCGCCAGCATCAAGCGGGCGGCGCCGGTAATGAGCGCGGCCAGCGGAGGGAAGCAGTATTGGCCGGACACATCGGGATGCGCCACCCGGCAGGTGAACGGCTCGGCATCAATGCCGTGGCAGGTGACGGTCATGGCCTTGTCGCTCTCCTGCCGGTTCATCTCCGCATACACCCCGTAGCTGGTGGCGTTGGCGAGAACCTTCAGCGCCTTGTCGAGCTTGTCTCTCTCACTGTCTGGCAGATCGGCGCGCAGCGCCAGCCGCTTGCGTTCCTCGATCACCACCTTGAAGAAGTCCACCCGCGCGGGATCAATGTCAACAAGCCCGCGAAGTTTTGTGGGCTTGAGCCCGGCCAGCCTGCCCGTGGGTTCAATCCGAAACGCATCTACGATCTTCGGCACCCTCCCGGTCAAAATCACCGATGCCGCCACATCCGGCAGGGAAAACCAGAGCGGCGTGCCGGGCTCGCCGTACAGGTGGTTCACCCCAACCTGCCAGTCGTTTGTGCCCGGATTGTACTTGGCGCGGGCGGGCAGCACGTCGCCGTCAGGAAGGATTTGCACAAAGCCGGTCAACTCCTTCCAGGTTGCCAGATCGAACAGCTTCTCCGCCGTCAACTGCTTCAGCCAAGTCTCAACCTCCGCGCCGCACTGCTCGATCACCTGGATTCGTTCAGCGGTAACGAACCGCCAGAGCCCCATGAGGCAATTCACGGTAGGGTACATGGAGAGAAAATCGGTGTAGACAACCGGGACCGCCACCTGCCGGATATGGGCGCTGGTGCGCCCGCCGAAGAAGGCCGACTGGGCAAAGCCAAGGTATTTTGCCGGGAAGTCCGGCTGCCGTTCGAGGATGGGCGCAATGCCCATCGCCTGCAAGTACGCCTTGCCGATGGAGGCTGGCGAATATGCCTTGGTCGCTTGCAGGCTGATCGGGTGCTTGGCGTATTCGGCGAGCAGCTTGGCGGCAAGCTCCGCCGTGGCCAGCACGTCGCGCCGGTTGTAGTCAATGTATTCTTCATTGATCGTGCCGTGCGCTGCTACCTGCTGTTTGCCATGCTCCACCCCGAAGGCTTCGCAAGCCGATTCCAACGAATACCCTCTATCGGTCAGCGCAAATGCCAGCGTACGCAGATCGAGGAAATGCCCCCGGAATACGTAGCCGGCCTCCGCTTCGCCGGTGGGCGATCCATCGGGAATCAGATCGGCGCTGTCGGGATCGTTGGCGGTGGTGAAGCCCTTCAAGGCGCGCTTGCTGTCAATCTGCTTGATGCCGACGCGCGGCCGAAACTGATTGCGCCGCTCGCGCCCGCCCTTGTCCCGATAGGACCACAGGCCAAGCGAAAACCCGCCCGCAAACCTGCCGCGCGCCGCCGCGCAATCGCGCGCGATGCGGGACACATCGAAGGGCAGATTGAACCCAACCAGCAGACACCTGCCCTTGTAGGCCGCGCGGTACAGCTTCTCCGCGAATTCCTTCAAAGACAGCACTTTCAATTGCCGACTGTGGCCCCGCGCGGCTTCCGCCGCGTGGGTTGCCGCGTATCGCTCCAGTTCCTTCCGCTCTGCGGGCGCCAGATCATCCGCGCAGAACAGCCCTTCTTCCAGGCACTTGCTCTTGACGATGAACTGGTAGCTGCCGAACATGAGCCGCTGAGTGGCATCAGTGCGGGTTTCGGTGTCGAATACCAGCATCGCGTCGGGGCAAGCCGGGTGCCGGGCGGGCTTCTTCTTCTGGCCCTTGCCTGGCGTTGCCGGATACGCCCGCACAGCCAACGTCAACGGCGAATGTTCGTTCGTGCCCATCGGTGACCTACCGCATCGGCGCAAATTGCTCCAGGCCGGTTCCCAGCCACCACTTCGGCCCCCATTTTTGCGTCAGGTAGGAATCGAGCCATTCCAGCAAGCGCGCGATGCCCAACAACAGCGCTTCGAACAAGTAGCGCACCGTGTCCACCACTCCGAGAACGCAAGCAGCGGCGGCAAGCAGCGGGCTGCCGTCGGGATTCTCCAAGGTTTGCGTCGGCCATAGACGCTGCGGCTCGCTCAGTTCGGCGCGATGATCGTTGGCAGGAATCGGGATCGTTACCGGGCTGTTCGCCCGGCCCGCCACGTGATGGCTGTCGAACGCAGTCCGGCCATATTGTTTCCGGTCGCATTCCGCGCAGATGGCCGGAGTTCGCCCCGCAATCAGCGCCGCCGGGCGGGATTCGCCGCAGCCGCACTTGACGCCGACGCCAACGCGTCGCGCGGCATTGGCCCGGCGGGCATGGGTTTTGATCGGATCGTCGCCTGAATTGCCAGTCGGCATCATCATGTGCTCCTTGAGTAGAGGGATTCAAACGACAGCACGCCCGCCGAGCCCAGCAGCTCCAAATCCTTGAGCCGGGTGAGCAGCGCAAAGCGTACGCCGTCCGCCAGCTCAATTTCCTTGCCCTGGAAGGGCCTGAGTGAAGATGCATCGCCGGTTGCCAAGTATCGCTGAACGGCGGTGGCATATTTGCCGACTTCGCTCGCCTGCCGGGAATCGAGTATGGCAATTTCGCGCGCCCCATGCTCGGCGGGAATATTCAGCACGCGCAGCAGCCGGTCGGTGCGCTTGGCGGCATAGCGCCCGTTCTTTCGCTTTCGCAGGGCAGGTTTGCCCCACCGAATGACCGTGCGCGGATCAACGCCATATTCGCGGGCGGCGCTGTAGAGCGTGACGCCATTCGCCCGCATTTTGGATATGGCGTTGAGGCTCCGGGTTCGGGCTTCCTGCACGTGCTCGGGCAGGGAATGGAGTTGTTCCGGCGTGCGGGGCATTCCGCGCCACCGGAGGTTTCGGCGATGGTGCTTCTTCGGCATACCCAGACTCTAGACCGCCTTCCGCTATGCCCCGATTCACAGTGGTTGGAATAATGTGCGGAACCGTGGGCGGGCTCGGGTTCAACTGGCAGTGCCGAATTGTATATGGACGCTGGAGCAATCACGGTCAGCGGTGAAGAGTGCGGTCCGGGAATAATGTGCGGACAGAATCCGGGATGCAATGCTCGCCAAGAGCTTGCGTGCAACAATTATGTGCGGAAGATTTTTTTGTGAGCCCAGAGCCCAAACGACGTGGACGGCCATTTAAAGCAAATTGGGCCGGGGATTTGCTCGGACATGCGTATGGCTACCGAATGAAGATCGGGCATTCGGGGCTTTGGAGCAGGCTGGCGAAGGAAATCTCGGCTGCTGAGACGGCGGACGCTATCGAAGCGATTCTCAAATCCGAACCGTACTTTGGCAAACGCATCGCCTTGGGCAATGCCCCATCTCGCATTTACCAGGCTGTGCGCGACCACGATTGGCCCAAGAGCGAACTGGCGCAAGTTCGATTCCTCGCGGACTCCCTAGCCGCAGGCGGCGATATCACGGCGCGCCGAAGCCGCCAACTGTGCCGGATCGAGCGGAAAAAGCGCGGAGGCGATCCGTGGCGCTCTTGACATATGCCGACATACCTTATATGCTGGAGACATGAAGAGGCGCACCACCGTTTGGCTGCCGGAGGAACTGCTGGCAAAACTCAAGACGGTTTCCCAGAAAACGGGTGCCCCCATGGCAGAACTTTTCCGCCGGGCAGTCGAAGCCTATCTGAAGCGTCGTTGAACACGTCGGGCCTGCCGCTTGTATCGAGCAAGCACCAGGCCCTGACCACCACGGGAGACACATCCAATGGCGGCTACCCCAACCCTACATCAATCGCAGTTGTTTCCGCGACATGGTGTCCTGACGCTCTCAGGCTACGGCATCAACGTCCGGGTTGAGCGTGGCCACCTGCTGTTTGAAGATGGCGTCGGCAGCATGCGGCGGCAAGGCCGCTTGCCACGGGTGCGGCACGGCTTGCGTCGTCTTGTAATTGTCGGCGCGGATGGGCTGGTTTCGCTTGCCGCGTTGCGCTGGCTGGCCGATCAAGATGCGGCATTCGTGATGCTGGAACGTGATGGCAAGGTTCTCGCCACCACCGGGCCGGTTTGCCCGTCGGACGCGCGCTTGCGCCGTTCTCAGGCTCTCGCCTTTCACAGTGGCAACGCGCTGGCCATTGCGCGCGCCCTGATCTACCGCAAGCTTGAAGGACAGGAAAAGGTGGCCCGCCATGGATTGTCCAACCCAAACGCGGCAGATGCTATAGCGCAGTTTCGAGCCGGTCTGCCAGAGTCGCCGAACCTCGATGCCGTGCGGCTGCTGGAGGCTCAGGCCGCTTCCGCATACTGGCTGGGCTGGCGCGCCGTTCCAGTATCGTTCCCAGCGAAGGACCGCTCCCGCGTCCCCGGCCACTGGCGCGAGTTCGGCGCGCGCATCTCTCCGTTGAGCGGCTCCCCGCGCCATGCGGTGAACCCGGCCAACGCCATGCTGAATTATCTCTACGCCGTGCTGGAAGCCGAAGCGCGGCTGGCTGCCTCCGCACGGGGGCTCGATCCGGGGCTGGGCTTCCTCCACCTGGACAAGCAGGGGCGCGACAGCTTGGCATCGGATTTGATGGAAGTGGTCCGGCCAGACGTTGACGCCTTTGTGCTCGATTGGATCATCAGCGAGCCATTGCGCCGGGAATGGTTCTTCGAGCAGCGCGATGGCAACTGCCGCTTGATGGGCGAGTTCGCTGCAAAGCTGGCAGAATCAGCGCCCGCTTGGGCAGAATCGCTTGCGCCAGTGGTGGAGATGGTTGTGCGGATGCTCTCGGCCCCGGCATCATCCGCCAACTCAGCAGCCGCCCGGCAATCCGGCCACGCGGCAAGGTCAACAATCACGCGTCGAGCCGCCCTCCAGCCGCTTCGGCTCTGCCGAGAGTGCGGCACCCAAGTCAACCCAGAGCATTCCGTCTGTGCTTCTTGTGCTGTCCCGCTCGCAACCGACAGGCTTGCGAAGGCTGCCCGGATTGGTCGCTCGCTTACCCATGCTCCAACCGCCCAGAAGCGGCGGTCCAAAACCCAGCGTCGCCAAGCCGCCGCCCGGCGCGGCTGGTTGGCGGCAAAGCATCCGGCTTGGCTGGACAGCAATGCCTACCGCGCCAGAGTTCAACCACGGCTGGCTGAACTTCCGTACCGAACCATTGCCGCCCGACTTTCTGTTTCCGAGCCTTACGCAGCCGCTATTCGGGCCGGGCGGCGGTTGCCACATCCACGGCATTGGGAGGCGCTGGCCAAGCTCGCGGGGGTTTGGCCGGGCGATAGTCGCTAAAGCTCGATCCGGCACCCGCGCAAATGGTTTGATACTGCTAGCCACTCTCTGGCAGAATTGAGCGCGTGAGCCACAAGCCTTCCTCCGTTGTTGACACACGAATCGTCTACTGTGGCGACTGCATCGAGAAGCTTTCCGGTCTTCCCGATGCCTGCGTTGACCTCATCTACATTGATCCGCCGTTCAACTCGAACCGCAACTACGAAGTCTTTTGGGGCGAAGCAAAGGAAAAGCGAGCCTTCGAGGACCGCCACGCTTCGACTCAAGCGTACATCGAGTTCATGCGACCGCGGTGCGAGGAACTGGCGCGCGTGCTCAAGCCAACGGGCAGCTTTTACTACCACTGCGACTGGCACGCGAGCCATTACGTCAAGGTGATGCTGGATCAGATTTTCGGCGAGAACGGTTTCCAGAATGAAATTATCTGGAAGCGGAGCGCGGCGCACAGCGATTCGAAACAAGGCCGCAAGGCTTTAGGTGTCATCACTGATTCAATTTTCTTCTATACGGGCGGCTCCAAATCCGTGTGGAACGTCCAGTACACGCCGTACGATCCCAAATACGTTGACCGCGACTACCGGAGGGTAGACGAAAGCGGTCGTCGCTACCGCATTGATAATCTTCAGGGACCGGGCGGCGCTTCGAAAGGTAATCCCTACTACGAAGTAATGGGCGTGTCGCGCTATTGGCGTTTTTCGAAAGAGAAGATGACCGAACTGATTAAGCAGGGCAGAGTCATCCAGACCAGGCCGGGTGCCGTGCCGCAATACAAACGTTACCTGGACGAGATGCCCGGCGTTCCGCTGCAAAACCTGTGGGATGACATCCCAATTGTTAATAATCGCTCAAGCGAAGCGTTGGGTTACCCCACGCAGAAGCCGCGCGCCTTGCTGGATCGAATCATCAAGGCCAGCAGCAATGAAAATGACATTGTGCTTGATGCATTTTGCGGGTGCGGCACGGCACTCATTGCCGCTCAAAACTTGAATCGGCAATGGATCGGGATGGACGTGTCGCCCACGGCTTGCCGAGTGATGGCTAAACGGTTGCGCGATGTCGCAAAGTTGGACGAAAACGAAGCCCTGTGGCGGATCGGGCGCGGGTTTATCGTCCGCGATCTGCCGTGGACTGCGGAGAAGCTCCGCAAGCTGCCCGCATTCGAGTTCGAGAATTGGGCGGTCATCGCAATTGGCGGCACGCCGAACGTTGCGAAGGTCGGCGACATGGGGCTGGACGGAAAGATTTTCCCTGTTTCAGCCGCGCCGGAAAAGAGCGAAGCCACGCTAGGCTTCATGGATACTTGGTATCCGGTCCAGGTTAAGCAGAAGGACAAGGCAGGCCGCCCGGACATTGACGCTTTCGAGGCCGCCATGATCCGCTCGGAACGGCCAAAGGGCTTTTTCGTTTCGTTCGACTATACGGGCGATGCGCTCGCGGAAATAACGCGGTTCTTCAAGCAAATGAAGCGGGTCATTGTTCCACTGACGGTGGACGAAATTCTCGCGGGCGACTTCGCACACAAGCTTGTGTAGCGTTGGCTCACGCCGCCCGCCCCTTGGCGCGCGGCCTGTCCAGCATCGGGAACGCCATCACCGAGAGCCCGCAACCCTGGAGCGAACGCAGATGGCGCGCGATGGCGGTAAAGTATTCGGCTTCATCGCGGGCTTCGAAGCAGGCGACCAGCGTTCCCGGCTCCCGCTCCGATCCCTCAGGAACCGACTCGATGCGCACAGCGAAGGCAGCCATAGGCAAATCCTAGATCGTCGGCGCGCCGAAGGAAACCTCCCATTTGGGTGAAGCGCGGTTGGGGGTTCGATCCGATCCACGGATCGGTTGAAGCCACTCCGGCGGTTGCCACTCCGCTCTCCGCCGCTTTGGCCAAGGCAGCCTGAGCGGGCGGCGCGGCCCACCACGGAAAAAGTTCCGCCCAGAAGCCTCGGGCGCGCGGCTGCCCCGATGCCCA
>Ga0307373_10014995_pt1 | contig 10593 bp, 14 predicted proteins | sample OX2MG_FD_202534 | JGI IMG/M metagenome (GOLD analysis project Ga0307373, IMG submission 202534) | Soil microbial communities from Risofladan, Vaasa, Finland - OX-2 | ecosystem: Environmental > Terrestrial > Soil > Coastal area > Acid sulfate soil | place: Finland: Risofladan, Vaasa | collected...
GGAAGACTATGAAAAACCGCTATCGCTACGGCACTCCACTGGTAGGGCTGCTGCTGGTTGCCATCATCAGCACGGGCTGTGGCGCCAGCCAGCCGGTCCACAACGCCCACAAGGCGCTCGTGGCGGACACGGTGCCCATCGCTCCGACCACCACGGCTCCGATGTCCACGACCACCACAGTGCCTCCCGTGACGACCACAACCGATCCCGTGGCCCCGCCAGCGACAACGATGCCCCCCTGTACGGGGGATGTCACAAGCACAATCATGGTATTGGCGCGCCATTACGCCAGCGATATCTACTTCTTCACTGCTACTGGGACGATCCAGAACGAACGCTCTGATCCCATCGGCAACGTCAGTGTGCGGTATTCGTATGGCCTCCCAGCCAGCCTCAATGCTGGCTCGCCTGCGATGAAGGGTGATGTCTCTTCTACGGCTCCGATCCCTCCCGGTGGAACAGCAGAGTTTTCCAGCTCAGGAGTGTTCGCGCCGATCTACGTCACACCCGTTGAACCGTCAGCGACGGTGACCTCGGTCACGTACGCGGACACTTCATCCGGACCCGGCTGCTAGGAATAGTTGTACGGATAACGTTCAACTGTGATCGCATGGGCACTCCAAGCTGGCGGCAAGCGTCGATGCACGCGCCCTCGGCCCCCTGGAACTATGGTCAGGACTGGAGGAGAACAAATGAGTCCGAAAGATCCGGAGCCGCCCGCAAAGGAACCCGCTCAGCGGAGCGAACCTCCAGCCCCACCTCACGACCCGGGGCAAAGACACGCCGAGGGCACACGCCCAGACCCAATCACTGAGGACTGAACATGGCGGACAACGACAACAAGGACAAGCCTCCTAAGCCGGAACCGAAACAAGACCCGCCCCACGATCCTGGTGAGCGAGGAGTTCGGGAAAACCCTGTTCGTCCCCAGACTCGGTGAACGGCGCTGGCCGGCTATGCCAGCATCACGGCGAACGTCCAAAGAACCAACTGGACCGCCACGCCTAGAAAGGTCACACCGAGCGCCCATTGGACGCGGGTGAGCATCTTGCTGTTCTTTCCGTACCAACCGGCCATATCCTCAGCCATGGTCAACGCAAGGGCGGGCTGCCTGTCTTCGGCGTTGTTGTCCTTAGCCCATTTGAGCCACTCGCCGCCCTTTGCGTAGAGGGTCAGGTTGTGGGGAACAAGCCCGTAGATTGCAACCAATCCCGTCACGAAGAGGGACGCCACGGCTGCCCGTCCAAAGTTGTTGGGGCTCGTAAGGAGCTTGGGACCAAAGAGACCGGCAACGACGCCAGAGACAGACAGGCCCACCGCGGCTCGAGTCCGTGCGCTCTCGAGGGCTGACAACTGACCGTCAAGCTTGCCTCGTAAGTGTTCGACCAAGAGGTCGGCGGGCGTACCCATTAAGCCGCGACTCTACGGCACGCCCTCTTCTACGGGAATAGCCTCACTCACCCATGAGACCTAACACGCACGACGAAGTAGCTCTCGAACGATTCTCAGCCCGCATCGACCCAGTGATGACGGTGCTGGCGCTGCTATGGCTGCCTGTCCTCGTGGTTCCATTCGTGACTCAGCTTCACGGCTCCGCGGCAGTCACTTTCGAAGCTCTTGACTATTTCGTATGGGCGGCGTTTGCCGTCGAGTACACAGTCAAACTGCGGCTTGCGGCCGACCGATGGCATTTTGTTCGACATCATCTATTGGACCTGGCAATGGTGGCTGTGCCAATCCTGCGCCCTCTCCGATTGGCACGACTCTTTCGACTGGTTCGCCTGTCGAGAGTGGTGCTCGTCCTGGGCGGTGGTCTCAAGAGAGCACGCGCCCTGTTCGCGCATCACGGGTTGCAGTTCGTCCTTCTTGCCGTTTCGGCCATCGTCTTCGCTGCCGCGGGGCTCGAGGTGTATTTGGAGAGACACTCGGTCGGTCCTACTGCCATCCATGACTATGGGTCCGCGCTCTGGTGGGCCGTCGTCACGGTCACGACGGTCGGCTACGGAGACAAGATTCCGGTGACCGGCGCTGGCAGGGTCGTCGCCACCGGGCTCATGTTGACCGGCATCGGACTCGTGGGGGCGTTGACGGCCACCATCGCTTCATACTTCGTGCAGGAACAACACTCACAGGAGATGGCAGAAATGAAAGCGCAACTCCATGAGATTCGCGATCTGATCGTGCGGAGCACCGCCCAGGACGGCGCGTCCTAGGCACAAGACCGAGCAGCGATCGGACATCCGCATTAGTGTCGGCGCGCACGATCGTGGCGGGAGGTACGAGTGTTTGAAAAGAGTAAGGCCAAGAAGGCGGAGGCCGCCTACCAGACAGCGTTAGCGACCTGGCAGCACGAGCATGATGAGCTTTCGGCCATCCTTGAAACCGCTCGCACCAGGAGTGGGCAACCAAGTGCAACGGTCATGCTTAAGAAGGGCGAGGCGGTCTTTGCCACTATCGGCGGAGTCGGCCTGGTCGAGATGCGTAGGGGTGCTGGGCACTACGCAGGCCACTCCCAGGGCGTCTCAATCCCGATCGGGAGCCTCGGCGGACGAAGCGTGCGCTATCGGGTAGGCGTGCAAAAGGGACACTTCGTACAGGGAGCGCCGCAGCAACAGTCAGTCGATCAGGGTCAGTTGATCGTTACGAACCAGCGGCTCGTCTTTCTGGGAAAGGCCAAGACCATCGAGTGCCTGTTCGCGAAGCTCGTAAGCATCCAGCAAGGAACGGGCGAGATTTCCGTCTCTGTGTCGAATCGGCAGAAGCCCACGGTTATCCACTACGGGGCAGCGCTCGATGGCTGGATGCAGCTCCGACTCGCATTGGCCTTGGCCATCTCTCGGGGTGAAGCGGAACAGTTCGCTGTCTCCATCGAACAGAACCTGAGTGAGCTGGAAACAGAGAAGCCTCAACCCCCTACCGCGTGAGTCCGAACACGACGAGTGCAAGCACGAACGTTCCGATGCCCACGCAGGCCAAGATCAAGATGTGGGCCACGGGAGGCGCGAGGAGACAGTAGGCGAACGGCGCTATGTGCTTCACGCCGCCATCCCCTGTCTGCGCGTCGTCTCGCCGCAGCCGGCACATGCCTGTATCTTCATGTTCCCCTCTCTCCTAGTTGCTGTATTGGGTGTCGATCCGTTCGGTCTTCCGACTCACGGACCATCCTTGGCATCCCTGGCAGCGGAACTGCCGGCGGCGGGAGACCCTGCGTCGTCTTCCACCCGCGGGGCGTGAAGCCGCGCGCCTGGGTGAGTGCCCCTGGCGTTGCAGTCTCTCCCGCGCCGGTCAGAGACGCATAGGGCACGAAAAGCGGGGGTGCCGCCACGGGGGACGGGGGCGTAGGTGAAGGGAAGGGTGGTGCCGCTGCCTACTGCCGCCGTGTTGACTTGGAACCAATGGGGCTTGGTGCCTTCGTCCACAATGCAGATCCAGTAAGCGTCGCCGGCCGTGAGCCCCGTCAGCGTGCAAGCACCACCGGAGGTGGTGCCGCTAGCCGCGGGCGAAGAGCCCGTAGGGTAGAACCCATCCTGCGGGTTCTGGATGAACGCGATGGGCCATGCCGTTACCCCAGAGCCGTCTGCCGGCGATGTCCTCGAGCCGTCGGTGTTCTCGACAAAGCTGAGCAAGGACTAGACATCAGACTGCCTTTCGTATTCGCGCGGTTCCGGCCAGTAGCGATTCCAGACATCAGTGAAGCTGGAGCGCTTGTAGCCGCGGACGTTCTGCCCCTTGACCCAAAGCTGCTCAGACTCGACTCCATGCGGCTTGAGATGCCTCGCCATCTGGGATGCCGGCCCTCTGGACCGACCGAACGCAAGGTCCTCGCTCCACCAACGCGCCCAGGGAGAATCGTCGCCACGGTCAACCAAGAAGTCGAGAATCGCCTTGGTCGATAGCTCGTCCTGCTTCTCTGCGTCGAACGCGTCTCGAATGTGCTCGAGCAGGAGCAGCCCGATATCACCTTCGACTCGAGTGCCATGGAGCTGCACTGCGGCGTTGCGGGCCTTCTTCGGCCAATCGCCGCTCGCCAGGTCAGCTATTGCTAGGAGCGGCTCCCAGGCGTCCTGCTGCCTGTCGCCCAGATCGTTCGGCAGCTCCGGAGTCGATCGCGCAATCCGGTCTCGCATCCCTTCAGCAAACGCCTTGATGCGAGCCGCAAGAGGGGCCAGCTCCTCGCGAGCGTGGCGTTCACGGAAGCGAGCCGGCTGCGGCTCGTTAGTCGCCCTGCGGCGCAGCCTGATCGGGATCGACCTGTCTCGCACCGTGTCAGGGAGCGCATCCCCAATCCCGGCGAACGCCTTGGGACAGAAGATCGAGTAATCCTTGACATCGTGACTGAGACCGACGCAACGGGCGATGACGCCGTTGCGTCGGTAGCCACCGTTCAGAACGCCACGGATGCCCTGAGTGAGTTTGGCGTCTTTACCGAAAGTGGCGTCGATTTCGTCCAAAAGCAACGTCGGGTGGTCGGCATGAATCTTCCTGAACAAGACGGCCTCGGTAGTCCCGACTGCCGTGTACGGCCTCGCCACCAACAGGCCCAACACCTCAAAGAGCCGTGACTTGCCGGCCTGCTTGGTGGGACTCATCACCTCGAGGTACGGAGTGGTGTCAAATGCGTCGTAGACGTAGGTGTGAAGGACCCAAAGGGCGATCGTCCATGCCGTCTCAGGACAGGGAAACACGACGTACCGTTGCAAGGCAGTCACGACATCATCGAACAGGTTGGCGCCATCTTCGACAGCTACCGAACCCGCACCAAGTGGCTGTAGTTGCGTCATCATCCCACCGCTTTCGCATCTTGGGACGCACCGATAGTGGCTTGCAGCCGGCTTCGGCTGCGCTCGAGATTCTTCGCTTGAGTGCAAGGTCGAATATGGAGCGGTGATCTACATGAGCGGACCTCACAGATGTGGTCTGCGACAAGGGACCGTGGGATCTTGGCGCAGTTGGCCAACTCCCATGCGATCCGGTGTGCCGGTACCCACCGACCGTCGATCAGGAACATGACATAGCCATTCGTGTTCGGCTTCTGTTTGGTCGGGATCAAGCAAGGGCCGAGATGAGCAGCGTGTTCGGGAGCCGTCTGGGCGACAACGCCACGCCAGACTCGGTCGTTGACCGATAGAGGGCGACGGCCTCGAGGCTTCGCAGGTCCGTACTTCTTCGCCTTGGGCACCGGGATCGGGCCATGCTTCCCTAGCGTTAGATGCGCTGGATTTACGCAGGCGCGTTCGCGACATCTGACCTTGACGACACGACCATCATCCGGTAACGGACCCCGGAACAACGCCCAGGAGACTCTTGCCGCGGACTCGACTTTGCCAGCGACCTTCAGTTCTGTTCTGACGCTACGTACAAGCGGCGGTATCCAGAGCCAATGGCCGTCAGGCCCCGCGCGATCAACTTTCTCCAGGAACCGCTCTAATACAGGCCGTGCCGGCACGCCACCACGCGGAGGACAACCACGAGGGGGACCGGGCTTACGACGAGAGAAAACACTTGTGGATGTTTGCGAAACCGGACGCGTTGGTGATATTCTAGATACGCGTTGATCAGTTTCGTTTGTCTTGCGGGAGCCGGCTGGCGGGCCGGCTTCCTGCGCGTTGATAGGCATGTTCGTCTTTCCTTCGTGTGACCGCTTCAATCCTCCTGTCTCGGAATCCGCGGTTGTGGGTGGTGTTTGGGCGATCTAGGGCGCGATCATCTAAGGGCGAGTTCCTGTTGGTTGTTGAGCCACCCCTCGACATCGTCAACGCGGTACCTCACAAGCCGACCGACTTTCAGGAATGGCGGGCCTTCTCCGCGGTAACGCCTAGTAGCCAGCGAGGCGATTGGCACGCGCAGCCACGCCGCGACCTCATCGGGCGTTAGGAGCGGGGGAGTGGTCACTGAACCTCGGTCTCCATCTGCTTCAGCACGCGAGCCAGTCGCAGGGCTACGTCGGTGCTGGGCTCTGAGAGGTGATGTTCGTAGTGCGCGACCGAGCCGGCCGTGACACCAATGGCGTCACCAACTCGACCCTGTGACCACTCGGCGGCCCTACGGATTCTCCGGGCCGTCCCGTCGTGCAGGAGGAGACGCGCCCTCGCTATGGCGCACACATCCTCCACGCTCAGCGCGGGGGATCTGGTCCCCACGGCTGGCACACCGTGGGCGTAAGGTCCGACCGTGGTCGCGGTCACGACAGCTCCCCAGCGAGCGTGCTCAACAGTTCGTGGTACCGGGCCGCGTTGCGGCCCCGAGGCAGGTTCTCTCCGCATTCCCATCGACGGATGCAGTCATCGGACACACCTAGAGCGCTGGCGATTTCGACCTTGCGGAGCCGGGCACGCAGGCGAATCGATCTGGCCTCCTGGAACCTCTCCATCTTTCGGTCCTTCCTGGCTTGACTTCGCGGCTGGGACGTGACAAGCTCTGAGTGTGGTCTTTGCGTGCCCAACGAGATCCAGAGTATCATGCACACAGTTGCACTCGCAAATCATCGTGGCCCCTCCATGCCTGACCAGAACGTTCGTGACCCCTGGGCCAATCCCTACCGATTCGATCGAAATACATAGAATGCCCCGAAAGGCACTGAAGATACTCCCTTCGCCCTAGTCTCGGCGGGAGAAGCCTAAGCGTGCGCACTGATGCTAGAATGGGCCTAACGCTAGATAGCTGGTCAACGGCCCTTTTTGTCGCAAAGTCCCTGGTCACAGCCGGTGTGCGAAAACATACCCTGACCAGGACTCTAGGGTCCTAGCGTTCTTTCCGGAGGTACCGGCGTCTGGTCGTCAGACGGGCTCTCAGACGGCCGGGCGAGCTGTGGGCTCGCCGGCTCCTCGATAGGGCTGCGAGCGAAGGCATCATGGTCCGATGGGCCATATCACCGAGCGACCCTCGAAGAACAAGGGGAAGCGCTGGCAGGCCACGTACCGAGGTCCCGATGGCAGGGAGCGCACCGAGACGTTCGATCGGAAAATCGACGCCCAGAAGTGGATCACACAAGAGGAAGCGAAGATCCCGCGGGGGGAGTGGGTTGATCCGCGAGCGGGGAACGTGCTTCTCGATGATTACGCAACGGAATGGATGGCCGGTCGCTTCAATCTGAAGCCGTCGTCACGCGTCTACTACCAGCGTCTCCTGAAGCTCCATATCCTGCCGCGCTTCGGATCGGTACCGTTGGGGCGGCTCGAGACCTCGAAGATACGGTCATGGCACGCCCAGCTCCACGCGGAACGCTCCACGACCGCAGCCGGTGCCTACCGGCTGCTCCGGACCATCTGCAACACAGCGGTCGAGGACAGAATCCTCTCCCGAAACCCATGTCGCATTCCCGGTGCCGGTGTGGACCGCGCCGAGGAGCGACCGGTGGCGTCTATCCCCGAAGTGGCACGAGCGGTCGCTAAGACGCCAGAGCGGTTCCAACTTGCGATCCTCTTGGCCGCCTGGTGTCAGTTGCGTCGAGGCGAGATCCTTGGTCTCCAGCGCGCCGACGTGAACCCTCTCCAGGGCACTGTGACCGTCCGGCGAGCGTGGACGACGAGCGGAGAGGGGCCGCCGAAGACGGCGGCCGGTTGGCGCACCGTGACGATGCCCCCCGACGTGGCCAAGGCCATGGACGAGCACTTGAAGCGGCGCGTGGGACCGGCCAAGGACGCCTGGCTATTCGTTGGGCCTGGCGGCAATCCGATCTCCCCCCGCACACTCAACCAGGTGTGGATCACGGCGAGGAAGTCGGCAGGGCTTCCCGCGCTGCGCCTCCACGACCTCCGACACTCGGGACTCACGTGGCTGGCGGCGACGGGTGCGACCATGGCCGAGCTGATGCACCGAGGCGGCCACGCGTCCCCCGCTACGGCAATGCGATATCAGCACGCGACCAAGGACAGGGACAGCAGCCTGGCGGCTGCTCTGGGCAAGTTGGCCGAGGAAGCTGGGGGCCATTCCGCGGACACGCCGGCAACGGTGGACGCAGAGTAACGGCCTAGTCACAGCGACTAGCTGGGCAAACGGCTCCAGTGATCAGCGGCTGATGCTGGTGTGCTTGAACTCGTTGAGCTCAGGGTGACCGTCGAACATCCCCAGGACGCCGTCGATCGTCGAGCGTGACACCGACGGATCACCGTCTGGCCGAGTCATGATGCGCACGAAGGCGGCGGCATCGCCGACGATGAACGTCGGGACCCCGAAGACCTGATGATCGGCGACAGCGGCTTCGTGCGCCTTGCGGAAGACGTCGTGGGGTCCGCCGTCGGCCACGATGTCGAGCACGTTGCCGGCGTCGACGCCCGCGGCCTCGAGGACGTCGCGGACCACGGCCTCGTCGCGTAGGTCCAGGCTGCGGTCATGGCGGGCTGTGAAGAAACCGAGATGAACGGCGAAGAAGTGGTCCGGGTAGTTGTCTCTCACGACCAAACCGGCCTCGGTGGCCCGAAGATCGGCGGCCTTTGCCGGATCGTCCCAGACCGCCGTCCTGTCTTCTTCGACATGGACCTGTGCAAGGGAGAAGGGAAGGAATTCGACGTCCCATGGCGCTCCGGCCTGGAGTGCTGTCACCAAATGCTCGTGGGCGTTGCGGGCGAAGGGACAGCGGTAGTCATAGGTCACGGAAAAGCCTCGGCTACTCACGTCTCTGTCAACGCCTCTCGCCACCGAGACATTCCATCGAGGTGTGGTGTCAGCCGGCCTGGGCCACCCGTGGAGCGAGGCTCACACCGGTGAATTCCGACGCCCGGGCGGGATCTCCCCCGAAGGCCGGGCACAGGGACTGGAAGCTGCACCACTTGCACAGCCCGGAGGGCCGGGGGCGGAAGTCCTCGTTCTCACAGGCCCGTTCGATGGCGGTCCACACCGCCGAGGCCCGCTGCCGGGTTCCGCGCACGGCCTGTTCGGAGGGGACGGCCTCGATCACGAGGGGCTCGCGCAGGTACATGAGTCGGACCCGGCTCGGACGGCGGCCCAGCACCTGCTCGCACAACAGGGCGTAGAACTGGACGCCTCCGAGCCGCTGCTGTTCCTGGTTGATCGAGGGGATCCGCCCGGTCTTGTAGTCGACGACCTCGAGCTCACCATCGGCGGTGACGTCGAGCCGGTCGATGATGCCCCGCAGCCGCAGTCCGGCCACCTCGGCCTCGAGGGTCAGCTCCACACCGACGGCGTCAATCGTGTCGGGATCCTCGAGGCGCAGATAGCCGTCGACGAGCGAGGCGGCGTCGGCCACGAATGACCCACGCTCGAGGTCGCTCAGTTCGAGCGAAGCAAGCTCGGGATCCTCCTGGAGCGCCTGCCAGGCCAGGTCGAGGGCATGACGGGCGGCCTCCGGAGAGCGCTCGCCCCGGGGGTGGTCCCAGAAGAGGCGCTCGAGCGCACTGTGCACAAGGGTGCCTTTGACCATGTGGGGCCCGGGGACCTCGGGAAGTCGGTCGATGGCGGAAAAGCGGAAGGCGAGCGGGCAGTCCTTGAAGGCACTCAGCTTCGAGGGGGAGAGCGATCGGGGGTGCGCGAATGCCATCGGAGCGAAGACTACGCGGGGGCAGTGACACTCACTGCGGATGGCGAGGGACCAGGGCGCCGAGCACCGAGGCCGCCACCGCCCGGGGGTCCTCGAGCGGTCCGAAATGGCCCATGCCCGGGAGCACGATGGTCCTCGACGACGCCAGACGCTCGGCGAAGGCGTCGAGGAAGTGGGGCCCGAACCCGTCGGTGCCGGCGCCACAGGCCAGGGTGACCGGGCACCGCACTTCGGCCAGGTGAGCGAACGCGTCATGGGAGAAGGCGTGGGCGAACACCTGGGATTCGTGCTCCCGGTGGCAACGCAGCCTGATGCCACCGCCGTCGAGCGGTGCGAAGCCGTTGTCGACGTAGGCGGCCAGCGCCACAGGATCCACCTGGTCGAAGGTGGCCTTGCTCGCGAAGTTGGCGATCGCCTCACGGCGCGAGCCGAATACCTCGCGCCGTCGGAGGGCCCCCATCGCTAGGGGATTGCCCTCGAGAAGCGGAGCCAGGGGCTCGTCTTGTGGGTAGACAACCGGCTCGAAGCAGTACAACCCGGCGAAGGTGCCGGGTCGAGCCTCCTCGGCCAGGAGAAGGGCGGCACCCCCGCACGAATGGCCGAACCCGTAGGGACGTTCGAGAGCAAGGTGGTCGATGACCGCAAGCACATCGGTGGCGAAGCCGTGCCAGTCGAAGTCTCCATTCGGCGGCGGGTCCGAGGCGCCATGGGCGCGCTCGTCGAGCGCGACGCAACGGAATCGCCCACGCAGGTGCTCGGCCATGGGGGCGAGCACAGGGCCGCAGAATCCGGTGGCGTGGGCGAGCAGGAGCGGCGGCCCCTCTCCACCGAAGTCGTAAAAGGCGATGCCGAGACCGTCGGGCGTGGTGACCCGACCGGCAGGCGTCATGGGCCGCAAGGGATCATCGCCCGGGGCGGGGTCACTGTGCTCAGACATCGGGGGGACGCTACCGGGTGTCGGCCCGGGGCCGATCTCCACGTCGGGTCCATCTCCGACGGAGCCACCTCGGCCTCGGGGCCAACTAAACATGGTGTGTGCGGCACTGCATCTCGACGGAGGGCTCTTTGTACCGGGCCATGTGCGCCGGGAGAACCGC
>Ga0307373_10014996_pt1 | contig 10592 bp, 11 predicted proteins | sample OX2MG_FD_202534 | JGI IMG/M metagenome (GOLD analysis project Ga0307373, IMG submission 202534) | Soil microbial communities from Risofladan, Vaasa, Finland - OX-2 | ecosystem: Environmental > Terrestrial > Soil > Coastal area > Acid sulfate soil | place: Finland: Risofladan, Vaasa | collected...
GGTTTTTGCCGTCGCAGCCGAACACGTTCGCTTCCATGGCCTTGCCGCTGGACGCGCCATTCTTGATGTCGGTGCTGGTTACTTTCATCTGCGCGTGTGCGACCGGCGCGAACGCCAGGCTCAGCGCAATCACCCCTGCCCCGAATGCCATTTTGTGCATCGATTCCTCCCGAGTTTCTGGTTGTAGGTCGCGAAAATTAGCATGCGAAACGAAGCTTGTCCCACCCTTTGCGGCCACCCGATTCAGGCAGCGGTTTCTTTGATGGCGGCCTTGGTGGCTGCCTTGGCGGCAGGCCGGAAGCTTGCCGACGGCTTGTGCGCGATCGGGATCAGGTCGTCGGGCAACACGCGGCGGATCAAGCCCCACAGCCCGCGCTTTTCGATCAGGATGATGACGATGGAGAACGTGCCAAGCAGGATCAGGTGCCAGGCGCCGAGCCCGGCCAGATACTGGCGCAGCACGAAATAGATGATGGTGCCGATGATCGGGCCTTCGAAACTGCCGATGCCGCCGATCACCACGTTGAAGATGATGAACACGGTCCAGTCGATGATGCTGAAGGACGCCGGCGGCGCGACGCGCAACTTCTGCAAGGTGATGATGGCGCCCGCCATGCCGAGAAACGGCGCGGTGCCGAGGAAGCACAGGATGCGGGCATACGTGATGTTGACGCCGATGGCGGCGGCGCCTTCCTCGTTGTCGCGCATGGCGGTGAGCCCGATGCCGATGCGCGAACGCAGGAGGAAATAGGTCATCAGCATCGCCACCGCGGCAAGTCCGAAACCGAGCCAGTAGATGTTGGCGAGGCGATCGGCGCGGGCGCGGCCAAATTCGAGAATAATCGAAATCGGCAGGCTGGTGCCGGAACCGGCGCCCCAGGGAACCAGCTTGCCGGCGGCCAGCATCAACAATTCCGCCACCACCCAGGTGCCGATGGCGAGGTAGGCGGTGCGCAGGCGGAAGACCAGGCCCATGGTCGGGATCGCGATGATGAAGGCGATCAGGCCGGACAGCGGAATCGACAGATAGGGATTCCATCCCAGCAGCGCGGTGAAACCGAAAAACGCGTAGGCGCCGACACCGACGTAAGCGTGCTGGCCGACGGTGACGATGTCGGCGTAGCCGGCGAGCAAGTTCCACATGATGGCAAGCACCAGCATGGACATGAACTCGGTCAGCAACACCAGATGATTGGCGTTGAACAGATACGGCGCCACGATCATCGCCAAAACCGCAGCCGCAAACCCCGCGCGTAAACAGTAGAGGATGAATCGCGGCGCCATGTCGTTCGCTCAATATTTCGGGAACAGGCCCTGCGGGCGCAGCGCCAATACGATGAGGAAGACGATGTGCCCGGCCATGATTTGCCAGGCGATGTCGAATTGGCCGCCGATCGCCTGCGCAACGCCGAGCACGATGCCGCCGGCGAGCGAGCCCCACAGGCTGCCGAGCCCACCCATCACGATTACCTCGAAGGCGATCAACAAGCGGATCGGGCCGGCGGCGGGATCGAAATTGGTCCAGATCGAAACGAAGCCGGCGGCGATGGCGATGGTGACGAAGGTGATGCCCATGGCGACCGCATAGATGCGCACCGAGGACAGGCCGATCAGGTTGGCGGCGTTGACGTCGTCGGACACGGCGCGGATCTTGGCGCCGATGCCGGTGCGGTAGAGCAGGAGATCGAGACCCGCTACCAGCACGACCGCGGCAACGAAGGTCACGATCTGGAACAGGCCGACATTGATGCCGTGCCCCAATGCGACCGTCGCGGTTTCCATCCAGCCGCCGGAAATTTTCTGCGGATCGGCGCCGAAGCCTTCCAGCAAGCCGTTCTCGATGATGATGGAGAGTGCGAAGGTGACGAGAATGACCAGCAGGACGTTTTCGCCGACCACCCGCTGCAACAAAAACCGCTGCAGCACGAAGCCGACAAGAAACGCGAACGGCAACACGATCAGCGTGGCGAGAACCGGATTGATGCCAAGCAGCGACGTCAGCAGCAGCAGCGCGTAACAGATCATCACGATGAAATCGCCGTGCGCGATGTTGACGAAACGCATCACGCCGGCGGTCAGCGACAGCCCGATCGCGAACAACGTGTACAGTCCGCCGAGCATCACGCCCTGGAGCAACTGGTTTGCCCACACTGCAACCATCGGTTCGCTCACAATCCGAAATAATGTTTCATGACGAGATCGCGGCTCACCTCGGCCGGGCGCCCGGCGAGCGACACTTTGCCTTCGAGCAGACAGTAGAAGCGGTCGGCGACTGTCAAAGAGCGTTCAATGTCCTGCTCGACAATGAGAATACCGATGCCGCGGTTCTTGATCTGCGGGATCAGGGTGTAGAGCTCGTTGACCACGAGCGGCGCCAGGCCGAGGCTGATTTCATCGCATAGGAGAATGCGCGGATTGGCCAACAGCGCGCGCCCGAGCGCGACCATTTGCTGCTGACCGCCTGACAGCGATCCGGCCTTCTGCCGCCGGCGTTCCTGCAGGATCGGAAACAGCCGCCAGACGTCGGCAAAGCCGATCTCGCCCTTGCGGCCGACGTCGCGGCCCAGCCGCAAATTTTCCTCCACCGTCAGCGACGGAAACAACCGGCGGCCTTCCGGCACCAGCATGATGCCGGACGCCACGATCGCCTCGGTGCTGCGGTCGACGATGTTGTTGCCGTCGTAAGAAATCGTCCCCTCGACCCGGTCGGCCTGGCCGATGATGGCCTTGAGCAAGGTGGATTTGCCGGCGCCGTTGGCGCCAATGATGGAGACAATCTCGCCGGAGCCGACGGCGATATCGACGTGATCGATGGCGCGGAATTTGTCGTAGAAGACCGACACGCCCTCCACCGCCAGAAGTGGCTTTGCTGCCGTGGTCGCCATGGCCGATTCAGGTCCCGAGATAAGCTTCCTTGACGCGCCGGTCGGCAAGTACGTCTTGCGGAGCGCCCATAGCGATGAAATTTCCGCCCGCGAGCACCGCCAAGCGGCTGACGACCCGGCGCAGCGCCTGGATCACGTGCTCGATCCACACGATGGTGACGCCACTGTCGTGCACCTTGCGGATGGTGCCGATCAGTACGTCGCATTCAGCCTCGGTCAGTCCACCGGCGATTTCGTCGAGAAGCAACAGCCGCGGCCGCAGCGCCAGCGCCTTCGCCAATTCGAGCTGCTTGGTGTCGAGCAGCGCCAGCTGCCCGGCCGGAACGAGCGCGCGGTGCGCAAGCCCGACGCTTTCCAGCACCGTTTCGGCTTCCTGTTTGCCGCGCGGCAATGTCATCTTGCCGCCGTGGACCGCCGCCGCCAGCACGTTCTCGAACACGGTCATGTGAGCGAAAGGTTTCGGAATTTGGTAGGTGCGGCCGATGCCGAGGCGGCAGCGATCCCACGCGCGCATGCCCGTGATATCTGTACCGGCGAATACGATCCGGCCGCCGCTTGGCGGCAAGACCCCGGCGATCATGTTGAATAGCGTGGTCTTGCCCGCCCCGTTCGGTCCCAGAATGCCGACGATTTCGCCCGCCTCGACTTTAAAGTCGACCCGGTCGATGACGACGAGCCCGCCGAAGGCGCGCGAGAGTGAAGCGAGTTCAAGCATCGCTTCTACCTCTCACGCACCCCGGCTTGATGCAATCAGTACGTCATCGGCTCCGGCGTTCCGTTCACCGGAACGTTCGGCGACAGCGTATTGTCGACGATGACCAACTCGATCGGCCACTTCTTGCCCTTGCGCCATTGGCCGGCGACCAGCTTCGTCTCACTGGTATTGGGGAAGGGGCCTTTCTTGAAGTCGATCGGGCCGACAATGGTCTTGTAGGCGGTGTCGCGGATCGCGTTGCGGATCGAGCCCGGATCGTCGAGTTTCTGCGTCACCTTCAGCGCCGAGATCGGCACCTCCAGCAGCGAATGGCGGAAGCCGAGCGCCATCGAAGCCTGTTGTTTAGCTTCCTTTTCGTAGGCGTCGGCCAACTCGGCCGAACTCTGGCCGGTCAGGCTCGACGAGTAGGGGTGATAACGCGACCACCACAGCTCGGACTCGAAGTTGATCGCGCGGGCGCCGAACGGATAGAGGCCCTGCGGGAATTCACCGACCTTGCCGGCGGTGACGATCTTCGGCTTGTAACCTTGCTGGGCGCATTGATTCCAGAACACGGTGAAATCGGGTCCCGGGATCACCGCGAATACGACGTCGCAATTCTCCGCTTTGAACTTGGAGATTTCCGGCGTGTAGTCGCTCGACGGCAGATCGAAGCGACCCGGATCGATGACGTTGAAGCCGGCTTCCTTAAGCGGCGGCGGCATGACTTTGGCGAAGGTTCGGCCGTCATCGTCGTTGGCCCACAGAACACCGAGATTGCGGTTGGTCTTGACGCGGGACCAGGCCGCGGCGTTGCACTTGATCAGCGAGTGGCCGGCGAAGAAAAAGTTATAGGTCCATTCGAAGCCTTTCTTTGGATCGCCTTTGCGGCCGAAGAAAAAGGATTCGAGCGGATCGTCGTTGGACACGCATGGCATGCCGTTGAGTTCGCACTGATCGGCGACCGGATTGACCGTCTCCGGCGTGGCGAAGGTGGCGACGACGTGCACCTTGTCTTTGAGGATCAATTCCTGCGCCACTTCGGAGGCGCGGTTAGGATTGGACTGGCTGTCCTTGGCGAAGATCTCGAGCGGATGCTTGGTGCCATTGATGGTGATCGAGTTGTTGGTCGCTTTCTTGGCGTGCTCGATGGCCCAGGCCATCTCGCCGTAGAACAGCGCGAGCGGACCGGTCCGCGGTCCGACCAAGCCGATCTTTACGGTCTCGGCAACTGCGATTGCCGGTCGAAATACCGCCGGTACCGACGCGGCGGCGAGGCCGGCTGCGGCAGCGCCTTTCAGTACTTTCCGTCGCGTGACGGAAGCTTTGTTGATGATCATAACTCCCTCTCTTTGTACGCTGGTCTTTGGCTTTAGCGGGCTGGCGCCCTACTTTTTGACGGTGGGCAACATACCGGAAATCCGATGGGTTGCTAGGACAAAATGGGGTGTAACAAATCCAATATAGACGATTTTCGATGATTGGCTCTGCCGCCTGTTGCCCCAAAAGCCGCGTTATTTTCGTCGCTCCATTTGCCGACTCGGCTCGTCACTTGCGCCGCGCGCCCTGCGCAAAGCACAATGGCGGTCAACCGATACAATCGGCGCCCGGCGTTGCGGAGCGATAAGATCGATTGGCGGCAGGGAGGTCTTCATGGCTGGCCGCGCCCGTTTCGACTTTATCCATTTCATGCACTACGTGCATTTGCCTGAAAATCAGAAAGACTACCCGTCGCTTTGGGTCGACTTCCCCAACAAATATTTCGATCCCGAGAAGGGCTATTCGCTATACCAGCGCTATCTCTCCGAATTGGTGCTCGCCGATAAACTTGGTTTCGACGCCATCGTCGTCAACGAGCACCACAATACTGCCTACAGCATGATGCCGGCACCGAACCTGATCGCCGCCACGCTCATTCCGCAAGTCAGGAACGCCAAGATCTGCGTCTGGGGCACGCCGCCAAATCTCGAATATCCGAACCGCCTGGCGGAAGAATACGCCATGCTGGACGTGCTCTCGCAGGGACGGTTGGAGGTCGCGTTTCCGCTTGGCACCGGCATGGAATACTGGGCCAACCCGATCAACCCATCGACCGCACGGGCGCGTTATCGCGAGTCGATCGACATCATATTGCAGGCCTGGACGCAGGACGGTCCGACCAAATATTACGGCGACTTCTATACCTACCGTTATCTCAACCCATGGCCGCGGCCGGTACAGAAGCCGCATCCGCCTTGCTACATCGTCGGCACCGGTAGCCCGGAGACCATCGACCTCGCTGCCCAGCTCGGCTTCGGCTACGCCTCGGTGTTTGTCACCAAGCCGCGCGCCCGTGAACTCAACGAGAAACTGCGCCGGACTGCGGCCGAACACGGCCATCATATCCGTCCCGAGCAGTTACCTCTGCAAGTCATCACCTACGTTGCCGAGACCGAGCAAAAAGCCCGCGAGGAAGGGATCGATCACATCCGCTATTTCTTCGAGGACGCACTGCGGACCACGCCGACATTCCTGGCGCCGCCCGGCTATCTCTCGGTCGAGCAGCTCAAGATGCGCGCGGCCTTGGCTGACAAGCTGCACGGCAAGTTCAATTTCGACGCCGTCAACGAATCGTTCTTCGTCGCCGTCGGCACTGCCGACCAGGTGGTCGAGCAACTCGAACAATGGGGCGAGCAGATGGGGACTAACCATTTCGTCATGCTTGCCGCACCCGGCAACATGCCGAACTGGAAGGTGGTCAAGAACCTCAATCTGATCGCGCAGGACGTGATCCCACGCGTGCGGGTCGGCACCGCTTACGAACGCCGCATTGCCGCCGAGTAGGGAAGGAAACCCCGATGCCAGCGCAGCCGATCCCCGCGCAGTTCACGCGCGAAACCCACACCATCAACGGCGTGAAGACCGTTGTGCTCACCGCCGGTAAAGGCGAGCCGCTGGTTTTCCTGCATGGCGCCGGTATCTGGCACGGCATCAATTTCACGCTGCCGTGGGTCGAAAAATTCCGCGTCATCGTCCCGTTTCATCCGGGCTTCGCCGAATCCGGCGACGATCCGGCGATGAACGACGTGCAAGACTATGTCATGCATTATCTCGATCTGTTCGATGCGCTTGGCATCGCCAAAACGCGGCTGGTCGGTTTCTCGCTCGGCGGCTGGCTGGCGGCCAAATTTGCCGTGTCGCACGGTGACCGGGTCGAGCGGCTGGTGCTGGTGGCGCCGGCTGGGCTGCGCGGCAAGGAGCGGCCGCAGGGCGACGTGCTCAGTTTGCCACCCGAGCAGATTCCTTCGCTGCTGGTCTCCAACTTCGACGTCATCAAGCCATACCTGCCGGAAAATCCGAAAGACCTCGATTTCATGGGTGAGCGTTACCGCGAAGGCGGAACGCTGGCGCGGCTGTTATGGGAACATCCCTACGACACCAAGCTGCCGCGCTACCTGCACCGCCTCACCATGCCGACGCTCTTGGTATGGGGCGAAGACGACAAGCTGCTATCGCTCAAGACCGCCGAGTTGTGGCGCCAACATCTTCCCAAGGCGGAATTCAAGACGTTCAAGGGCGCCGGTCATCTGGTGCTCGATGAGAAACGCGAGGCGGTGGACGCAGTGACGCGTTTTTTGTCGTAAGTGCGCTACCGGTTTTATTGTCGCCGTTGTCGCCAAAAATATTCACCCGCTTTTCCGGTGGGCAGGAATAATAGCCGCGTGTGCCCACTATTTGTTCGATAAGCGGACACCGTTCCTTGTTTCGATTGATTGTTGTTCATGTCCGCCGCTGTTATTGTCGCGGCGACGGCGCGCGCACGCCGAAGATAAATTGGGGGAAATGCACATGGACAATCTGAAAATCTACGCAGCTCCGCTTGGACGATTATTTCTGGCCGGCCTTTTCATCTGGGCGGGTTACACCAAACTGTTCGTGTTCGGTCCGGAAGGGACGGCGCAATTTTTGACTAAGATTGGCGCACCGATTCCGGAACTGGCAAATTGGATCGCCATCATCGTCGAGCTCGTCGGCGGCATATTGATCCTCGTTGGCTTTCAGACGCGTTGGGCCGCGCTTGTGCTCGCCATATGGTGTCTTTTCACCGGGTTCGGTTTTCACCTGCCGAGTAGTGCGGCGATGCACGATATGACCCAGTTCTACAAGAACTTGGCGATGGCGGGCGGGTTTCTGTACGTTTTTGCCTTTGGCCCCGGCATGTGGAGCGTCGACCGTGCCACAGGCATGGAAAAGGGTTAGGCGGCCCAAACGCATTAAAGTCGTTCGGAACGGCGCGGATCTCTTCCGCGCCGTTAACCTTTTATAGGGTCTGCCATTCGACGATAGGTAAGCTTTCTCCGCTATAGGCCAGGAGCGGGCGCTCGCGTAAGCACGCGATTGCGTACGGATTGGGCCATGTTGGACGTCGAAAATAAAGTCGAAGATCGCCGGGTGCTCCAGCGCACCCGAGTCCTGCGCAATGCCAAGATCATCGTCCCGCGCCGCTCGTCGGTCATTTCGTGCACGGTCCAGAACATCAATAGCGGCGGCGCCTGCCTGAAAATGGCAAACACCGGCGGCTTGCCGGAGACGTTCGACCTGACCTTCGAGCACGGCCGCACCCGGCGCTTTTGCCTCGTGATCTGGCGCACCTCCGATAAAGTCGGCGTGAAGTTCGAATCCGGCGAAGCTTTGGCGGAGGTCAGCGAAAGGCAGCTAAGCTTGCCGTTCTAGTGGAGCGGATTTAACATTCGCTACCCACCTAGCGGCAGCCTCGTGAAGCGAATGTCAAATCCAAAGCTCCACTAAGACTCATATTTGCTAGTGGTCCTTTTGATTCTAACATTCGCATGAGAAGCTGCCGAATACGGAAGCGAATGTTAGAATCGGACCACTAGATTCCGGGATTCCAATTCTAAAATTCCGCCACGGCGCGAATGAGCCGCTCGATGTCCTCCGGCCGCGACAGCCGGTGATCGCCGTCCTTTACCAGCGTGAGCACGACGTCGTCGCTGGCAAGCCGCGACACCAGCTCGACAGCGTGGCGCCACGGCACGTCGGGGTCTTCGACGCCCTGCAAGATGCGCACCGGACAACCGGTTTCGATCATGCCGCCGAGCAAAAGGTGGTTACGTCCTTCGTCGATCAGTTGCCGCGTCACCCGATAGGGCTCCGCCGAATATTGCGACGGCCGCGACCACACGCCTTTCTGTTCAAGCTCGCGTTTGATCTTCGGCGTAAAACGCTTCCACATCAGTTCCTCGGTGAAGTCGACCGCCGGCGCGATCAGCACCAGTCCCGCTACCGAAGCCGCGCCGCTTGCCGGGCGCGCCCGCAGCGCGCGGACCATGAGCAAGGCGAGCCAGCCACCCATCGACGAACCGACCACGATGTGCGGACCGCGCGCATACGCCTCGAACACCGCGAGCGCCTCGGCGAGCCAGCGGCCGATGGTGCCGTCGGTGAACTCGCCGCTCGATTCGCCGTGGCCGGAATAGTCGAAACGCAGACAAGCGCGACCGGTCTGCTCCGCCCAATGCGCCAGCGCCTGCGCCTTGGTGCCGTTCATGTCGGAGTTGTAACCGGACAGCCAGAACAAGCCCGGCACCGCACCTGCTTGGGCGTGCACGGCGATCGAGCGGCGATCCGCGCTCTCACCAATGTGCAGGAATTTCAGGCCGTTATCGCTCATTCGTACGGTTCCCGCGGCACCCGAACCGGGGCCGTAATAAAGCGTTTGCCACACCATGTTTCGCCGCAAAAAATCTTCCGATGCAAGCGGTCGCTTCGATGCAGGGTCGTTGACTTACCGACAAAAACTCCCGATCTTCCCCGTTTGCCTGGTAGACGTCGATGCGTGTGAAAGCCTTACCGCAAACAACTCGAGGAGAAGAGAACCATTCGTCGCCCAATTAGAACCGACAAGCCGGTCGCCAAAGAGGGGCCGCGCGTCAACGAGGACATCCGCGTTCGCGAGGTCCAGCTCATAGACAAAGACGGCTCCAATAAAGGAGTCACCGAGATCAACGCCGCCATTGCCATGGCGCAGGAAGCCGGCCTCGATCTGGTCGAGATCGCGCCGAATTCGTCGCCGCCGGTCGCCAAGATTCTCGATTACGGCAAATATAAATATCAAGCGCAGAAGAAAGCCGCCGAAGCGCGCAAAAAGCAAAAAGTCGTCGAGATCAAGGAGATCAAGCTACGGCCGATGATCGACGATCACGACTACAACGTGAAGATGCGCTCGGTGCAAAGGTTCTTCGAAGAAGGCGACAAGGTAAAAGTGACGCTGCGATTCCGCGGTCGCGAAATGGCGCATCAGGAGCTTGGCTACAAGCTGCTCGACCGCGTCAAGGCCGATACCGCCAAGTTCGCCAAGATCGAGCAGGAACCGCGTTTCGAAGGCCGCCAGGTGGTGATGGTGCTGGCGCCGCGGTGAGGCCGGTTTAGTCGCATTGAACCGGAAAATTTTGGCCCACCAAATGCAGCGCACCGTAAAGGTGCCCAGCACGCTTTTTGCGTATGCTGGGCCTATTTGCCATTTCCGGCCGCCTCTGCCATAACGCCGCCCTCTCGCCGCCCGGCTGGTAAGGGCTGCCGTGGCGGCGCGACGTGCACTAGTGTCCCGATTCCGAAGTTCGCCTATCCGTGCGGCTCGTCTCGATGCGAATTTCGGAATCAAAGGGACACTAGCAATTATAAAATTCTAGTGTGGCTTTGGATTTGAAGTTCCTCTCAATGCTTGCCGCGACGATAGGAGGAATTTCAAATCGGCCACACTGGGCACACATCGCTCGCTACGAGCATATTCGGCCCGCGCGGCTTCGCGCCTGCGGCCAAGGAGAGCCAAATGCCCAAGATCAAGACTAAATCGGGCGCCAAAAAGCGCTTCAAGGTGACCGGTAGAGGCAAAGTCCTTTACGCGCATTCGCGCAAGCGGCACGGCATGATCAAGCGCACGAAAAAGCAGATCCGCCAGCTGCGCGGCACCAACGTGCTGTTCAAGACCGACGGCGACAATATCAAAAAGTATT
>Ga0307373_10015001_pt1 | contig 10590 bp, 9 predicted proteins | sample OX2MG_FD_202534 | JGI IMG/M metagenome (GOLD analysis project Ga0307373, IMG submission 202534) | Soil microbial communities from Risofladan, Vaasa, Finland - OX-2 | ecosystem: Environmental > Terrestrial > Soil > Coastal area > Acid sulfate soil | place: Finland: Risofladan, Vaasa | collected...
TCTGGATCGCCTTCATCGGCTGGTTCCTCCTGTCGGCCGGCGCGTCCGAGGAGGCGGGCGCCACGATCAAAGCCATGCTCAAGTCGGTGCCGGTCTCGGCCGCCATGTCGTCGCCGGTGGTCGTGGTGCCCGATTGGCTCACGGTGGGCCAGTTCCTGGATTCGGTCGCTCCCCAGCACAGCTTCACCACTTACCCGGTGCACGAACCGTCCGGCAAGCTGACCGGCGTGGTCAGGCTGTCGGAGCTGGTCCGGGTTTCGTCAGGTGACCGGGAGGTGAAGCGGCTGTCCGAGTGCGCGCGGCCCATCTCGGAAGTTCCCGCCGCCAGTCCGTCCGACGACCTGGGCGCCGTGGTGGAGCGCCTGGGTGGGGCAGTGGAGCAGCGGATCCTCGTTTTCGACCAGGAGAAGCTCGTGGGGATCGTCGCCCCGATCGACCTGGCCAGGCTCATGACCGTCCGCCAGACGCTGAGCACCCAGCCATAGGCGGAAAGTCGAGGGGGCGCGGCGGCCCCGTACCTCAAATGTACGAAGAAGAGCTCAGCGTCCTCGCCTAGGGTGAGGCTGGTGGGCCTGAAGATCAGAGTCCTGGCCCTGCCTGCTCCAGTCAGAGGAACACCGGTCTCGAGCCTGGAGTCTCCACCGCCGCGACACCGCCCAGGGTGCTCACGAGTGCGGCCTGGGGTGGCTCTCTCGCGAAGCCGGCCAGGTGGGCTGGGTCGAGTAAGCCGACTCAGCCCTGGGGCGCTGTCTCCAGCAAGCCGGCCAGCTCCTGGACGAACTCGGCCGCCCGTGCGCCGTCGACCTTCCGGTGGTCGCAGCTGAGGCTCAACTGCATCACCGGCCTGACCGCAGGGGCGCCCTCGCGGACCACGACTGCCTCCTTGATTCTCCCGACCGCCAGGATTCCCGCCTGGCCCTCGGTGAGGATCGCGGTGAAGAGGTCGACCCCGTACATCCCGAGGTTGCTCACCGTGAAGGTCCCGCCGGAGACATCCGAAGATCGCACGTGGCCGGACCGCACGCGCCCGAGCAGGTCTCGCCGCGCGGCCGCCAGCTGGCTCACCGACATGCGGCCGGCGCCGTGGATGACCGGCACGATGAGCCCGTCAGGCAGCGCGACCGCAAGCCCGATGTTGACGTCGGCCTGGGACCCGTTCATGCGCGGGTGATGACGCAACGCCGACGCGACCGCCTTCACGATCAGGTCGGTGAAGGTGACCTCGCCTTCGTGCCGGCCGCGCTCCTGGACGAGTGCCGAAGCGTCGACCTCGCGCATGACGAAGAAATGCGGGGCGTCCTTCCAGCTGCGCGTCACGTTCTGGGCCATCGCACGCCACAGCGCCGGCTCATGCGGCGCGGCCGCCGCGCCCGCCTGCAGCACATCCTCTTCGAGGATCACGCCCCCCGGCCCGGACCCTCGAAGCTGCGACAGGTCGACCCCGCGCTCGGCGGCCAGCCGGCGCGCCTTGGGCGACGCCGCCGCGCGGCCCGTCGAAACCACGCGCGCCTCCAGGGTGCTTTTCTCAGCCGCAGGAGCCTGCTGCGTGGCTGTGGGGGCGCCCGTGTGCGATGCCGGCGCGGCCACCGATCGCGGCTTGACGTCCGCGGCCGTCTCGCCGGCCGCCAGGATCATCGCAATCGCCTGGCCGACGGCTATGTCGTCGCCCTCGGACGCGGTGACCGCCGCCAGCGTGCCGGACGCCGGCGACTCGATCTCGACCGCCGCCTTGTCGGTCTCGACCTCCATCAAAGGCTCGCCCTTGGCGACCTGCTCACCCTCGCGCTTCAGCCAGCGGAGCAGCTTGCCGGTCTCCTGGGCCATGCCGAGAGCCGGCATGACGACGTCAGTCGCGATGTGCTTGCACGCGCGCGCCCTCACGGCGCGCCGCCTGGACGACCGGGCCGTGGCCGTCGCGGTTCAGGTTCGACTGAGCCTCGCGCGTGGTCGGAAGCGCACCGCCGGCGGTGTAGTAGCGCTTGCCCGCGACCAGGAGCTCTTCGGCCGGGAACCGGGTGATGATCTCAGCGCCGTCCTTGGTGACGACCATCTGCTCCTCGATCCGGGCCGCGGACCAGCCGTCGCTCGCCGGCCAGAACGTCTCCAGCGCGAAGACCATGTTCTCCTGGATCACCTCCGCGTGGTCGAGCGACACCAGGCGCGAGAACACCGGCTTCTCCCAGATCGACAGCCCGACGCCGTGCCCCAGCTGCAGCGCGAAAGCCGCCTCCTCGTCCGCAAAGCCGAAGTCCTGCGCTTTCGGAAACACGCTCGTGACCTCGGCGGTGGTGGCGCCCGGCTTGACCAGGGCGATCGCCTGGTCGAGATAGTCGCGGCACCGCTTGTAGGCGTCTACCATCGCCGGCGATGCGCTGCCCACGGCGAACGTCCTGTAGTAGCAGGTGCGATAACCGTTGAACGAATGCAGGACGTCGAAATAAGCAGGGTCGCCGGGCCGTAGCGCGCGGTCGGAGAAGTTGTGAGGGTGCGGGCTGCAGCGCTCGCCTGAGATTGCGTTAACGCCCTCCACGAACTCCGAGCCCTGGCGATAGAGGCTGTTCGCCACCACCGCAACGCAGTCGTTCTCGCGAAAGCCCGGGCGCAGCTCGCCGTAGAGCTCGTCGTATGCCGCGTCGACCATGGCGCACGACTGGTTGAGCAGCGTGATCTCGTCCTCTGTCTTGATCATCCGCGCGCGCTGCATCACCTGCTGGCCGTCGACCACCTTGATCCCCGCGTCCTGGAGAGCAAAGAGGACCGGCGGTTCGACGATGTCGACCCCGACGGGCTCCCCGAGGAGACCGCGCTCCTCGAGCTCGACTCTGATCTTGCGCGCGACGTCCTGCGGCCGCCCCGCCTCGGGAGCGATCGAGCCTCGGAACGTGGACAACCCCGCGCGCGACCGCTCGCCAAGCCAGGGACAGAAGAGCTGGTGGTGGCGCGCAGCGGAACCGAAGTCCCACAGGATCGGCTGGTCGCCTCGCGGCAGCAGGGCGAATCGGATCAGCTTGTCGTAGGCCCACGTCCCGATCTGCGTCGCCGTGAGATACCGGATGTTGTTCATGTCGAAGCACAGCACGGCGCCGAGGTCCGAGCGACCCAGCTCGGCCGTGGCGCGCTCGAGGCGTTCGGTGCGGAGCCGGTCGAAATTGACGCGCTCCTCCCAGTCGACCGCCATCCGCCCGTGTGTCTTGAGTCCCATGGTCAACTCCCCTTTCGGCACAATTCGCGCGCAAGGTCCGCCACCTTCTCCGCGGTGGGGACGGTAAGGTCCTCAAGTGCGGGCGAGAACGGGATCGGCACGTCCATCGCGCCCATCCGCCGCACCGGCGCATCGAGGTGGTAGAACGCGCCCTCGGTGATCACCGAAGCGATCTCCGCGGTGACCCCGTAGCTCTGGTAACCCTCGTCGATCACGATGGCATGGCCTGTCTTGATCGCCGAATCGACCATTGTCCGCACGTCGAGCGGGACTGTGGTCCGCGGGTCGATCACCTCGGCGGAGATCCCCTCTTTCGCCAGCATCTCGGCCGCGGCCAGGGCCACGAGCACCATGCTGCTCGTCGCCACGAGCGTGATGTCGTCGCCGGACCGCTTCACGTCGGCCTGGCCGAACGGGATGGTGTAGTCGCCGCTCGGCACGTTGCCTTTGACCGTGTACATCATCTTGTCCTCGAAGATCACGACCGGGCTGTCGTCGCGGATCGCGGTCTTCATGAGGCCCTTGGCGTCGTAAGGGGTCGAGGGCAGCGCGACCTTGAGGCCCGGGATGTGGCTGACGATCGCATGGAGGCTCTGGCTGTGCTGCGCGGCCGACCTGCGCGTCGCGCCCAGGGTGGTCCGGATGACGATCGGCGCCTTTAGCTTTCCGCCCGACATGTAGTGCACCTTGGCCGCCTGGTTCGCGATCTGGTCTAGGGCCAGGAACAGGAAATCGCCGAACATGATGTCGACGACCGGCCGCATGCCCGTCATGGCGGCGCCGAGGCCGATGCCGGTGAACCCAGGTTCGGAGATCGGGGTGTCCATGATCCGCTCAGGTCCGAACTCCTCGAGCAGGCCCTTGAGCACCTTGAAGGGCGTGCCCGCCTCAGCCACGTCCTCGCCCATGAGGAACACCGTCGGGTCGCGACGCATCTCCTCGGCGATCGCCTCGCGCACCGCCTCGGCCATCGTCAGCTGCCTGCTTGCGACCGCTTGCTCAGGCATAGACGTCCGTCGCCACCTCTTCCGGCTGAGGGTACGGCGCGTCGAGCGCGAACTTCACTCCCTCGGCGATCTGGGTGCGGACCTCCTCTTCGACGCGCTCGAACGCCACCGCATCGAAAACGCCTTCCGCCACTAGCGCCTCACCCAGGACCTTGAGCGGATCGCGTTCCTCTGCCCACTTCCGCTCTTCTTCCTTGGAGCGGTAGTACGCGCGGTCGATGTCTCCGACGTGATGCCCCTTCTGGCGGTACGTGCGAAATACGAGGAACGACGGGCCTTCGCCACCGCGGGCGCGCCGGACCGCTTCGGCGGCCGCCGCATGCACGCCCCGGACGTCCTGGCCGTCGGATTCGTGCGTCGGAATTCCAAACGACGCCGCCCGCTGCCCGATGTCTCCAGCCGTAGTTTCGAGGTAGTGCGTGTACTCGTTGTACAGGTTGTTCTCGCAGACGTAGACCACCGGCAGCTTCCACAGCGAGGCCATGTTCATGCATTCGTACATGAGGCCCTGTCCGAGCGCGCCCTCGCCGAAGAAGCACACCGCCACCTGGTCGGTCCCGCGCTTTTTCGCGGAAAGAGCCGCGCCCGTGGCGATGCCCACGCTGCCCGCCACGATCGCGTTCGCGCCGAGGTTTCCCTTCTGCTGGTCGGCAATGTGCATTGAGCCGCCCTTGCCCCTGCAGTACCCGGCCTCCTTCCCCAGGAGCTCCGCAAACATGAGGTCCACGCTCGCGCCCTTGGCCAGGCAGTGACCGTGGCCGCGATGGGTGCTGGTGATGTAGTCGTCGTCCCGCAGCGCGGCGCACACACCGACCGCGACCGCCTCCTCGCCGATGTACAGGTGCGCGAGCCCGGGCATCTTGGCCGAGGTGTAGAGGTCGTTGACCTGTTCCTCGAACAGGCGGATTCGCAGCATGCTCGCATACATGTCGAGCCAGGCCTGGCCGTTGGGCTCGGTCATGGGGCGGATGACAGGCCGTCCGGCACCTGCCGGGGGTCCGGCTCCAGCTTCAGGTTCGCCGAGCGGGCTTCGATCTCGAGCAGCGCGGCGAAATCCAAGTCGGCCAGGCCATATCCGACGAGGTTCATGACGAGCTGGTGCACCACCGCCGAGACGGGCATCGGAACGTTCAGCTTGCGCGCGGCGTCCAGGCCGAGCTCGAAGTCCTTGCGCAGCAAATGCCCGGTGAAGGTGGGCGTGTAATCCAGGTTGACGAACGCGGGGGTCTTGTACCTGCTGAAGGCGGAGCCCATCACGCTGCCGTTCAGAAACTCGAGGTAGTCGGCGCGCGCGATTCCGCCCCGCTCCGCGAGCACGGTCGTCTCGGCCATGATCTGCGTGACGACCCCCAACACCAGGTTGTGACAGATCTTCACGAGCCGAGCGCTCTCTCCCCCGCCGACGTACACGACGCTCTGGCCCAGCATGCTCAGGTAAGGAAGAGCGAGATCGTAAGCCTCGCGCGGCCCCGAAACGGCCATGGTCAGCCTGCCCGCCTTCGCCACCTTGGCGTTCCCGCTGACCGGGGCCGCCAGCAGTGCGACTCCGAGGCCATCGGCATGGGAGCGGACCTGCTGCGAGACGTCCATCGACACCGTCGAGGTGTCGACCACGACACGAGGGACGGGCCCCCCGTTCGACAGCAGACCTTCCGGTCCCGTCATGACCGATACGAAGTCCGGTGAGTCCGCGACGGACACCACGACGATCTCTCGGTCGGCCAGATCTGCGGGCCGGTCGACGATCCGTGCCCCGGAGGCCCCGAGGGGCTCCGCCTTGGCCCGCGTGCGGTTGTACACCGTCACGTCGCAGCCGCGGTCGAGCAGCCGCTTGGCCAGCGCATATCCCATCCTGCCGGTGCCGATCCAGCCCAGCTTGTGGTCAGCCACGTTCATGCTTTCGAAACCCCTTGAATCGGTGATGCGCAAACGTTTGCCTTAATAGACTACTCGCTCCCCGCGCGGCCGGATGCAAGGCGCGCGCCGGCGTCATCCGCGCCCTGGACAGTCGAGCCTCGCACCACCAGCTGCGGGGTGAACACCACGCTGCGGGGCAGCACCTGGCCGCCGTCGATCTGGTCCAGGAGCATGCGCGAGGCCGCGCCACCGAACTCGTGGATGGGGACGTGGACGGTGGTGAGGCCCGGGATCAACCGGCTCGCGAGCGGAATGTCGTTGTAGCCGACGATGGCGAGGTCCTGGGGAACGCGGAGCCCGACCTTGCGCGCGTGGCCCAGGGCGCCTACCGCGGCCATGTCGGTCACCGCGAAGATCGCCGTCGGCGGGTCGGGCAGGGCCAGCAATCGCTCGGTCGCCTTTGCCCCTCCCTCTTCCGTGAAGCCGGCTTCGGCCGTGAGCCCCGGGTCAGCGCCCAGCCCGGCCTCCGCCAGGGCGGCCTGGTAGCCGCGTTTTCTAAGCACCCCGGTGCTCACGGTCGGCTGCCCCGAGAGGTGTCCGATCCTAACGTGGCCAAGCTCGACCAGGTGCATCGTGGCGAGCCGGGCGCCGGCCAGGTCGTCGGAGCCGACGAAGGGATCCATCCCCTCCTCGCTGTAGCGGTTGACGAGCACGTACGGCGTGCGCTGGTGGCGGAGCGAGCGGACGGCAGGGTCCTTCAGGAATGTGCTGGCCAGGATCACGCCGTCGACCCGGCGGGCGGCAAGGGACTGCAGGTGGGCGCGCTGGCGGTCGGGGCTGCCGTCGGTGTTGCAGAGCAGGACCTGGTAACCGCGCGGCGCGGCCGCGTCCTCGATGCCGCGGAACAGGGCGCCGAAGAACGGGTTGGTGATGTCCGGGATGACCACCGCGAGGACCAGCGTCTGGCGCAGCTTCAGGCCACGCGCCACCCCGTTCGGGCGATACTCGGTCTCGCGGAGCAGGGTTTCGATGCGGGCGCGCGTGGGCGCCGCGATGCGCAGGCTCGGGTCGTGGTTGACCACCCGCGACACCGTCGACGGGTGGACTTTCGCCATCGCCGCCAACTCTTTGAGGGTCACCGGCATGCCGCAAATCCCCTGATTGACATTCGAATGGGCCATGCCTAACATAGGGCAATCGTTTGTTCATGGCAACCTGGGCGCCATCCGCATTGAGCGCGCGCAGCAGCGACTTTTAAAGGGAGCGAGGATGCGAAGGCCAATCACGGCAGCTATGGCGGGTCTGGGCCTGGCGTTGGTGGCTTGCGGAGGCAGCGGCGGAACGGCCACCACCTCGCCGGGAACACCGATCACGATCGGAGTTTCGGTCTCTCTTTCAGGCGACTTCTCCGGTGACGGCAAGGCCCTGGAGCAGGGCTACGACCTGTGGGCCGAGGACATCAACAGGAACGGCGGACTGCTGGGGCACCAGGTCACGATGAAGTACGTCGACGACGCCAGCAGCACGCAGCAGGTCGTCACCAACTACCAGAACCTGATCACCGTGGACAAGGTGGCGCTCGTGTTCGGGCCGTTCTCCAGCCTGCTGACCATCCCGGCATCGACGGTGGTCGCGCGCTACGGATACGCCTTTCCGGAACCGGCCGGCGGTGGCCCGAGCGTCTTCAACCGCGGTCTGACCAACCTCTTCTTCGTCCAGCCAGCCGCGGTCGAGGACAACCTCGTCAGCTATACCCAGTTCTTGCTTGGCCTGCCCGCTGACCAGCGGCCGGCGAGCGTCGCATACGCGACGCAGGACGACCCGTTCACCCAGCCGCAGGTCGACAAGGCCAAGAGCCTGCTCGAGGCCGCGGGCATGAAGACCGCTTATTACAAGGTGTACCCGGCCGAGACCACCGACTTCACGCCGATTGCGCTGCAGGTGGCGAGCTCCAATGCCGACGCGGTCATCCTGGGCACGCAGCTGCCGGACGCGCTCGCGTTCGTCCAGACCTTCATCCAGCAGCACTACAACCCCAAGACCATCATCGAGACGACCGGCCCGGACCAGGGCTCGCAGTTCTCCGGCCCCCTCGGCGCCAACACGGAGGGGATCATGGTGCCCGCGGGCTGGACCGCGAACGCGACGGCATACGGCAACGACACTTTCGTGAGGGAGTTCATCGCCAAGTATGGCGGTGCCGCCGCCGACATCAGCGGTGACTCGGCCGAGGCTTACAGCGTCGGCCAGGTGGTCGACCAGGCCGCGACCAAGGCGGGCAGCATCGACAACGCCAAGCTGATCGCCGCGATGCACTCCGGCACTTACGAGACGATCCAGGGCCCGATGTCTTTCGACTCGACCGGCAAGCCGCAGGGCGGCGTCGGCGTCTACATCGAGCAGTGGCAGGGCGGGCAGGCGATGTTCGTCTATCCCGCCAGCGTTGCCGCTGCCAAGCCCGAGTACCCGAAGAACAACTGGCAGTAGCGTGAGCCGGGGACGGTGACCGCCGCGCACCGTCCCCTCTCTGAACACCCATGACCCTGGTTCTGGAAGCTGCCGTCCTGGGGATCCTCACGGGCGGGGTCTACGCGCTGATGGCGTCAGGGCTGACGCTCATCTTCGGCGTGATGCGCATCATCAATGTCGGCCACGGTGCTCTGGTGGTGCTGGGCGCTTATTTGAGCTTCGCCATTTGGCGCGCTTTGAACATCGATCCGTTCCTCACCCTGGTCATCACGATGCCGGTCATGTTCGGCATCGGTCTCGTGCTGGAGGTGGTCTTCATTCGGCCGCTGAAGACCGACCGCGAGGCCCTTTCGGTGCTCGTGACCTATGCGATCGCCCTTGGGATCGAAGGCCTGCTCGGTTTCTTCTTCACCTCCAACTACGTCCAGCTTCGCGCCTGGTACGCCAACGCGAGCTTTCCGATCGGAAGCTTCCACGTCACGTACGTCTATGTCTACGGATTCGTACTGTGCCTCGCGATCCTGGCCGCCATCTTCGTGATGCTCTATCGCACGACGTTCGGCGCTTCGATCAGGGCCACGATGCTCAACCGGACCGCGGCCCAGCTCATCGGGATCGACGTTGACCGCGTATCCGCCATCGCCTTCGGCATCGGCATGGCGACCGCCGCGGCGGGCGGCGTCGTGTTCGGGATCACCAACGCCTTCAACCCAGGCAGCCACTACGACCTGATCTCGAGGCTGCTCACGATCATCGTGCTGGGTGGGTTGGGCAGCCTGCGAGGCGCGATCATCGCGGCGCTCGTGATGCTGGTGTCCGAGGACATCACCTCGGTCTTGATCTCACCGGTCTGGGCGAGCTTCGTCTTCTTTGTGATCCTGGTGCTCGTGCTGCTCGTGCGGCCGCAGGGCCTGTACGGCGTGCGGGTCCGCGACCGGCTGTGAAGAATTTGCCTCGCCTGCGCTTGATCCAGGGCGCAGGGGTGGTGGCGGTCTTCGCCGTGGCGCTCGCCGTGCCGGCGCTCGCTCCCGACCCGGCGACGACCAACATCGCGGTGTTCACGATGATGTACATCGGCCTGGCGACCGCGTGGAACATCATGGGTGGGTACACCGGGTACATCTCCCTCGGCCACGCCGGCTTCTTCGGCTTCGGCGCCTATGCCCTCGGCCTACTGCTCACCCATCTGAAGATCGCTGGCGGCTATGAGCCTTTCCTGCTCGTGCCGGTGGCCGGCCTCCTGACCGCGGTGCTCGCCCTGGGCATCGGCTGGTTCGCATTGCGGACCAGGGCGGCCACGTTCGTGATCGTGACGATCGCGTTCATGTTCATGCTGCAGCTGCTCGCGGAGAACCTCGTCGGCCTGACCGGCGGGGGCGCAGGGCTGAGCTTCCCCTCCCCGACGTGGAGCGGCGACTTCTTCAACACCCCCTACTACTACGCGATGTTCCTGCTCGCGGCCGTCGGTCTCGGCGCCTCGTGGCTGATCCGCAACTCGAAGTTCGGCCTGGGCCTCCTCGCCATCCGCGACGACGAGGACAAGGCGCTCGCGGTCGGCGTCCCGACCGGCGCGTTCAAGCTGACCGCCTTCGTCATCAGCGCGACGCTCGTGGGGATGATCGGCGGCGTCTATGGCTACTACGTGACCTATATCTATCCGCAGTTCGTGGTCGACCCGCTGATCGGCATCTCGATGGTGCTCATGGTCTTCCTCGGCGGGCTCGGGACCTTGAGCGGGCCCGTGCTCGGTGCGCTGATTCTCGAGCCGTCGCAGCTGTGGCTCGCCTACAACTACGGTGCGAGCAAGCTCTACCTGGTCTTCTACGCGGCGGTGTTCCTGATCGTCATCCTGCTCCTGCCGCGAGGCATCATTCCGTCGGCGCTGGAGCTGCTCGAACGGTGGCGCACCCGAAGCGGCCCGGCGGCCCCCGCGCCCGCCGCGCCGTCCACGCCGTCCACGCCCGTCAAGGCCGTCACGCCGTGAGCCTTCTGCAGATCGACAACCTGTGCAAGCGGTTCGGCGGGGTCGTCGCGGTCGACGAGTGCTCGCTCTCG
>Ga0307373_10015008_pt1 | contig 10585 bp, 16 predicted proteins | sample OX2MG_FD_202534 | JGI IMG/M metagenome (GOLD analysis project Ga0307373, IMG submission 202534) | Soil microbial communities from Risofladan, Vaasa, Finland - OX-2 | ecosystem: Environmental > Terrestrial > Soil > Coastal area > Acid sulfate soil | place: Finland: Risofladan, Vaasa | collected...
GCCGTTCCTCGTCGGTCGAGGGTGGCTCGTCACGATTCCACAATTCGTGCAGTCCAGCAAAGTAAGCGTCCATGGCCGGGGCGTGGATCACCAGGAGCCGGGACTCTTCCTGTCCGGCATTCCCAAAGGTGTGCGCAGTGCCACGAGGTACGAATACGAACCCTTCCGGTCCGACGCTCAGTTCCTTGCCCTCTACCGTGACCGACACCTGGCCACTCAGCACGAAGTAGACCTCCGAGCAGTTGGTGTGGCGATGCGGCGGCGGCTTGCGCCCCCCGGGTGGAAGGGTCCGCTCCATCAGGGAGAAGTCGCCGCCGTTCTGTTCGGCCAGGGCCTTGAAGAACATCACACTCCCGCGAACGGAATACCGCCGCTGTCCCTCGCCCGGCCCCATCACTCCAAGGATCATCGTGCGACCTCCCGGCCTGATCCTAAGCCCACCCCCGTCGGATGCAGCAGCCGTGTTGGCGCGTGACAGGCTGCATCCATGATCACCGGCAGCCACGCCATCTTCTATGCCGAGGATCCTGACGCGGCGCGGTCCTTCCTGCGAGATGTGCTCGAACTGCCCTTCGTCGACGTCCACGGTGGTTGGCTGATCTTCAAACTGCCCCCGGCCGAGCTCGGCCTTCATCCATCGGGACATCCTGGCCAACCCAACACCGGGGCCGCTTCAGGGCATCACGAGCTCTACCTGATGTGCGATGACGTTCTCGCCACGTTGGCCGATCTCTCGGCCAAGGGGAGTCGAGTTCACCGGACCTGTCGAGGACCAGGGCTTCGGGAAGCTCGTTCGGCTGCGGATCCCGGGTGCGGGAGAAATTGGTCTGTACGAGCCGAAACACCGGACCGCTTACGACCTCGACGGCTGATCACCACTCGGAGGCTGAGACATGGTCAGGGTGGGCACGTGGGTCATGCCGGGCACAGGGTCCACGGCGGGCCGGAGACCCGGCCGGCACCGGGTGCGGGCCAAAGGGATCCGATCACGAGAGCGTTGCGCTCCGAGGCCCAGGTCAACTGCCGTTCAAGCGCCTCGAACGCTTCGTCGGGTTCTGGCGTGGTTCCCCGACCGATCTCGACCGGATTGATCGCGAGGTGGCCGATGAACACGGCACCGTCGCCGACCTTGAGGATGGCATGCCCGGGACCGTGTCCTCCGGTCAGCTCCATCGTCACGCCCGGCACGACCTCGAACGGTGGTTCGACACCATCCACCGCCCCCTGCGCCATGAGGTCTCGAAAGGCTGCACTGCCGTCGACACCGGGATGAGAGGTGATGTAGGCGATTTCACGTTCGCTGATGACGATGCGGGCGTTCGGAAACAGCGGGCGCCATGCTCCCTCAGCGACGAAAGCAACCATACCGATCCCATCGAGATGGCTCATGACCACGATGTCCACCGTCTCGACCGGGAAGCCTGCCGCCACCATCGCCGAGAGCACCGCATCCTGATGTACCACCGCCTCCGGGCCGGTCCGCAGGAAGCCGTCAGATGCGCCGCACGGATCGATCACGACGATCCGGCCACTCGATTCGATTACCCAGATGGCTTGACCGACGAGTACTCGTCCGTCTTCCGTGGCCCAGCTCGGAGTAGCCCACGGCAGAGCAATGATCTCTTGAGCAGTGAATCCGACGATGTCGGGTTCGAGCGGCACGTCGAAATAGGACACGCGGGTGAGCCTGACATCGCCAACCGTGAAGCTTCCCATCCTCTCAGTCTTGCTCCCCCTGCACAGACATGCCATGCCGATGCTTGGCTGCACCGCTCTGCCGTTCTGACCGTACCAGGGCAGGGGAGACGTTGACGAAGGCTGGTCACTCCCCCTTGTAGCCGTCCGGTGGGCCTTGCTGGGGTCCGAGGACCGGTTCGAATGCCTTCACATAGCTGTCGAATCCCTGTCGCCACCCACCGGCCGGCGGTACCCGACCCACCAATCGGTCGAGGCACTCGTCCCACCCAGCCGCGTTGCGCGCGGCGGCGTCGGCCGGCAGCTCGTCGAACAGAACGAGACGCGTCCCATCACCGTCCGCAGACAGCTCGAAGCGAAGGAGTTCCTCCCCCCAGCTGAAGGCGAGGGCACGTGGCTCGTCGACCACAAGGACCTCTCCGGTGAGCACCATCTCGATGACTTCGGGTGGGAAGGGAAAGGTGATGGTCGCTCCGACCTCCCATCGTCCACCGGTCACGATCACGTCACAGGGAAACCAGGATCGGAGCTGCTCGCGATCGGTCAATGCCTGCCAGACGACGGTCGGCGGGTCGACCAGTCGGCGCTCGAGGCGTATGCAGGGTCGGGGCCCGTCGGTCACCAGTGTCCCCTGAGTCATGGTGTTCTCCTTCGGTCGAGGTGTGCTTCCAAGTGATCCAGATGGTCCGACCAGAACCCCCGATAGGGCTCGAGCCATTCATCGAGTGCTTCGAGCGGCTCGGGACTGATCCGGTAGAGACGGCGCTGGGCATCGGCGCGCGCCTCGACCAGCCCGGCCTCCTTGAGCACCCGGAGATGTTTCGACACGGCAGGCTGGCTGAGGTCCAAGTGATCCACCAGCTCCCCGACCGGGCGTTCACCGTCCTTGAGCAGGTCGAGGATGGCCCGGCGGCTGGGCTCGCCCAAGACGTCGAAAGCAACCAGCGGTGTCATGGCATTAGTATGACTCTTTAGTTATATATCTGTCAAGGCATGTACTGCAAGGCCACGAAACGCCGCCTTACCCTGCAGCCTTGACAATCAAAAATCAGGTCCTTATGTTATCTATATGACTAGTGAACACCTGAGGCAGACGATCAGCTTCCACCTCAACGCTTCCAGTGGCGTGCCGGCGTATCTGCAGCTGGTCGAGCAAGTGAGACAGTCGCTCCGCATGGGGAGCCTGGAGGTTGGGGAAAAGCTTCCAACCGTAAAGGAGGTGGTCGCCGAAGTGGCGATCAACCCCAATACCGTGATGAAGGCCTACTGGGAGCTCGAGCACGAGGGACTGGTTGAGGGACGGCAAGGTGTCGGCACGTTCGTAGTCCGCCGACCGAATGGCCCACCCCCCGGTACCCTGGTTCGCCTCTCACGCGGGCTTGATCGATGGGTGCAGACCGCACGGACTGAGGGTCTCGATGACGACTCGATCGAGTCAATGCTGCGGGACACGCTCCGCAAGTCCCGACTCCAGGGTCTGGCATGAACGTCGACCTCGGGGCTTCCGCCATTCGCACCCAGGGCCTCGGCAAGCGCTTCGGAAGCAACTGGGCACTCGAAGACTGCACCATCGACGTACCTCGCGGGCGGGTCACGGCGCTGGTCGGCCCCAATGGAGCCGGCAAGACGACGTTGCTGCGCCTGTTGGTTGGACTGGCCGCCCCCAGTGCCGGCGATGCATGGGTACTCGGACGGCCTCCCGTGCAGACCGAGGACTACCTGGACAGCATCGGGTACCTGGCCCAGGACGTCCCGCTCTATCGACGATTGACCGCGGACGACCACCTGCGCCTCGGTGCCCACCTCAACCGCAACTGGGATGACACGGGTGCGCGTGACCGACTGAAGCGGCTGGGCATTCCCATGGATCGGGCGGTGGCGAAGCTCTCGGGCGGACAGCGGGCACAGGTGGGTCTTGGTTTGGCGTTGGCCAAGCAGCCGCAGATTCTGATGCTTGATGAGCCGGTAGCCGCACTCGATCCTCTGGCCCGACGAGAGTTCCTCGCGTCGCTGACCGAAGCGGTGGCGGGCGGTGACCTTTCGGTGGTGCTGTCGTCGCATCTGTTGCACGATCTCGAGCGGGTATGCGATCACGTGATCCTGTTGGCCTCTGCCCGCACGCAGCTGTGTGAAGAGATCGACGACGTCCTGGCCTCGCACCGGATGCTGGTCGGTCCGAAGCGACCGCTGACCGGCCTCGAATCGTCGATCACCGTGATCAAATCCACGTCGACGTCCAACCAGCTCCGCTTGGTGGTTCGGGTCGACGGTCCGGTGCTTGACCCCAGTTGGGAAATCAGCGAACTCGGCTTGGAGGACATCATCCTTGCCTACATGGGCCAAGACGACCTCCAGTCATCCGGACTCCACATGGTCGAGGAGGTCGCATCGTGAATCATCTGATCTGGAAGCTCCACCGGAGCCAGGCGTACTTCGCCATGGGAGCTCTCGCCGCATTCATCGTCATCTTGCTCGTCACGGGAGTGGTGATGGCGGACGACTACCATCGATTCCTCGCCACCTGCGCTCTCACGCAAAGCTGCTCTGCCGGTCAGGGGCAGCTTTACAGCGGTGATGGCGCCATCTTCGACATCGTGAATCTTACGATCGTGGTCCCACTCCTCTTCGGTCTGTTCTGGGGCGCACCTCTGATCGCCAAGGAGCTCGAGGACGGCACCCACGACTTGGCGTGGACACAAGGGGTGACCCGGAGACGCTGGCTTACCTCCAACGTGCTCTGGTGCCTCACCGCCGCGGTCGTTTGGGGCGCCGTCATCTCAGTTCTGGTCATGTGGTGGCGAGGGCCTGAGAACGCACTGGGGTCCCCATTTGACGCCTTCGACCAGCAGGGGATCGCCCCGATCGCCTACGCAGTGTTCGCTGTCGCCCTCGGGATCGCCGTTGGGTCCTTCTTCAAGCGAGTGCTCCCGGCGATCGCCACGACCCTCGGCGTATTTGTCGCTATCCGCGCAGCCGTGGGCGTCTACCTTCGACCTCACTACGTGGCACCCCTGGTGAAGACAGCCTCTCTCAGCGGACCGGGCAGCAACCCACCGGCGGGCTCATGGCTGATCTCGCAGGGTCTCGTCGGTCCGCACGGCCAGTTCCTAGGAGGCGGTTTGGTCCTTAACGATCTACCCGCCGCATGTCGATCCGTACCCGGCGTGGACAAGGGGAGTCTCATTCCATGTTTGACCTCTCACGGATTCTCAAATGCACTTACGTTTCAACCAGCAAACAGGTTCTGGGAGTTCCAAGGGCTTGAGTCCGGACTGTTTCTGGTCCTGGCGGCTGGACTCATCGTGCTTTCGTACCGGAGGGTGTTGGGTCGCGACGCCTGAATGCCGTCGTCGGTCCGAATGAGTGGCAAGTCCCAAACAGACCTGAAAGGGTACTGAGGCCAGTCAACTGGCTAACCGAACGGAGTGCGGAAACGATGGCTGCTGAACTGATTCTGGAGTTTGAAGGCGTGACTCTGGCGGAGTATCACGCTGTCAACAAGGAACTTGGCATCGATCCCGAAAGCGGTGAGGGGAACTGGCCCGATGGGTTGGTGGCACATTCCGCCGGATTGAACGAGGACGGACATCTCGTAGTGATTGAGGTATGGGATTCCCCTGAGCACCAGGCCCGATTCATGGAGGGCCGCCTCGGGGAAGCACTGGCCAAGGGCGGCGTTACTGGTCCGCCGTCAAGCATTACTTGGATCGAGTTGGCGACTCACCATTACCTCGGTAGCTGATCGACCCCGGGGAGACACGGGCGATCAAGCTTCAACGTCCTCGACCGTAAGGGTCCCTGATCGATCGCCGGGGTCTGGGGGTACTCGTCCCATCGGCGTTGGGTGAATACCCATGGGCTTCACCCCCACAGTGAAGATCATGAACGCTGAAAGGCTCTCGCCTTCTTCGATGCGAGTAGCTCGACCTGTGAGTCAGATTCCTGCAAGTCTTCGTTTCTGCGTTGACATCCTGGGACTTGAGCGTCTGGGTGGGTTTGCGGGACACAACGGTTATGACGGTGCATTCGTCGGCCGACCGGGGAGCGACTGGCACATCGAGCTCACAAGCCACGAGAACGGTAGGCCAGTACCGAGTCCTACGGAAGAGGACCTACTTGTGTCCTATGTCTCGGAGGACCAACTCGAAGCTGCTACCACGAGGCCAGGGCGAAGCCGGATTTGGACTGAGTCGGCCCGAGAATCCCTACTGGGCCAACGCTGGAGCCGTCATTTGCCGTGACCCCGACGGATACCTCGTCGTTCTCTGCCCGCACTCCGGTTGAGCTGATCTGGAGCGGTTGCCCGTGCCCTTGCCGGTTCTCAACGCGTATCCGTCATTCGTGCACAGTCTGGTAGCGGCATGAACACGTCGATGGAGAACGTTCCCGCCCGAATGGTTCTCTACACTTGCATGGATGAGGACCGAGGAAGCACGAGAAGGGGCGGCAGCGAGCTTGCGAGCACTCAGCCACGCATTTGCAGCGCACGATCCCGAGGACGATTCGCTCGCATCGATAGCGGAAACGGCGAACAAACTCACACTCTTGGTGAATGATGCGCCGACGCGCGATCGTCTGGCCCTCATGCGGAACAGTTCGGAGGGGTCAATCTTGGGTGGGAGTGGATTCGAAGACCGAGCTGTCGGCGGTTGGTCAAATCCGACGGGCGTCGAACTCGAGGTGCGGTTCGAAAACGGTGAAGTGGTCGCCGACGTTGTGCTGCGGCGCGCGTTCGAAGGCGCACCCGGTCGTGCCCACGGCGGGATCGTGGCCGCCACATTCGACGACGTGACTGGCTTCGTTATCGGCAAACTGCAGGAACCGGCATTTACAGGCGAGTTGACGGTTCGCTATCTCGCGGGCGTGCCTGTCGACGAACCCTTGGAAATTCGTGCACGGCTTGACGGGCGAGAGCGCCGCAAGCTCTTCATCAGTGCTGAACTACGCACCAGTCACGCTGTGGTGGTTGCAACATGCCGAGCCGTCTACATCACCGTTGATCTATCCCGCTTTGCCGGAGCGCCCGATCCACGCTGACCCGCTCGGATCGCTAGTGACAATGAGCGGACGGGTAGGCGTCACTGGAGCCATAGGGCGGTGGCGCTCCACCGAGGGGAGATGTAACACGGACCCGACCGGGCCAGGTCAGGTGCTGGAGCTGGGACTCGTGGGTTGATCAAACACGCCGATGACGAGCAACCACGCAGCCGTGACCATGTAGCAGGTGTTGCCGACCAGAGCGACTGCTGCGATATACAGACCCGCTAGACCGCCAAAGAAGAAGACTGCCGCACCGGTCATCTCAACCGCATGGATGAGGCTCCCACCAACGATACGAGAGCGTCGGAGACCACTGCTCATTGTGATGGCTCTTGCGTAGCCTTTGGCAAACACGGCTGCCGAACAGCCACCGACGATGAACAGTTCTGCGCCTATGGCCCGATGATTTTGACCACCCATGAGGACGAGCGCACAACGCATGAACACCAGGGCAAGACCTGTAAGGGTGTTGATGGCTCGATACCGATGTGTTGCGTCGGCAGAGATTGCTTTGAGGTTGACTAACATCGCCACAAACACCAATCCGGTGAGAGTGACTGCACCTGTTCCAACCAGGAGGAAGAAGTTCGTCCACTGCTCAGGCCTAACACTGTCGGCGACAAGCATGACTGGACTGTAACAAGTCGTACAAACCTCAGCCATAGCCGACGAGAGCACTGTGCGGAAGTGAACACGGCATCCATGCCATCCGCCTCATGCACGAGATTTAGCACAACCTGCCCCGGAACGCCGGGAGCCCCGCCGGAGTGATCAGCCCGCATTCGCTACGGTGTGTGCAACTTACGGGCAATCGAACTACGGAACCGGAGACTGGCGATGACCACGAAGACTGATTTCACACCTGAGGAATGGCAGATCATTCTGGAAGCCCCACCAAGTGCAGGATTGATCGTGGTCACAGCTCAGCGAGGTGGGTCGTTTCGCGAGAGCATCGCTATAGCCAAGGCCTATGTGGAGGCCCGCCAACAGCACGGTGAAAGTGAACTGCTGGATGAAATCGTCGCGGCCAAACCTGAACGGGATCACACTCACTACCATTCTCCCGAGGAGCTGAAGCAGCACGGACTGCAGCACCTGCGTGACTCGGTCGGACTGCTAGAGCGCAAGGCCACGCCAGTCGAGGTGGACGAGTATCGACGGTTCATCGTCACCCTGGCCCACAAAGTCGCGGCTGCCCACCGGGAGCATGGTGTTGAGGTAAGCGAGTCCGAACAGGCGGCGATCGACGACATCACAGCTGCACTGAACGCAACCATTGGTTAGGGGGCCTTGTTCAGGCCTTGTATTCGATGGGACGTTGGATGACGTTGTGCTCGCCGGGAATCACTCTTTTCGATGGATCGCGAAATGAAACAGTCGTTCCGCTGCCATCGGCGTTCTCGGAGGTTGGGAGCCGATCGAACCAAGCGCCTCCTCATCGTGGGAGCGTGATTCGTCGAGTCAGCGTTGGAGTGCCACGCATTGACGGAACCAATCGGACAAGTCCATAGGCAATGATCACTCCGGTCAAAGCGATCCAACAGATGATGGCAAATGCAGGAGTGGATGTTTCATAGAAATGCACGCCGGGCACATCGGCGAAGCACGCAAGCGCCGATAGAGCCAGAAGAATGCGAAGTGTCCAGCCCTCAGCGATAACGGCAAGAAAGACGAAGCCCCAGGTCTCGTACCACGGCCAAACGATCGGGCCGAGGACAACGAAGACAAGAAGGCCCCATCCAAGCGCCTGCATTGCCCCGATCCGATTAAAATAGACCCCAAGATCAGGCCGACAGAGATGACTGCGGCGAGTCCGAGGCCCACTGCCCGGGCACCTTGGACGTAGGCCGCCGAATGGCCACCAACCCCAAAGGTATTGGAAACATGGGCGAGAGCAAGGCCGACGGCGGTTGCCGGATCGACCCAGGACACAACAACACCCGGATCGCTGAGGCCGTCGAGCCAGCGCCACCCGAGGCCTGAGATCAGTCCGATCAACGCCCATGGCCACAGTGTTCGAGCGGATGAGGGCCATCTCAGCCACCGCCACCTCGGCAGCCGATCTACAACGTGCGATGGGCGCATTCGGGTTGGAGTGCGACTCCATACTCGGACCCACTGCCGGACAGCACCGCGCCGTGGTCGCCGGACGGTTGCCTCGCCCTGAATGGCCGGACCGGCCGATGATTGTGGTTGCCGTCAACGCGCATACGGGCGAGTTGGCCACGTTCGAGCGCGATTCGGGCGTCGACTTGGTGGACGCGGTCACCGCCTGCACCGCGCTGCCGGGTTCGTCCCCCACTATCATCATCAACGGCACTCACTACATCAACGGCGGCGTGCGCTCCCCCGAAAACGCCGACCTTGCCTCGGGCTATGCAAATGTCGTGGTGCTTTCGCCGTTCGGCGGACGGCGTGGGACGTTGCCCGAAGGCCAGTTCGAGGGCCTTCGCAGACCACCGGAATGGGGCATGGACCTGGAGGGCCAGGTCCATGCCTGCGTAAGCAGGGAAGCCGCGTCGAGGTGATCACGCCGGACGCCGATTCCCAAGCCGCAATGGGCACAAACAAGATGGACCCGGCGACCCGCATCCCCTCCGCCCGTACCGGTTTCGTCCAAGGCAAGCACGAAGCGACCCGCGTGACAATCCTCTGACGAGAGCACGCCGACTCCAAACTCCAAATCGGCATCCGTAAAGCGCCAGAGATGCCCCATAACAATGATTGGACCCTGTCTGGATCAACGGGCACGGGGAGTTCGCCCCCCACCTGATCGAGGAGATCTACAACCTCGAGGATGCGCTGGTCGTCGCAGGATTCCTGAACAGCTTTATCCGCCATGCTGACATCGTGAAGATCGCCAACCTGGCCCAGGTGGTCAATGTGATTGCCCCCCTGATGACGCGAGGCGACGATCTCCTCGTCCAGTCCATATTCCATCCATTCCAGATGGTGTCCCGACGGCGTCACGGTGTCAGTCTCCGCACCGTTGTCGACGGACCCACGTACGCAACGCGCTCCCACGGTGTCGTACCCGTCATCGACGCAAGTGCGATCTTGGACCGGGACACGCTTCACGTCTTCGCCGTCAACCGGTCAGTCGATGAGTCCGCGCCCGTCGGCATCGAGCTCGCCGGAGCATCGGTATCGGCGTTGGTGGACGCCGAACTTCTCACCGGAGTAGGGCCGAAGTCCGCCAACGCGTTCAACGCAGCGCCAGAAATCGTGGCCGATGAGTACGACGAGGTCCGCTTCAGCGATGGGTCAGCACACTTGGAGCTTCCGCCGTTGTCTTTCTTGGCAGCTTCGTTGCGAATCAACTAACACACTGAGGCAGGTAGTCGTGGCTTCCCGTGAGTGGGACCGCGGGAGGAACGCCATGCCTCTGATCCCTGACCGCCGACTCCCGGCGGTATGCCGTTGGCTAGCGGCTCTGAGCCCTAGCTCAAAGGTGGAAGAGCCCCTCATTCTGGAAGTACTCCGACCCGGGTGGGACCCCCCGTGATGGGTTCACCATGTATTCGCAGAGCCTGCCCCTGACGTGGGACCCCGAGAGCGGTCCGGAGATCACAGTGCCACCCGTAAATCTAAACGCCGCAAAAACAGTGGCGAAGGTGAGCGCGGGGCACCGTCGGTCAGTGATCTGGGTCGAGGACCCAGGTGGGGACATTGTCGATGTTTGACCGTTGGCCCAATCAATGGTGAGCCCGCTGTTGGTAACGGTCCCGCTTCCGTAGGCACAAACTGCTTGTCCGTTGACTGGCTGGTTATACCCATTGAAGACGGTGCAGCTGGTCTTGGCGGGATGAACAGCTGCGGCCGCGACATTGGGCACCGCTTCGATTGTGAG
>Ga0307373_10015011_pt1 | contig 10584 bp, 7 predicted proteins | sample OX2MG_FD_202534 | JGI IMG/M metagenome (GOLD analysis project Ga0307373, IMG submission 202534) | Soil microbial communities from Risofladan, Vaasa, Finland - OX-2 | ecosystem: Environmental > Terrestrial > Soil > Coastal area > Acid sulfate soil | place: Finland: Risofladan, Vaasa | collected...
ACGACCCAGTCGTCGGCGTAGCGGACAACTTTTCCGGTCTGTAGCGAAGCCTTGTTCAGTGCCTCATCGAGAACTGACAAAGCAATGTTGCAGAGCAACGGTGAGATCGGAGACCCCTATGAACAGTGTCGAATTATGTGCAGCGCTGGTCTGTCGGACCTGGTGGGTGCCGTGTCGGTGCGCGAACGCTGCGCATAATCCAGAGGCCGTGAAACTTTAATTACGTGGCTCGGCATGGTGTCGAGCCTGGGTAATTGGAGGTGGCTGTGATGGTGGCTTTGTCTGCATTGGTGTCCGACTTGGAGACCGAACTGGTGCGTCTGGGTTATAAGGACTCAACGTTGGTTTGGTATCGAGGTTGCTGGCGACGTCTGGAGAAGTTCTTCGCTGTCCGTGGCGTCGAAGATTTCTCCCTGGATATGGCGATGGCGTGGGTCGATGAGTCGTGCGGATTCTTTGAGAAGGAAGAGTTTGGCACACTCAAGGCGAATGACGTCTATCTGTTCAGAGTTGCTCAGATGCTCGGCGATTACGCGCTGCGTGGGGCGGTGCTGCGCCGCTACAACCGCTCCGTCGACAAACTGTCGCGCGAGGACGCCGACACGGTCGCCCGGTTCCAGGCGTGGCTGCGGGCCGCGGACCGGTCGGTATCGACGGTGCGGACGTATGGAACGCTGGCCGGGGATTTCGTCGCGTTCACAAGCAACCGCGGTGGAGTAACTCGCTGCGACGCTGCCACAATCGAGGCCTTCGTTAGTGCATTGGCCGGTTATCAGTTCAAGACCGTTGAACAGAAACTGTGCGCTGTGCGATCCTTTCTCAGGTTCGCAGCCCGTGACGGACTGGTCGACCCGGCCGTGTTGGATGCGGTCCCGACTATGAAGTCCCGCAAGCAAACCAGGATCCCGTCGGTGTGGGGCCCCGGCGAGGTGGCCCGGATCCTCGAGGCGATCGACCGGGCCAACCCGTGCGGGAAGCGAGACTACGCGATCGTTCTATTGATCGCGAGGCTCGGACTACGTGGCGTCGACGTCAAGCGGTTGGAGTTCGACGACTTCGACTGGCCGGGCAACCGATTGTTCGTGACCCAGGCCAAGACCGGCGGCCGAGTCCAGTTGCCGTTGTTAAAAGACGTCGGTTGGGCGGTGATCGATTACATCCGCGCTGGCCGGCCGGCGAGCAACTGCCCCCAGGTGTTTGTGCGCCACACCGCCCCGATCGGTCCGTTCTCCGACCAAGATCATCTGCACCAGATTCTGGTCAAGCACGCCCGGGTGGCTCACGTCGCGATCAGCGAGACACGCCGCCACGGCATGCACTCGCTGCGCCACACTTTGGCGACGCGGTTGATGGAGAACGGCACGCCGCTCGAGCAAATCGCCGACATCCTCGGTCATCAGTCAGTTCGATCGACGGGCGTGTATCTGAAGTCGTCGCTGGGGTTGCTGGCCAAGTGCGCCCTCGACCCCGACGCGCCAGCGCAGGGGGCGTCACGATGAATTCCGAGATCACAATGGACAGCGCGATCATGGCGCTCGTCACGCAAAAGCGCGCGGTCGGCTACAAATACGTTGCCGAAGAACGGGTGCTGGCTCGCTTCGCCGCGTTCTGCTGCGCCGAGTTCCCCGGACTCGAGGTGCCCAGCCAGGCCTCGGTCGAGGCGTGGGTCGCGGCGGCCCGCCAGCGAGGGCTCAAACCAGCGACCTTGCAGAATATGGCCGCGACACTCAGGGAATTGGCCCGTTTCCTGGGCCGTCGAGGCGTCGAGGCCTACGTCTTACCCGCCGGCACGCTGCCCCGGCCCACCCGTTACGTCCCGCACATCTACACCGACCAGGAACTGGCGAGCTTGTTCGCCCAGACTGACCGCTGTCACTACCACTCGCTGGTCCCGTTCCGCCACCTGGTCATGGCGGTCCTGTTTCGCACGATCTACGCCTGCGGACTGCGTGCTTCCGAAGCTCGCCTGCTGCGCGTCGACGATGTTGACATCAACACTGGCGTGCTGCAGATCCGTGACGCGAAAGGAGGCAAGGACCGCCAAGTGCCCGTGAGCGCACCGCTGCTCGAGCGACTCGCTGACTATCACGCCGCGCTCGCCGGACAGCCCGGCTGGGAGTGGTTCTTTCCCGGCGCCACGCCCGGCGAGCCGCTGACGCTCGGGAATGTCGACAAGAACTTCCGGCGGTTCTTGTGGCAGGCGCGCATTGCCCACGGCGGCCGCGGACACGGCCCCCGTGTCCATGATCTACGCCACACGATGGCGGTTAACAACGTTCGCCGCTGGTTTGAGCAAGGCGAGAGCGTCAACGCGCTGCTGCCAATCCTGCAAACGTACCTGGGGCACTCATCGATCGGCGACACCGCCTACTACCTGCACCTGACCGCGGAGTCCTACCCTCACATCACCGCTCAGGTTCAACTCATCGTCGGTGACGTCGTCCCGTCCGTTACGGAAGGGTCGCGCCATGGCGACTGACTTCGCTTCGTTCTTGGGCCGTTTCCTCACCGCGTACCTGGCCGGGCTTCGCGGCTGCTCACCCAACACGATCACGTCCTATCGCGACACGTTCAAACTGCTGATCGTCTTCTTGCGCGACGAGCGATCGATCCCGCCAGAGAAGCTCACCCTCGAGCGCATCGACGCCACCGTGATTACTGGGTTCTTGGACTGGCTCGAGGCTAGCCGGCACAACAGCGTGTCGACCCGGAACCAGCGCCTAGCCGCCATCAGTTCGTTCTTCCGATGGATGCAATCGCAAGACCCTGCCCACATGGCCCGCTGCCAAGACATTCTTGCCATCCCCGCCAAGAAGCAGCCCCACCCGGATGTGCACCACCTCAGCGTCGATCAAACCCGCCGTCTGCTCGCCCAGCCCGATTGCTCCACCCAGCGAGGAAGGCGCGACGCGACTTTGCTCGCTGCCCTCTACGACACCGCAGCCCGGGTCCAAGAGCTCGCCGACCTCACCGTCGGCGACATCCGGCTGCAAGCCCCACCCCTGATCGCCTTGACCGGCAAAGGCAACAAGACTCGCCACGTCCCCCTTGGCGATAACACGGCAGCATTGCTGAACGCCTACCTGGGCGAACACCGTCTCAACGGGCCCGGTCACGACGACGACGCGGTGTTCGTCAACCAGCAGGGCCGCAAGCTCAGCCGTGGCGGGATTGCCTGGATCATCGCCAAGTATCAGGCCATGACCCACGACCCGGTGCTCACCAACGCCGAACTCAGTCCACACGTGCTGCGCCATAGCAAGGCCATGCATCTCTACGAAGCGGGCATTCCGCTGCCCTACATCCGGGACATCCTTGGCCATGTCGACCTATCCACTACCGAGATCTACGCACGTGCCTCCACCGAAGCCAAGCGCAGAGCCCTCGAAGCCGCTTACGTCGATATCGTCTCTGACGACCTGCGCGAATGGAACCGAGATCCCGGATTGCTCAACTGGCTCGCCACGCTTTGAAACTCTCCAGCCCGTGCGTTATGCGCAGCGTTCGCGCAACGACACGGGCCCCACCAGGTCCGACAGACCAGCGCTGCACATAATTCGACACTGTTCATAGGGGTCTTTATGTTCAGCTGAACATAAAGACCCTTGGGGGGTTCCCGAGTCGCTGTCCGAATAGACCCCTCCCTCGATGATCCCCGCGCGAAGCCAACTGCGGAGCAACTTCAACATCGCCCGATCCGAGACCCGGCGTTCGATCAACGCCATTAATACGTCGTGATCGATCTCGTCAAAGCAACTCTTGATGTCGGCGTCAAGCACCCAGTGCGCGCCAGAGTTCGCCGATTGGCGAATCACTTCGAGTGCGTCATGAGCCGAGCGCTTCGGGCGAAACCCGAAACTCACCGGCGAGAACTGCGCCTCGAAGATCGGTTCGAGGATTAGTTTCGCCGCGCTCATCAACACCCGGTCGCGCAGCGCGGGTATGCCGAGCGGTCTGGTCTCACCGGACTTCCCGGCCTTAGGGATATTCACTCGGCGCAGTGGTTGGGGCCGGTAACGCTGGCCCTTCACCGCTGTGCTCAGTTCATTGAGGAAGGACGTCACTCCTTCGTAACCCCCGGCAGAAACAGCGTCGATGGAAACTCCATCGACGCCGGGAGCACCCTGGTTGGTGGACACGTTGATCCAGGCCTGCCACATCACGTCACTGCGGGTGAGTTTGTCGTAGAGGGCGTGGAACCGACGTGTGGGATCTTGCTTGGCACTGCGGTAAAGCACGCGTTGGAGGGCTTGAAGATTCGTGACGCCTTCGTCTCTTGCGACGTCGCGGGCCCGTAACCGGGTTCGTTCATCACCTGATTCGTTGGCGTTCGTTGGCTGATCTAGTCGTTTCGACACTGACCTGCTTCTTCCCTTGTCACTCGTGCATCGATGAAGCAGGGGATCTTCGCTCAGGGCGGGTTATGTTGTCCCGTCCGTCGTCACTACTACGTCCCCCTCCGACTCCCTCTCGGCTATCCGCCACTTCCCGAAGACCGGTTATAGACGAACGAACTCCTCATCCCCACAGGACGAGGGCCGAGGAGGGCCTCTCCAGTTGCCGCGACACCTGTCGTCACATTCCACGTTCCTTGCGCCGGAGGGTTCTTCAATGTCCGCTCCAAGTACTCAGACATCTTCCATGGCCTTCGCCACGTGGGAACGGGCTCGGCATCCTCTTGTTCTGCTTTCGCAGGGATAATTAACGACGCTGCAAACTTCACTTAACGTTGCGGACTGCGACTTCGATTCACCCCGCTTCGACGCTGGCATCTCGACCAACGCCGGGGGTTTCACTACCGAGGGCCTTGGCGCCTCCTCGGACCGGACTCTCACCGGCGAGCTATCGCGACCTTGTCGCTCAGTTACGTCATGTTGACTCCTTTGTCTTCATGGCGCCCGAGCTGCTGGACGCACTCCCACGCTTTATCCCACGGACTAGCCAAACACCGTCAAACCAAGCCGACGTCAGTGAACGAGTTTTCCTTTTATTTGGGACTTTTTCGACTTCGCTGGACCATAAAAACTGGTCCGACCCCTCTTTTAATCCCAAGGTGCCGAGATCGATTGTAGAAAGTTGTTGATCATGCTGGAGAGAACAAGTTAGGACAGGTTCTAACTGGGCTCCCAGGATGAAGCGGGATTCAAAATCAGAACCGAGTTGGCCGGATGGCCCCCGCTAATGAGGAGGCATTGCCGCGTCCAGCCTTCGCCAGAGTGACTCCACGGCATCGGGTGTCAGGGGTCCGGTCGCGTTGATGAGTTCGATGAAACTGTGCCCACCAGAGATGAGGACGCCCTCGTGCTCATAGGGCCCTTTACCCCTCCTGAAGTGCAGGCCTTCCTTGATACCCCACGTGGCCTCAACGAACGCCAGCACCGGGTGCACCGGAACGTTAGTATCCCCGATGACCTGGGCCACGGGGATCACTAGCCGGTAGATCTTGGCGATATGCGAGGTCCTGTCTTTCCCGTGCACCGTGAGATACTTGCGCGGGTCGGTGCTCGGGAACCCAGAGCTGCGGTACCTGATCTCCCCGGCCCATTTCTTCGAGTCGATTATCCACACCCCAGTGGAGGCGACGACGACGTGATCGATGTTCGCCTCGGAGTCGCCGGGCACCTTACGGTCGGTGAGGACGTGGGCTCCCGGGGCGAGGTCCGCGGCCAGATACATGCCCATTAGGTACTCCCCCTGGGCAGCTTTCAAGTTGTTGTCGCCGCGGTAGCGCTTGTCTTGGCGTAACGCCGAGGAGCCCGCTACTGGATCCGCGGGCGGCGTGGGCATGACCGTCTCTGCGGGCCCGCACGCCAAACAGCGCACACGCTGTCCCCTGGGCTGGGATGCGTCCGTCCAGCCCTCGGCACCCTTCTGCACCATTCCCCCGCAACTACTGCACGGGGCGCCGTTACGCGCGAACGTCGTCTTGGACCAGGCCATCGTGGTACCTCCTGCGCTCGACGTGTGAAGCGAACTTCCCCTTCTTCGCCCAGAATAAGCGAAGCGCGTGGCATTATTACCACCCCACGGGACGAAACTGATGTTATGACGGCCCCTAGTAACCAGCCCGCACCACGCCCACGTGTGATCAATGCCGGCGAGCGCGATGGATTTGTATTTTGTGACTTGCGGCCAAGGTTTGGGTGATTTCGTTCCTTGATGCTCCCAATATCTGTTAAGTCGAGGGCATGTTAAGTCGAGGGCCCGACGTGAACCCGCACTCAGAATCGAGGGATTAACTTTCACGGTTGGAGTCACGAATTTCGGGCGCTAGGTCCCAACAGTCTCTCGCTTGATATTGGATTTCTCATGCTCGGACGAACGTCACTCAAGACGCGTTGAAGTCGCCGTTACTGAGTTCGTACTAACTGTCAAGGTACTATTCGATTTGGCTTTGGCAAAAGGAGGCAGCGATGGCAAAGTACTACTACACGACGAACTTTGAAGATACTGCCGTGTACCACCACAGCCAGCAGTGTGAAGATGGCCAGCAGATCGAACCAAAAGGTCGAGTCGACACCGCCTACGTTCCTTCCGGCCGGCGACCATGCGACGCGTGCTAGTCAGGATGACCAAGGGGTTATCTCCGAAGAGGAATTTTCCGAAGCAAAGGAAAAATTGCTCAGTTAAACACGCAAGCTTTGATTGTCCACATCGCCGAGAAATTCAAGCGATGAGCACGGTCTTTTTCGCGACGTGCAGGATTCCAAATTTTGAAGGGCTTCAGCAGAACTTCAGCAATTTCTCGGATTCGGTACAGCAGTTGTCATTGACCCCTTGCACGCTGAGGATGTCACTCGACTTCGACCCATACTTCAGCAGTTTTTCAGTAGTTTTGTGAACTCGGAGGAACCGTGCCAATTGAGCGTGACCCCTTGCACTGCGCGCAAGGGACAATTTTCAGTAGTAACTTCAGCAGTTGAATTGAATTCAGGTGTATTTTGGCGAACGGAGATGAATTGAAAGCCCAACTCTCGCAACCGCTTTGGACTCGTTTGGCCCCTAATGAACGGGTCTCGGGCCGATGGCATGCAAGGGGTCAGGAGTTCGAATCTCCTTACCCCCACTCGATGAAAAGCCTTATGTTGTAAGGCTTTTCGTGCCATTAGAACGCGACTAATTACCGCCTCCGACCTGAACCTTTACATTCCGTGCAAGGGGTAGGAGCGACTCAGCTCGTCGGTCATTGCGGTGAAATTAATGAGGTCCCAAGGGGCGCCAGTTCAAGATTGACGTGCTCCCATACAAGCAACCGAGCAAGCAAGCGGGATCAAAAACGAAAGTCGGGCTCTGCCAAGGTTGCTGCGTCGGGTCTGCGACTGATGATTTGAGCGCGTTGAAGTGGCGTCATTGCGAGAACCAAACGTTTCGCACCGTGATCGTCAAGATTTACGACCGCTCGGAGGCGAATCCTCATCTTCGACGCGCAGAACGTCACCCGGCCGAATTATTTCTACTTGACCTTCACCTTGACAGCGTTGGAAGGGTCCCCCGCGCCCGCACCGTTGATGGCCCGCAGTCGAACGCTGTAGGTCTTATGTGAGATCAGATGACCAATGACGAAGACCCCGTGGGAGTTCTTCGAGACGTTGACCCAGGACTTACCATTGAGTGAGCACTGATATTTCGAAATGGGACTTCCAGCGTTCCTAACATCCCCTGCCACCGAGATGGAAATACTTCCCTTAGAGGTTGAAGAGACGTGAATCAGAGGCGCGCCAGGAACAGTCTTCTTGGGAGCCGTGGTTGAAGTAGTCGTCGTCGGCGTCAATACCATCGAGAATGTTGCGGTGGCTGTTGATGCAGCAGCAAGAATGAGGGAGCAATTCCCGGTTCCCGAGCACGAACCAGTCCAGCCAGCAAAGCGCGATCCAACTGCGGGCGTCGCGGTGAGCGTGACCGCCGTTTGAGCGTCAAAAGCCGCCTCGCAGGTCGTCTCGCACGCGATCCCCGCGGGGTTTGACGTGACCGAGCCGTTGCCACCGAAATCCTCAACGTAGACGTCGAGCCGCGGCCGCGCCACGGCACCGAACTCGTAGGCGCCGATGTCAGGGGCATTGTCACGCTGGCCGTCCGCGAAGTCAACCGTCGGTGCGCCATTAACCGTGCCCGCGTTGATCGCGGGGCTGCTGGCCTGAAGGTGGAAGTCCTGAGCGTTCACTAAGAGTGGGTCGACTCCCATCAGTGACGTGATAACCGTCGGCACGACGGTTGATAAGTCGGGGCCGTAGGTGTCGGAGCCGTTCGCCCAGAAGATCGTGTTGCGCACCTCGACGTTCGAGATCGTGTTCCCGGTCGCGCCACCGTCATTATTCCTCATGTACACGCCGCCGTCGTTGTAGGCGATCGTGTCGTTGACTATGTCGACGCCAACTACCTGGTTTACACTGACATCCGAACCGCCGCCTCCGTAAAGGGCGATCGCGCCGTAAGGGTTGTTGTCCGCAAACACGTTGTTCGATATCTCCGTATCCGAGACGTTGTTATTGGTGGCGTTCGTTGAGACTCCACCACTCAGTGCGATCCCCTGGGAGTTGCCGATGAACGAGTTCTGCGAAATGACGGTGCTTGAGATGGAGTTGCCAGTGGCTTCGACCGATCCGTTTGGGCCTGTCGCAAAGCCACCGCCGCCGTTCAAGGAAACTCCCACCCAGTTCCCGGTGAAGGTGTTTCTAACGATCTGCGTGCCCAGGATACTGTTCCCCGCGAAGCTCGTGTCAAGTTCGAGACTCGGCTCTCCCGAAGCGGTATTCCCCGAAAAAGTGTTGTCTTCGACCACGAGGCCCTTGAGCGAGCATTGGTTGCAGAGCAGACCGACGTTGATCCCGTCGTGCAGGAATCCGCTGATCACGTTTCCCGCGATCGTAATGTTGTCGAGCGTCGCCCCTGTCGGGACGTGTGGGCCGGTGGGGCCGATCGTGATCCCGTAGCCAGGCTGATCAGCGTTGTTGAGAACGTTCTGCTCGATACTCACGTCGTTCAAATGCAGTTCTCCGCCCGGCTGACCCGGACTGACCTGAATCCCGACCCCGGATCCCTGCAGGCCCGTGATGCCAATATGGCTGATCTGCACCCCCGACGCCTCCACGAGCAAGAGAACATTGCAGCATCCGGAAAGTTGGCTCGCGCTCAACGTGACCCCAGGCTGGCCGTTAGCCGTCGTCAATCCGAGCAGGGTCGTGTTGTCCTGCACAATTGCTGGCAGTGGCGTCGACGGCGAAATTATTCGGCCATCCAGCACCGGCGCGAACGTGATCGCGTGCGGACCAGGGGTTGCGTTCGACGCCATGATCGCCTCACGAAGCGAAATCCCGTCGGGACCGGGATTCGCCTCGAGCGCGGCTGGTGAGAAGACGTCGCCATTCACAATGTCTGCTGTCGTCGTCACGGTAAGGACAATGGTCGACGTAGGAGTTGCGCCGGATACTGAAAAGGTTACGAATCCCGCCCCGACGCAAACAACTGCAATCAAAAGTCGAGCGAAGGGCCGCTTCATATTTGGACCGTAGCACGGGTCTCACGATGAAGCATTATGACGACACTCGTCACAAATTACGAGTCGCCAGTGCCTGGTACCAGATCTGAAGCTTCGGGTCTCCGACATGAACCCTCATGGCCAATAGTTGACGGCTCCCCCAACTCTGCACGATGTTCAATGCAAGCAACCGTACAAGCAACCCCAAAAACAACGAGACTCATCAGGGCACGTCGACGGACGAGAACGCAGTAATTACAAGGAAATCTGGACATCCACACACGTCAGGAAACGTCGAAAGTGTTGATGGCATGCCAGGGGTCAGGAGTTCGAATCTCCTTACCTCCACTAACTAATGCCCAGTAGCACAAAGCATTTCAGAGTTCCGCCAGTTCGAGACAAAACGGTCATCAGATATGTCAACCAAACCACCAGTAACGAAATGGATACACCACGGACGTCCCCAGGAGACCGACACCGAGCGTCCGGACGTTGATAGTCCGCAACTTGAGGTCATGGACACTCATCCACGGTCATTTGGAGCACCTGGCAACGGCCGTCAACGTATGGTAAAAGTTGTTTGAGGATTGAGTTTTCACTTATCGACGGACAAAAGATAAGGACGGCCGATGACCACTTTCACGGTTGAGAACATCCAGGAAGATCAACAAGGTAATCGCAAGGCACATCCGATATCGGCCACGGCGAACGCGACTCCGAGCGTCACGGTTATCGTGTTGTCCTTCGGGGCAGTGGTAGCCGCCTCGATCCTAATGTGGTTCGCCTACTCGGACTGGGCCAAACCACAGGTAATTCGTATTCAAACGGGATACGTTCCATTCGCTGGACTGGTAGTTGTTACGGCAGCGCTCGAACGACTGCTGGAACCACTGAGCATGCTGTTCGGGCAACTCCCAACGACAGATACCTCAAAGGCGGCCGAGTCGAAAACGGCAGCAATCATGGCGGGAGCTGACCGAACGTTGAATGAAAAAGTAGTTCAGCCAATGGTCCAAAGTGCCGCCGACAACCAAGCCAAGATAGACAGGAACAAGTCGAACCGGGCCATTGTTTTCTGGGCCATCGCGAGCGTGTGTGGCTTAGCGTTG
>Ga0307373_10015013_pt1 | contig 10583 bp, 10 predicted proteins | sample OX2MG_FD_202534 | JGI IMG/M metagenome (GOLD analysis project Ga0307373, IMG submission 202534) | Soil microbial communities from Risofladan, Vaasa, Finland - OX-2 | ecosystem: Environmental > Terrestrial > Soil > Coastal area > Acid sulfate soil | place: Finland: Risofladan, Vaasa | collected...
CCCTGGCCGGCGCCGATCCGTCAGCCCGGGCCGCCGCCCTCGAGCACCAGGACCGCCTGACCAAGCCCCGGGGGGCGCTCGGGGAGCTGGAGGCCATCGGGGTGCGTCTGGCCGGGGCGGCCGGGGCGGACCCGCCCCCGGTGCCGGAGCCGGCGGTGGTGGCCGTCTTTGCCGGGGACCACGGGGTGGCCGGGTCCGGGGTCACCCCCTGGCCGTCCGAGGTGACCGGGCAGATGGTGGCCAACTTCCTGGCCGGGGGGGCGGCCATCAACGTGGTGGCCCGCCAGGTCGGGGCCCGGGTGGTGGTGATCGACGTGGGGGTGGCCTCGGAGTTGCCGGCGGCCCCGGGTCTGCTCCTGCGCAAGGTCAGGGCCGGCACCGGTGACATGGCCGTCGAGCCGGCCATGGACCGCTCAGAAGCGACCGCCGCTCTCCAGGTCGGCCTGGACGTGGCCCGGGAGCTGGTTGCCAAAGGCGCCCGGTGCCTGTTGACCGGGGACATGGGTATCGGTAACACCACGCCGTCGGCGGCCCTGATCGCCCACTTCACCGGCCGGCCGGCGGCCGAGGTGACCGGTAGGGGCACGGGTGTCGACGACCCCATGCTGGCCCACAAGGTGGAGGTGGTCTCCTCCGCTCTGGCCCGGGCCGGGGCCGAGCTGGAGGCCGATGACCACCTGGGCTGGTTGGCCTCGGTGGGCGGCCTGGAGATAGCCGCCCTGGCCGGCTACATGGTGGGAGGGGCCGAGGCCCGGGTTCCAGTGGTCATCGACGGGGTGATCGCGGCGGCCGCCCTGGTGACGGCGGCGGCCATGGCGCCGGTCGTGGTGGACCACTGCTTTGCCGGGCACCGCTCCAGCGAGCCCGGGGCCGGCGCCGTACTCGAACACCTGGGTCTGCGCCCGGTCCTGGACCTGGGCCTGCGCCTGGGCGAGGGCACCGGAGCAGCCCTGGCGCTGCCGGTCATCCAGTCGGCGGCTCGCATCCTGGGGGAGATGGCCACCTTCGACTCGGCCGGGGTGACGGACAAGGACGGCTAAGGCGTTGCCTCATCAAGACCTGGCGGGGCCCCACTCTGTATCTCGACGCCGTCAGGGTCCGGCTCATAGAGATCGGCGAGGCCGTCAGGGGGGCGAGTCCCGACCTTCTGGCATCAGAGCCAGCCGTCCCCTGGGCGCAAGTGGCGGCCATGAGGAACCATCTCACCCATCAATACTTCGATACCTCGCACGCCATCGTTGCCGCCACCGTCTCCACCGACCTTCCCCTCCTGGCGGAATCCGTCCAGATGCTCCTGGATCGGCTCGGCCCTTCCGGCGAAGTCGGCGGGGTGACTCCGACAGATCAATCGCACCGAGGGGCACGATGAGACCAACGGAAGACCGTGAGCGGTCACCTCTCTCGGTGGACAGGGCGGCCGTAACGCAGAATTAACGCGCCGGGGTCGACCCTTGGGCACCCTCCGTGAGAGGCTTTCCTAACCGCACACCCCTGGGCGGCGCAGCGCCGGCCCGGGCTTCTCAGGAGGACTGAAGGTTGGCTATCAGGGCCGAGTACATCTGGATCGACGGCACCGAGCCGACGCCGAACGTCCGGTCGAAGACCAAGGTCATCGATAAGGGCTCGTCCTTGAAGGACCTGCCCATCTGGGGCTTCGACGGCTCCAGCACCAACCAGGCCCCGGGCAAGGCCTCGGACTGCGTCCTCAAGCCGGTGGCCGTCTACCCCGACCCCACCCGGGGCGAGGGTGACATCCTGGTCATGAGCGAGGTGCTCCTGACCGACATGACCCCGCACCGGACCAACACCCGGTCGGTGCTGGCCGGGGTGGCGGCCAAGTTTGCCGATCAGGAGCCCCTCTTCGGGATCGAGCAGGAGTACACCCTGTTCAAGGGCGGGCGCCCCCTCGGTTTCCCCGAGTCGGGTGGCTTCCCCCGCCCCCAGGGCCCGTACTACTGCGGCGTGGGCGCCGATGAGATCTTCGGCCGCCCGGTGGTGGAGAGCCATCTCGACGCCTGCCTGCGGGCCGGCCTTTCCCTGTCCGGCATCAACGCCGAGGTCATGCCCGGCCAGTGGGAGTTCCAGGTCGGCCCGTTGCCTCCCCTGGACGTTTCCGACCAGATGTGGGTGGCCCGCTGGCTGCTGCACCGGGTGGGAGAGGACTACGGCGTGAGCGCCACCCTCGACCCCAAGCCGGTGCGGGGCGACTGGAACGGCGCCGGGGCGCATACCAACTTCTCCACCAAGGCCATGCGGGAGAACTACGACGCCATCATCACCGCCGCCGAGGCCCTGGGTAAGAACGCCGAGTTGCACGTGGCCCACTACGGCCACGGCATCGAGGGTCGCCTGACCGGTGAGCACGAGACGGCCCCCTACGACCAGTTCAGCTACGGCGTGTCCGACCGGGGCGCCTCGGTGCGCATCCCCTGGCAGGTCGAGCAGGACCAGAAGGGCTACATCGAGGACCGCCGGCCCAACGCCAACATGGACCCCTACATCGTGACCCGGCTCATCGTGGAGACGTGCTGCTCGGCGCTGGCCTGAGTTGGAGCTGCCAGTAGGCGGCTGGATGCGTCCAATCTGTAGCGTTGAGGCCGTCCAAATAGTAGGGCCACTCCCGTCCAAGCAGTAGTGATGGGCGGGAGTGGCGCCCGCTACATACGCCGCATAGTCGACGATGAACTCGACCAGCTCCTCCCGGCCCTGCCTGCCATCGCTCTGGAAGGGCCCAAGGCGGTGGGCAAGACTGCCACCGCCCTCCAGCGGGCCGGTTCGATCTACCGTCTCGATGATCCCGCGAAGCCGCCTCGGCCGGGAATCCCGGATGTCGCCGAGGTCGACGACCATCCCCTACCGCTCAACTCTCGAGCAGCTGTGGATAATCGATGACGTACCCGGCTGGCTCCCGAGCCGCAATCATCTTCGCCGAGCCAGCCAAGCGTCCCGGCACCACCTGGCCGACCCCGCCCTGGCCGCCCGCCTCCTCGGAGTGGATAGTGACGCCCTCCTGGAAGGTCGTCCGGCCGGTCGCCCCGCACCGCAGGACGCCAGCCTGCTCGGAGCACTGTTCGAATCGCTGGTCACCCTCTCGGTCCGCGTCTACGCCCAAGCAGCCCAGGCCAGGGTCTTCCATCTGCGCACCCGGGGCGGGGAACACGAGGTCGACCTGATCATCGAGCGGGGCGACGGGCGCGTCGTGGCCCTGGAGGTAAAGCTGGCTCGAACGGTAGGCCCGGGTGATGTGCGTCATCTGGCGTGGCTGGCCGAGAGCATCGGTGTCGACCTAGTCGACTCGGCTGTCATAACCACCGGGCCCGAGGCCTACCGCCGCCCCGACGGAGTAGCGGTCATCCCCGCTGCCCTGTTGGGAAGTTAACCATGACGGAAGGACCGGCCCGGTCGGTCGATGCCTGCCACCGGCGCCACCTCGACCGGTAGGGGGCGCTGGTTGTTATCGGAAGTGATAAGCTCAGCGGAGTGGACAGTCCCGGCCCTGAATTTGCGCTGTCCCAGCGGAGTCCGGAGTTCCTGGCCGTACTCGAATCGGCTGCACGTCTTCAGGAGCTCGTGCCTGACGCAGTGGTTGTCGGCGGTACCGCGGCGGCCCTGTATGCGAGTCACCGCCTTTCAACTGACCACGACCACGTCCTGGCGGACTTGCGCGACCGCTTCGAGGTGGTCCTAGAAGCGCTCGAGGCTGATCCGGGATGGGCCACTAACCGCGTGGTGCCGGCTCGTGTAATCCTTGGAAATCTCGACGGGATTGAAGCCGGCGTGAGGCAAATGATTAGGACCGTGCCGCTCGAGGTAACCGAGATTGGGCTGCTCTCGGGCGCCCGACTCCGGGTTCCCACCCTGGCGGAGTCCTTGCGGATCAAAGGCTTCCTCGTGGTCCAACGAAACCAAACCCGTGACTACTTGGACCTCGCCGCATTGGCCGATCGGATGGGGCCCGACCCGGCCGCTTCGTTGCTGTCAGATATGGATCGCTTCTACTCGGACCAGAACTCCTCGGTGGACGGGGTGGCGTCTCAGCTCATGCGTCAGCTAGGCGATCCCAAGCCGGCTGATCCTTCGGTCTTGGACCAGCTCGACAGCTACAAGGGGCTCCAGGATCGTTGGACGGAGTGGTCCGAAGTGGTGGCAATCTGCCGGGACCTGGCCGTGCGGATGGTCGAGGCGGACCTATGACATTGACCTTCCGCAATTTGAAGCAGTCACCCGACGACCCGGTCGCGGCCTGGCCAACCGAGGCGGTTCAGGCCGCACTGGAAAGGGGCAGCCTCGCCCACTGGCACCGCCTGGCCATAGTCGTGCGGAGCGATCCCTGGGGTCCGACCGCGCGGCGGCTAGAGGAGGTCCTTCGGCATAGCCGGCCCTATGGTGTGGCCGAGGTCATGACCCGGATGTTGGAGCGGGCCCGGGCCGAGTGGGAGCGGCGCGAGCGCGGCGAGGTGGCGGCCGAAATTGCCTCCCTACTGGCCGCGTCCGGGCTGTCCGGGGAGGGGTTTGCCCGGCGAATTGGTACCTCCGGGTCTCGACTATCCACCTACCTGTCCGGCAAGGTGGTCCCTTCAGCGACGTTGTTGGTCCGGATGCGGCATGTGGCCGGAGCTTGCCCCCCGCTCAAAGCTGCCGCGGGCTACCCCGCCCCCTCAGTCCCCGACCCGGAGCGGGCCGCCCGTCAGCTGGCGGCGGTCCTGGGCCTGGTGGACAGCCTGCCCTTCCGGGTTAAGCGCCGGCCCCTCACCTACCCCGTCCTGGCCCGATTGTGAGCGAGCTGGGGGCGAAGATCCTCGCCCTCCACCACGCCCTCGAAGGCGCCGGTGCTCCCCATGCCCTGGGCGGGGCCATCAGCCTGGCCTACGCCGTGGAGGAGGCCCGGGCCACCCACGACATCGACATCAACGTCTTCGTGCCTTACGAGCTCGCCGGCCGCGTTCTCGACTCGCTACCCACCGGCGTCGTGGTCCGCCCCCAGGATCGTCAGGCGACTTTACGAGACGGGCAAGTGCGGCTGTGGTGGGACGAAACGCCGGTCGACCTCTTCTTCAACACCGTCGAATTCCATGACGTGGCCGCCGGACGGACCCGGATCGTCCCCTTCGAAGGAGACCGCATCCCGGTCCTGTCCGCCACCGACCTCGCTGTGTGCAAAGCCCTCTTCGGACGCAGCAAGGACTGGGTCGACATCGAGGCGATGCGGGACGCGGGCAGCATCGACGGGGCCGAGGCCACCCGATGGACGTCGGAGATGATCGGCGCCGATCACCCCCACGCCCGCCGCCTGGCCGAGATCCTCGAGGCGCCGCCCCAGGAGCTCAGCCATGGCGATCGGCTCCCACCGGCGCTGCGGCCCCGACCAGGTAGAACTGGCTCATGAACCCTGCCCATGAGATCAAGCCCGGCGGTACCAGAGTGCGAGCCACCTGGAACGGCGCCACCCTGGCCGAGAGCGACCGGACCCTGCTGGTGGAGGGCAACCACTACTTCCCACTGGACGACGTCCACACGGATCTGCTTACGGCGTCGGACACCCACACCCACTGTCCGTGGAAGGGCGATGCCAGCTATTACACGGTGTCAGCCGGAGGTCAGGACAACTCAGACGCGGCGTGGTACTACCCGACCCCCTTCGATGAAGCCGCCCCCATCAAGGACTACGTGGCCTTCTGGCGCGGAGTGGAGGTGGCCCCGGTCTCCTGAGTGACCCTCAGCCGGCCGAATGGGTGGGTGGGGTTGAGATGGGCGTAGTCGTCGTGGTGCTGGAAGTTGGCGCAACCTACGCGGGTAACACCCATCTGTTCACCTGGGCTTCGGGCGGGGAAAGCAGGAGCCGCCCCGCCGGTTGGTGAACTAAACCGGGTGCTGAAAATCAACCTGCTCACCCGCCGGTTCCGGATGCGGACCCTCGCCGCCCTGGTGTCGGCGGGGGCCATGACGGCCGCAGCCGCGGCTGTGGGCGGTCCGGCGTTGGCCATCCCGGCGCCTCGCTCCCCTCACATCGGTCACGTCTTCGTGATCGTGCTGGAGAACCAGAGTTACGCCGGTACCTTCGGGAGCCCGGCCGCCGATCCGTATCTAGCCGGGACGATGCCGGCGGAGGGGGCCCTCCTCACCCAGTACTACGGCACCGGCCACGAGAGCAACGACAACTACATCTCCATGGTCAGCGGCCAGGGCCCGAACCCCCAGAACCAGGGCGATTGCCAGATCTACGACAACTTCATCGGCACCGGCCCGCTGGTGGACGGCCAGGCCGTGGGCACGGGCTGCGTCTACCCCCAGAACGTCCAGACGGTCGGCAACCAGCTGACCGAGAACGGCCTGACCTGGAAGGGCTACATGCAGGACATGGGCAACGTGGCCACCCGGGAGGCTCCGGTGTGCGGCCATCCCGCCCTCAACAGCCAGGACACGACCCAGTCGGCGGTGAGCGGGGACGGTTATGTGTCCCGCCACGACCCGTTCGTCTACTTCCACTCCGTGCTTGACAACCCCGCCTACTGCGCCGCCCACGTCGTGCCCCTGGGCTCGACGTCGGGCGCCCTGCCGGCCGGTACGCCGGCGGGCACGACCGGCCTGGCCACCGACCTGGCCTCGGTGGCCACCACCCCCAACCTGTCCTTCATCACCCCCAATGTCTGCCAGGACGGCCACGACTACCCGTGCACCAACCAGGCTTCCGGCGCCAGCGCCCTGGCCGACATCGACGGGTTCCTCTCCACCTGGGTGCCGCGGATCACGTCGTCTCCCGCCTTCAAGAAGGACGGGCTGCTGGTGGTCACCTTCGATGAGTCCGACGGGCCCCAGTCCGACGCCTCAGCCTGCTGCAACGAGACCCCAGGCCCGGACACACCCCTGCCCGGGATCACCGGGATGGGCGGGGGCCGGGTCGGCGCCGTCCTCCTGTCGCCCTTTATCAAGGGCGGGACGGTGAGCGCCACCCCGTACAACCACTACTCGCTGCTGGCCTCCATTGAGGGCTACTTCGGCCTGCCCCGTCTGGGTTACGCCGCCACCACCAGCTCCACCTTCGGCCCGGACGTGTTCCGCTGAGCGGCGCCCTCTCCCGGCGCAGCCTGCTCAAGGGCGCCGCCGCCGGGGCCGCCCTCCTGGCCGGGGAGCCCACCCTCCGTGCCTTGGCCGGCGGGACGGTCCCATTGGCCCGGCGCCGAGCCGGGGATAGGCCCTTCCCCGCCCTGGCCGCCGGCACGGAGTCCTTTCCCCAGATCCAACACATCATCGTGGTGATGATGGAGAACCACTCCTTCGATAATCATCTGGGGGCGCTGGGACGGCCGGGCGTCGACGGCCTGAACCTGGGCTCAGACGGCGTGGCCCGCAACTGGAACCCCTCTCCCAGCGGCGGGCGGGTGCATGCCAGCCCGGCCCCGTCCACATGCCAGGCCAACTACCACATCAGCCAAAGCTGGGATGCCAGCCACCGGTCGTGGGACGGCGGGGCCAACGACGGCTTCGTCGCCCAATGCGGGACCCAGGCCATGCAGTACTACACCGCCGACCAGCTGCCCTTCTACCACTCGCTGGCTTCGGTTTTCCCCGTCTGTGACCGGTACTTCTCCTCGGTCATGGCCCAGACCTATCCGAACCGGCGCTTCCTGATAGCCGGCTCGGCCTTCGGTCAGGTCAGTGACCCCTTTCCCTCTCCCAGCGACCCCAATCCTCGGCCGGAGGGATTCGGCACCGTCTTCGACATGTTGAACGCCTTCGGGATCAGCTGGAAGGACTACTTCGCCGATCTGCCCACGGCCGGATTGTTTCCCTATGTGCTGGAGGAGAACCCGGGGAATGTCGTACCACTGGCGGACTTCTTCACCGACTGCGCGGCGGGCACCCTGCCGTCGTTCAGCCTGGTCGACCCGGAGTCGTTCGAAGCCTCCGAGGAGAACCCTCAGGACGTGCAGTCGGGCGCCTACTACGCCTACCAGATCATCAACGCGGCGATGCAGAGCCCGGCGTGGCCCTCGACCCTGCTGGTGCTGACCTTCGATGAGCACGGCGGCTACTACGACCACGTGCCACCGGTGCCGGCGGTCCGGCCCGACGGGATCCGTCCGGCGGCGGCAGACACCTACGGGGATCTCTACAGCTGGACGGGCTTCCGGGTCCCGACCGTGGTCGTCTCTCCCTGGGCCCGGGCCAACCACGTATCCCACACCGTCTATGACCACACTTCCATCCTCCGGCTGATCGAGACGAAGTGGAACCTGCCCGCCCTGTCGGCCCGGGACGCCAACGCCAACCCCATGCTGGACTGCCTCGACCTCTCCCGCCCCGCCTTTGCCGTACCTCCCTCCCTGACCCCGGCGCCGGCCCCCACCGGCCTGGCCGCCTGCGTGGCCGCCGACCCCACCGGCCAGTAACGGCGAAATGCCCTGAACCCTCAAGATCCGCACCTTTAGCACCGACACTGCTGGTGTGGGGTCAACAGCCGAGTCTCTGAAGACGCCAGAGGGGGATCGGTCGGACAGAGCAACAGTCGAGCTCGATCCGCAGATCTGGGAGGCTGTCTTCGACCCCGGGCCGGCGCCCATGGCCGTCTATGACCCGGCCAGCCTGCGGTTACTGGCCGTCAATGCCGCGGCGCGGTCCATCTACGGCTACTCCCGTGACGCCATGTCCGCCATGAGCGTGGTGGACCTGTACCCACCGGGGGACGCGGCCGACCGGCGCGTCATGGCCGACCGTGGACCGGAGCTGAGGGCCACCCGGATCGTCCGTCACCGCCTGGCCGACGGACGATCAGCCGACATGCAGCTGAGGGAAGTGGCCGTGCTGTGGTCCGGCCGGCCGGGATGGATGGTCACGATGACCGACGTGACCCACCTGCGCCAGATGGAGCGGGAGCTGGCCGCCGAGGCCGACCGTCTGCACCGGGTGGTGGGTCTCCAGGCCAAGCTGGCCGAGGCCGGGCCGGACGTGGACCGCTCCCTGCGGCTGGTGGCCACCGGTGTGGCTCAACTGGCCCAGGCGGCCAACTGCAGCGTGTGGTGGGCCGACGGTGACCACCTGAGGGTGCGGGCTACGGACGGAAACCCGCCCACCTACGCCGTCGGGGACACCGTTCCCATCGCCTCCAGCCTGGCCGGTGGCTGCTTCGCCTCCGAGGAGGAGGTGTACGTGGCCGACACCGCCACCTACTCGGACTACACGCGGGCCCTGGCCGAGCGCACCGGCATCGGAACACTGGTCCTGGTCCCCCTCAGCGCCGGCGGCTCGGTGGTCGGGGTCCTCGGCGTCTCCGCCCCGACCCCGGGCGCCCTGGCCGGATCCGGCCGGGACGCGTTGCGCCTGGTGGCCGGCCTGGTGGCGGGGGCCGTCCAGCGAGCTGAGGCGGCGGCGGAGACGCTGGCCGCCTTGGAAGCGCTGCAGGCCAGTGAGCACCGTTTCTCCCAAGCCTTCGACACCTCCCCCATCGGCATGGCCTTCAGCGACCGCGCCGGCCTCCTCCTGCAGGTCAACCCGGCCCTCTGCCGGCTGGTGGGCCAGGCCGGGGACGATCTCCTGGGCCGGCCCCTGGCCGGGCTGGCTCACCCCGAGGACGACTCCCACTTGGCCCGGTCCCTGGTCGAGCTGGTCGACGGCCCTCACTCGACCTACCAGGGCGAGCATTGTCTGGCCGGCGCCGATGGCGCCGTGCTCCACGTGCTGCTCTCCAGCACGACCATGGGCACGGGCCCGGGCCGGTTCTTCACCCAGATCGTGGACGTGTCCGAGCAGTACGCCATCACCGGCCACCTGGCCCACGCCGCCACTCATGATCCGCTGACGGGGCTGTCCAATCGGATCCACTTCGCCGATCGGCTGGAACACGCGGTGGCCGTGGCCGCCCGGGAGAAACGGCGGGTCGGGCTCCTCTACATCGACCTCGACCGCTTCAAGGAAGTCAATGACGGTTTCGGCCACCACTGCGGGGACGAGGTCCTCGTGGAGCTGAGCCACCGTCTGGCGGGAGTGGTGCGCGACACCGACACCGTGGCCCGCCTGGGAGGAGATGAGTTTGCCGTCCTCCTGTCCAACCCCGCCTCCATGGAGGAATCCATGCTGGTAGCCCAGCGGGCCATCGACTCCCTCAGCCGGCCCCTGCGGGTCGGACCCCAGCGGTTCTCCTTCCGGGCCAGCATCGGCGTAGCCCACTGGCCCGAGCAGGGACCCGGACCCGATGAGTTGCTCAGGCAGGCCGACGGGGCCATGTACCTGGCCAAGCAGGCCGGAGGGAACCGCTTCGAGTCGTGCGGGGCAGCCCGGTAGGCGGCGTCCGGTAGGCGGCGTCCGGATGGCCGCGTCCGGATGGCCGCGTCCGGATGGCCGCGTCCGGATGGCCGCCTACGAGTTACGGCGCCGACCGGATCTGTCGGCTATTGCCACCGCGTGCCGGTGGCCGGGCGCACCGGCACCCTCTACAACCTGTGGCAGGGTCCACCCCTCGGGGGGGCACCTGGCCGTCAAGGGCGGCTGGATCGACGGGGTCGCCTCCATGGTCGGCACCTTGGCGGGCCGGCGTCCCGTGGATTTCGCCTTGGTGATGAACGGAGCCTTCGACTACCCGACCGCCT
>Ga0307373_10015016_pt1 | contig 10581 bp, 7 predicted proteins | sample OX2MG_FD_202534 | JGI IMG/M metagenome (GOLD analysis project Ga0307373, IMG submission 202534) | Soil microbial communities from Risofladan, Vaasa, Finland - OX-2 | ecosystem: Environmental > Terrestrial > Soil > Coastal area > Acid sulfate soil | place: Finland: Risofladan, Vaasa | collected...
CCGGCGGTGGTCCGGCCACAACCGGCCTTCGCGCCCCATCTCGAGCGACCGGATGGCCTTGAGGAACGACTCCTTGAAGGTCCGGCCGATCGCCATCACCTCGCCGACCGACTTCATCTGGGTCGTCAGGGTGCGGTCGGCCTGGGGGAACTTCTCGAAATTCCAGCGCGGAATCTTGGTGACGACGTAGTCGATGGTCGGCTCGAACGACGCCGGCGTGAGGCGCGTGATGTCGTTCGGGATCTCGTCGAGGTGGTAGCCGAGCGCGAGCTTGGCGGCGATCTTGGCGATCGGGAAGCCGGTCGCCTTCGACGCGAGCGCCGACGACCGCGACACGCGCGGGTTCATCTCGATGACGACCATCCGGCCGTCGTGCGGGTTCACGGCGAACTGGATGTTCGATCCGCCGGTCTCGACGCCGACGCGCCGGATGATCCGCCGCGCCGCGTCGCGCATCCGCTGGTATTCCTTGTCGCTCAGCGTCAGGATCGGCGCGACGGTGATGCTGTCGCCGGTGTGGACGCCCATCGGGTCGATGTTCTCGATCGAGCAGATGACGACGAAGTTGTCGGCGACGTCGCGCATCACCTCGAGCTCGAATTCCTTCCAGCCGATGACCGATTCCTCGACGAGGATCTCGTGCACCGGGCTCAGCTCGAGGCCGCGCCCGACGAGATCCCGGAACTCCTCGATGTTGTACGCGATGCCGCCGCCCACTCCGCCGAGCGTGAACGACGGGCGGATGACGATCGGGAAGCCGGCGTACCCGTCGCGCTGCAGGAGCTCGATCTGCGCCAGCCCCTCGTCCAGCGACCGCACGTAGCCGCTGCGCGGCATCTCGATGCCGATCGACCGCATCGCCTGCTTGAACTTCAGCCGGTCTTCGGCGATCTGAATCGCCTCGACGGACGCGCCGATCAGTTCGACGCCCGCCCGCGCGAGAATCCCCCGCTCGCCGAGCTGCACGGCGAGGTTGAGCGCCGTCTGCCCGCCGACGGTCGGCAGCAGCGCGTCGGGCTTCTCGCGCTCGATGATCGCCGCGAGGATCTCCGGCGTCAGCGGCTCGATGTACGTCCGGTCCGCCATCTGCGGGTCGGTCATGATGGTGGCCGGATTGCTGTTGACGAGCACGACCTCGAGCCCCTCGGCGCGCAGCGCCTTGCACGCCTGGGTGCCGGAGTAGTCGAACTCACAGGCCTGGCCGATCACGATCGGGCCGGATCCGATGACGAGGATGCGCTTGAGGTCGGTGCGACGGGGCATGGAAAGGCTCAGTGCTCAGGGCTCAGTGCTCAGGGCGCTCAGGCGTTCGGGCGCTCGGATGTCCGTTCGATTTCGTCCAGGAACATCCGGAACAGATAGTCGGCGTCGTGCGGGCCGGGCGACGCTTCGGGATGATACTGCACCGAGAAGACCGGGCGCGTCCGGTGCCGCAGCCCCTCGACGGTGCCGTCGTACAGGTTCAGGTGCGTCACCTCGACGTCGGCCGGCAGCGACGCCGGATCGACGGCGAACCCGTGGTTCTGCGACGTGATCTCGACCTGGCCGGTCGCCAGGTGCTTCACCGGATGGTTCGCGCCCCGGTGTCCGAACTTCAGCTTGAACGTCCGGCCGCCGAGCGCGAGGCCGAGCACCTGGTGGCCGAGACAGATGCCGAAGGTCGGCACCCCGCTCTCGACGAGCCGCTGCACGTTGCGGACGGCATAGTCGAGCGGCGCCGGATCGCCCGGGCCGTTGCTGAGAAAGATGCCGTCCGGGCGGTACGCGAGCAGGTCGGACGCCGGTGCGGTCGCCGGAAACACGCGGACGTCGCACCCGTAGGCGTTCAGCCGCCGCAGGATGTTCTGCTTCATCCCGAAATCGTAGGCCGCGACGCGGCGGCGCGTCGTCGCCGTCCGCTCCGGCGGTACGGTGAACTCACCGGCCGGCCCGGCCGGCCAGTCGTACACCGAGGCGGTCGTCACGTCGACGACCAGATCCGCCCCCTCCATCGGCCGCACGCGGCGGGCCCGTTCGACGACGTCGGCCGGGTCGACATCGCCGGCCACGATGGCGCCGCGCAGGACGCCGACCGACCGGAGCCGCCGCGTCAGCGCGCGGGTGTCGAGGCCGGCGATCGCCACGATCCCGCTCGCCGCCAGGTACTCCCGCAGGCCGCCCTGCGCCCGCCAGCTGCTCGCCATCGGCGACGACTCGCGCACGACGAAGCCGGCCACCTGCGGCCGCCGCGATTCGACGTCGTGGTCCGTGACGCCGTAGTTGCCGATCTCGGGACAGGTCATCGTGACGATCTGCCCGGCGTAGGACGGATCGGTCAGCACTTCCTGGTACCCGCTCATGCTCGTGTTGAACACGACCTCGCCGCCCGTCTCAGCGGCCGCTCCTACCGAGATCCCCCGGAACCAGGTCCCGTCTTCCAGCGCCAGCACTGCGTTCATCGTCCGCTTCCCTGCTCGAGCGACGCCGTCACGCGGCTCGCCTCGCCTCCCGCCACCTCGATCGAGGTGACCCATGCCTGATACCCCGGCAGCGCCAGCCGGATCTGATGCGTCCCCGACCTGACGTCCGGCATCTCCAGGGGCGTCACACCGACGCGGCGCCCGTCGAGAAACACGGCGGCCCCCGACGGGCGCGACGCGAACGTCACGCGGCCGGCGACCGGCGGCGGCTCGGGCCGCAGCCTGACGGCCAGCGTCCGGTCGGCGCGCGACGCGGACAGCGCCAGGCGACGCGCCTCGGTCACGAAGCCCGGGCGTTCCAGCTGCACCCGATGCACGCGCAGGCCGAGTCCGTCCAGGACGAGCGGCGTCACGCCACGGCCGCGACCATCCAGTATGACCTGGGCGCCCGGCGGCACCGAGCGGATGGCCAGCCGGCCGGTCGGCGCCGGCGGCGGCGCCACGACTTCCGCGGCAGCCGGCGCGGGAGCCGAGGCCGGCGCGGATGCCACCGCCGCGGGCGCCGCCGGGCGCGCGGCACCGGCGACCGGCGCCGCGGTCACCTGTGCGGCTGTCGTCGTCGTGCCACCCCGCCCGACACCGTACCCGGCCGCAAAGCCGACGAGCACGCCGACCCCCAGCGCGAGCGCCAGCGGCCACACGGCGGTGCGCGCCCGGTTCAGTCCTTCCGAGCCGGGCACCGTCACGGACGGCGAGGCCTCGAACGGCATGCGCGGCGCCGGCCTCGAACGCTCCGGCACGCGTGACGCCGGAGACTCGACGGCTCCCGTCGCATCGGCCGGCTCGACCTCGACCGGCAGGTCGAACTCCAGGCCGGGCATGACGGCCGGCGTCGCCGCCCCGATATCGAACTCCCCCGGCGCCACCGGCGGCCCTGCGGCCTCGTCCGCGCGCGACTCGGCCGCCGGGCGCTCCTCCTCCGTGCCGGCGAGGTCGGCGCGTTCGACAGGGATGGCACCTGCATCGCCCGGGCCGGCCCCCGAAACCGGGTCGGTCGACAACGGCCATTCGCCCACGTCCGACGGCACGGCACCGGCCGGCGCCAGATCCAGGTCGGGTGCGGCCTCAGCCTCGGCTCCGCGCTCGTCCGCCCCCCCGGTACTCCGGTCCACCGGCTGGGTGCGCGACTCCTCCTCCTCCTCCTCCGATGCGACGGGGGGAATGACGACCGCGCGAAGCGGCGTTCTCCTGGCCTTGGCGGCACGGCGCTCCGGTCCGGGCACCGCGACCGGCACGGCAGGGCCGGCGTCCGCCGGCGCCGCCGGCCGCGCCGGCTCGTCGAGCGGGAGCGGCACCGATTTCGGGCTCCCGTCGGCCGGCTGCCCGACGGTGGACAGCGCCGCCTCCAGCGCCGCGGCGAATCCACGCGCCGTCTGGTAGCGGGCGTCCGGCTCGGCCGCCAGCGCCGTCGTGAACACATGGCGCAGCGCCGGGCGGTCGGCGTTCTGCGCCGCGGCGAGCTGGTCGAGCCCCTGCTCGCCGATGCCGCTCACGCGCCGGCCTGCGAGCAGCTCGTAGGCCATGACGGCCAGCGCGAAGACGTCGGCCGGGGCTCCCCAGCGCTGCCCCGTCGTGCGTTCCGGCGCGCCATAGGGATGCCGTCCCAGGACCCGCACGCCGACCCGCTCGAGCGCTTCGGTGACGCCGAAGCCGGTCAGCCGCACGGCGCCATCCGACAGCAGCACGTCGCGCGGGTGCAGCGCGCCGTGGTGGACGCCCTGGGCGGACACCACGTCGATGGCGGCGGCCAGGGCCGCGATCAGCTCCCGGCTCGCGGCGCCGTCCAGCCGCGCCGGCTGGCGCATGACGACATCCAGCGAGTCGCCGCCGCAGAACTCCTGCACGAGGTACACCGACGTGCCCTGCACGCCGGCAGCCAGCGGCGCCACGATGTGCGGATGCGCCAGATGCCGATCGACCAGCTGCTGCAGCTCGCCAGCGAGTGCGTAGACCTGCTCGGGCAGCAGATCGAGCCGGAACATCTTGACCGCGACCAGACGATCGCGCTCGGGCTGGTACGCACGAAACACCGGTCCGAGGCGGCCAGCACCAATCTGATGGAGGACTCGAAACGCGCCGAAGGCGTCCGGCAGTGAATAGCTGGAGGCTTCCGCAGTCAGGGTCGGGACTCCTCGGGAACGACGCGGATAGCGGAACGGTTTCTGGCGCAACAGTTTAACAGATTCGTCCAGCCGCGTCGACGATTCGCGCGCGGGAATCTGCATCGTGTGACGCCGGCGTCATGCCCGGCGGCCGATCCCGGACCCGGTCGGGAGCGGCACCGGGGCCGCGGGAACGCCGGCGCGCGGGGCGGCGTCTCACCCGGTGCCGCCGCGCGCCCTGCGGACGGGCCCGCGGGATCCGGTGGAGACACCGGCCGGCCGCCGGAAACCGGGCGCCGGCCGGCGGTCCTCCGAGAGTTGACAGGGCTGGTACCCGTCTGCAAAAGTAACCGGACGGTGTCGACAAAACCTGCTGTGCCTGCTGAAACCCTTTCCCTGCTGGGGGTCGACATCCGCCGGCTGCCCGGTCTGCGGCCGCTGGCCGCCGACTACGCGTATCGCTTCGAGGCGGTCGCCCCTTTCTTTGCCGGCAATCCGGCGACGCCGGGCGACTGGGCGGCGGTCATCCGGCGGACGGTGGCCCACGCGCGGCGCCGGACCGACATCTCACAACTGCTGCTGGCCCAGCAGCGGCGGCGGGACGCCCCCGCGGCGGCCATGGAGGCGGCGGCGCGCCTGACCGACGAGCGGAGCGTGGCAATCGTCACCGGGCAGCAGGCCGGCCTGTTCGGCGGGCCGTTGTACACCCTGCTGAAGGCGCTGACGGCGATTCAGCTCGCCCATCGCGTGACGCGCGAACAGGGCGTCCCGGCGGTGCCGGTCTTCTGGATCGAGGCGGAGGATCACGACTGGGACGAGGTCCGGGAGTGTACGATCCTCGACGGCGATCTGGCGGCGCACGCGATCGAGCTGCCGCCGATCGACAAGGCCGATCCCGAGCCGGTGGCACGGGTCGCCCTGCCCGACGCGGTGACTGAGGCGATCGCCCGGCTCGCACAGATCCTTCCCCCGACCGAGTTCACCGGGCCCATCATCGACAGCCTGACACGGATCTACGCACCGGGCCGCGGCATGGCCGATGCCTTCGGCCGCTGGCTGGAGTCGGTGCTCGGGCCGCACGGGCTGGTCGTCTACGACGCGTCCGACCCGGCCGCCAAGCCACTCGTCCGGGATCTGTTCGTTCGCGAGCTGCAGGACGTGGGCCGGACGGCCAGGCTCGCCGCCGTGGCGGGTGCCGAGCTCGTGCGCCACGGCTATCACTCGCAGGTGCAGGCGCACGAGGACAGTCCGGCGCTGTTCTACCTCGACGGCGCCCGCCGGGCCATTCGCGCGCAGGACGGCCGGCTGGCGGCCGGCGAGCAGACGTTCACCACCGCGGACCTCGCCGGGCTGGCGGCCGCGGAGCCGGCGCGGTTCAGCCCGAACGTCCTGCTGCGTCCGATCGTCCAGGACGTCATCTTTCCGACCGCCTGCTACGTGGCCGGTCCCAACGAGCTCGCCTACCTGGCGCAGCTGCGTGGCGTCTACGAGCGTTTCGACGTGCCGATGCCGCTGATGTACCCGCGCGCGACGGCGACGCTGCTCGACTCGGCGGCGCTGCGGTTCCTGCAGCGGTACGACATCCCGCTCACCGCCTTGCAGGCGCAGGACGAGTCGACGCTGAACCGCCTGCTCGAAGCGCAGCTGCCGGCGCACGTCGAAGCCACGCTGCACGACGCCGAGCGGGCCGTCACGGAGCGGATGACCGCGTTGATCGCCGCCCTGCCGGCCGTCGACCCGACGCTCGAAGGGGCCGCGCGGTCGACGCTCGGCCGCATGCAGCACGACCTGAAGACGCTGCACAACAAGCTGATTCAGGCCGCCAAACGGCGCGACGAGACGCTGCGCCGCCAGTTCACCCACGCCCAGCATCTCGCCTTCCCCGGCGGCCACCCGCAGGAGCGGACGGTCGGTTTCGTGTACTTCCTGAACCAGTACGGCCCGGCGCTCGTCGACCGCCTGCGCGACGCGCTGCCGCTCGAGCTCGGGCGCCACTGGGTGCTGACGGTGTAGGGGGCGCTCGGGCGCTGACATCCAGAGACATAACCCGTCCCCAATGTCCATGAATCAGGACGTCTTCGCCGAGCTGGCCGCCTCGCTGGCCCGCGGCGAAACGGTCGCGCTCGTGACGATCGTCAAGGCCAGCGGCTCGACGCCGCAGCGCGTCGGGGCGAAGATGCTCGTCCACGCCGACGGCCGGACGGTCGGCACAATCGGCGGGGGCTGCTACGAGAACGACGCCTTCTGGAAAGCCCGGGACATCCTCAAGACCCGACAGCCGAAACTGGTCCGGTACGAGCTGAACGACGACTTCGCGGAAGAATCCGGGTTGATCTGCGGGGGACAGATGGAGGTCTACATCGATCCGATTGAGCCGGCCCCCTCGCTGTATATCGTCGGCGCGGGACACGTCGGGTTTCACCTGGCCCGAATGGCGCACGAGGTCGGCTTCCGCGTCCACGTGATCGACGACCGCGAAAAGTTCGCCAGCCGCGAGCGCTTCCCGACCGCGGACGAGGTCATCGTGGACGACATTTCCGCCTGGCTGGATCGCGTCACGCTGCCGGACAGCGCCTATGCCGTCGTCGTGACCCGCGGCCACCGCCACGACCTGGACGCCCTCCGCAGCCTCGCGCCGCGCGATCTGCGCTACCTGGGCCTCATCGGGAGCCGCGCGAAAGTGGCGCGCATCGCCGACGCCCTGCTGGCCGAGGCCATGCCGCCCGAATGCCTGCGGCGCGTGCACGCGCCGATCGGCCTCGACATCGGCGCCGTGAGCCCGGCCGAAATCGCCGTGAGCATCCTCGCCGAGATGATCGCCGTCCGGTATGGCCGCCTCGAGCAACCGCAGGTGGCGGCGATGTCCATGCGGTGGAACCCGGTCGGCCCAGCGTGACCCCGCCACCGGCCGGCCGGACTGCGCCGGGCCGGCGATCCAGCCCAAAGGCTGGTGTATAATGGCGTTAGCACTCTCTTTCTGAGACTGCTAAGTAACCGTGTCTTCGACCCTTTCCGCACGCTCCCGTCGTCTCCTGGCCGCGCTGGTCCGGGAATACATCGTCACGGGCGAACCGGTGCCGTCGTCGGCCCTCGTCGCGGCGGCGGGGCTCGAAGTGTCGTCGGCCACCGTCCGGAACCTGCTGGCGCAGCTCGAGGACGAGGGGTTCGTCCACCAGCCCCACACCTCGGCCGGGCGGATTCCGACCGATCGGGGCTATCGGTTCTACGTCGACCTGCTGCTCGAGGAACCGCGGCCCGCGCGGTCCGTGGAGCACGTAGCGGCGCGGCTGCGGGAAGCCGGGGCGGGCCAGTTCGACGTCTTTCTCGCCAGCGTGTCGCACATGCTGTCGCGGGCGTCGCGGCACGTCGGCTTCGCGCTGGCGCCGGCCGCCGAAGAGGCGGTCTTCCGGCAGATCGAGTTCGTCTCACTGACGTCCACCCGGGTCCTCGTCGTCGTGGTGACCGGCAGCGGCCGGGCGCTGCAGAAGGTGGTGGATCTGGACGAGCCCTGGCGGCCGCCCGAACTGCGGCAGGCGGCGAACTATCTCAACAGCGAGTTCGCGAACCTGCCGTTGAACGACGCGCGCGCCCGGGTCGTGGCGCGGCTGCAGGAGGAGCGGGCGCTGTGCGACCGGTGGTTCGGCCGCACGCTGGCGCTGGCACAGTCGACCTTCGAGGGGCTGGGCGGCGGCAGCCCGCGGGTGTTCGTCGAAGGGACGGCGTCGCTGCTCGGCAGCGAGACCATGCACAGCGAGGCGTCGATCGAGATGCTGCGCACGCTGCTGCAGATGATCGAGGAAAAGCAGCGGCTCGTCCGGCTGCTCAGCGAATACATCGAAGGCCCGGGCCTGACGGTCGTCATCGGCGCCGAGCATGCCGAACCGCACCTGCGGCCCTTCAGCCTGGTCCTGTCGACCTATTCGGAAGGCGGCCGGACCGGGACGGTCGGCGTGATCGGCCCGACGCGCATGCGCTACTCGCGCGCGATCACCGTGGTCGACGGCGTCGCGCAGGCGATCTCGCGCGTGCTCCGGGAATCCAACTAGTCACCCAGATCCATTCACATGACGCCACACGAGACTCCTCCGCCCGACGATGCGCCCGGCGCGCCGGCCGAGGGCGCAGCCGCAGCACCGCCGGCCGACGCCTCCGCCGAGCTGATTGCGATCAAGGCCGACCGCGACGATCTCTACGATCGCCTGTTGCGCAAGACGGCGGAATTCGAGAATTATCGCAAGCGCGTCGAGCGGGAGCGGCAGGACCTGCGCGACCGGGCGGCGGCCGATCTGCTCGGTGATCTGCTCCCGCTGGTGGACGACTTCGAGCGCGCCCTCCGCGTGGAGACGCCGTCGGAGGCGGAAGCCTACCGCAAGGGGGTCGATCTCATCTACCGGCAGCTCCTGGACCTGCTGGAGAAGCGCGGCGTCCGCCCGATCGAAACGACCGGCGTCACGTTCGATCCGCACCTCCACCAGGCGGTCATGCACGAGCCGAGCCCGGATCATCCGGACGGGGCGGTCATCCAGGAACTGCGACGGGGCTATATGCTCGGGAACCGCCTGCTGCGGCCGGCGCTGGTGAAGGTGGCGAAGGCGTGAGCAAGCGCGACTATTACGAAGTTCTCGGCGTGTCGCGGACGGCGAGCGAGACGGACATCAAGAGCGCCTATCGCAAGCTGGCCATGAAGTACCACCCGGACCGGAATCCGGGCGACAAGAACGCCGAAGAGAAATTCAAGGAAGGGGCCGAGGCGTACGCCGTCCTGGCCGACGCGGACAAGCGGAGCGCGTACGATCGGTTCGGCCACGCCGGCGTCGGCGGCGCCGGCGGCGGCCCGGGCGGCTTCGATCCGACAATCTTCGCCGACTTCAACGACATCCTCGGCGGGCTCGGCGACATCTTCGGGTTCGGCGACATCTTCGGGGCCGGCCGGCGGCGCGGCGGTCCGACCCGCGGCGCGGATCTGCGCTACGACCTGGAAATCTCGTTCGAAGAGTCGTACGCCGGCGTCGAAACGACGATCCAGATTCCACGGCAGGAAGCGTGCGGCGCGTGCCACGGCTCAGGTGCGGCGGCCGGCAGCGGGCCCACCGCCTGCCCGCAGTGCCGTGGGACCGGCCAGCTGCGCTACCAGCAGGGCTTCTTCACCGTGGCCCGCACGTGCAGCCAGTGCCGCGGCACCGGCCGGGTCATCAGCAAGCCGTGTCTCACCTGCCACGGCGGCGGGCTGGTGCCGCGCGAGAAGAAGCTGACGGTGAAGATTCCGGCCGGCATTGCCGAGGGACAGCAGCTCCGGCTCGCCGGCGAAGGCGAAGGCGGCACGGGCGGTGGCCCGGCCGGCCATCTCTTCGTCGTCGTTCACGTGCAGCAGCACCGGTTCTTCCGCCGCGACGGCGACGATCTCTACTGCGAGGTGCCGGTGAACTTCACCACCCTCGCGCTCGGCGGCGAGATTCACGTGCCGACGCCGGCCGGCGCCAAGGAGCGGCTGACAGTTCCCGAAGGGACGCAGACCGGCAGCACGTTCCGGCTGCGGAGCAAGGGGATGCCGGATGTCGGCGGCCGCGGGCACGGCGACCTGATGGTGACCGTGCAGGCGATCACGCCGCGCAAGCTGACCCGCGATCAGCGGCAGCTGCTCGACCAGCTCGCCAGGGCGCTCCCGAAGGAGGAGTACGAGCCGCGCGAGCATGGTGACGCGCACGACGACCGGAATCTCTTCGAGCGCGTCAAGGACATCTTCGGTTAACCGGACCAGCCCGTCCCCGTGAGCCGCGCCTGGCCCGCCCTCGACCTGCACTTCCCGACCGACCGGGAGACCACGAGTCTCCGGAACCGGGCGCTCGCCGCGCTCGATGACTTCCAGCCGACGGCCCTGACCGACTCCGACGCGGCCTGGCGCGCGTACTTTCAGACGCCTGCGGCCCGGGATCGTGCGGCCGAAGCGATGGCGCGCCTGTTCGGCGCCGACGGTCTCCGGCTGGCGCCCGTGGACGAGCCGGACGAGGACTGGGCCCGGC
>Ga0307373_10015019_pt1 | contig 10579 bp, 11 predicted proteins | sample OX2MG_FD_202534 | JGI IMG/M metagenome (GOLD analysis project Ga0307373, IMG submission 202534) | Soil microbial communities from Risofladan, Vaasa, Finland - OX-2 | ecosystem: Environmental > Terrestrial > Soil > Coastal area > Acid sulfate soil | place: Finland: Risofladan, Vaasa | collected...
GAAAAGCAGGCTCACTCCGGTGTGTGCCCGTCAGTCTGACCGTTCCGTTCACGCAGGATGCGTTCCTGGAAGGTCATCGGCCTTGCGGATGAATTCGGCTCCGGCGTCACGGTTGCCGCTTCTGCCAATCCTTCGTCATCGGCAACCGGCTGGTCGGGCGTGGGCATCGTTTCCTGCCGTCGGCGGATGCGGGCGGTGATCGGTTCTTCGGCCGTCGAGTGCTTCTGGCGGGCGCGCTGCGGCGTGGCCTCGATGCTTTGGGAGGACTTGATCGCCTTGATCTTGCTGGCCAGTTCGGAAACGCTCGGGCCTTCTTCTTTGCCGGATTCATGGGCCGTGGCCGACAGCCCGGCCTTGAGCTGGTCGCGCAGGCCGGTCAGTTCGGCGAGGTAGGTGTCGTGCGGGAATGGCTTGCCCAGGCGGGCCTGGTAGCCGCGAAGCTGGGATTCGGCGATGGTGAGGTCTTGCCGGACGCGAACACATTCGGAGCCGTAGGCGGCGGCCACCCTCTCCACGGCGTTCAGGACGGCACGCGGCCCCTGGTGATCCCGCGAAAGCGTGTAGTGGCGGATGATCGCGCCTTCGAGGTAGATGTCTGGCGGGAATTGCGGATGCAGCACAACGCCAAAGCGTAAGTTTTGATTTGCGCTATTTCGACGGGTGAGGGCTCCGAAACGGACCATGCCTCCGGCTTGCCCGGTGGTCCGTGACGTTGTCCGCTACACGCGAACAGGTCCGTCTTCGTACTCCATCTACTCCCTCGGTTGACCGCCGCCGCCCGCCCCACGCCGCCGCTGGCGGCGGCGTGGGGCGGGCGGCGTTGTCCGACAAAACGACAAACGGTGGCGCTCTCCGCCTTTTTTAGCTGCCAGCGTGAAACTCCAACCGGGCAAGCCGGTGGCATCTTGTGATAAGCGGCCGCGAAAGCGCAAGATCAAGAAGCGTAAGCCCCGGTAGGGTCGTCTCGCGGACACCCATCGGCAGGGCATCGAGCTTGCCGCCGAGAATCTCGGCTACGTCTTCGCGTGGGGAGGTCCGGCCGCCGATGGCGATGGGGTCGTCGGCATGGACGTTGGCGGTGGCCTCGTCGGTAGTGAGCTTAGCCCAGCCGCTCGGACAGGTTGGCAATGGTCGCTGGCAGGTCACGGACGCTACGGCGGGCTACGTATTGTTCGTCGGGATGGTTTTTCTTGAGTAGGGTGAGCCGTTGCAATTCGGCGTCGGCCTCGGCGAGCGTCAGCACGGCCGGGTTGCCCGACGCGATGGCTTTGACCTCGGCATAGGAGAGTTCCTGGCTGCCGATATCATCGGCCCGGCGGGCGGAATTCTACATCAGCCAACAGTCAATCCGAGAAATCAGGATTTCCTGTTGTTCGATACTGCCGCCCGTCTTTAGAATCCGCTTGAGGCGGCTGAAGAAACGATTTGTAGGTTCGATGGGGTTGGCGAAAATTTGAATCGTGGTGACGTAGTCCTTCTCGGCGTCCGCGGCGAGGCTGCCAGTTGGGTCTGCACCTTACTTTGTCTTTTCGCCACTGACCTTCCTCGTTTTTCGTGCGCTCCCGTTTGCCACCACCAACTCCGCCTGTTCGAGGGCACGTCGCTGCTTGGCGTTGACGACTAATGTGCGCTCGAACCGAGTCTGAAACCCACCCCCCATGCCGAGCAAGAGGGCAATCGCCTCCCCGTACTTGTCGGCCTTGATTTTCACTGTCGACATGGCTTTCTCCGTGCAAAGAACCCGCGTTTCTTCCGTTCACAGAATGTGCGCATCCGCCTTTGATTCTACACTGGTCGTTCGCGCAAGACAGCTTGCTCTTTTGCGAATTCGTCGCCAAGAGCACGTCGCAGAGAGTTGCCAGGGCTTGGCGGTCCGGCGCCTCGGCGGCGGCGTGCATCGCGCGGAAGCGCGTGGCCTGCCGCCGAATAAAACCAACCGAAATCGGTTGGGGGTACTGATCTAGCCGGACAGCCCAGCGCCATGCGGAGCGTTGCGTCGGCTTGCTGCTCCGCCGAACCGCCGGGCACGGCGCGGCGACACGGGTCGGGGAAGTGGCGGGACAACCTCCGAAGGGCGTTGAGGGCGGCAGGGAGCGGTTTCGATCGGCTCGTCAAACTAAACGTCTACGTTACGGACGACCTCGTCGCCCTTGCGGTCCGCCTCCGCCTGGCGCGGGAATTCTCCGGCGGCGAAAAACCGGCGGTGTCGATGGTCGAAACGAGCTTGAAACACGGATCGGTCGCCATGGACGCCATTGACGCCGCGACCCCAGCCGGGGCAGGCTTGCCTGTCGCAAGGCTTATGGACGGGGGCCTGTTTGCGGCCAATGAGCGGCTGGCCCACGTCGCCGTGCTGCCGGCCGGGCCGAGGGTGTATATTTCAGGCCAGGCCTGGCCAAGGCCACCTACTACGTGGCCGATGACGACGCCAGCAACCAACTCAACACGTTGCGGCCCGAATACTACGATCCCCAGTGTCCGCCGGCCGCGAACAAGGCGATGGTTCGCGGCGTGGGGCGAGCTGGCAGAGCGGTCACGCTCGACATGATTGCAGTGCCCGTGGGCGAGGAATGAGGGCAAGCAGGCCGACCCGCATATCAACGATCCGTCTGATGCTGCGGCAGGACAACATCGATCACTTTTCACGGAGATCAGCATGCGTATCATCTGGGCGTTACTTTTTGCCATCAGTCTGACATGGGGGATCGCGACGGTTACGATTTCGTTCTTCATCCGTGGTATTGCCACGCCATCCGTGGAGCACTTCCTGCCCTTTGTCGTTAGCCTGGCTAGGTCTCCCGTTTTGGTTGCGGCGGAAGCCGCGCTGGGTGATTCGAGGACAGACATAAGCGACGCCGCGGAGTACCTACTGCGACGCGCCTTGGGAACGTAGACCGGCTACGTTCACGGAGGAAGTAGTTCACGAATCACACGAATCACACGAATGGGTGGGCAGGAGTAGATTGTTCAGACTGCTGCCGCGCGTGCAGACCTTTCTGGCTCGTTTGGTTCAACGGACTTTTTCGACATTATACCGCCCGAGTCGGTTGCGGGATCGCAGGAACCCGTCTATCTTGGTGACCGCAGGCCATTGACCAGGGACACGGGAAAATTATCGCCGATGGCGAAGCAATCAACGGCCCCCAACAAAGCCGAGATCATCCGCCAGTACCTGTCCAAGCACCCAACGGCCTCGGTCCACCAGATCGCCACCGATCTGAAGGCCCACAACATCTCGGCACCCTTGGCATCCGTAGTCAAGTTCAAGAATTCGACAGGCAGGCCGGTCCCCACGAATTCGGGACCCAATGCCGCGTCAGCCGATTCTCCGTCCACTGTTGATTCCGAGGCCGCCGCTATCGGTGATCTCGTCCGATCAATGAGCAATTCAGTTTCGTTGAGGGACGTGCGAGCCGCCCTTGCAGACCGTGGAATCGAAGTGTCTTTCGCCAAAATCCGCCATGTGTTGAAAGGCATGGGGATGAAGCGCCGCCCCCGCCGATAGCCTGGCAGGGCCAGTGCAACGCCTGCTGTGCCGGTGTAGGAGGGTCGGAGGGTTCGTTCAATCCCTTCGCTGGATCACGAACTCGGTCAATTGTTTCAACACGTTTCGCGCTGGGCTGGGCGCCAAGGCGCCCAGCTCGGCGCGCGCTTTTTCAGCATATCCGGCGGCGGATTGCCGAGCGTATTCGAGCGCCGCGGCGCTTTCGAACCAGGGCAGCAGCGCCTCGCGGCGGTGTTGGTCCGAGCGCTCGATGATCGCGACGAGCTCGCCGCGCTGGGCTTCGTCGGAAAGTTCCCAAAGTCGAATCAAGGGCAACGTCGGCTTCCGTTGGGCCAGATCGGTGCCCAGCGACTTGCCGGTCGTGGCCTCGTCCCCCTCCAGATCCAGTAGGTCATCGACGATCTGGAAGGCGATTCCCAAGAAGCGCCCGTAGCGCGAGAGCGACTCCTCGGCGGCGGCGGCGCCGCCCGCGTAATGCGCCCCCAGGCGGCAGGCGCAGGAGCACAACTCGGCGGTCTTCGCCTCGATGATGCCCAGGTACTCCGCCTCGCTGAGCGAGAAACGTCCTTGACTGTTGATTTGCCGTAGCTCCCCCTCGCAAACCGTGTTCGTCGCGCGGCCGATCGCCCGGCAGGCAAAGGTCGATTCGAGTGTGCTGGCCAGGTAAAACGCATGGGTGAACAGATAATCGCCCAAGAGCACGCTGGTCTGGTTTCCCCAGCGAGCGTTGACCGTGTCGAGGTGCCGGCGCAGTCGGGCATCGTCAAGCACGTCGTCGTGAACCAAGGTCGCCGTGTGGATCATCTCGACGACGGCCGAAAGCACCAGGTGCTCGTGTTTCACTGGGCCGACGGCCTTGGCCGACAGCAGCAACAGCGCCGGCCGAAGCCGTTTTCCGCCCAGCCGAAAACCGTGCTTGACCAGCTCGTCGACCACGGGATAGTCGCTACGCAACTCCGCCCTCAGAATCTCTTCGAAGCGGGCCAACTCCTCGTGAATCGGACCGTAAAGCGCGGCCAGCCGGCGTTGGGAAAGGCGGTGATGGTTGGCTACGCCAGACCGGTCCACCCCTGGCCGCGCTCTCGCCGATGGCTCCGTGTTCAACGACGTTCGCGTCATGCCTCGTCCTTCTCGTGAAAATGCTTCACAACCGGGGGGCTTACGCCCCCCGCTCGCCACATTAACTTACTCCCTGCGATCGCCCCGCTATCTGGGGCTTACGCCCCCCGCTCGCCACGTTGGAAATGCCCGCTCCGGCCCCCTGACTTCTCCTCGAGACGGACCGCGTCGATGGTCATCGACCGATCGACCGATTTGCACATGTCGTAGATCGTCAGTGCTGCGACGGTCACTGCCACGAGGGCCTCCATTTCGACCCCGGTGCGCGCGGTGACCCGTGCCACGGCCTCCACGGCAATGGTCGCTCCGTCCGGAAAGTCGAATGAGACCTCGACCGACTCCAGGGGGAGAAGATGGCAAAGCGGCACCAGGGCGGAGGTTTGCTTGGCCGCCATGATGCCTGCCAGTCGTGCGACGGCCAACACGTCGCCTTTGGCAAGGCCCCCTTGGCGCACCAGCTCCAGCGTGGCGGGCATCATGCGAATCCGGCCGCTCGCCCGCGCCTCCCGCAGGGTCGGCTGCTTCGAGCTGACATCCACCATGCGGCTGGCGCCCTGCTCGTCGAAATGGCTGAGTTCACTCATGTTAACGCCCCATTCTAGGGCGCGACGCGCGATCGTCGAGGGGACCGGGACCGAAAAGACAACCGCAAACGGCCGGTGCGATTAACAAGAAGGGTGGCACTCGGGCCGGGACGAGGATGGGGGCTGCCGGGCCCGGGAAGCCCAGCAGACATGCGGCCGACTCTTTCGACCGCCCCACCTCGAACCTGAACCGCCGCGGGGGTCATCCGCGGCGGGTTGTTGTCATCTCCGGATTTGCCCTTGCACGAGCGGGGGGAAGGGCAAGGAACTTAACGCACGAGCTCCTTGCGGGCGCCGATCAAAGTTTTCAGCCGCTCGGCCAGGAGGGCCGCGTCGAACGGCTTCTTGAACGTCTCGTTGATGCTCGAACGGTCGAAGCTGTTGGGGCTTCCGTCGTCGGGCAGCAGGGCGATCAGGATCGTTTCGGCGTACTCGGTGTTGCGGCGCAGGTTCTGGCAGATCTGCAGCGCTTCGACGCGGCCAATCGAAAAATCGACGATGATGCAATCCGGATGGAAACTCTCGGCTTGAATGCCCGCTTCGAACCCGCTGGCGGCCACGGCCAGCTTGAACGAGCGATCCAAGGGCAGTTCTCGCTTGAGGTTCTCGATCAGAACCTGGTCCTGACCGACCACCAGAACTTTGGCCATGGCTTCGTCTTCCAAATCGCCCAGCGGCATGCCGTGCTCTTTGAGGAAACGAATCAGGTACTCGCGCGGAATGCGGCGGTCCTGGGATCCGGGGATACGGTACCCCTTCAGCCGGCCGGAATCGAACCATTTGCTGACGGTGCGCGGGGCCACCTTACAGATCTTGGCGACCTGTCCAGTTGTGAAGACCTTCATCGCAGGCTCTCCATTTACGTTCGCGTTGGTTTGGAACTTCGTTCCGCTGGGGGATGTCTCCCGCCATGCGGAACCGGTTTACCCCTTGTTCGCGGAAGCGCGGCTGTCTCTCGCTCCTTCGTGCCGGCTGTGGGTTCAACCAGCCTTCCACGAACATCTGGGTCGGGGTCCTTACGTGCTTGTTTCCTCGGTTCGGCGGTGGTTCAGCTCCTTCTGAGCCCGGCCTCTACGACACTCATCGGCCAGCCGGTCATTCGGAAGTCAGTGAAAACCCGTAACCTGGGGCACCAGCGACAAAAGCGTCCCCAAACGGATGATCGGCCGAACTTCACGCCGACATGACTCGGCAAGTCGGGGGCAGGTGGGAAAACGAGCGGCGGGCAGCGTCGGCGCGGGCGCGTCGGCAACCAGTTCCAGGCGTGGCCTTTTGGCGAGCTTCCCCCCTGCGGCCGGCACATGGCGGCGAGTTCCAGGGGAACAACCGTCACGATGCAAGCCTTCCGTAGGTTAGTTTCGATTCGTCGTGGCCTGCGACTTTAGAAAGTTTTCCCACTCTTAACGGCCACTCCGGTCAACCGACCCCTGCGGAAACCGGTGGCCTTGTTGATCCGGTGAATTCTGCGTGTCGCGACGATCGACCCAGCCCGGGCGCAATCGGGGGAAAAGGCGCACTTTATGCCGATTGCGGCGATGGTAGCAGCGACCCCCAGCGTCGCCGGGGCGGGGAACCCGCCCGCCGACGCAGCAGGGTTTTTTTCCGCCGCACGCGGCCGAAACAAAAAGGCATCCCGCTACCGCCCGCCGAAAGCCGTCTCGGCGGCGCCCGGCGTACCCGTGTCCGAACCGCGCCACCCTACGCCCCGCTTGACGCGCCACGGAACCGATACGGGTGGAATCTTGGCGGATTAGGGTGCCTTTTTGTTCCGACCGCCGGCAACGTGGCGCTGTCGCCGCGCTGCCACGGCTCGCGGCGACGTGGCGCGCGGCGGGGCGGCGACCAGGCCTAATCGTGCGCCTGCTTGTCGCCCGGTAGGCCCACTGCAGCTAGGCGTGGCGGAGCCGGCGGCGAAGCGCTCGTGATGCACTCCCGCCGTAATTTCCCCGAGGCGCTGTTGGCGACCGAGGCGATCGTGACCAGCCCGTCCGTCAGGGAAACGCCAGCGACCCAGTAATCCGGGTAGGGGCCGAGTGCGTCCAAAAGCTTAAGCTGTCCTAAGGGTCGAGCTCAGGCCAGGGAGGCTCGCTTCTTGACTGCCGCGCCCCAGCTTGTTATGTTTTACATAGTATGCGACACAAAACGTATAAGGAGGCTGCGATGCGAGTCGAACGCGAGCTGATGCGGGGCGCGGGTCCCGTAGCCGTGCTCAAGTTGTTGGAGGACGGTTCGAAATACGGTTATGAGCTGGTCGAGTCATTGAGCCGTCGGACCGACGGCGTACTGGCGATGGGCCAATCGACCCTCTACCCGCTGCTCTACAACCTCGAAGCCCAAGGGCTCGTGCGACCGGAGTGGCAAGAATCCGACTCTGGCCGTCAGCGAAAATACTATTCGCTGACCGCCAAAGGGAAGCGCCGCCTGGCCGACGATACGAAGCAATGGCACGCGGTCGTGCGTGCCCTGACGGGCATGGGAGTGTTGCCGCAACCCGCCGCCGAACTCTCTCTTGGATGAGCAGGCGTATGACTCAATTGAAGCTTATCCTGGATTGGCTCACCCGTCGCAAGCCGTCCTCTGGGAACGGGATTCCGCCTTTGCCGCCGCCACGGGACGGTTTTTGGCCGCGGGTCGCCTCAACGCCCTTGAGAGACTTGTTGGCGGGCCGGCTCTCGGCCAGCCTCGATCTGCGGCGCGTGGTTGCCAATTCCGGCCTTCCCGAGCCGCTGGCAGGTCTGGTTTACGAGACCGCCCGACGAAGCGCGGTTCGCGAACCTCGCCGCATCATGGCGGCACGCGAGGCGATCGAACATTTTCAGGCTGGCTTGGCGGTCGGGCCACCGCCGGTTGCGTTGGCCGAAAGTTATTTGACGTGGGAGCGCGCTTCAGGCCCCGTGCAGGGCATGCCGCCGGTCGTGATTACCACCTTGCCACCAGAGGTCGTCGGCACCATCGCTCGCGTGGTCCGCGACGCGAAACTATGGCCGCGGGAACGGCATGACGTCAGCTCCGAATTGGCTGCGCACTTTTGCGACGGTCTGGCAAATGGGACGTCTAGCGACGAACTAACCGCTAGTTTCGGCGACGCGCGGAGCGCCGCCCGACTCATCCATAGGGCAAAACTCCGCAGCCGGCCGCTGGCTTTTCGCGCCTTGCGGCGTGCCTGCCAGTTTTCCGCCGCGATCGCCGGGGCGGCGGTGGTGGGGTATTGCTTTCTCGCGGCGCGGTTCTTCGGCAATGCGCCGAAGATCGCCCGCAATTACATCGCCGACGTCAACGCCGAGTCGCGCGGTTTATCGCCCGACGAGCGGGCGTGGCCCTTGTACCGTGCCGCGCTGCTCAAATTGCCGGACGATCGACCCACGACCGATGATCTCATGGCAGGACCGAAGGGCGAGCATTGGCCGGAGGTGCTCACCTTCCTCAACGCTAATCGGGACACGCTGGACATCGCGCGAACGGCGACGAAGAAAACGCATCTCGGCTATGTCTACGGTGATCCGGCGAACCGTGAGTTCCTGACGAGGTACGCTGGCAGTCCGGATGTACATGGCCCCTCGCCCGACCGGTTCGAGCCGGAGATGATGAGCCTCCTGCTACCTCACGCCCAGGAGATGCTTACCCTGGCGGCCATGTTCGAGGCCGACGCGCGCGTCGCCGCGGTCACGGGCCGCGGCACGCGTGTGACGGCCGACGTGGACGCCCTGTTGGGGCTTGCTCAACATGTGCGAGAAATCTTTCCATGCGTGGTTGTGGAATTGATGGTGGCGTCGGTCCACACTCGCGCGACGCGGATCGTCTTTGAACTTTTGGCCGATCAGCCCACCGAGTTCTCCGAGAACGATCTGAAACAGTTGGCGCACGCGTTGGCTGGATATTCCGCGGCGGGCCATTTGCGGCTCCGCACCGACGGCGAGCGAATGCTGATCGACGACCTGTCACAGCGAATCTTCAGCGACGACGGAAACGGAGACGGCCACCTCACGGCGGTTGGGCTCGCCGCTCTGCGGCAATATGGCTTACCGCTACCGACGGAGAAGATCATCTTGTTCGGACCATGGATGTCGGCGACGGTCGCGGGACGGCGCGAAACTCACGATCTGGCCACGCACTGGCTTGATCGCTTCGAAGCCGAGCGTCGCCGGCCCTTGTGGCAATGGCGGCCGTGGTCGGCCGAAGCGGAGATCGACGCCGTCTCCGCTCGCACAGCGCGGAGACTGCGATTCTTTCCCCTGGCCTTGGTGATGGCTGGACTGGATGGAGCATTCCTTGCAGCCGAGGCGGGCGCGCAGGAGCACGATGCGGTCTTGACCGCGATCGCGCTCGAGTTGCACCGCCGGCGCACGGGAGAGTGGCCCCCGTCGCTTGCAGAGTTGACACCCGACGTATTGCCGGAGCTTCCGACGGACCGCTTCACAGGCGAGCCGTTACGCTACCGTCTGATGGAAGGTCGTCCGCTCCTTTACTCCCACGGCACCGACCGCGACGACGATGGTGGCGTGCGGCCTACGGGCGGGAACGGCGTCGCGCGGATGTGGAGCGAATCGGCCCAACTCGATTCAACCACGGTTACCACCGCATGGGCGGCCGCGCATGACGGAGATTGGGTACTCTGGCCACCCGTTGAGGACGCCAGCGTCCCCTTTTCGAATTGAGGTGTCGATGGGCAAGCGAAACGCCGCCGCGTCATCGGGACGCCCTCCGCGGATTCACGCGCCCGCACGCAAGAGCGGTGCGAAGCGCCTGACGGCTGCGAGCGGTGCCAAACCGCCCCAGCGAACGCATTCACGGTGCCTCCTCGGCTTCCTACGGATCTACAACGCTTCGCTTGGCGCCCAAGAGGATAATCTCATCGAAGCGGAAGTCGGAGTATCGCTACGACAGATGCAAGAGCAATTGGACCTTGGCGAAACTGAAATCCGGTTGCTGGCGGGTTCCGGCTTGATCAAAACGCGAATCGGCGACGACGCGGGCCGTCGCGAGGAGGGTCGGCGGTCGGCGGCGCCAGAAAACGGAAGCTCCCCGGATCCGCGCCGGGGTCGGCGTGATGAGCGCCCGTCGCGAAAAAACTATGGTCCCGCGCTTGCCCCTCGCACGCGTTTCGTGTTGACCGACGACGGCGTCACCATCGCCCGACATATTTGTGAATCGTTTTCGCTGCTCACTCTGCGCCCATTCGTCGCGGTTCCGGCACCGGAGACGGTAACTAATGCAGGCGCGGCGGTTGAGAATCCCACCTGGGATCCGGCGAGCGGGTGTTTCTCGCTGGGCGCCCGAATCCTGAAAGTCCTCGGCGACGACGCGACGCGCCAGCGTGCTTTATTGGACGCGTGCCGCGCGCGCAATTTCGAGAACCCGATCGACTCCCCTT
>Ga0307373_10015020_pt1 | contig 10579 bp, 9 predicted proteins | sample OX2MG_FD_202534 | JGI IMG/M metagenome (GOLD analysis project Ga0307373, IMG submission 202534) | Soil microbial communities from Risofladan, Vaasa, Finland - OX-2 | ecosystem: Environmental > Terrestrial > Soil > Coastal area > Acid sulfate soil | place: Finland: Risofladan, Vaasa | collected...
AAACAGGAAATGAAGCGCTAGAACGGCTCCGTAGGCCGTGATCACGACGGCTCCGCGCACCAGCCAGCTGCGCCACTGCGGACGCACGAAGATAAGGTAGAAGCGGAACGGATGCTCGAGATCCCAGATCAAGACCAGACCCGTAAGGGCGAGGAAAGCGGCGGCGAGTACCGGCGCCGCCCACGTCCAAAGCACCCCCCCGGCAGGTACCACACCCCCCAACACGAGCAGCAGCGGAACGAAGTAGGCACCGGCTGCAATGCTCTTGGTCCATGTGTAGAGGCCGACCCGCCAGTCCCAGGGCGCCTTGTGAGAAACGTCATAAGAGAGCAGTGCGGCGGCTGAGCTGTTGACACCGCCCCACAAAGCCGATTCGCCGTGGCCCGGGTGGCCGGACCCGACCTGCTGTTCGCCCTGCGGTTGCTGACTCCACATATAAAGACCGCCGTCTGGTCGCCTGGCAGCGAGCGGGTCGAGCGTGGCCTGGTGGGCGCCTTTGTAGAAGAGCTTGGGGCGTGTCCCTTTCTCCGGCCGGCGGACCTGCACTGGCTCGCGGTGTACGACCTGAGCCACCTTTGAGGTGGGATCGTTCAGATCGCCGACGATGATCGCCTCGACGGGGCAGACCACCACGCAGGCGGGTTCGAGGCCCACGTCGATTCGGTGCGCGCAGAAGTTGCACTTCTCGGCCGAGTGATCCTCGGGGTTGATGAAAATGGCGTCGTATGGACACGCCGCCATGCAGGCCTTGCAGCCGATGCAGACCGACTTGTCGAAATCGACGATGCCGTCAGAGCGGCGGAACATCGCGGAGGTCGGGCAGGCGGCAACGCAAGGCGCGTCATCGCATTGGTTGCAACGGGTCACCTGGAAGGCGCGGCGCGCCTGCGGGAATATGCCGATGTCCACAGCCTTGACGTATGTGCGCGTGACCGACAGAGGGACCTCGTTCTCCGACTTGCAGGCCACCGTGCACGCGTGGCAGCCGATGCACTTGTCCTGATCGATCAATTTGGCCCATTTGAGCGGCTGGGTCGACATTAACGGAGCGAGCAGCGGGCGTGTGATATTGGTCTCGCTACCCGCGGTGCTCACGATGACACTCCGATCGGGAGTTCGCGGCGCGCCAACGCCGACGCGAATGCCCTTCGGACTATCACCGGAAGCACTCTCTTCCGATACGTAGCAGAACAATTGAAGTCGGAGATGGTCTCGCGGTCTTCGGCAACCAGCCTGCCGGCCTCAGCAATTGCCTCTGCGTCCAGCTGTCGCCCTTCAAGTGCCAACTCTGCCGCCCGAACCCGGAACGGCACGGAGTCAACACCTCCAATCGCGATCCGGGCTCGTTGGCAGCTCCCGGTCGCGTCGAAACTGGCGACAACCGCGACTCCAATGAATGCCATATCGATTAGCCGGTAATTGAACTTGATGTAAGCGCTGATGCTACCCGCTGGAGGTGGTGGGAGCGAGATAGCGATGAGCAGTTGATTTGACGACAGGACTGTCTCGAAGTAACCGCGGAAGAACTCTGTAAGCGGAATAGCGGACGGTCCGCTTGAATCTTCGACCTCTGCTGTTGCATCAAACGCCAACAGAGCTGGTGGAACATCGGCACCTGGTGCGTTATGGCACAGGCTGCCACCCAACGTTCCCATGTTCTGCACAGGGATCGGGCCGACCATTCGGCATGCGTCAGCAAGGGCGCTGAATTGATTTAGTACAGCGGGGGTCCTGGATACATCTCGATACGTGGCCATGCAACCGATCGATGAACGTCCCTCTGGCGAAACTACGAGAGAGTCAGACGCTCGGACGCGACGAAGGCTGACTAGGTGGGCAGGTGTAACCAGCCCGCTACGGATAAGAACCATCAACGATTGGCCGCCAGCCAAGATCTTCGCCTGGTCGCCATAGCGGTCAAGAAGCTCTAGCGCTTCAACCGTCGATAGTGGTTCGTGGTATTCGAAGGTCACTCCCTTTTGTCGAGCTCCCTGAGGACCTTCTCAGCGGTAATCGGTAAATCGCGAATTTGAACCCCCACGGCGTTCGCTACAGCGTTGCCGATCGCCGCTCCCACGGCGATAATCGGGAGTTCACCATAGCCCTTGGAGCCAAAGGGCCCATGACCTGTCGCCGGCTCAAGGAAGATTGGAACAATCTCACTGGGAACCTCAAGGGCCGTCGGCATGACGTACTCCATAAAGTCCGGATTGATGATTTGGGCCTCGTCGAAAATTTCGTGTTCGTAAATGGCTGCCCCAACTGCCATCGCTACGCAGCCGTGGGCCTGGGTTTCCACATTAAGGCGGTTAAGAATTCGGCCGATATCGTTAGCTACCGCAACGCGATTGACAAGTACCTTACCCGTTTCAACGTCAACACTGACTAAAGCGGCAGCCGCACCGAACTTCCAATCTGCGAATCGCCAGCCAGTTGGGCTTTGTGGCGTGAGATGGGTGTGTACCTCTCCGCGAAACTCACTTCTACTAACCAGCTCTCCTTCTCCGGCCAGCAGTTGTGACAACGTCACACCAACCGCCGGGCTCGTACGGAGTTGCACGCGCTGCTGCGTTAACTCAAGCTCAACACTAGACACGCCCAGTTCCTGCGATGCAAGTTGAAGAACCTTGTCTCGTATCTGGCTTGCCGCCTGCAGAGTGGCGTTGCCGGCATAAACGGCGGATCGGCTAGCGGCCGCGCCGCTATCTAGGAGACTGAAGGCGGTATCGCCCATGTGAACTCGGACCCGATCCACCGGCACACCGAGGGTCTCGCTGGCGATCTGCGCGATCACCACCTCGATGCCAGTCCCGATGTCGATTGTCCCGCTGTAAACATCGACCGAGCCATCTTCGAGTAGGCGAACCTCAACTTGGGCAATGAATCCTGGCAGCGTAAATTTCCACATGGCTGCGATTCCTCGGCCGACGGCCGTCCCGGGAACAGGTTTGTCCCATTCAACGGCTGCGGCCGCTTCCCGAAGACACTCTTTTATCCGGATGTCAGTGTTGACCTCTCCCCACGGAGTCGGATCGCCCGGTTCCAGGCAATTCCGTAGTCGGAATTCGAGTGGATCGATGCCAAGCATGCTTGCCACCGAGTCGACGTGACGTTCCGCTGCCCAATTCGCCTGAGTCGCGGCCAAACCACGATAGGGGCGCGCGCCGGGCAAGTTGGTGTAAACGAGTCGCGAGTTCAGCGCCACGTGACGAGTTCGGTAAGGACCAAGCGACAAAAGAGCGGCGTTCGCTGAAGCGATCGGACTCATGTTGGCGTGCGCTCCAGCGTTCCATAGGACATCAATCTGCCGCGCCACCATCTGACCATCCTGTGCTACGCCGGTCTTGAACTTAAAGGTTGCCGGGAGCCAACCGCCGATCATGTAGGAAGTTTCAACTCGGGTTAGGACGATGCGAACAGGACCGCCAGCCTTAAGACTCAGAGCGACGCAATACGGCTCAAGGATTACGCCGATCTTGCCTCCAAAAGCGCCACCGGGTTTGACGCCGATCACTCTGACGTTACTTTCAGGGACGCCGAAATACTCAGCTAGCCAGGAGTGCACCCGAGACACGGTTTGGGTGCAGGACCAGACAGTTATTGTCCCGCCCGGAGCTGCCTCGGCGGCGCAAGCATGTGGCTCCATGGCGGCGTGAGCGACCATCGGCACGCTGTAGGTCTCCTCGAGGACGCGGTGAGACCTGTTGAAGCCATCCGCGACGTCGCCCTCATGCAACTCGATCTGATACAGAACATTAGTGCCATGAGACGGGCCAACTGCGGGAAGGGGGCTAGCGCCCGTCGTCGCAACGACCTCATAGGAGTCAAAGTCTTCGTGCACCAATGGAGCGCCCGGGCGAAGCGCATCTTCAGCTTGACCCAAAACAGGTAACTGCTCATATTCGACCTCAATGAGCGAGACCGCTTGCTCAGCCGTGGCCTCATCGACTGCAGCTACCGCCGCGACGGGCTCGCCGTAATAGCGCACTTTGTCAGTGGGAAGGAAGGTGGCATCCTTGATGGTTTGACCGTACCTGCCGGTAGGCATGTCCCTTCCCGTGATCACGGCTCGTACTCCCGGGAGCAACTGCGCCGCCCGTATATTCAGACTGACTATGCGGGCATGGGCTGTTGTACTGTGGACGAGCTTTCCCGCGAACACCCCAGGGATCTGGAGGTCACCCACATATCGAATCGCGCCGGTGACTTTATCCACCGCGTCAAGCCGCGGCAACCGCGTGCCGATTACATCAAATTGTGGCGGCACCATCCACTCCTCCATCGCGAGTCGCGCTCGCCACTGACATAATGGCGTCGACCATCTTCAAGTAGCCGGTGCACCGACACAGATTGCTGGCGAGGACGCGCCGCACTTCAGATTCAGTAGGCGTCGGGTTGTCGCTCAACAAGCCGACCGATAGCATGATCATCCCCGGTATGCAATAGCCGCATTCCATGGCTCCCTTGTTGATGAACGCTCGCTGTATTTGGTGCAACTCACCGTTGGTCGCGAGGCCTTCAATGGTCGTAATGGAGTAACTTTGGGCGCGTACTGCTAATTGGAGGCAGGCGCGAGCGGGTTTACCGTCGAGCAAGATCGTGCAAGCTCCGCAGTACCCAGTCTCACACCCACGTCGCGCACCGGTGAGTGTTAGCTCCCCCCTTAGGACATCCAGGAGAAGCGCGCTCGGTGTCGTTTCGACACGCCGGAGTTGCGAATTCACCAACAAGGTCAGAGATATTCGTGGCGTCCTAAACTGCATGTGGGATCCCTGCGTCGGGGATGCATAAGCCGCCGCAAATGCGCCGATGTGTACCATCATGTTGCCCGCATCTTTGGGTACCGCCAGGAATGGTCGCAGGACCACACGGAGCCATCACGTTTGGCCGCTAGCACGCCCGCAGGACAAGCAAACGCTCTTGATCCGATTATTGTCGTTTTGCGTAATCAGCGTGGTCGTGCAGGATGTGACGAGGGATAGGTATCGCGATCCTAAGAGGGTCAGAAGGATCCTTGGCGGTATCAATCTGCCACTAAAATGTTTAGGCCATTGAACCTAGGCCGCTGCAGAGAGAGCACTTTCTTTACCGCCCGCAACTAGCGAAAAGCTGCGATTCCGGTGATCGCCTCACCAATTATTAAGGTGTGCATCTCATCAGTACCCTCGTATGTGAAGACCGACTCTAGATTGTTCATGTGTCTGATTACGGGGTATTCCAGCGTGATGCCGTTCGCTCCGAGGATTGAGCGGGCCTGCCGAGCAATTGATAGCGCGTGACGAGCATTGTTCAACTTGGCAAAGCTCACTTGCTTTGCGGTCGCTAGGCCTTGATCCTTTAACCGACCCACGTGTAGAGCAACCAGCGTGCCCTTCTCGAGCTCGAGCAGCATTTCAACGAGTTGGCGCTGGATAAGTTGAAAGCCGGCAATTGCCTTGTCGAATTGCACGCGGGTGGTCGCATATGCCAACGCGGCTTCGTAACATGTCCTAGCAGCGCCAAGGGCACCCCATGCGACGCCATAACGGGCCTCATCTAGACAGGCCATCGGCGCGCTCAGGCCAATTGCTAGCGGCAGGATTGCGTCAGCGGACACCGTACAGTTCTCAAGCAGCAATTCCGATGTGACTGAGGCCCGCATAGAAAGCTTCCGATTGATGTTTCTAGCGCTAAAACCTCGGGTCCCCTTGCTCACCAGGAATCCTCGCACGCCGTCGTCAGTTCGAGCCCAAATCACAGCCACATCAGCAATGCTGCCGTTTGTGATCCACATCTTGGTACCATCGAGGACCCAGTCCGTCCCCACCCTCCGTGCTGTTGAGCGCATTGCAGCCGGATTGCTGCCAACTTCTGGCTCCGTCAGGCCAAAACAGCCGATAGCTTCACCGCGCGCCATTCGCGGTAACCACTCTGTCTTCTGATCTTCTGAACCGAAACGCCGAATCGGGAACATCGCCAAGGACCCTTGTACCGAGACGAATGACCGGATGCCAGAATCCACCGCTTCCAATTCCATGGCTGCCAAGCCATAGCTGACTGCGCTGGCCCCAGCGCACCCATACCCCTGCAAATGCATCCCAAGAAGGCCTAGATGACCGAATTCTGGAGCAAGTTCCACTGGAAACTCACCGCGCTCGAACCAGTCTCCGATTTGAGGCAGCAGCCTACGATTTGCGAAATCCCGAACTGAGTCCCGGATCATTCGCTCTTCGGGGCTCAAGAACGATTCGATGTCTAGAAAGCTTCCGCCAACCGCCCCCTTAATCATCGCGGCCTTGTGTGAGGCTTCAGAGCCGATGAGGCGGCTTGTAAGCAATGACTGCGCGCCTGATACCGATTGGTTGCGTGCGGGGAATTAATAGTGGTCGAGCGCCACGTCGCAGGGATAGACCCAGTCACAAGGAGCCTTCTCTCGAGTCAACTTCAATGCGACGAAGCATCGCTTGTAATCGGGCGATCGCTCGCTGGCAACCCTGAGAAGTAGGTCTCAACCTCTGCAGCCGTCAGCACATCTCCATACTTCATCCAGATGTCCAGTAGCGCCACCTTGTGCGACGCCTTGATACGATCCGCTGTTCCGTCGGAGACGACTGCAGTCTTGTAGCCGTGCATCACAGCATCAACTAGACTGGCACGTACGCACCCGCTCGTAGAGACCCCAGCAAAGATCACCGAGTCGATCCCCATCATCACCAGATAGGTCGCTAGCGGAGTGCCCCAGAATACACTTGCGTAGCTCTTGTCGATGACAAGATCGTTAGGCGCGGGCGCAATGGCTGCCACTATTTCTGTCCCAGGATCACCCTCCAATGTGCGTCGATGATCCCACCCCGCCTTGTATTGGAACGCGTCGAACTGTACGGTCCGCCGCTGAACATTTCGAGAATAAAGAACTGGAATTTGCTTGGCCCGAGCACTTACCAGAAGGTCGCTTATCTGACGAATAGCTTTCCACGCGGCTGCTCCGCCGCCGGCAGGCCACGTCGCCTGTTGTTCTGTTATTGGAGCATCATCGCCAATATAGTTGTACTGACAATCGATGATGAATATGGCCGGCCGGCTACCAAGGCCCCGTTGTTGACCATAGAGGCCGCGCTCGATAACCATTACGTCCTCGGCGTCCAGCAGGTCGTGCCAAGGATGCTGCATATTTGATGGCGCCGGAGTTTGCACCCTATTGGACACTAACGACAACCGGAGTCATGCCGTTGAAATTCTTACGCAGCACGTTCCACTTAGGGAACAACGGCTGGGTCCGACCCACTTCATCAATTGCGCGACTCATGACTACTAGCTTCTCGCCCGAAATGAACTCCCTCGATATGGACCAACGGACCCACATCCACCGATCCTGAGACCCCTCCAAGTGAGCCTCCTGCCAACTATCACCTCCGTCAAATGTGACATCGACTCGGCTAATGTGACCGGCACCACTCCATGCGAACCCGCGCACCGTGTGGGATCCTGAGCGAAACTGTACGTCTCGACTGTCCGGATCGGTAATGATCGACTTAACTGGCAGGATCGTGATCATCTCCCGGTTAGGATCGTTCAACGACTCCCCGTAGTAGTAGTAACTAGTTTGGTACCAGCAGTCTGGCATGTAATCGAGGACATCGATTGTTGTAACCCATTTGACTGACCAGTTGCCGGCCCAGCCCGGGGCGACAAGGCGGAGTGGGGCGCCGTGGACATGACTAAGAAGCTCGCCATTCATTGCCCACGCGAGGATAGTATCCGGATCGAGAGCCTTCAGCAGCGGCAGGGCCTTGTCGTACCGAAAGGGCGCGATATTTGTGATTTCTGGCGGCAGGCCATGTAGCGTTGGGTCGGGCACCCCGGCGTCAGCACCTTCGATTCGAATGCTTTGCACCCCCCTTTGCAAGCCCAAAGCATCTAACAGCGTCGCTAGGGGGACTCCCGTAAATTCGCCAGCGCTTGCTAAGTACTCCCTGGGCTCAAGCAATCTCGGCGGAATGCCTTCAGAAGTACCATCCGTACCCTGATCTCCTGCGAACAATGCGTCCCCAACACGATCGTGATGCGGCATCAACGGAAAGTCGTCCTGCCCATTTCCGGAACATTCGATGACAGTTCTGACGGTGTGTGCAGGGAATGAGCGAAGGTCCTCGAGAGTAAAGGCCGTCGGACGTTCCATCCGCCCGCGAATCTCGAGGCGATACTCGCTAGGATCGATGACAGGCGGAGGGCCGAAGTGTTGCACTTCGTAGAAGGCATCGGTTGGGGTGAGCAAGGTCTCCTGCTCCCCCAATGGCGTTGCAGCGGCTAAAGCTCGGCCCTCGTCATCGGCGAACTTCACAATTGCCCGCATGCGCATAGGCGATGGCCATCCGAGAAGGTTGGCCGGTGACCTCCTTCGTTTAGCCACCGTCGACCCCAATCGTTATCGTGTTTCTCAACTCGCAACCTCGCTCTGATTTGACTCCGGGACTTTGAATGCTTCGAGCAAGGGACGATACTTCTCCATGAGAGGCACCCCTGACATCGGCAGCGGAGCGAACAGCAAAACGTCGACTCCAGCGCTCCGATAGAGCTCCAATTGGTGTTCGCAGTCTTGGCGAGGGCCCATAATCAGGTAATCCCGAAGGAGCACATCGGGGATCAGGTCTAGCGCCTTCTCTTTGTCTTTTGCTGCGATGGCCGCGACTATCGCGTTTGTCGCCTCAGCGTAGCCGGCGCGGATGAATAGCTTTTGGTAGACGGGGAACTTAAGGAACTCATAAGTTATTGCCCGCCCCATTGCCTCAGCAGCGCGCCGATCAGTGGTCAATGCTATCCGCGCGTAAGCAGCGATTAGAGTTGACTTTCCTTTGCCCGCCCGCTCTTCACCTTCGTGGATCGCCGCTAGTGTTTCCGGCATCAAGCTAAGAGGGACGTGGTGGAGGATCACGCCGTCGGCGACTTCACCGGCGAGACGCGCCATGCGTATATTCACGGCGGCTAGCCATATCGGGAAACTCACGCCCAGGTCGCTCATGTAACCCCGAACGGCAGCGACATACTTCCTCGCATCGTCGACTGGTTTGTTTGTTTGGATGCCAAGCGGCTCGTTTATTGCCGGATGGCTCACGCCAAGCCCGAGGACGAACCTGCCTCCCGAACGCTCTTGCAAATTTCCGGCTGAGACTGTCATTAACCATGGATGCCGCAGATAGATGATCGCTATGCAACTGCCGATCCTGATGCGTGTGGAACTCTCTGCAAGGACCGTGCTACCGACGATCGCGTTGCTGTTACCCCCGTACGGGCCCTCGGCACAGAATGCGTAGTCCCAACCGCTGTCTTCGATTGCGCGCGCCAAGTCGCCGACCGTGCTCCAATCATCTCGGTCGACCAGCAATGCTGCCCCGTATCTCAGTCGAGTCATCATATCTAGTGGGGCGTTCTCGCCGTGAGAAATAGATCCATTAGGGGAGCCCTATCCGAACAAGGTGGCCTGAGCGCTCAAGGACATTCCGTTTGTCAACATCGTCGTAGTGAATCTCATTGTGAGCATCCAAAGCAGTCTGCAGCCCGACTGTTAGTTGTGCGTGCGTCGTAGCTAGCCGAGTCGCATTGTTGGTTAGCGGATATGGTGGTTCGTGCCAGGTACCGCGGCGCAATGTGACTGCTGTCTTGCCCGGAACGAGGAACGCGTGGATCTCGTCTAAAGCAGGGAGTCCATTAGTCTCTTCAGCGTTTGGGCGAGCTACGACCGTAATGAAGGGAGCACCATCAAGGGGAATGAACGTTTGTGCGAGCTTGTGGTGCCTCTCAAGGAATCTCACGACGAACTCTCTGATGCTGGATCGGCTTATTAGCAGGTCGACTGGCACGTCAGAGTCGACCGTGCCGCAGCGGAACACGATCATCTGGTCCCCATACAGGTCGATGTTCAGCCGCTCGCCGTTCTCGATTGCAATCACGCTCCCGAACGGCTCAAAGGCTTGTGCTGTTAGAACCTCTGCTCGGACCACATGAACCGGGGGCGACGTCGCCTGATGTTTGGTTGGGGGCTTACCACCAACCGATTGACTAGTCGAATCCTTCGTCATTACCTTTCTCCGCGGTGGCGCTAGCGGTTCCGAACGTCGACACGAATCTAGCTCAGCAATCGCATCGTCGCGTAGGCGACATCAACCAGATCCCAACTGCCCATCACAACCCAGATTCAAAGAAGATGCTGGACAATCGCCACTATATTCAATACGGTAGAGGGTGTCAAGATGCATGCGAGATGGCATCTCGGAAACCGACTGAGAGCCACGGGCTCCAGGGATTTGCCTTCAGATTTCCCGAGCGCGCCTCGCGCGGGCGTCGGAATGATGTTGGCGGCTAGGGGGAACACTATGCGTCGTCGGCACGATTTAGGCTGGCCTGGTCCTCCACGTCAGACTTGGTTGTCTCCCGATCGCAAACCGTTTGACTTCCCAGCGCCTCAAAAGAATTCCGCGCGGGCCGGACCACCCGGCATAGCTGGGATTTCTGACTGATGCTTCTCTTCGTGCTAAAGCGCCTAGCTCTCATGGTGCCTCAAGTATTTGCGGCCGTCGTGGGCACCTTCGTATTGCTACGTGTC
>Ga0307373_10015021_pt1 | contig 10578 bp, 9 predicted proteins | sample OX2MG_FD_202534 | JGI IMG/M metagenome (GOLD analysis project Ga0307373, IMG submission 202534) | Soil microbial communities from Risofladan, Vaasa, Finland - OX-2 | ecosystem: Environmental > Terrestrial > Soil > Coastal area > Acid sulfate soil | place: Finland: Risofladan, Vaasa | collected...
AGGAAGCCGGCATGCTCACCGAGATCGTCGCGCCCGAAGGCAGCAATGTGCGCGTCGGCGGCATTCTCGGCCGCATCGGCGATGGTGCGGCGAAAGCGGCGCCGGCCAAGCCCGCCCCCGCAGCTTCGGCCAAGGTGCCGGCACCGCCGGCGCCCGCACCCGTCCGGCCGGAGGCGGCAACCGAGCGTCTGGCCCGTTCCGGTCCGGCCGTACGCAAGCTCGTCGCCGAGCGCGGCGCCGATGTCGCGCAGATTGTTCCCACCGGCAAGGATGGCCGCCTCACCAAGGCGGATGTCCTGACCGCGCCGCCCGCGCCCACGCCTCAGCCCGCGCCGGCCGAGGCCAGGACGCCGACGCCGCAGCCGTCCGCGCCCGGCGAACGGCGGGTGCGCATGACGCGCCTGCGCCGGCGCATCGCCGAGCGGCTCAAAGAGGCGCAGAACACCGCCGCCATGCTCACCACCTTCAACGAAGCCGACATGACGGAGGTAATGGCGCTGCGCGAGCGCTTCCGCGACAGCTTCGAGAAGCAGCACGGCGTGCGGCTCGGCTTCATGTCGTTCTTCGTCAAGGCGGCGATCGTCGCGCTCAAGGAGATCCCCGCGGCGAATGCCGAGATCGACGGCGACGACATCGTCTACAAGAACCATTACGACATCGGCGTCGCGGTGGGGGCGGAGCAAGGGCTGGTCGTGCCGGTGCTGCGCGGCGCCGACGGCATGAGCTTCGCCGCGATCGAGAAGGCCGTCGCCGATCTCGGCAAGCGCGTACGCGAGGGCCGCATCGCGCTCGAGGAGCTGTCGGGCGGCACCTTCACCATCACCAATGGCGGCGTGTTCGGCTCGCTCCTGTCGACGCCCATCCTCAACCCGCCCCAGGCGGCGATCCTCGGCATGCACAAGATCCAGAAGCGGCCGGTCGTCATCGGCGACCGCATCGAGGCGCGGCCGATGATGTATCTGGCGCTCAGCTATGACCACCGCCTCATCGACGGCCGCGAGGCGGTGAGCTTCCTGGTGCGGATCAAGGAATGCATCGAGGAGCCGCAGCGGCTCATGTTCGAGCTGTGAGCGGGCGATGAGCGACAGCGTCGACGTCATCGTCATCGGCGCCGGGCCCGGCGGCTATGTCGCGGCGATCCGCGCGGCCCAGCTCGGCATGAGCGTCGCCTGCATCGACAAGCGCGAGACGCTGGGCGGCACCTGCCTCAATGTCGGCTGCATCCCGTCGAAGGCGCTGCTGCAATCCTCCGAGAAATACGCCGAGGCGCGGCACGCCCTGGCGCCGCACGGGATCACCGTCGGCGCGGTCGGGCTCGACCTCGCGACCATGATGGCGCGCAAGGACAAGGTGGTGGCCGAGAACACGCGCGGCATCGCCTATCTCTTCCGCAAGAACAAGGTCGAGCACGTGACGGGCGCGGCGCGGCTCCTCGCGGCGAACAGCGTCGCGGTCGATGGCCGCACGCTCGCGGCACGGCGCGCGGTGATCATCGCCACCGGCTCCGACAGCGCGCCGCTTCCCGGTGTTCCGGTCGACGAGAAGACCGTCCTGTCCTCGACCGGCGCGCTCGCGCTTGCTGCGGTGCCGCGCCGCCTCGCCGTCGTCGGCGGCGGCTATATCGGGCTCGAAATGGGCTCGGTGTGGCAGCGGCTCGGGGCGCAGGTGACGGTGATCGAGTTCCTCGACCGCATCACCCCGGGCATGGATGGGGAGCTGAGCACGGCGCTGCAGCGCACGCTTGCCAAGCAAGGGCTCACCTTCCGCCTCGGTTCCAAAGTGGTCGAGGCCAAGCACGGCAAGGACGGGGTCGCGCTCGCGGTCGAGCCGGCCGCCGGCGGCGCGCGCGAGACGATCGCGGCCGATGCCGTGCTGGTGGCGATCGGCCGGCGCCCCTATACCGAGGGGCTCGGTCTCGAGACCGTCGGCGTCGCGCTCGACAATCGCGGCCGCATCCGCGTCGATGGCGGCTATGCCACCTCGGTTCCTGGCGTCTATGCCATCGGTGACGTGATCGCCGGGCCGATGCTCGCGCACAAGGCGTCGGATGAAGGCGCGGCGCTCGCCGAAATCATCGCCGGCGAGCGGCCGCAGCTCGACTACGACGCGATCCCCGCCGTGATCTATACCTGGCCCGAGGTCGCCTCGGTCGGCAAGACGGAAGAAGAACTGAAGCAGGCGGGTGTCGCCTACCGCGTCGGCAAGTTCCCGTTCTCGGCCAATCCCCGCGCCCGCGCCAACGGCGACACCGAGGGTTTCGTCAAGATTCTCGCCGAGGATGGCAGCGACCGCGTGCGCGGAGTGCACATCATCGGCCCCGATGCCGGAACGCTCATCGCCGAGGCCGCGCTCGCGCTCGAATTCGGCGCCAGCGCCGAGGACATCGCCCGCACCTGCCACGCCCATCCCACGCTCAACGAGGCCTTGAAGGAAGCCGCCCTCGCCGCCGAAGGACGCGCGATCCATATCTGAACGGCCGCGCTTCCGGTGCTTTCAACCTTTCGCGCGCGGATGCGCCTTGTCATAGACGGCGGCAAGGCGCGCGGCATCGACCGCGGTATAGCGCTGCGTCGTCGACAGGCTGGCATGGCCCAGCAATTCCTGGATCGCGCGCAGGTCGCCGCCGCCCGCGAGCAGATGCGTGGCGAAACTGTGGCGCAGCGCGTGCGGGGTCGCGCTCTCCGGCAGCGAAAGCGCGACGCGCAGCTTGGCCATCCGGCCTTGCACCAGCCGCGGATGAAGCGGGCCGCCGCGCGCGCCGACGAAGAGCGGCCCGTCCGGCGCGAGATCGTGCGGACAGGCGGCGACATAGTCGCGCAGCGAAGCGGCGACGACCGGAAGCACCGGCACCATCCGCGCCTTGCCACCCTTGCCGGTGACGGTGATCGCATCGGTGCCGAGCGGCGCTTGGCGCCGTGTCAGGCCCAGCGCCTCGCCGAGCCTGAGCCCGCAGCCATAGAGCAACGTGAACAGCGCGGCGTCGCGCAGACCCTGCCATTCGGCGCGGGCCTCGACGGGCGCCGCGTCGAGCACCGCCGCCGCGTCCTCGGGCGAGAGCGCCTTCGGCACCGGCAGCGCGCGCTTCGGCGTGCGCACGGCGCCGAGCGCCGGGTTGTGGAGGAATCCGCGGCGGTCGAGAAAGCGAAAGAAGCCGCGCACGACCGACATGAAGCGCGCCGACGAGCTGTGCTTGGCGCCGCGCGCCGCGCGGCTCGCCAGTGCCGCACGGAAATCCGCCGGGACCAGCCCGCCAAGCGCCGCGAGATCGGGCAAGCCGCCGCGATGCTCGACGAGAAAATCGAGGAAGCTCGCCAGATCGCGACCATAGGCTGCGCGCGTATGCGCCGACGCACGCCGTTCGTCGGCGAGCCAGGCATCCCACGACGCGATCGCCCGTGCCAGATCCGGCGCGGCGGCAAAGCGGTCGAGCGGGACCGGCGCGGGCACGCCGGGATGGGGCCTCAGTCCGGCAGGTCGAGCCATGCCGCGATGGTGATGCCGAGCGCGCGGGCGAGGAAGCCGAGCAGTTCCGTTCCCTGGCCGGGATGGTACTTGCCGGCACGGCGCGTGCCGATGCACAACAGCCCCATCGGCGCCGTCGCGCTGACCGAGAGGCGCAGCAGTGCCGCCGAACGGACAAGGCCCGCGCCGTCACCGAACAGTCGCGGATCGCCGGTGATTTCGGCGAAGAGCGCGGCCTGCCGGTCGGCGCCCAGCACCGCGTCGACATCGCCGGCATCGAGGATCTGCACGCCGTGGCGGCCGAAGCGCGGGCGCGTCGATCCGAGTTGCTCGACCGCGATCGTCACCACGTCGGCATCGAGCAGCACGGCGAGATCGGTGGTCACGACCTGGATGAGCTGCTCGAAGCTGTGCGCCGCGAGCAGCGCCAGCACCGCGCCATGGACGCGGTTCTGGCTTGCAAGGTTGGCGCGCGTGGTGGCGACAAGGCTCTTCTGCTGCGCCTTGAGGCGCGCGATCTCGGCGCGCTGGCGCTCGAGCATGAAATGCTGCATGTCGACGACGGTCTCGCCGCGCCGCATCACCGGCGGGGTGAGCACATCGAGCAGTTCGCCATGCTCGACGAGGAAATCGGGGTTCTGGCGCAGATAGGCGGCGACCTCGGCGGCGCCGACCGTGCGCGCCGCCAGCGCCGGGCGCGGCGGCTCGATGGCGGACGTTTTGTCCTTGGGGCGATCCAAATCCCGGCTCCGGTTGCTATTCCGCGGCGGCACCGAGATTCGTGCCGAGGATCGACTGGCCGGTCTTGGCCCAATCGGCGAGGAAGGCGGCCAAGCCCTTCTCGGTGAGCGGATGGGCGAACATCTGGCGCAGCACGTTGGGCGGCAGCGTGCCGACATGGGCGCCGAGCTTCGCCGCCTCGATGACGTGGCCGGGATGGCGGATCGAAGCCACCAGCACCTCGGTCTTGAACGCCGGATAATGGCGATACATCGCGACGATGTCGGCGATCAGCCCCATCCCGCTCTGGCCGATATCGTCGAGGCGGCCGACGAAGGGCGAGACGAAGGTCGCGCCGGCCTTGGCCGCGAGCAGCGCCTGCGCCGCCGAGAAGCACAAGGTGACGTTCACCATCGTCCCCTCGCTCGCGAGCACGCGGCAAGCCTTGAGCCCGTCCGGCGTCAGCGGCACCTTGATCGTGACGTTCCTGGCGATCCGGGTGAGCACGCGGGCCTCTTCCAGCATCGTCGCGGTGTCGAGCGCCGTCACCTCGGCGCTGACCGGTCCGGGCACGATCGCGCAGATGTCGCGCACGGCGTCGAGGAAGTTGCGCCCGCTCTTCGCCACCAACGACGGGTTGGTGGTGACGCCGTCGACGAGCCCGGTCGCCGCGAGATCGCGAATCTCGGCGAGGTCGGCCGTGTCGATGAAGAACTTCATGCGCTTCGTTCCCCGGGACGCGGGCGTCGGCTAAAACGGCCGCGTCTTTCGCGCAAAGAGTGTAGCCCATGCCCGACCGCCACGCCAGATGCGCCGCCGCTGCGGCAGCGCGCGTGAGCGTCCTGCTGCCGCTTCCGTTGGCTGGAGCCTACGATTACGAGGCGGCGGAGCTGGCGCTGCAGCCGGGCGATTTTGTGCGCGTGCCGCTGGGCAGGCGCATCATCGCGGGCGTGGTCTGGGATGCGGCGACGGGCGGCGTGGCAGCGCAGAAACTGCGCCGCGTCGTCGCGCATCTGCCGGTGCCGCCGCTGCGCGAGGAGCTGCGGCGTTTCGTCGAATGGGTGGCGAACTACACCCTCGCGCCGCCCGGCGCGGTGCTGCGCATGGCAATGAGCGTCGAGGATGCGCTGTTGCCGCCGCGCAACGTCGCGGCCTATGCCTTGAGCGAAGCCGGCCGGGCCGCGCGCGCATCGGGCGGCGACTCGCTGACGCCACAGCGCCGCCGCGTGCTCGAGGTTCTGGCCGACGGCCCGCCGCTCGCGGCCGCCGAGCTCGCGCGCCAGGCGGCGTGCGGCGCTGGCGTGGTGCGGGCGATGGCGGCGGCTTCGCTGCTCGATGCCGTAGAGCTGCCGCTGCATCCGCCGCCGGCGGCGCCCGATTGGCGCCGGCCCGGCCCGGCGCTGTCGGCGGCGCAGCGCGAAGCGGCCGATGCGCTGGCCACGGCGGCCGCGGGCGGCTTCAGCGTCAACGTGCTCGACGGCGTCACCGGCTCGGGCAAGACCGAGGTCTATTTCGCCGCCATCGCCGCCGCGCTCGCGCGCGGGCGGCAGGTGCTGGTGCTGCTGCCCGAGATCGCGCTGTCGACGCAATGGCTCGCCCGCTTCGCCGAGCGCTTTGGCGCGGCGCCGGTGCAATGGCATTCGGATCTCGGTGCCGCCCAGCGCCGTACTGCCTGGCGCGCGGTGGCCGAAGGCGAGGCGCGCGTCGTCGTCGGCGCGCGCTCGGCGCTGTTCCTGCCGTTTGCCGATCTCGGCCTCATCGTCGTCGACGAAGAGCAGGATGCGTCGTTCAAGCAGGAGGATGGCGTCGTCTATCACGCGCGCGACATGGCGGTGGTGCGCGGCTCGATCGCGGATGTGCCGATCGTGCTGGTGTCGGCGACGCCGTCGCTCGAGACCACGATCAATATCGAGCACGGTCGCTACCGTTATCTCCATCTTCCGCTGCGCCACGGCGCGGCGCGGCTGCCGGAGATCCGCGTCATCGACATGCGGCGCGAGCGGCCCGAACGCCAGCGCTTCCTCGCGCCGCCGCTGGTCGCGGCGCTGGCCGAGACGCTCGCGGCGGGCGAGCAGGCGATGCTGTTCCTGAACCGGCGCGGCTATGCGCCGCTGACGCTGTGCCGCGCCTGCGGCCACCGCCTGCAATGCCCGAACTGCACCGCCTGGCTGGTCGAGCACCGCTTCGTCGGCATGCTGCAATGCCATCATTGCGGCCATGGCGAGCGGCTGCCGCCGCTTTGTCCCGCCTGCGGCGCACTGGCGAGCTTCGCGCCGTGCGGCCCCGGCGTGGAGCGGCTGTCGGAGGAGGTGGCCGTGCGCTTTCCCGCGGCGCGGCTTGCGGTGATGGCGAGCGACACGCTGACTGGGCCGCAAGCCATCGCCGAACTGATGAACGCGGTCGAGACGCATCGCATCGACGTGCTCATCGGCACGCAGGTGGTGGCGAAGGGCCATCATTTCCCGCTGCTGACGCTCGTTGGCGTGGTCGATGCCGATCTCGGGCTTTCGGGCGGCGATCTGCGCGCCGCCGAACGCACGTTCCAGCTTCTCCATCAGGTGGCAGGACGGGCCGGCCGCGCCGACCGTCCGGGCATCGTCTATCTCCAGACCTTCATGCCCGAGCATCCGGTGATGCGCGCGCTGGTGAGCAACGATCGCGACCGTTTTCTCGCGGCCGAGGCGGCGGCGCGCAAGCAAGAGGGCCTGCCGCCCTTTGGCCGGCTCGCCGCGCTGATCATCGCCGCGCCGGACGAGGAGAGCGCCGATTTCGCCGCGCGCGCCTTTGCCCGCGCGGCGCCGCAGATGCCGGGGGTCGAGACGCTGGGCCCTGCGCCGACGCCGCTCGCCGTGCTGCGCAGCCGCCATCGCCGCCGCTTTCTCGTCAAGGCGCGGCGCGGGATCAATCTCCAGGCGGTGCTGCGGCAATGGCTCGCCCGTGTCAAGGTGGCGGGAAACGTGCGCGTCCAGGTCGACATCGATCCCTACAGCTTTCTCTGAACCGCGCTGCCGCGGTTGCGGCGGCGGTTTGCATCGGCAAAGATGGCGGGGAAACGCGGCACGGCGCACGGCGCCGGGGCGGGACGGTCATGCTGTTCGGGACGGCGGAGCAATGAGCGACGCGCTCAGATCCGTGCGCGGCATTGCGCTCGAGGTGGCGGAGCGCGGCGCGGGGCGGGCGGCGCTGCTGCTTCACGGCTTCCAGAATTTGGATTCCGCGTCGGCCTTCATCGTGCAGCTCGCCCGGCAGCGACGCGTCATCGCGCCGTCGCATCCCGGTTTCGGCCGCTCGCCGCGTCCCGACGGGTTCGAGACCGTCTACGACCTGGTGCATCTCTATCTCGACCTGCTGGAGACGCTGCCCGACGAAAAGGTTGTCCTGATCGGATGTTCGTTCGGCGGCTGGCTCGCGGCGGAGATCGCCGCTTCGTGCTGCCATCGTATCGACAAGCTCGTCCTGGTCGATGCGCTCGGTATCAAGATCAGCGGCCGCGAGACGCCCGACATTCTCGACGTCTTCAATACGCTGCCCGACGAGGTCCGGCGCCGCAGTTGGCACGATCCGGCGCGCGCGGCGCCGGATTACGATGACCTGTCGGACGAAGCGATCATGATCCGCGCGCGCAATTGGGACGCGCTCTGCTGCTATGGCTGGCATCCCTACATGTACAATCCCCTGCTCCGCCGCTGGCTCGCGCGCATCGCGGTGCCGACGCTGGTGCTGTGGGGCGCGAGCGACGGCATCGTCACGCCTGCTTATGGCCGGGCCTATGCCGGGTTGATTCCGGGCGCGCAATTCGCCTTGATCGACGGCGCCGGGCACCATCCCGAGTTCGAGCGCCCCGAGGCACTGGCCGACGCCGTGCTGGGCTTCATCGATCGCTGAGGCGGGATTTCGCGGGAGCGCAAAGACGATGGACGCGTGGTGGCAGTGCGAAATCCCTTATCCGTTCGTGCCGCAGGAGGTACTCGAAGCGGCCCCGTCCGTGCGCGCCAGCCTGCCGAACCGCTATTGCGACCCGGCCATTGCCGCCAACCTGTTCGAGGAGGTCATCGACGAGTTCCTGCTGTGCGACGAGCTCGGCCTCAACGTGCTCGCGATCGAGCACCATGCCGGGATCAATTCGCTCATCGGCGCCAATCCGCTGCTCCTCGGCATCCTCGCCCGTCAGACCCGCAAGGCCCGCATCTTGAGCCTCGGTACGCTGGTCTCGCTGCGCAAGGACCCGGTCCGCATCGCCGAGGAATATGCGACGGCCGATGTCATCTCGCGCGGCCGGCTCGAGATCGGTTTCGTCAAGTCCGGCGGTACCGAGATGGCGTCCGCCAATGCCAATCCGGTGCTCAACGTCGAGCGCTATTGGGAGGCGATCGATCTCATCACCAAGGCGCTCACCCATCGGGACGGGCCGTTCAGTTGGGAAGGCAAGCATTTCACCCACCGCCACGTCAATATCTGGCCGCCGCCGTGGCAGCGCCCGCATCCGCGGATGTGGTCGGCCACGGGCGATCCCGAGACCGCTTCCGAGGTCGGGCGGCGCGGCCTCGTGCATGTGCTCGTGCTGCGCGGGCCGGAAGGGACGAAACGGGCCTATGCCGCCCATCGCAGGGCCCGGGCCGAGGCGGGCCTGCCCAAGGTGACGACCGACAATTTCGCCTATGCCGCGCTCGTCTATGTCGGCGACACCGACGAGGAGGGTCGGCGCATCGGCGGTCAACTCCTGTGGTTCCTCAACACCAGCCTCAAATCGGCCCCGCAATATTCGAAGTTCCTGCCGGGAACGGTGCCGCCGCACGCCGCGCCCGCCCTTTATCGCACGCGGCCCAAGCCGGCGGCGGCGCTTGACCTTGTCAACGCCGAGAAGGGCGTTCCCACCGCCAGCCAGAACGCGGCGCGGCTGATGTCGATCACGGTGCCGCAGGCGATGGAACAGGGCATCCTGTTCGCCGGCAATCCCGACAGCGTCTATCGGCAGATCATGGAATTCTATGACAAGGTCGGCGGCTTCGGGCATCTCGCGCTGATCGGCCGCTCCGGGTTCATGACCCATGCCGAATCGGTGAAGGGGATTCGGCTTTTCGCCCAGGAGGTGCTGCCACGGCTGCGCGCGGTCGCGCCGGTCACGGCCGATTGAGGCTAAGGCTCGCGGAACGAGAACGCCTCGACGCGGTCGTCGGAGACCTCGGCCGTCTCCTTGCCCGCTTCGAGCCTGATGATCCTGCCGCATTGAACGATCCGGCCCGAGATCGCGTGGCCCGACAGCGTGAACACCGTGAAGACGGCGTCGGGATGCTTGTCGTGGGCCCGCTTCAGCCTGTCGCCGACCGTTTCGTCCATGGGCGCTCCTCTTGCACGCAGGCCATTATCCCGCACCGCCGCGCGCAGCGGAAGCGGGCAACCGCGGATTTTACCAGTTGGCAACCCTACCGCGTTAAGGTCTGGGACCTCCCGGCTATGGCCGCGGACGGACGTGGATCGGCCTTGCTTCAGGGCAGGAACCCGCACCCGCAACCATGACCTCGCGCTCCACCTTTCCCCGGTCCCACTGCTTGGACAACGACCCGATTCCGCGCCGGCCGCGCCGGTTCCGGATGCCGACGCTTGCCGGCGCCGCCGCCATCGTTGCCGGCTGCGTGGTTCTGTTCGCGTCCGAGTCGCCCGACGCGGCGCTCCGGGGCGATCTCGCCGCCGCCGCCGCCGCGGTCGGCGCGCTGCCGCCGAATGCGACCGCGCGCGACGTGACCCAGGCGCTGAAGACGCCGCTGCGCGACCGCGTCATCACGGTGGATGCGACGAGGTTCCCCACCGTCGTCGGCGTTACTTTTCACGCCCTCGACCAGCGGAGCTGCATCGCCGCGCGCGCTAGCGCGCGCCGGCTCGAAGGCGCGGTCGTCGTCGAGCTCGATGGCTATGATGCGCCCGCCGACTGCCGCGGCCGCAACGACATGACCTGGCACTTCATGCCGTGACGCCAGCGCCTTGCGTCCGCGCGTCGAGCCAGGCGAGGAGCGCCGATCGAAACGGCGTGATGTGCTTGTAGGCGAGCGTCGCCTCCGGCGCGTCGCGCAGCAGCGCCGCCAGTTCGGCCGCGCTTTCGGCCGTGGCGACCGCCGCATCGAGGCGGGTGATGTAGGTGCGGATGGTGAAGATGATATGCCCCGTCGCCGGCAGGCGGCGCAGCGTCTGGCGCTCGACCCGCAGCCATAGCGAAGCGCCGGCATCGGCCGGCGCGATCGGCTGCGGCGATCGGCGCGGCACCGGCTGGAACGGCGCCGGATCGTCGAGAATGGTCCAATTGAGCCGCCACGCCGGCTTCTCCGGCTTGAGCCGCGCGAAGAAGCGATCGACGCTTGACTCGAGCGCATCGTGATAGCCCGGCACCGGCGCGTGGATGGC
>Ga0307373_10015022_pt1 | contig 10578 bp, 15 predicted proteins | sample OX2MG_FD_202534 | JGI IMG/M metagenome (GOLD analysis project Ga0307373, IMG submission 202534) | Soil microbial communities from Risofladan, Vaasa, Finland - OX-2 | ecosystem: Environmental > Terrestrial > Soil > Coastal area > Acid sulfate soil | place: Finland: Risofladan, Vaasa | collected...
TGACGGGTGCTCCTTGGGTGAGGCGTTGGCGGGGGTGATGTACCGCCATTGTCTCAGTTCAAAGGGCGCCCGTTCTTCGTCTCCACCACCTACCCACCTCGCTCACCTTCGGTGGATCAGGGCTTAGCCTAGACTAGGAGATGAGCAAGATGGTCACCACAAGATCCGGGCTGGTCATCGGACTGGCAATCCCAGCACTGCTTTGTGTTAGCGCGTGCGGCGGCACAGGAGTGGCCGCCTCGCCACCCCAGAGCCTGTCGGCGGCTCACAAGGAAATGCCCGGCACCTATATTCCCCCGAAAGGCGGACCGGTTGCCTCGAAAACGGCACCGGTGGTGATCCCATCATCTCCGCCGTTTGTCATGCCGAACTCTGGCGTGATTGCGATGCATCAGGGTCCATTTGGAGAGGTGGACTTCACAGTGCAGAACTTCTGGCAGGGGTATGTTGGCTCCGTGTGGACTCTCGTCTATGCTGGCGGCGACAGAAGCGGCAGGTCACTAGCGGCTGCCGTGCCCGCTATCCGTGTCTACACGGAGTCTTTCGGTCCATCTGGCCCAACCGCCCTGTCATCCGTAGGCACTTACAAAGATCCCACTGCCGACGGGCTGCTCTCTGTGGTCACTGTGTCGGGGACGTTGATGCGTTTGGCAACGGCGAGTGGCGACACCGTGACGTTCAACCTTGGGGCACGTGCCTTCCAATAGGTTCGCTCCTTGTTCGAGCTACGTGAATGGATTCTGGCGCACCCTGGACGCGATCGCTCAGCAAGATCGACGGGTGGGGTGATGGCGTGCCGAGCTCGGAGATTTCCCTTGAGGCTCGTCGCAGCGGAAGCAATCGCGGCCACTTCCCTTGGAGGCGGCGAATCGCCGGGCGGGCGACGGGGGGCTACAGCGGGCTCCGCTGAACCGAACTTCTTCCTCCCGTCCTTCACCGCCACCCTCCCCGTCGGCGGGGGCGGCCTTACCAGTGGCGGAGGCCAGTGACCTGTGCCGCGCGGCGTACGCCGTCAACCCGCCGGGGATGACCGTCAGTCTCTACTTCAGCCATCCACCGCTGGTAGTAGGGAGTTCCCTGGCGGCTTCGGTCCGCAGGTTGTGACCGCATGCCCAATACCGCGGACACCTCATAGCCGTTGCGGGAGGGCGAGCAAGGGCCGAAAAGGGCTTCCTTTACGGTCGCGGAAAGCGGAGCCATTCCTGAGTTCCGGAAGGGTCTGATGGCGCTGCCATCCTTTTGGATCGGCCCTGCAGAGTGCCTCTGCTACCAGATGATCCCCGCGTGCTTCTCGGAGACTGGCGGAACCTCCTTCGGGCGGCTCTGTTGGTTGCGGCTGCGCTCAGCGATCAGGAGTTCGATCAGATCGTCGCGATGCTGACCGAGGGCCTCCCGTAACTCCGGCGACAAGGAGCCCGGGGGCGCGTCGACACGCAGGCGGGGTTCCAAGCGAACCTCCCGGCGTGAGAGTTCAGCCAGCAGCTCTTTTGCGGTCACAGCTCAAAGACCTCGTGGCCGGCTGCCGAGCCTGCCCGCCGTGAGTGAGGTTCCGGCAATGCGGTTGGGACTGGATGCTTGGGCCTGGGAGGCCGTGCGGCAGAAACGACGTTGAGGACGCCCAGGCTGGGGGGGCCGGGATTGACGGTGCCACAGGCTGGGCAGGTGAGCCAGAGGCCACGGCGCACGCGGCGCTTGACGTGCTGCCCGCAGCCGCGACACTCGAGGTGGACGGTTCGCTGGGTCATGGGGGTCGGGATCATAGATCGGCCGCCTCGAAGGTGCAAGGGGGGTGAACCCCGGGTGCAGGGGGAGCATCCCTGATGCAGCCACCTCGCATCAGCGGTGCCTGCCTGATCATCATCGATGCAGTCCTGGCTGCATCGATGATGCCTTGGGCCTTAAGGTGACGGTATTGCCCCTAAACCGCCCCGGCGCCTTGGGCGGTGTTCGGGTGCAACTCCCCACCTTCTGAGCTGAGCGTTCGTGCCAGCGGCGGTCCGTAGAAGGTGGGGACGCCGGGGCTGGCGCGCTCTTCGGCGACGCCGCCTCCTCGCCGACGACTTCGAAATAGCGGTCCGTGTCCCGCTTGAACTCGTCGACCTCGCCCATGGTGGCCGCGTAAACACCCTTCGAAGCGTCGACGCAGGCAACGACTACGTCATTCATCAGCGCTGACCATCTCCCTAGCCGTTGCTGCCGAATCGACCGCCGCCTTCCAGTCGAGCTCTGTCGTGCGGGGATAGAACAAAACCTGGGCCATGAGCGTGGGCACCAGTGCAGTCAGCACGACCACCGTGACCAGGATCGAGTACTGGCTGCGATCGATATAGCCGTGAGTGAGGCCGAATAACGCCGAGATCGAGCCGAACGTCAGGCCGGTCGACATCATCATCGTCGTGTACCAGGCTTGCCGGCCCCGCACTCGGAAGCCGAGTGTAGTGGGGAAAACGCTGATGACCTTGGCGACCACCTTCACGCCAAAGAGCAAGGCGACGGCGGCGAAGCCGCTTACCACGGCGGAAGCAACAATCAGGGTGCCGGCCTTCAGGAAGAAGAATGGCGTCAGGAACGAGAACGCCGTCCCCCGGATTCGCTCCATCAACCTTGGGTTGTCGTGGAAGGTGCCCGCTGCCACCAGGCCAAGCAGGTATGCCGGGAGGACGGCCTCAGAGCGCGCTGCGGCGGCAAGGCCACCCAGGGTGAGCAGCAGGAGAAATACGTACTTCACCTCCGGCTCGCTCACGGCGTGCCCCAGGGCGCCAATGATGAGACGCAGGCTCCACGGCAGGATTGCCAGCGCGATTGCAGTCGCGATTCCGAAGGCGACCAGCAGCAGGTTGTAGTTGGCGAACAGGATTCCTAGCGTGAGGACGGTGCCTAGGTCGCACACGAAACAGGCAGTCAGGATCAGCTTGCCAAGGTCGGTCTTGTTAAGGCCCGTCTCTACCATCACGGCATAGACCACCGCCACCGAGGTGGTCGATAAAGCCACGCCGGCAACCTGGCTTGCCTGCCAATGCCAGTGCAGGACCAAGAAAGCGAATGCCCATGCTCCCGCGAACGGCGCCGCGAACCCGACGCCGCCGATCCCCAGGCTGGGCAGCAAGAAGCGCCGCAAGGATTTGGGGTCGATCTCCGCGCCGGCCAGGAAGGTAAGCAGGACGCTGCCGACGCTGGCGAGAAAATTGATCCACTCGTTGGGGGCGATCTGAAGAACGTTGCCCCCGAAGACCCCCAAAAGGATTTCGGCGAGCGCGACGGAGAGCCCGAATCGGATGGAGATCAGGCTCGCAAGGAAGGCGAGGCCGATCCAGATCGCCGCGACGGTGTAGATGTTGTTGAAGTCGCCTAGCGATGTCATAGGGGGGTCTCCTACCAACCGGAAGTGGTAGGGCCCATCAGCGGGAGCGTTAGGCGAGACCCATCGCCAGGCCACCAGTCGCGACCCGATTCCCACGATACCAGACGCACATCATGTTCGTGCCGGGGTCGTTCTGAACTCCCGGTCTGGCTTCCGCGTTAGGCCAGGTCTAGGGGCTGTCTGCGTGAGCTGGTCCGGCCCTAAAGTCCTCTTCGAGTTCGCGCAGAAGTGTCCTGGTGATGTGCCCTCGCAGGGCTTGGACCTGATCGAGAGGAGCTCTCCGCAGGGCGTCCGGACTGTGCCCTCCGGTCGCCCGATCGAGTAGGCCAAGCTGCTCGGCAAGCCGCCGCTCGCGCCACTCGTCAAGGCCGGGCAACGACGATGAAAGCTTCCCGCACGCCCAATAGACCTCGACGCCCGTGACCTCCCTTCCCAACCGCTTGGAGAGGCGCTTGGCGGCACGCAGTTCGGCATCGGACGGGAAGGGCCGGCCTCGAAGTTCGACGCCGGGCACATCCTGGAGGGCATTGGAATCTAGCCCGCCGGGGACTACCTTCAATCCGTCGCGGCTCCCTGGAAGCGTTCGAAGCAGCTCACCGATTTGAGCGCGCGACAGGGAGAGCCCCCCGCCGACCCTTACCTGACCGCTTCCATCTGGGCACAGCCTGTCACCTTTGATATTGAGATCGCCCAAGAGCGCGGTGAGCGCTGCTAGCTCTCCGATTTCGAGCAGGCGGCGGCGGCCCTTTTCCAGCAAGCCCACCGTGTCTTGGTTCCAGGGCACTGAACTGACGCGCATCAGCCGCGCGATCTCTTCCTGGGTCAGGCCCTGTTCCAGTCGTATCTGCCGCAGCGCGGCTCCGATCACCGCGCCGAGCCAGGGGGGATTCGCCGCCATGGCCGAATGCTACACCAGGTCGCGTCCGCGCCGACATTGGACGTGATAAGGTTGGCATCCGGCGTCAGCGCGGACGCCACTTCTCCAAGGAGGTTTCCCCAGTGGAGCCATAACTCGTAGACGTCGATGCAGCGGCTCGTCTTTTGGGAATCGGCAGAACCGCCCTCTACGCCCTGCTGCGGCAGGGCGAGATCCCGGTCATCCACATCGGCCGCTCGAGCCGTATCTCGGTCGTCGCCTTGCATTCGTTCATCGAACGTAAGGCGGCGGAGGCACAGGGAGCAGACACCCCGGCGGCTCTGCGGTCCGGCCCGGTCCGCTAGCTGGTCTCCGGGGATGCTCCACGACAGTGCTGCCGAAGAAGCGGTCCGGGGATCGTTACTGATTGAGTCCCGGCGCCATGGCGAGCTGCAGCCGGTCGGCGGGCGCGTGCGACTTGCACTGCTCGGTGAGCAGGTGCCAACCGCAGCCAATCTGGGTCACTACGCCCGGATCGTTCGTCGGCTCGCGTGCCAGCGGCAGCTGGCGATGGCCGTCAGCACCTGGGGCGCGCAAGTGACCGACCCAGGATCTGACCTCGACCGCCTGAAGGACCAGTCCAGGGTGGTTTCGGACGCCGTCAGCACCCTCTTGAAGGCATCCGCAAATAGGCTCCCCCTCGGAACGGCGATCATGGCAGGCCTCCGCCACGGCATTGACCGAATGTGGGAGCGCTCGTGATGAGGGAGCGATCACGACCGGTCTCTATTCCTCAGGCGCTGACGACCGAGGCCTATTACGGCCTGGCTGGGGACCTCATCAAGCTGATCGAGCCGCACACCGAAGCCCATCCGGCAGCGCTCCTGCTGCAACTCCTCGTTGCGGCGGGCAACGTCATCGGCCCCGGTCCGCACTTTGTCGCCGAGGCCGACCGCCATCGGCTGAACCTGTTTGGAATCCTGGTCGGGGAGACCTCGAAGGGGCGTAAGGGCTCATCTTGGAGCCAGATCCGGCGCCTCTTCGATCAAGTGGATCCGGAATGGGGTCAGGACCGGGTGACGTCTGGACTGTCGTCCGGCGAAGGTCTGATCTGGCATGTACGAGACGCCACCGCGCTGGCCGGCGATCCCAAAGCTGGTGCTGACCCGGGCGTTGCCGACAAGCGCCTTTTCGTAATCGAAAGCGAGTTCGCTTCGGTGCTCCGCCTGATCGGCCGGGAGGGCAACACGCTTTCGGCCGTCATTCGGAACGCCTGGGATCTGGGCGATCTCCGAACCTTGACCAAGAGCAACCCAACGCGGGCGACCGGCGCCCATATCAGCATGATCGGCCACATCACAAGGGCCGAACTCCTCCGGTACCTGGCTACCACCGACGCGGTCAACGGCTTTGCCAACCGGCTGATCTTCATTTGGGTGTCCCGATCGAAAGTGCTGCCCGAAGGAGGAAGTCTGAGGGACTGCGATCTGGCCGAACCGGTCCGGCGGCTCGAGCACGCGGTCATGCAGGCACGCTGCGTCGATGAATTGCGTCGGGACGACGAAGCTCGCGAGCTTTGGGGCAACGTCTACCCCGAGCTATCGGAGGGCAAGCCAGGACTGCTGGGCGCCGTAATCGCCCGAGCCGAAGCGCAGGTGATGCGCCTGGCTTGCATCTACGCCCTTCTTGATGAAGCCTCGGTTATCCGAGCAGAGCATCTCACCGCCGCGATCGCGCTTTGGGACTATTCGGAGGAATCGGCCCGATACATATTCGGTGAGCGGCTCGGAGATCCTCTCGCGGATGACATCCTGAGCATCCTTCGAGCCGAGCCGGAGGGTTTGACCCGCGACCAGTTGCGAGACCAGTTCTCGCGGCACAAGGGGGCGGCGGACCTTGATCGTGCATTGCAATCCCTGGTGGAGCTGGGGCTGGCAGGCATGAATTCGGTGGAAACAGCAGGTCGCCCGGCCCAGTTATGGCGCGCGGTAAGCGCGGAAAGCGCGTTAAGGTCCACGTCTCCACTATCACCGATTGATACGACTGGATTGTCTCCCTTATCGCGCTTTCCGCGCTTCTCGCGCACGGGGGAGCGGTGATGGGGAGGTATCTCGAACTTGCCCGGGCGGGCCGCCGCCGCCGGAGCTTGGAGTCCGAAAGCCAGGACAGGGAAGCGGACAAGGTTGTGCAACTAGGTCCGCAGACCCTTCCCAACGGCCAGCCGTTCAGTCCAGACCGACGATGCGGCTTCTGTGATGCATGCGACTGGGCCTGGCACCAGCCCTCGCAGAGCTGGCGCTGCTTCGATTGTGGAAGGGCTGGCGCATGAGCGGCATTGGCGGACCCGGCCTTGGGATCGGGGGCAAGATTCGAATCGCCGCACTTCGCCGCCTCCAGCTTCATCCGCTGGCGGGCCTGGTGCCCGAGATGTCTCCGCCGCAGTGGGCCTCGTTTATGGCCGATGTCGCCGAGCGGGGAATCCTGACTCCGTTGGAACTCGCGGCCGACGGCCGGACTGTGCTCGATGGCCGGCACCGGCTGAAGGCCGCCCTCGAGCTGGGCCAGCTCGAGGTTCCCACCACTCGCGCCAACCTGGGCGGGAGCAGCGAGTTCGAGTACATGCTCAAGGCCGCGCTCCATCGCCGCCACCTGTCGGACGATCAGCGGGCCATCCTCGCCTCCCGGCTGGCCGAGGAGATGGGGGACGATCGGCGCCACACCGCTGCCCAGACCGCGGCCGATGCCCGCTGGCACCCCGATGCGTCGGGGTCACCCGCGACCACGACGCATGAGCGGCCGCGGAGCCGGGAGGAGGTCTCCCGTTCCTTCGGGGTGCAACCCAGCAAGGTTCGCCAGGCGCACGGGCTGCGCACCGTCGCGCCCGAGCTCGCCGAGAAGGTGCTGGCGGGCAAGCTCAGGCTCAAAGAGGCCGAATCACAGTGGCGGCGGCGGCAAGAGCTGGCCGCGATCGAGGATGCCCCGAGCCTGCCCGCGAGCGAGCGCTGCCGGATCTGGTGTGGCGACGCTCCAGAGCTGGCCGCCCAGATCGAGGACGAGAGCGTTGACCTTGTCTTCACCGACCCTCCCTACATGGAGTCCGCCCTCCCGCTCTGGGCACAGCTCGGCGAGCTTGCCGCCCGCGTGCTCAAGCCGGGCGCCTTTCTCGTCTGCTACTCAGGGCACCTTTGTCTCGATCGTGTGATGGCCGCGCTCAGCGCCCACCTCACCTACTACTGGACGGCCGCGATCCGGTTCCAAGGGCCCAAGCCGGCCGTCTACGACCGCCAGGTCCGGAGCGGCTTTCGGGTGGTGGTGATCTACGTCAAGCCGCCGATCACCTATCGGCCCTTTTTCCATGACCTGATCGAGGCTGACAAGGCGCCGGACAAGCGCTTCCACGACTGGGGTCAGTCTGTAAAGCCGGCGCGATATCTGGTGGAGCGCTTCTCGCGGCCGGACCAGACGGTGCTGGATCCCTTCTGCGGAGCCGGCGCCTTCCCCGCCGCGGCGCTCCTGGAGGGCCGGCGAGCGATCGGTATCGAGCTGGATCCGGAACACGCCGAGGTGGCGAGGAAGCGGGCAGCCCGGGTGATCGCTACCGGGCTGGATGGAGCACCGATCCAAAAGCCTTCTGGAACGGTTGGTGGTGGGGTAGAGGGCCCGAATGAGGGATAGGACTCTGAGGGCCGCCATCTACGCCCGCTGTTCGACTCGGGACCGCGACCAGAACCCCCAAACCCAGCTCTTGCCGCTTCGGGACTACGTTTTGGCCCAGGGCTGGGAGGCGGGCGGGGAGTATGTGGACCTGGCCCCCGCCGGAGACCTTGCTGCTCGGTCCCAGTGGCGAGCGCTGATCGATCAGGCCGCCCGCCGCAAGGTGGACGTGATCCTGGTCTTCCGCATCGACCGGGCCTTCCGCTCTGTGCTGCACGCGGCCCAGACCTTGGAGCGGCTGCAAGGCTGGGGGGTGGGTCTGCGCTCCTATTCGGAGCCCTGGCTGGATACCACCTCTCCCTTCGGAGAAGCCCTCTTCCACATCACCGCCGCCTACGCCCAGCTCGAGCGCGCGGTGCTTGCAGAGCGGGTGAGGGCGGGCATGGACAGGGTCCGGCGCGAGGGCAAGCCCATAGGGCGCCCGAGGGTGGAGACGAGGCCCGGATTCCGCCGGCGGTGGGCCGAGGTCAGCGCCCGGGTGGTGCGGGGCGAACTGTCGCGCCGCAGGGCGGCCAAGGAGCTGGGGGTCGGTATAGCGACCGTGGCCAGGCTCCTCGCGGCGGAGGGTGGCCCTGGGCCGTTCGAGGCAGCAGGAGGGCCCATTCTGGGGGACGGAGGCGACGCCGCGGCATGACCGAAAGTCGCCGCCACCTCCTCCAATCTCGCCGGATTCGATCTAGGATCGCCCGTCCTATGGCGCCCCACGTCCGTCCGAGTCCGCCCCTGGCCGTGAGCTGCCGTAGTGGCTCTTGGTGGTTCGGCCCGGGGGCCCGGCGGTGAGCCGAAGAGGCAACGGCGAGGGCAGCGTCTTCCAGATCAAGAGTGGGCGCAAGGAGGGAGCCTGGGCGGGTGCTCTGAGCCTGCCCGGTGGGCGCCGCAAGATCCTCTACGGCAAGACCCGCGAGGAGGTTGGACGTAAGCTCGCCGCTATGCTGCGGGAGCACCACCTGGGAGTCCTGCCCAAAGCCGGCAACCTCAGCGTTCGTGAGTACCTCAGCTCGTGGCTGGAGGCCAAGGAGGACACCGTCCGGCCCTCCACCTTCCAGCGCTACCGCCAGATCGTGGTCAACGACCTGATCCCGATCCTGGGCAAGATCCGCCTGGAGCGCCTGAGCGCGGGTGAGGTCGAGTACCTGCTTCGCGCCAAGCGGGCGGCCGGGCAGTCCCCGAGGACGGTCCACCATTTGCGAGCGGTACTGCGCACCGCCCTGAACCACGCCCGGCGTCAGGAGCTGATCTTCAAGAACGCGGCCGAGCTGGCCCAGCCGCCCAGGGTGCCTCACGTCCCGGTACGGCCCCTGGACCCCGAGCAGGCGGGCCGCTTATTGGCGGCAGTACGGGATGACCGGCTGGCCGCGCTCTACTCGGTCGCCCTGTCCTTGGGCCTGCGCCAGGGCGAGATCCTGGGCCTCAAATGGGAGGAGGTCGACCTCGCCTCGGGGACCATGCACATGGTCCACGAACTCCAGCGCATCGGCGGGGAGCTACGCCTGGTCGAGGTCAAGACCCGCGGCTCCCATCGCACCTTGCACCTGCCCGCCAGCATCCTCGCCGAGCTTCGCGACCACCGCCAGAGGCAGATCAAAGAGCAGCTCGCCGCCGAGTACTGGGAGGAGAGCGGGTTCGTCTTCACCACCGGGCATGGCTTGCCGTTGGATGGCGACCGCCTGCGCCGCCATTTCCTGGTGCTGCTGGCAAAGGCCGGGTTACCCCACATGCGCTTCTATGACTTGCGCCACTCTTGCGCCAGTCTGCTCCTGGCCCAGGGAGTACCGCTGCGCTCGATCATGGAGCTGCTGGGCCACTCCAGCATCGCGCTCACCGCGAACACCTACACCCACCTCTTGCCCGCGCTGCAGCGAGAGACGGCGCAGGCCTGGGACCGGCTGGCGGCCGGTTTCGGCCAGCCCCGGTAACCCTCCCCGAGGTTCATCTGGAGCTCCTGCGGCACCCGTTGCTATCCACGTTGCTATCCACGGGGTCAAAAAGCCGATGTCTCGCGTAACGACCGTTACTGGCAGGGAGCGATTTTGAGTTCAAATCGGGGCTGGTGGGCCGGGAGGGAGTCGAACCCCCACAGCTTTCGCGGCGGTTTTACAGTCACCCACCCACCGGCTGTATTCGAAAGCGGCCCTTGGAGGCCGGAAACGCAACGGTCTGTAAACCGCTTGTAGCGGCTTTACTACGAACCGTCGCCGATCAGATTACGACATCGGGTCGATCACGACAACTTGAATCGATCCCGTCGGCGGGCCACGGGTCGGGCGGGCCCGTGGCCCGAGTTGGACCCCCGGTCCCACCTCGGTGAAGGTAGCTTCACGTGAAACCCGGTGATCGCTCTCGCCTGGATCTGAGCGCCAATCTCAGGAGCACATCACTTGTCGCGATGGCCGCGTCGCTCTCCCTTCTTCCGGCTGATCTCGGAACCTTCCAGGAGCGCCTCTGGATGGCTTATGCGTCTGGCCGCCCCGCGAAGAAGAGCCGGGTCACCGCCACGCCGCTCCGTCTCGTGTAACACCGTCCGCCTCAAGCGGTCACAGCGATCCCAGTCCCAGAAGCGTCTTGGACGAACCAGGTGCGGCTCGATCTTCCCCCAGAGGTCATCTGCGAGTAGCCCGCGGGCCGCCAGCTCGTGTATTGCCACGAA
>Ga0307373_10015026_pt1 | contig 10576 bp, 13 predicted proteins | sample OX2MG_FD_202534 | JGI IMG/M metagenome (GOLD analysis project Ga0307373, IMG submission 202534) | Soil microbial communities from Risofladan, Vaasa, Finland - OX-2 | ecosystem: Environmental > Terrestrial > Soil > Coastal area > Acid sulfate soil | place: Finland: Risofladan, Vaasa | collected...
AGGATGCCCGCCGCCTCTCACCTCACGCCGACCGCGCCACGACCTCCTTCAGCGGGGTGATCCAAAACCCCGGAATCACTGATCCATTTCGTCCGGAATCGATGATCCAATTCATCCGGAATCCGCACTGGCTGAATTCCGGCTCCTGCAGCACCAGTTGCTCATTGATGAGGATTTCCAGCTCCGGCTCTGCCTCGCGGAGCTCGGTCGGCGGGCGAAGATCTCGTCCGCCACGGTGGGGGCCTCCGGGCGAGGGACCGCCGAGAAGGAGGAGGCGTGGTGACGACATCAGGGCGTGCCCGCCGGCCATGGACGTCGTCAAGCAGCCAACCGGGCGGAGCCCGCTGGCCCCAACGCACCACGGTTGCTGCCGGTCGCAAGGGCGCCGCTCTTCAGGCCGAGCCCCACTCCCGCTCAGCCCGGGCCACGAGAGCTCCCAGACGTTTTGTAACGACGCTCGCCACCACGAGCTCCGGCCGGCCTCCGGGGCGAGGTCAGGGGAGGGCCACCGACGCGCCCGGCGGAGGCGGGCGCCAGCCGTCGATTCGCCAGGGGAGGGCGAGAGCAGGACCCTCGGGGCCGTCGACGATAATCTCGACGGCCCTCACCTGCGGGTGCTGGACCAGATCCTCGTAGGTCAGGATGGGGACGGCGATTCCGCCCAGACGGTTGGTCAGGTCGATCAGAAAGTCTCGCTCGTGCGGCGCGAAGTAAGGCACCAGTTCACGCAACAGCTCCGGCCGCCGGAAGGTCCTCTGCTCGTCGGTCGCGTAGAGAGGGTCTTGCAGCAGCGGCTCCGCCCCGATGGTGCGACAGAATTCCTCCCAGTCGGCATCCTGCCGCGGGGCGGTGAAAGAGACCAGTCCGCCCCGGCTGGAGACGCCATAGATGGGAGGAGTGCCTGCGGCCAGGCAATGGAAGCCCTCCCAAGCGTCCGGGTGGCCGAGGGCGGCGATCATGACCGCTCCCGCCGAGACCAGCGCGCCCAACTCTGACACTGCCACCTTCTGTCCCAGCCCTGAGCGTCGGCGCTCGTGCAGCGCGGCCATGACGCCGACGAACGCGGTGACGCCAGCCCCTATGGCTGCGACGTCGGCCCCCATCCGCACCGGCGCCGACCCGGGCTCGCCGAGGTAGCGGAGCAGACCTGAGAGTCCCTGGATCTCCAGTTCGTCGAGCGGGCGCTCTGCCAGGGGCCCCTCTTCTCCGGCCGCAGACAGACTGCATACGACCGCTCTGGGGTTGCCCTCCACCTCGTCTCCACCAAGCAGAAGCGCCCCCTCCCGCGCCATCGATCTGTGATCGGCGATGACGACATCGGCCGCTGCCAGGAGGGCGTGAAGCCGAGCCGCGTCGGACTCCAACGTCGGGTCGACGACAAAGCTGACCTTGCCCCCGTTCAGGGCCAGGTACGCTGCCCCCAGGCCATCCCTCGCCTCCGGTCCGTGCTCCCGGAGAGGGTCTCCATCCTGGGTTTCGACCCTCACCACCTCGGCCCCCAAGCCTGCCAGCAGCCATCCGCAATAGGGCCCTGCTACGCCGCCTGCCGCCTCCACCACTTTTAGGCCCTTGAGGGAGGTGCGGCTCCCCGGAGTGCCGGAGGGCGGGGCGGGTTCGGGCGCGGGGGCAGACCCCGGGGCGCTCTCCAAACCGGCTCTGATCTCTGCGTCATGGGCACCTGGCAGGGAGGGCGCTCGCGCCACCGCGGGAGAGCGGCTGAAGTCCCACGGCGGTCGCGGAACGACCATCCGGCCGCGCACGGGGTGCGGGACTCGCTGCATGAACCTTCCCAGCGGGTGCTCCTCCGGGTTGGCAACGGCGTCGTCCAGGACGTGTGCCTCAGCGGCCGGAACCCCCGCCTCGGCAAGGCGCATCCGCCACCATGCCAGGTCCGCCTTGGCCATGGCGCCGGCCAGAATCGGTGTCAGCTCAGCGCGGTTGTGCAGGCGGTCGCGGTTCCGGAGAAAGCGGGGGTCGTCGATGAGCTCGGCGAGAGAGAGAACCTGGCATAGCGCCTGCCACTGGCCAGCGCCGGGGGCGCTCACATTGAGATAGCGTCCATCGCGGCATCGAAAAGCCTGCGAGGGGGCGATCGCCGACGAGGCGCTCCCGGCTGGCTGGAATCTGATGCCTGTTGCCAGGTATTCGGAGAGGCGGGTCATCTGAAGAGAGATGGCGGATTCCATCTGCGAGGTCACCAGGTGGCAGCCCCGGCCTGAGTGGGCGCGCAGCTCCAGACCGACGAGGGCGGCACCCGCGAGGTACATCGAAGTGAAGAGATCAATCAAGGCCGAGTAGCGGAGGAACTCGGGATGATCCGCATCGACTCCGTTCAGTGCCACGAATCCGCTGAACGCCTGCCCGTGAGGATCCGTGCTGCCAACTCCAGCCATCGGCCCTCTGTCGCCGAACGATCCCGACGAGCAGTAGATGATGCCCGGATTCACGGCGCTGACCTGCTCGTAGCCAACACCCACTCGCTCCATGGCCCCGGCGCGGTGGTTCTCGATTATCACGTCGGCCGAAGCCGCCATCTCCATCACCAGTCGATGCGCGGCCGGATCCTTGAAGTCCAACGTGATCGCTCGCTTGCCAAGGTTGCACACCGAGTAGGTGGTGGGCTCCCCTGCGCGCTGTGGCCTCACCCTGCGTATTGGATCTCCATAGGGCGGGTCGACCTTGATGACGTCGGCGCCGAGCGTGGCAAGCAGTCCCGCGGACCAGGGACCGACGGCGAAAGCCGAGAGGTCCAGAACCTTGATGCCCGCTAGCGCGCCCTGGACGTCGGGCTGCCGGCGGTTCGGCCAAGACATTCGCGGGACAACGATAGCACTGCGACTTGCGCTCTCCGGAGCGACTCTCCCGACTCATTGCAGACGTTTTGTTTGCCGTTGGCCATGAGGTCGTACGCAGTCTTGTGCCGTTTGAACGGATGGCAGTCGCCATACCAGGCGCCGAGAAAACGCCGGATCGCACCGTCGCGGCACCCACGCTTTGGAGGGTGCCGCGACGTACGGCCCATCAACTCAAAAGTGAGAACCAGGCCCAGTCCTCGGCGCCAGCGCCAGATGGAATCGGTACCCAGGTCGGTGAGATGGAGGGCGCCGTCGGCAGGGCTCCACACCGGTCCCTCGCAGAGGCCCAAGCCGCCGGCGACCGTTTCGAGCTCGCTGCCGCCCGGGACAATCCTGAGGAACCGCTCGTCGACTATGTCGCGTCTCATATCAAGTTGCTGGTCTCGGCCCCACCGCACTCTAGGTCGTGGCTCAGCCGGCAGGGTCTTGGGAGCACCGCCGTCGCCCCCAATCTCAATAGGAACGCGGCAATCCAAGGGTGTGCTCGGCCAGATAGGAGAGGATGAGATTGGTCGAGACGGGGGCCACCTGATAGAGGCGGGTCTCACGGACCTTTCGTTCGATGTCGTACTCAACTGCGAAGCCGTAACCACCGTGGGTCTGCAGGGCTACGTTCGCGGCCTCCCACGAGGCCTCCGACGCCAGGAGCTTCGCCATGTTGGCCTCGGGCCCGCACGGGGAACCGGAATCGAACAGATCTATCGCTCGCCAGCGCATGAGGTCGGCCGCCTCCAACGCCACATGAGCCCGTGCGATCGGGAACTGAACGCCCTGGTTCTGGCCTATGGGGCGACCGAATACGCGCCGCTGGCCCGCGTACGCCACGCTGCGATCCACCAGAAACCGCCCGTCCCCAATGCACTCAGCGGCAATGAGGATCCTCTCAGCGTTCATCCCGTCGAGGATGTAGCGGAAGCCCATCCCTTCCTCACCGACCAGCGCCGAAGCGGGGATGGTCAGTCCGTCGAAGAAGACCTCGTTGGTCTCATGATTCGCCATCGTCCTGATCGGTCTCACGGTGAGACCGGGCGGCTCGCCGCGCAAGTCCACCAGAAAGACCGACAGGCCTGAGGTCCTCGGCCCATCGCTGGCTGCAGGCGCGGTGCGAGCGAGCAGGAGCATGAGATCCGAGTGCTGGACCCGGGAGGTGAACACCTTCTGGCCGCGGATGGAGTACCCACCCTCGCAGCGAGTGGCCGTGGTTGCAATCGAGGACGTGTCAGATCCGGCTGCGGGTTCAGTCACGGCGAAGGCCTGGAGTCGCAGTTCACCGCGCGCGATGGCGGGAAGGTATCGCAGGCGTTGCTCTTCTGAGCCATGCCGCAGGATCACCGTCATGGTGTACATCTGGGCGTGGATGCTGGCGCCATTAGCACCGGAGCGATTTACTTCCTCAATTATCACCGACGCCTCAGCCAGACCCAGGCCCGCTCCACCGTACTCGGTGGGGATGAGGGCGGCGAGATAGCCCGCCGACGTGAGCGCGTCCACGAACTCGTCCGGGTAGGCTCTGGCCTCGTCCTGGGCTTGCCAGTACGTACCCGGGTACGCCTGGCAGACTCGACGAACTCCCTCCCGAAGATCGCGGTGGATATCGCCGACTTGGCCTAACGGCGGCACCAGCGCGGGACCTCCAGGCAACGCGAACGGCGAAGAGATGTTAGCGGGGCTCGCTCGCTCCGGACGGGGACACAATCGCCGGAGCAGCTCGGTGGGGGGGTTAGGCGCCCGGTCCCATGGTCAATGCTCCGCACGACTCGATCCCCGCTCCACCTCAGCCTTTTGCCCGATGTAAAGGCGGATCAACGTGTCAGCGCCTTCGCTCCGGATAGGCTCAGGGCAGCGGCGGCACCAACCAGACCCACTCGCTGAATACGGGCGTCGCCGCGACCGGCCCGTCTCTTGGCGCAGGATCACGGCAGCCAATGATGACAGAGTCATCCCCATGCAGACGTGTCTCCGCGCACCTCCGGTGCGGTAAAGGCGGTGACGCTTCTCGCGTGACGTCCGCGTCTAAAAAGGCCGACGTCGCGCATCAATGATCGGTGGTGGTGCTCAGAGCGGTGTTCGCGGGGGAGTTGGCCGAGATCAGTTGCAGGCCCAGCCCCGAGCCGGGACGCACGATCTCGATCGGAAGCTACCGGGCGGTGTCATCATCGGTTTGTATGCGAACTGACGAGCTCGTGGCACAGCACCGCTCGGTCTGGGAATCTGCGACCAAAGCCCCCTTCCTCGATGCGGTGCGTGACGGCTCGCTCGCCGAAGCCGCGTTCGAGAAGTGGCTGGTGCAGGACTATCTGTTCGTCCGCGACCTGCTGCGCTTCCAGGCGCATCTCCTCGCTGTCGCTCCGCGGTCCGGGCAGCGGGTGCTGGCTGGCGGCCTCGTCGCGCTGGAGGCCGAGATGGCTTGGTTCGAAGGCCACGCCGCGCGGCGTGGGATAGGGTTCGAGCGTGAAAGGCATCGGACCACCGAGGCCTACCGCCGCCAGTTGAACTCGAATGCGGTCGACTGGAAATCCGGAATCACCGCCCTGTGGGCCGGAGAGCGGGCGTACCTCGAATCCTGGAGTGGGGTGGCGCCGGGTGCGGCCGCCTATCGCGATTTCGTCGCGCATTGGACTGATCCCGGATTCTCAGCGTATGTAGCCGAGCTTGCCACGCTGGTGGACGCCGCGGGTGCTGACGAGAGCACATTCCTTGATATCTGCGCCCTTGAGCGCGACTTCTGGGAGATGGCAGGGGAGTCAGCGACTCCCTGAAGCAACTGGGGCCGGTGACAACGACTGCCGTTAACGGCCCCGAGGGTTTCGTCGGAAGGCCGCCTCATAGCGCTGGACGACGGATTCTGAGGTCACATTGCGGCTCGTGGCCTTACCACGCTGGCGCGGCTTCCAATGGTCACCGAGCTCAGTGGCCTGACCCCCGAGAGCGGAGCCATGTGATAGGAGGGTTTCACCACAGCCCGGGAGGGCAAGGAGGAACTCGAGTGAAAGGCAGGAGGCACACGCCGGAGCAGGTTGTGCGCAAGTCAAGAGGGCGTTCGGCGCGCAGGCGTCCCCGTGGCAGACCATGGGCTTGACGACGTCGGCTGCCTCAGTGCGCCGGGGCAGGAGACAAGGGATACCCTATTGTCGAGGGGCCGTAGTATAGGGGAAGCCCTATTGTCAGGCGATTGCCGAATAGGGTATAACTAGTGGGTGAATGCCAAGGAGACGATGACCAGCCTCCGCAGGCGAATCCTGCGGGAGGAGTTGGATCGGACCTTCAGCCACGATCCGCTACTCCGCGTGCGCTGGCAGCCACCAGCCGGAGGATGGCTCAAGGGCGTCCGGACCGCCTTGGGAATGACCGCCAAGCAGCTTGGGCGAAGGACCGGGGTCTCCCAGAACGCAATCAGCGAGGCCGAGATGGCCGAAGCCCAAGGCAGGATCACGCTGAAGACCCTCCAGAAGATCGCCGAGGGGTTGGATTGCGACGTGGTTTATGCGCTGGTACCGCGAGGTTCGCTGGAGACCATGGTCCACAACCGAGCGAATCGCGCCGCCCAGCGGATCGTGGGCGAGGTAAGCCACGGCATGGCCCTTGAAGCCCAGTCGACCGACGGTGCAGCGAACGAAGCCGAGGCGTCAGCTCTGCGAGAACGGCTGATCGCGCAAGGATCGAGTCAGATCTGGGACTGATCATGGTTACGGGCGAGACCCCAATTGACGAGAATGAGGCGCAGGGCCTGCTTCTGCGCATTCGGACCCAGGAAGCCCTGAATCGCGTCGAGGAGCAGAACATACTGAGGGCCCGTGAATGGGCGACGCGTAGCAGGTTGGTACGCGGCTCCTTGCTTTCGGACGCGACTCTGAGGCGTATCCATAAGGAGATGTTCGGAGCCGTCTGGAAGTGGGCAGGTGCGTATCGCCGGAGCGACAAGAACATCGGGAGTCCATGGCAACAGGTCCCGATGTTGGTTAGGCAGATTTGCTTCAATTTTGCCGAACGTGTCGTTCATGAGGCGCGCGAGCGAGACCGCTTGGCAGTCGACTTCCATCATCAGCTCGTGAGCGTTCATCCTTTCCCGAACGGAAACGGTCGCCACGCCAGGTTCTGCGCCGACAGGCTTGTCGAGAACCTGGGCGGCGAAGCATTCTCATGGGGTCGGAGCGACCCGCCAGCGACAAGCTCGGCTCGAGACAAGTACCTGGAGGCGCTCCGACAGGCCGACGCTGGGCACCTTCAGGGCCTGATCGATTTCGCCCGATCGGGTGCCTGAAGCCATTGCTGATGCTGTAGGGGGGCAAAACGCAATCCGGCGAGATCGGCGACCCTGTTCCGATGCTCGAGCTACCCAGCCGCCTCCTCCAAACGCTGACCCGCCTCTTCGGTCGCCGCCGCGAACTGGCCCTGGAGTACCTCCTCCTTCGTCACCAACTCCAGATCGCCCTCCGGTCCCGGCCTCGCCCGCAGCTAGAGACCAGAGATCGCGTCATCTGGCTGGTGGCCCGCCGCCTCGACCGCGGTTGGTCCGTGCCTTCACCCGCTGCAGTGCCGTGTTCTAGACGGAGCAGAATGCAGAATCAGCGCGAAGCGAGCGCTCCACAATCCGGCTGAAATGGCAAGTTGGCCTAGCGCCAGTACCTCTTCAGCGAGCAAGGGAACGTGCTGGTGTTGGACCTGTTCTCTGGGGTCAGACCACCCATTTGGGCGGCGACTCTGTTTACTTTACGGACGGATGCGAACGTCAACGAGGGCACGGGTGACCCTGGTAGCCGTAGTCGTGGTCTCGCTCGGTGCTTGCGGCAGCCCCACGGCCGGATCGTCACCGACGCCGAGACCGACGGCCAGCCCAAGCGCCCCCCTTGTCTCATCCTCACCGACCCGGATCCCAATGCCGACACAGACAGTTCTGAGTGCGCCATCGGATGCCCTGCTCTGGGCCGAGGTCGGCGACGCGGTGCTGTACCGCTCCACCGATCGCGGCGACAACTGGACGGAGGTCAACCTGCCAGTGCCGACTCACGAGATCACGTTCGCGGACGCATACCACGGCTGGCTTCTTGGACCGGCGTCGCCGGCGACGCAGTGCCAGTCGGAGTCCGTGGACTTGCGAGCAACATCGGACGGCGGCGTCACCTGGCAGAAGATGCAGCCGCACGGGATCGCGTCGGCGCAGTGCAAGGAGTCGCTCTCATTCACCGACGCCTCTCACGGCTTCGTGGGCGCCTGGGACGATAACGGCCCACCGGTCATCTACCGCACGGCTGATGGTGGCTCGACTTGGAGGAGCTCGGCCCCGCTGGCCGACCCACCGGGCTGGGCCAGCCACCCCGGCGGCTGGGAGCTGCGAACTGGTCCGGTGCACGCATTCGGAACCGCTCTTCTGGTCACCGTCACGAACAATGTCGGGCAGACGTATGTATATCGTTCGGCTGACGGCGGCGCCAACTGGTCGTACTACCGAACGCTCCCGGCCTCCGGCGGCTACCCGGGCTTTGCGACGGCCGAACACTGGCTAATTCTGGCGATACCCGGCCAGTCACAGGAGACGACGGACGGTGGGTCAACGTGGCACAGATCCACCTCCGACTACAACCAGGCGGCGCCGGTGGCGCCCGCGATCACATTCGCGGACGCGATGGTGGGTTACGCGACCGTGCGGGGGGCTATCCAGCGCACCGTCGACGGTGGGCAGCATTGGAGCACGATTAGCACGCCCGGCACCTGAATCGGGGTGCGGGCCCTGTGACGGCGATCGAGTCACGCTCTGAACTCCTGAACGGCTACACGATCTGTTACATCTTGGTCCCGACACATGGATCGTTACCGACGCTTTGCCCGGCGAGCCGCATCGACTCGGGCAACGAAGTCACGAGGGGAGAGGACAGGGGCTCCTCGCCACGGCGTCATGTGCAGCAGGTCGCTGTCGTTCGAGACGATGAGGACGGCTTGCCCTGCGAGCGCCAGCTCCAGGATGCGGTTGTCCTCGTGGTCGTGACAGTCGGTGACGGCCTCGTAGGGTTCGAGCACTTCACCACCGGACGCTTCTGCGATCTCAACGAGGACGGTCAAGTACTCCTCGATGGCCTCTTTGTCCCATCCGAAACCTCCGTCAACTTCTCGAGCGCCGAGAACACGGTCGATGTTCGTGAGGACGTGCGGGCTCAGTAGCAAGCTGAACCCGATTGCATCGTTTGCGCGACCTGATAGACCAGGCGATCGAGATCGGGCGCGGACGGGGCCTCCTTACCCTCCAACAGCTCGCAACGCTGGCAAACGCGAAGCGGCGACGAGATCGGGTGCCCAGCTGAGCCCGAAGCACGACCATCCGCCTCCCAACGCGCGCGTTCTCCAGTCCTGGGTGGCGGCACATGCCGGGAGCAGGAGGTGGCTCCCGCCCGCCTGCAGCGCTGGATCGCGTTCATGATCCTTGTCGCCGCCCTGGACCGGGTCAGGGACGCAAGGGGCGTGCCGCTCTTCTTGGTGAAAATGTCCGGATACCCATTGCCTTGTCCGGACACTGTATGTACACTCCGTCCACAGGGAGACTGATATGGCACATGCACTGCGTAAGGAAGACCAATTTGAGGCTGTGGCCACTGAGCGCCCAGTTCGAAAGGACGACCGGTTCGATCTCAGGGCCACACACCAGCAAGCGACGCTGATCAGGCGTGCGGCTCAGACCGCGGGGCGGAAATATACCGACTTCATTCTCGACTCCGCGATCGAGCGAGCAACGAACGTTCTTGCTGATCAGAAGCTCTTCATGCTTGACCAAAAGGGGTGGAGCAGGTTCACCGCAGCCCTCGAAGCTCCTGCCGCGCCTGTTGACGCTCTGGTTGAACTATTCAAAGACTCCGAGCTTTAGGCGGCGGAGCCCGGGGTGATTCCCGGGTTTCGGCCAACCGAGCTGTTGACGGAGGCACACGACGTCGCAGGCTTCCAATGCGGGAAGTCGGCTCTCGACGATTGGCTGCGGAGGCATGCCTTAGCCAACCAGCGAGTCGAGTCAAGCCGGACCTTTGTCGTCTGCCCCGTTGATGATCCAGCCAAGGTCGCGGGTTACTACGCCCTCAGCTATGGAGCGGTCATGTTGGAGGACGCCCCTGACGAGGTCCGCCGCGGAATGCCCCCGAAGTATTCGATTCCGATAATCACGTTGGCTCGACTCGCCGTGGATCAGGCGTTCCGCCCTCCGGCGAGGAAGGTTCACCTTGGTTCGGCGCTCCTCAAGGACTCTCTTATACGCAGTGTGCGCGCAGCCAACGAGGCGGGATTAAAGGCGATGGTCCTGGACGCGCTCGACGAGGATGCCAAGGGCTTTTATGAGCGCTTTGGGTTCATCCCATCGCCAACACAGGATTTGCAGTACTTCCTGCCAATGAATCGAATTCGCGCCTCCCTCCTGGCCGCGGGGCATTCAATGAACTTGTGAATGCTGCTGATCGCTAGCCTCGCGCTTGAGTTCGTTCTGACTTAGAGCTGAAAGGAAACCGTTGGCCCGGTAGCCGAGTCCATCTGAACTGCTGTCAAAGCTCCTGTCAATCCTTGCTCGCCGCGCGTGGGAAGGCGCCCCCAGCGATCGGGAAATCCGATCGATCTGAATACGTCTCCTCGTCGCGGCCTTCGGCCGCCCAGAGCAGCCGGCCGCTGACGTGGTCAACCACGACGGTGAGGTATCGATGACCCTTCCGGAAGGAGATCTCGTCGATGCCAATTCGGCGCAGGCCGGCCCG
>Ga0307373_10015027_pt1 | contig 10575 bp, 8 predicted proteins | sample OX2MG_FD_202534 | JGI IMG/M metagenome (GOLD analysis project Ga0307373, IMG submission 202534) | Soil microbial communities from Risofladan, Vaasa, Finland - OX-2 | ecosystem: Environmental > Terrestrial > Soil > Coastal area > Acid sulfate soil | place: Finland: Risofladan, Vaasa | collected...
CAGCCAGGCCAGACCGTTCGCTTCGGCGATTTTCGCCAGGTTGCGGCGCACCGAAGCCTCGCTGGCGACCTTGCCCATGCCGAGCAGCGACGGGTTCACCGGATCGCAGCGCAGCGCGGTGATGTGGGCGTCGCTGGCCAAGGTTCCGTCGGCGCGGCCGATGGAATGCCAGCGGAGGGGTGCGCCAATGACCGGCCAGCACCGACAACAGCACGGTGCCGAGCAGGTCGCGCTTGGTTGGGGCATTGGGGCTGGTCAGCCGGAGCGGGCAGTCCGCCACCCAGGCGTCGAACAGGCCGGCTTGCTTCAGGTAGTCGATGAAGAACGCAAGCTGGCCCGGCGGCGTGACAGGGGCCTTCGAGTCCCATTCGACATGGACACGGCCGGCGAATGTGTCCGCGATGGCCGACCATGGCTCAACCTGCGGTTGCTCACCCTCCGGGTGAACTACCAGACCCTGCTGTTCTGTGCTCATGGCGGCGGACTCTGCCGGTTTGGCCGGCGGTGGCAATCAGTGAACTGCCGGATTTAGGGTGAGACGTCGCTGGGCGTCAACCGCACGGCCATCGTCAAGATCGCCTGACTGGCATCCGCCACGGCCGACGAAGCCGGCCTCGCCGCCACGTATCTCGGCCCCCTGGCCCATGCCGATGGCCGCCTCGTACTGCTCCATCGCATGCGTCACCGTCTCTCTAATAGAGCCAATGAGACGTTGGTTGAACAACGAGGCGCCGACGAGACGCCACGGGCCGTCAAGCCCACCCCGCCGCAACCGGACCGTGGCCATTCCGGTCCGGCTGAAAGGGCTCTAATGGGCGCTCACTGGCGCATGCGCCCGGAGGAAGCTGCGCACGTGGCGCAACGCTTCGGCAATCTGGTCCTCGGTCTCCTTCCACGGGTAAATGCTCACTTCGGCGTTCGGCGCGAGACGCGCGGATTCCACGGCCACGGCGTACGGGTGCGCCGGGACGTCGTCCGGCAGCACAAGTATGGGCGTCTGGCACGCCCGCACGAAATCGCGCGTCACGGTGAAGACGAAGTCGGGGTTGGAGCGATACATCTTGCTCAGGAACGCATCGACCATCGCCATCGTGATGTCGGGCCGGCGGGCGCACAGCGCCGGGCCCCAGCCCTTGATGTTGTTCTGGTAGAACAGGTCGGGCATCTCCGGACGGGACCCGCTGGGCTGCGCCAGCACGGCGGCGACAATGCGCTCGGGCGCCCGCCGCAACAGGTTCCAGATAAAGGGGCCGCCGATGCAGAAGCCCATCACCATGAACTCCTTGATGCCCAGGTGATCCATCAGGCCGAGCTGGTCATCGGTATATGCGTCCCACGGCCGGTCGATCTCGAGTGGGCCAGAGGACTGGCCGCCGTTGGCGTTGCGCAGGTCCATCGTGACACAGCGGTAGTCGCCCTTGAACACCTCCATCGCGTTGAATGCCGCGAACCCGGTAAGGTAGGAGATGTCCGAGTTCAACCCCCCGCCGGGGATGAGCAACAAAGGAAAGCCGGAGCCGGCCTCTTCGTAGTGGATGCGGACGTCGCCTTTTTCGTAGAACGGCATGCCAGTTCCTCCTCGCCCAGTGTGGTGACGCGTACGCGTGCGTCGCGACCAGCCGCGTGCGCACCCAGGGGTTCTAACCCCAAACCCGCGGATTTTCCGGAAGCTTTTCGATCCAAGAGTCCAGCCCAACTTGCGTATCCGGTCAACCCCGTTGCGGCACTGCCCCACCCCATATGACCTGGACGATCGCCTGACAGGCACCTGTTCCACAACGCCCCGGTGTCCCTGAAGCCGGATTGTATCGCGCGAGCGCGCTCACGCCAGGATCATCCAGTTTGACGTTGTCTCGGCTATGGTGGCCCGCAGCCTCCATGCAACGCGCCGGCGTGCCGCGGAGACATCCGCGCGGATTCGGTCTAAGCAACGGTCGCCGCACGCGGAGGCAACCAACATGGCGAAGACGGCGAGCAATCAGCAACCTCGATCGCCATCGCAGGCCCCGGACGCCGCGGCGCTGCAGGACGCGGCGCTGGCCTACCTAGCCCGCTATGCCGCGACCGAAACCAGCCTTCGCCGCATGCTGGAACGCCGCATCGACCGCTGGGCCCGCCTCGCGCCGCCCGCCGACGCCGGTCGCGACACCATCACCGCGCAGGTTGCCGCCGCGAAGCAGGCCGCGCGCGGGGTCGTCGCGCGGCTGGCCGCCGCCGGCGCGGTCAACGACGCCGCGTTCGCCGAGAGCCGGGTGCGCAGCCTGACTCGCGCCGGCCGGTCGTCGCGCGCGATCGCCGCCCACCTCGCTGCCAAGGGCGTCGGCGCGGAAGCCCTGCGCCGCGTGCTGCCGGAAGACACCGCGGACGCCGAACTCGCCGCCGCGCTGGTGCTGGCGCGCCGCCGCCGCATCGGCCCGTTCCGCGCGGGCGACCCTCCGGATGAAGCGGGCCGGCGACGCGAACTGGCGATCTTCGCCCGTGCCGGATTCCCGCAGTCGATCGCCGCCCGCGCGCTCGACGCCGAGGCGCGGGAGGCCGAGGCGCTGGTCAACCGGCTCCGCCGTTGAACCTGGCCCCGTTGCCGGAAAACCGGATCGCCCGGTTCAGACGGCGTCTGACAGCGCCGACCACGCGGCGAGGCGCCGGTGCAGCAGATACATCGGGATGGCCAGCGCGGAGATGGCGGCGGCGGCCAGCATCCCGCCCGCCGGGCCGCCGTACAGGTCGGCGGCGCGGCCGCACAGCGCCGGCCCGACCGAGCCGCCCGCGAAGTACAGCGAATAGAAGATGCCCAGGCCGATGGCGCGGTGTTCCTGTCGGGCGGACAGTGTCCCGGCCGCCATGATCACCCCGGGCTGGATCGAGCCGACAATCCCTACCAGCGCCGACCACAGCACCGGAGTGCCCGCCAGGGCGGTGCCGGCGGTGCCGATCGTCATGCCAAGCGTGCCGATCGCCAGGATGCGAAACCCGCCGAAACGGGCGGCCAGGCCGCCGCCGAGGGTTGTCGCCGGCACGTTGCCCCAGGTGGCGATCGTCACCACCAGCCCGATCAGCGCCAGTCCATCGCCGCGCAGCGTCAGGGTGGAGGGCACATAGGAGAGATATCCCGAGTATCCAGCGGTGTATGCCGTCCAGATGGTCCCGGCGATGGCGATCAGCAGGCATTCCCGAAGACTCGGCCACGAGAACCGCCGCTGCTCCGCCGCGACGCCGGGCGGATGACGGAAACTGGCAAGGAACACCAGCAGCGCAACCCCAGGAATGACGGCGCCGGAGAGGAATCCAGCCGGCCAGCCGAAGGCGTGCGACACCGGCGGCAGGATCAGTTGCGCCAGGCCGACGCCGATCGGGTAGCCACAGACCGCGATGCTGATCGCCAGCATGAATCGCGGGCCGGTGAACCAGTCGGCGATGACTTTGCCCTGCAGCACGATCATCGCCACGCCGCCGATGCCGGCGACGACGCGTCCCGCGGCGATGCCCGCCGGGTCGCTGCCCCAGGCACTGACGCAGGAGCCGACCGCCATCAAAGCCAGTCCGATGCTCAGCACCAAGCGGTCGCCGAGCCAGCGGCCGAGCATCCCCAGCGGCAGGGCAACGAAGGCGCCCAGCAGCATGTAGGCGCCGATCAGCGCACCGAACTCCGCATAGGACAGATGGAACAACGGCACCAGGCGCGGACCGAGCGTCGCCACGGTCTGGAACTGATAGCCGAAGGCAACGCGCCCCAGCGCCAATGCAGCGAGGATGGCCCAGGGCCGCACGGCGGTCTTCTCCTTCAGGGGCCGGGCGGGCCGGTTGCGGGTCAGTGCAGGCGTCACGGCGAGGCTCGCCTGGCAGCGTCATCCGAGACGGCTTGATCCAAGGTCAGCGGTCTATCGCACGATTGCCTGATAGGCCGCCAGGCAGGCGACATCCACCATCTGGCTGACCGAGGCGTCCATCGGCAAGACCTGCACCGGCCGTTCCATGCCGATCAGCAGCGGGCCGATCGTCGTGCCGCCGCCGAGCCGGTGCACCCGCCGCGCGGTAATCAGCGCCGAGTGCAGGCCGGGCATCACCAGCACGTTGGCGTCGCCGGTCAGCCGGCAGAACGGATACAATGCGCGGATCGACGGCTCCAGCGCGACATCCGGGCTCATTTCCCCGTCGTATTCGAAATCCACGTTGCGGCGGTCCAGCACCTTCACCGCGTCGCGCATCGGGATGGCACGATCGTTGGCCGGATCGCCGAACACCGAATGCGACAACAGCGCCACGCGCGGCTCGTGCCCCAGAAGCCGCGCCGCGTGGGCGGCGCCGACGGCGATCTCGGCCAGTTCCTCGGCATCGGGGCGGAAATGCATCAGCGTGTCGGCCACGAAGATGGTCCGCCCGCGATGGCCCAGCAGCAGCGTCAGCCCGAAGGCGACGCCGCCCGCGGCCGGCCCGATCGCCTGCCGCACGTCGTCCAGGCAGACCGAGGCCGAGCGCGTCAGCCCGGTCACCATGGCGTCGGCGTCGCCGGTCGCCACCATGCAGGCGGCGAACACGTTGCGGTCCTGGTTCACCATGCGCTGGCAATCGCGCTTCAGGTAGCCCTTCCGCTGCAACCGGGCGTAGAGCAATTCGACGTATTTCGGGTTGGCACCGGAGAGGCGGGCGTTGTGGATCTCGATCCCCTCCGCCATGCCCAGGCCGAGGCCGGCCATGGTCGCCATCACCCGGTCCTCGCGCCCGATCAGCACCGGGCGGCCGTAGCCGGCGTTGCGGAACGCCACGGCGGCCCGCACCGTTTTTTCCTCCTCGCCCTCGGCGAACACGACGCGCTGCGGATTGGCGCGCACCGCCTCCATGATCGCGTCCAGCGCGCCGGCGGTGGGGTCCAGCCGGCCGGACAGCTCCCGGGCGTAGCGCCGCAGGTCGGCCAGCGGCTTGCGCGCCACGCCGGACTCCATCGCGGCGCGCGCCACCGCGGGCGGAATCCAGGAGATCAGCCGCGGGTCGAAGGCGTTGGGGATAATGTATTCCGGCCCGAAATTCACCCGGCGGCCGGTCGAGGCGGTGTGCACCTCGTCCGGCACGTCCTCGCGCGCCAGCTTCGCCAGCGCCTCGGCCGCGGCGATTTTCATCGCCTCGTTGATGGTGGAGGCGCGGACATCCAGGGCGCCGCGGAAGATGTAGGGGAAGCCGAGGACGTTGTTGACCTGGTTGGGGTAGTCGCTGCGCCCGGTGGCGATGATCGCGTCGGGGCTGACCTCGCGCGCCTCTTCCGGCGTGATCTCGGGATCCGGATTGGCCATGGCGAAGATGATCGGCTTGTCCGCCATGCCGCGGACCATCTCCTGGGTCACCGCGCCCTTGACCGACAGGCCGAAGCACACGTCGGCGCCTTCCAACGCCTGGGTCAGCGTGCGCGCGCTTGTCTTGGCGGCGTGCGCCGACTTCCACTGGTTCATGCCCTCGGTGCGGCCCTGGTAAATCACGCCCTTGGTGTCGCACAGCACGATGTGCTCGGGCCGCATGCCCATCGCCTTGAGCAATTCGACGCAGGCGATGCCGGCGGAACCGGCGCCGTTGACGACGAGCTTGGTGTCGCGCAACTCGCGGCCGGTGAGGTGGCAGGCGTTGATCAGCCCCGCCGCCGCGACGATCGCGGTGCCGTGCTGGTCGTCGTGGAACACCGGAATGTCCATCAACTCGCGCAGCCGTTGCTCGATGACAAAACATTCCGGCGCCTTGATGTCCTCCAGGTTGATGCCGCCGAAGCCGGCCAGGAAGCGGACGGAATTGACGATCTCGTCCACGTCTTCCGAGTTGATCTCCAGGTCGATGCCGTCGATGTCGGCGAAGCGCTTGAACAGCGCCACCTTGCCTTCCATGACCGGCTTGGACGCGATCGCGCCGAGGTTGCCGAGGCCGAGCACGGCGGTGCCGTTCGACACCACCGCGATCATGTTGCCCTTGGTCGTGTAGTCGTACGCCAGCGACGGATCGCGGGCGATATGCAGGCAGGGTTCGGCGACGCCGGGAGAATAGGCAAGCGAAAGATCGCGCGCGGTGGTGATCGGCTTGGTGACGCGGGTCTCAAGCTTGCCGGGACGGCCCGATGCGTGCAGGGCGAGCGCCTCCTCGGCCGAGATACGCGTGGTTCTTGTGTCGACGATGCCGCCGTCGGCCATGATTGTTTCCCCCTGGACGCAGGTGGTGGTGCTTGCCCGCATAATGCCGCCGCTGTCCGGCCGGGGGAAGCCCGGGCCGGGCCAATCGCACCGGCGGAGGCTGTCACATCGTCGAGCACATATCGAAAGAAGAATTCTGTCGCGCGATCGGCCGGCGAAGACCCGGCGGGGTGACCGGCCTTCGCTGGCGATGACACAAAGGGACGGCGGGACGGTTGCGGCGTCTCATGGGCGTCTCGTTTCGCTGCGCGGGAGACGGTGGTGCGTGGGGTGAGAGGTGCCGGTCTGGGAGCGGCGGTGTCTCGTTATGGAGGTACCGGCCGTCGGCGATGGCGTCGGAGCACGGTTCGGCTCCATCGCAGGGGCGGCACTGCGATGGGTGTTGCGCTGATCGAGGTAGTCGTCGCCGAGGCCCTCGTAGTCGCTGCGTTGCTTGCCGGCACTTTCGTGGTTACCCGGGCACATGGTGGCCCACGATGCCAGAGTTCTCGTACGAACACTCTTCGTGCCGCGTCCGCGGCGAGTTCCGTCGCGCCAATCCGATTTAAGTCCGCACGATCGGGCAGCTTTCGTCACGGACCCAATCGGCGAAGCTGAGATAGTAAACCCGGACGTCGTCATGCCCCGCGCGTAGCGCCGCGGCCGCCGCCAAAGCCGCCCGGCCGCCACCCTCGCAATGGGTCACGATATGATCTCCCGAACCGAATCCCGCCTGCGCGAGCATGGCACGCAGAACCGGCGCCGGATGCACGATGCCCTGGTCCATCAAATCGACATGGGACAGATGCCGAGCACCCGGCAGATGCCCGCCGCGCGTACGCTTGCGCATGTCGTCTCCGGTGAATTCCGCGCGCGTCCGGCTATCGAACACATGCGCGTCGCCATCGAGTTGCCGTTTCAGTGTCTCTCGATCGACCAGGCCAACGGCCCCCAGGCCGGGGGACGCGCGGAAACCGCCGGCCGCCGGCCCGGCGCCGGGCGGCAGCCCGATCGTTGCCGAAAGCACGGGCCAGCCGCCGTTCAGGATGAGGCACCTGATGCCGAAATACTGCAATATGAACCAGACCCGTGCGGCGTCGGTCATGCGGCCACCGTCGTAGGCCACGGCGATGGTCGATCGATCGACACCGAGCGACCCGAGAGCATCGTCCCAATAAGCCGTTCCTTCGAAGCCGATGTCCGCCGTTTTGGCCGCGGCATCCCATGCATCGACGGGAACCCGCACCGCACCGGGCGCATGGCCCGCGTCGAACGTCGCCTGATCGCGCGCATCCAGATAGCGAACGGCGCCCAGAGAGGACAGGGTGGCGGGATCAACGAAGGGGTCACTTGGCATGGCAGCCTCTCTTCCATGGGTCATGCAAACGGTATAACACTGTCGGCAGGATAGCGCCGGTTGTCACGCCCGGATATCCGGCGCGGCACCCATACGGGCGTTGCCGGGTGGCGGGAATTCCGGGGGTCACGCGGCGTTATCGTTGTCCTCCGGTCGTCCTTGTCCTACCGTCCGGCCCCGATCGCCCGCGCAGGAGGAACGCGATGCCGGCACGCACCGGACGGCAATATCTCGAAGGGCTGCGCGAACAGGACCGCGAGGTCTGGTTGGACGGCGAGCGGGTTCGCGACGTGACCGCCCATCCCGGGCTGCGCGGTGGCGCGCAGGCGGTCGCCGCGCTGTACGACATGCAGCACGACGCCAGGCTCCACCAGGAGATGACCTTCGTGCCGCCGGAAGGCGGCGACCCGGCCGGCCTGTCGTTCATCATCCCGCGCACGCGCGAGGACCTGGAACGGCGGCGGGTGATGATGCTGCACTGGGCGCGGGCGACCTGCGGCATGATGGGACGGTCGCCGGACTTCATGAATGTCACCTATGCCTGCTGGGCCGGCGCCGCGGACTATTTCGGCGAGGGCCGTTCCGAGTTCGGCGAAAACATGCGGCGCTACCACCGCCATATCCGCGACAACGACCTGACGCTGACGCATTCGCTGATCAACCTGCAACGCAGCCGCACCGTGTCGGGCCTGTTCAACCTGCAGGAGGGCACCGCGCTGCAGGTCATGCGCGAGACCGCCGCCGGCATCGTCGTGCGCGGCGCCCGTGTGCTGGCCACGCTGGGGCCGATCTCGGACGAGATCGGCGTGTATGCGCCGCGGGCGGCGCAGCACAAGGAAGGCCACAATCCGTTCGTCATGAGCTTCGCCATCCCCTGCGGCACGCCCGGCCTGCGCTTCCTGTGCCGCGAGAGTTTTGCCCCCGCGCGCGCGAATTTCGAGCACCCGCTCGCCTCGCGCTTCGAGGAGATGGACTCCATCGTGTTCTTCGACGACGTGCTGGTGCCGTGGGAGCGCGTCTTTATGCTGTATGACGTGGACCGGCTGAACAACACGGCGCAGCGCACGCATTCCTCGGCGCACAGCGCGCATCAGGGAGCGGCCAAGAACCTCGCGAAATGCGAGTTCGTGCTGGGGCTGGCGCTGCTGATGACCGAGACGCTCGGCAACGCGCATCTGCCGGGCGTGGAGGAAAAACTGGCCGAACTGATGCTGACGACCGTGCTGATGAAGGCGTGCATGCGCGCCGGCGAGGCGGACGCGTCGTTGGACGAATGGGGCGTCATGTGCCCCGACATCCTGCCGATCGAGAGCACGCGCAACCTGTTCATGACCGCCTATCCGCGCATGGTGGAGATCGTGCAATTGCTCGGTTCGTCGAGTTTCCTGCTGACCCCGGGCGAGAAGGACCTGGCCGGGCCGCTGGCCGGCCACATCGAGCAATACCTGGCGACCGACAACACGCCGGCGCGCGACCGCATCCGGCTGTTCCATCTCGCCAAGGACGTGGCGATCAGCGCTTTCGGCAGCCGCCAGGTGTTGTATGAACGGTTCTTCGCCAGCGATCCGCTGACCCGCGCGCGGGTGCTGAACGCAATATTCCCGAAGCAGGATGTGAAGCAGCGCGTGCTGGATTTCTTGCGGCGGGACGACGATCAGGCTTAGCGGTCGGTTGTCATTCCGGCGAGCGAACGCGAGTTGTCATTGCTAGGAGCGAACGCGAACTGTCATTGCGAGGAGCAAAGCGACGAAGCAATCTCCCGCCTGACTAGCCGTAGCTCCCCGGGCGGGAGATTGCTTCGTCGCTTCGCTCCTTGCAATGACAATGGGGTGCGATGTCTTCTGAAGCGACCGTTTCGTTACGAGGTCTTGGGACAACAGGAGGAATCCGCAATGAGCACACGGCCGAAACATCTTGGCCACGTCAACCTGTACGTGCGCAATGCCGAGCGTTCGAAGCAGTGGTACGAGGACGTGCTAGGGCTGCATGTCTATGATTTCCGGCCCGGCTGGGCGGCGTTCATGTCGGCCGACGCGGAAAAGTCGCACGAGGTCGCGTTGATGCAGGTGGGCGACGACGCGCCACTGCAGCAGAAGGGGCAGGTGGGGTTGAATCATCTGGCCTGGATGATGGAAAGCCTCGATGACCTTGGGGCGATGTACCGGCGCATGAAGGAGAAGGGCGTGAAGATCGACCGCATCGTCGATCACGGCCTGTCGCTCGGCATCTATTTCCGCGATCCGGACGGCAACGGGCTGGAGGTGTCATACGAGTTGCCGCGCGAGCAATGGCCGCGGCAGGAGGGGGTGTTCCAGCCGGACGTGGTCGGGTTGGGGAAGTTCCCGGGGCCGTGGGACGCGGAGATACGGGCGCAGAACTCGCGCGCGGCGCAGGCCGCGGCGACGGCGCAATAAGCGCCGCTGCGGTGTCTCCTCCACAGGAGGAGGCGCCGCCGCGCGCCGTCGCAATGGTGGGAGATGGTGCCGTACGACCGGGCGCAACGAAGAGGCCGGGCAGATGGACCCGGGCGCCTCGTTATTAACCTTCCCACAATAATTGCCATCATGCGCGCGCGTAGCTCGTGGTTCGTGCATGGAAGAAGCTCTGTACCAATCCAGGCAGCTTCTGCAACTGCCGCATATGCGAGAGGACCGTCCGCCGCAGTTGCGTCAGCGAGGTGATGAGCTTGCGCCCGGTACCATGCGCCTTGAGCTCATTCCATACATGCTCGTCGGGGTTTAGCCCATCTTATTCACCGGATAAGTCGATCCCGGATTGATAATGAGTAAGCAATGGAACCCGGCGCGCCCCATCCCCGGCAGGGTGACCCGCATTTCGGTCCATATCTGTCAGGCGCCAGGGGTTGATAAGGTGGGGTTCCGGCGGGGCATCTGCCCCGCCGCTCACGTCGGGCGCAGGCTCAGTGCGCCAACCAGGCTGCGGAACAACTCTGCATCCGGGCAATTGGCGGCGAACGCCAGCCTGACGCGGCTGGCAGTTTCCTTGATCCGCACCGCAATCTTCAGCAACCGCAGCCGGATGGTGGAGAACTCGCCGCTGGCCAGCGGCTGCGGC
>Ga0307373_10015028_pt1 | contig 10574 bp, 18 predicted proteins | sample OX2MG_FD_202534 | JGI IMG/M metagenome (GOLD analysis project Ga0307373, IMG submission 202534) | Soil microbial communities from Risofladan, Vaasa, Finland - OX-2 | ecosystem: Environmental > Terrestrial > Soil > Coastal area > Acid sulfate soil | place: Finland: Risofladan, Vaasa | collected...
AGGGCAGGGAGCCTCGGCGCTCGGCGCATACGTGAACGCGCTCCCCGTTAGCGAGGTTGTCAGTTCGCGTCTGGAGCTTCGAGCGCCAGCCCAACCGGGGGAGACGTGGGGGGTGCCTCCCGTATTCAGCCGACAGATGGACGGGCGCTCCGATGCTGCAGGAGTACTCTCGCGCTGGTATAGACCTCGACCGCGGGAGGTCGCGATGGCCCTCCACGAAACGCATTCGAAGTACGCCACCAGCTCGAAGCTGCGAGCTATCAACTGCATGGTGGCCGGTGCTCCTGTCTTCCGCGCCATCGCTCCCGAGCGTCAGTACCCCCGGCTCGATCTTCGAGGAATGTCGGGAGCGGGCAAGACCAACTACACGCTCGGAGCCATCGCCGTGTACTGGGGCCTCGGCGGTGGCCCGCACGAATTACTCTCCGGCGACACAATAACGTCCGGCTTCCGACGCTCCGATTTCCTAAGCGCGAGCGACTTGCCCGTGCTGGTGGATGAAACGCATCTGACTCGCCGTGAACGCGAGGAAATGCGGGCCGCCGCCGGAGGAGCCACCACAACCCGGGGAGGAACCGACCTGCTCCATCGCGCATACGGGCTCGGCGCGTTCATGGTGACTACTGCGAACGACAGCGGGGATGAATCCGACAGCTCGTTGTCAGCGAAGCGAGCGGACGATCGCCGACGGCTGCGCGTGACGTTCACTCAAAAGGACATAGTTGGGATCGCCGAACGGAAGGAAGAGTACGACCGCTTCCTACGAACACTGACGACCGGCGAGCAGGATCCGAGTGGCGGGGGCGCTGCGCTGTGGCTCTTGCGCGATGCGCACGCCGCCGACCCGAAGCTGTCGGCGTTTTGCGAAATCGCACGCACCGAGCCATCGGAGGTGAACGCGATCCTCCGAATCGGCGCGCTGCTCCTCAGAGTGAACGCACCCCGGTTCGACTTGAGTACGGAGGACGACGCTGCGAGCGATTTCTTGGAGTTCATTCGAGGTGAGGTTGTCGAGCTGCTTGGCTTGAAGGAAGGGGACCACCGCTCGCCGGTGTACTCCCGTATTCGAGCCGTGGATGCTGGTGGCCTGGATGTGTACGGCTCGGCTGAAAAAGTACGGTCCGTGTACGTTAGCCTCGGCGAGATCCGAGAGTACTCGCGCCGCCGGGCCGCAGCTCGCAAGGACTCCGCGTACTCGAAGCTCGCCGACCTAGTTTCCCTCTGCGCCGTCACCGGCCAAAGCGAGGAGGAAATGGTCGGGAAGCCGGAGCCCAACCGGCCAGCTCGTGGAATCAGTAAGTCGCTGGCCGGTACGACCACCCGAGTTGCGATCGTCAAGATGCCCAGTGCGGAGCCCGACGCTCCCCCAAAGTCACGCACTCTCGACAGCGAGGAGGACTAGAGCATGGGTAAGGTTGCGTTTCACGTCAGTGACACCGGAAGATGGGTAAGGTTGGGTAAGGTTTGGGTAATACTCAATTGCCGAGATGAAAACATCACTCCGTTACCCAATTACCCAGATTTCGATACCCCCCTTCTTACACATATCGCGTATGGGTTGTACAGCGTGGGTAAGGGTGAGGTCCACGTCAATAAAACCGGTTACCCACGCCTGGGTAACCGGCAGCGGAAGCCCCAGGATCGCGGGGCTTGGGGTGTCGCCTCATGATTCTATCCCCGGACCGAGCGCCGCCCGCCGTCCCGCCTTACTCCAACTCCTATCCCTCTTGGGCGCGATCGCTGCTCCATCGTGAGGCCGGGGGTCGGTGCGCCTGGTGTCGCTCCGAGGTTTGGTTCCGGTTGGCTGCCGTGGACCACGACCACGTAACCGGCGAGGTTCGCGGGATACTTTGCGAGCGGTGTAACCTAGAGGACGCGCTGGCCGGTCGGCCGTCGAGGAATGAAGTCGTGGGGGCCGAGTCGGTCCCGGAAGACGCCGAGGTTAGCCACTACAGCGCGGAGCATGGGGTATGGTGGGGGAAGCTCGGCGTATGCTCTTGCCCCACCTCCCCGGCGTCGCTGTGCTGTATTCGTTTTCCCCGACGGGAGGACGGTGAATGAGCCCGGTCGTTTCCACCGAGTATTCGCCCGGCGAGGTCTATCACACGCGCCGGGATCGCAGCCCGTACCGACCTGACGAGAAGGAGGCCCCCTCCCCGTCTGCCCCGGCCCCCCGGCTCGAGGGGGCCCGAGCTGCGCTGCTCCGGTGGTCTAAGGTCAAAGGCCCCTGGTCGGTCGAGGAAGCTGAGGCGCGTCTCCGCGCCGTCGATAACGGGTTCACCCCCTCCGAGACGAGCGCCGCGCTCGGATCGGCCCTCGGCGCTGGCGACTATCAGCGGGATGTGGAGGGAAGATGGCGCTTGAAACTCTCGCAGCTCGCCTCCGAACCCGAGCGGGAGGCCGCACCATGAGCGCCGTCGGGGTCGTCTCCGCCCGCCGCCCTCGCCTCGGTGAGAGATGGCGCGGGAGCGGGGCCCTTGAGCTCGGCGCGGAGGCTGCGCGTCTCCGTCGGTCCGGCTACACCTGGGCGGAGGTGGCCTTGGTCCTCGGAGTGGCGCGATACCAGGCCAGAGTCTCCGCGTACGCCGCGGATTGCGACCTGGCACGATCGGAGGACCGGCTATGACCTCGAACCCGACGACCCGAACCCGCGATGCCGAGCTTCGCCGGCAACGGCAGGTCGAGGCCCAGGCGATCGCGGACGCACTCGCGCAAGCGACCGCCCGTCTCAGGGAGTCCGGTGGTGCTCCGAACGTGCGGCCCTCGCCCTCTATCACAGTTGCCTCGCCGAGCGGCGGAACTGAGGAGCGAGGGATGGGAACGGACGAACCCGAGCGGTGCCGCCCGACGTGCGGAAGGATTCACGGTCCGGGGGTCCGCCCATGACCGAGCTCGAGGAGCCGGACCGTCTCCCATGCGGCCATCTGAGGGCCCGCGCGTACCGGATTCGCCGTGGCGCCCGGATAATTTTCGTATGTGGTGCGTGCCATCGGTGGTTCAACCAGCGACCGAAACCTCGCAAGCTGCCCGACCTCCCGGGGTTGGTCACCGCCAATCGGTTGAAGGAGGCGCCGACATGACCGACCCTCCGGGCCGGCCGGGAGCGCGCCTTCCGCTCCGTTCGTTCCTTCGGGCCGTCTGGACCCAGGGCGGCTCGGCATTTCGTGGCCCTCCGCTCCGCATCGAGCGTCCGACCCCCCGCGATCGCGAGCTGGTGGGGGAGATCCTGCGAGCGGGCCGGGCGGGGTACGTCCGCTACATCGAGACAACACCACTCGGCGAGCCGGTCTTCGAGTTGACCCCCATCGGCGCGCGGTGGCTGGGCCTCGGCGCGATCTTCGAGGAGGGCTACGGATGAAGCTCGCATGTCCGCTCGATCCGACGCACGGCGAGTTTCGGACGGCATGGCATTTGGCGGCTCACTTGGTCGAGACCCACCGCGTAAGCGCGGCGGAGGTGATCGCCGAGGTACTACCACCGCTCGACGCGGAGCTCGCGCGTCTCGACGCCGATCGCACCGAGCGTAGCGGAAAGAGCCCTACCGACAAGGAGGCTGCTCGACGCGAGCGGGATGCTGCGCGGACGCCGGGGCACTACTGGTCGTGCGTGACGTGCAGCTCAGGGTGGTCGGGTCCGTTCCCGACCTCGGCGAAGGCCGCAGAGCGGGCGGAGGGCCATCGCGCGAAACACCTCGGTACTTCGCACGATCTCCGGTACGACCGAGTTGGAGGTGACCCATGAGCGGGAGCGACGCCGCGCCTGGGACACCCTCGGTTTCGCCCGGGTACTTCGCGAACGGTGAGCGATGCGGACGGTGTGGTCTTCCGCCCGGGCGCCCCGGACATTCCGGAGCCCCGACGCTCGACGTTCCGGGGCTTCTCGCGCTCTATTGCCCGGTCGCGAAACTCGTCCTCGCCCCGGTCGAGACGGGCGAGTTCGATTACCGGGATCCTGGTATTGTCGAGGAGGCGCCGGCATGAAAACCGCCCTCTCCCCCCGTATCGTCGCGTCCAAGCTCAGGCGGCAGGGGCTCGATGAGTGGGCGTTCGTTCGATTCTGCTCGCGCGCCGATCGTTGCTCGGTCAATAGATGCCCTCTCAACCCGCTAATCGAGTTGCGCGCGGGGGAGCCGCTCGACCGCGAGACGAAGTGCCCCACGTCGAAACCCGACCGGGAACGGTTCGTCTCTCGCATGACCCCCGAGATGCGTTCCCTCCTGCCGTTCGGGGGGCTGTTCGAATCAGAGTGGCACCGGCGCGAGGCGGGGAGACGCCGCGATGCGTCACTAACGCCCGAGGAGCGTACCAGTAGGCTAGAGTCCCTCCGGGCGTGTCGAGCGCGGGCCGTCGAGGCCCGTTTGTATAGGCTGTCAATAACGACCGGCACCGGGGCGGGTTCGGACACGTCCCCGACCGTTTCTCACGCCAGAGCAGGGGGCGTGAGTGCATGACCGAGCCGGCGGGGCGATCCCGCGACCGGAGGCAGGGCGGCGGGGGTGGCCCGGCGGCGGACCCCGAAAAGTTGAGCTCGGAAGACAGCGAGATCGCCTTGCGGGAGTTCGCGCGAGGCCTCGGGGCGAGTACCGCAACCGACCTGCTCTTCTACGCATGGCGAGGGGAGCCGGTCGATGCCGCCGCGATCGCGCGTCGAGCCCAGGTTGCCGCCGCCCACCGAAAGGCGGAGCTAGCTCTCGGTGAGTTCTTCGGGATCTTGGTCGAGGAGGTTGCGCGAGCGCACGACGGTCCGGCCCCGGTCGAGATGCCGGCCGCCTTGAGGGACCTGCTCGCAAAGGCGTTGATTCACCTCGGGGCCGGAGGTGCGCTTTGACGTACCTCGGGGCCGCCCTCTGCCCTTTGTGCGACCATCCCTTGAACGACCCGCGCCACGTCCGTATGCCGTCGCTCGACATGGGCGATCGACCGGCGTACCGATGCCGACGGCTCGGAGAGACGGTATGGGCCGGTGCCGCTCCCACGCCCAGACCCCCGGGGGTTCCACCATGACGGCCCTCCGCAAGTGTCGGCTGTGCGGGGCCGCGTTCGGCAACCGGGCCGCGCACGTCCGAACCGCCGAGCTGGACGACCGCCGGGACCCGGCGCAAGAGTCGTGCCACTGTGTCGAAGCCGATCGCCACGTCTCGGTTCGCAAGCCCGGCCCGCTGCGCCGCCTCGCCCGTCGGATAGTGCGGAGGTCGCGAGCGTGACCGTCTCGGCCGCCCGCTGCGCGATCTACGCGCGGATTTCCCGGCCGGACGAACGGGACATCCTTGACAACCAGGTGCGAGACCTCCGCGCGCTCGCGGCCAAGCACGGTTACACAGTCACGCGGGAGTACGTCGAAATCGCCAGCGGCGCGGACGATGGGCGCGCGCAGCTCTCGGCTCTCCTGCATGACGCATCCCTGTTGCGTCGCCCGTGGGACGTACTGCTTTTCCGGTCGCTGAGTCGGCTGACACGGACGGGGACCTACGGGGCCCTCGACCTACTCCGCCAGCTCCAAGCGAGCGGCGTCGGGTGGCGGATCCTAGAGAGCCCGGTCCTCGACTCCGCCGAGGACACTCCCGCGCTTGTACGGAACGTGATGCTCGCGCTGCTCGCGGAGATCGATCGCGACTATCGGGAGCGGATCTCGCGCGCGACGAAGGCAGCTTACCAGCGCAAGAAAAACCTCAGCGGGGGCGGCCCGGTCAAGTGGGGACGCCCTCGGAAAAGGGTGCCCCTCATCCCGGCCGGGGGGACGGTACCCCCCTCCCAAATCGTCCCGATTTCCGGGGGTGTCCCGTGAACACTGCCGAGATTGTCATTTTCGTCATAGTCGCCTTTCCATGGACAGCGGCCGTTGCCGGGGTTCTGTACCTGAGAGGTCGGGAGAAGGCGCGGAAAGTCGGGAGGCGCCGTCCGTGACTACCCCGCGCGCCGCGCGCGCCATGCGATCCACGCTCGCCCGCCTTAAGAGGACGGTGCAGGCGTTCGCCTCTTTCTGCTCGCGCGGAGGTGGCGCGCTGAGCTCCGCCAGCAGGTCCCCCGGCGTAACGCCATCGTGGTACGAGGTCGAGGTGCTGCTGCGCTCTCACCTTGCAAAGAGGGGCCGGACAAGATGGCTCGTACTGTCTGCCGACTGGCCGGACGACTGCCCCCGACGGTTCACCAGTCACGCAGCCGCACGACATTTCATGCGTGACCTGACCCGGGCCAGATTCGCCGAAGGGCAACTCGTGGCCCTTCGCGTCGTCCAAAGAGTTCCGGCCGGAACCTCGGAGGAGGAGTGCGCGGCGGTCGCTCGCTACTCACGGAGCGCGGCCCGGGCCTGGCCTGGCGCCAAGGAAGCCTTCCCCGACCCCGACGCGGCCATCGGCGTGGCGGTCGGTCGGGCGTTCGTGCGAGGCTACCGCGCCGGGAAGACCGCTGCTTCCGAGCCGCGAGAGCTACAACTATCTCCGACCGCAGAGGCACGACCGGCCGAGCACCAGCCTTCCCGCCCCTTGACCGAGACGGGAGGGCCGGCCCGCCGGGATACCAGCGCGACCGAGGAACCAGACGCTACTGACCCCGCGACGTGGACACCGGAGGAGCGCGAGATCGCCAAGCGTCGGTACCAATCAGCGCTCAAAGACGTGGTATCCGTACCGGAGCGAGAGGACCTATTCCGGGTCCTCTATCGTTGGGAGGAAGGCGGCCGTGATCCGCTGTCAGTTGCCACGTCCGCGCAAGGTTTCCTCATCTGGTATCTGCAAGCCGCCGACCTTCCCCACATCCCGTCAGGAACGCCGCTGCTGCCGGGGCCATCCGGACCGATTGGCGAGAGTGCGTTGACGCGGCTCGAAGAGCTCTCCGCCCAAATGCGCGCCGAGGAACGAGACGGCATGCTGGCGATTAGGGGCGTAGTTACGGAGTTGATGGCCGAGGCGTCGAACTTCCTGGGCATGTGGAAGTACTACCAGGAAGCCAGGCGGGACGCAGAGGAGGGGAGTTGATGCCCGCTGAAACGAAAGCATCGAGAATTGGCGAACGAGCTACCGAACGAGCCGCGCCGCAGAGCCGACGGGGGAGCGTCCGAGAGCCCCCGCCGAGATGTACCTTCACGGACAGCGGGGCGTATCAGTGCATCCACGCCCCCTCCCACGTCCCCGCCCCGCCGCACCGAGTCGAGGACCCGTCCGCACCGTATCGGCTTCGCGTAGTCCCGATCGCGGCGCAGTCGGGTGTAGCTCCGGCCCCCGCCCTGGCAAATCACGCTCGACCGCGAACGAGCTCGCCGCCTTCGGCCCAACCTCCTTCGGCGACTCCGATCGCAGAGGTCCCGCAGGACCTTCCGCCGCCGCTGACAGACGGTGCCGGCCATCCGGTTATCCGCTCGGAAAGGGGGAGGGGTCGCGTCTGGGTTCACCGAGTCGCCCCGATAACGCGAGGTGCCCTGTGCGTCCTGGCGCTGTTCGAGCTCGCGGATGACGTGAGCGAAGATGGGGTCGGAACCCCCGGCGCCCGACCTCGCCGCAGATTCACCGAGGCGCGCATGGCCGAGCTCCCCGTCGAGGAGCCGTTCGACCCGCCCGCCGACCCGCCTCCTCCGAACCTGAGGAATGGGGGAGCCGCGCCATGACGACGCCGGCGAGCCCGAGACCCCCGGGTCATGCGGCCGAGCGTTCCAAGAGGTTCCTCCTCGCGGGCGTCGCCTCATGCGGCATAGCACTCCTCACCGAGCTCGGAACCGTCGCGCTCCTGGCCGGCGTTCACTCCCCGCTGCTGTTGTCGCTCTCGACCGGGGCGGCCGCAGGCATCGCGAGCTTCGTGTTCATCGTCATTATGGTGAAGGGCTGGCGGAGCCACGAGTACGCTTTGGATTACGGCGAAGGCCGCCCCCCCGCTGACCTCCGCCCCGACGACTTCCCCGCGACGCGCTGTGAGCAGGAGCTGCTCGTCCGCCGCCTTGAATCGGTGCAGCAGGGCGCACTGACAGAAGACGACCAAGAGGAGATGTATGCGTTCCTGAAGCGACGGGAGCGTGTTGGCAACGACGCCCTGTCGATCGCCATCTCGGTCCAGCAGTTCCTCGTCAGCTATCTCGATGAATCCGACCTGCCCTCAATCCCCGCTGGGTCGCCCCGCCCCGCGGAGTCGTCCCGCGGTGAGGATCCCATAATGCGAGGAAGCTTTCGCCGCCTCGTGGAGATCCGCGCCAGCGAGCCCGGCGGAGAGGCCCCGACGGACTTCCGGCGCGGATACCGAGGCGTGGCATTGGAGTTGATGGCAGAGTCGAGTGGCTATCTCGGCGCATGGAAGTGCGAGCAGGAGCGCATCCATGAATTGGAGGCCGGCCGGTGACGCCGTTGACTTACGGTCGCGGGCGCGCGGCGCCGACAAATCCTTTCCTCTCAATCCGGTACACCTGCCGTCGGTGCGACCGGGATTTCGGGGACATCGACTCGCTCGACATGCATGCGACCACAGTCCACCAAAGCCCCCTCACGCTGAAACAGCTTGCGCAGCTCGCGCGCGCGGCCGAGTCCTATCGCAAGGAGGTAGAGGCCCGAGCGCTAGCCATTCGCGCCGGGGCCCCACCGCCCTCCGACCTCAACAGTTGGTCGCCGTGGAGACGGTCGCGCGCACGCAAGGTAGACGCGGCCGCTCAGGAGTGGATACGACGTGAGGACGAACACGCACGGGAGAACGCTATGGCCGAGGCCGCGCGTCGCGCTGCCGAGGAGAACCGAGCTCGCGAGCGTGAGCGTGAACGGCTACAGGCCGCGTGCGAACGAGAGACGGCCGCGCGCGAGGCCGAGCGGGTTCGTGCGGAGGAGGCGCTGGCGGCCGAGCTGGCCCATGCCGAAAGGGTTCGTGCTGCTCCGCTGGTGGGGCTCGCCGGTCTTCTCGGCCGCGCCGACCTCGACGCGCGTCAATATGAGGCGGCGGTCGCGGAGGCGGCGCGGGCCGAACGCATAGCCGCCGAGTGGGAGACCGCGCGAGAGATTCCCCGCGTCGTATGGGACCCGCACCAGACGATACGCCTGCCGATCGCGACGACCCGGGCACCGCCGCCCGCCCCTTTCGTACGCCTGCCGATCGCGACGACCCGGGCACCGCCGCCCGCCCCTTTCGTACGCGCGTCTCTCCTTGGGAAAGAGTTCGGAGGGCGCTCCCTCCCTCCAGTCCGTCCCTCGGCTCGGGCAGACCCCGAGGAGGCTCGCGCACACAGGGCAAGAGCCCCGGCGCGTCCGCGACAGCCGGGGGCGGCGGTCCGGGGACGCCCGCGATCGGTCCCCGACGAGGTGCGTTCCCAGATTGTCGCGCGAGCTCGGCTCGGCGCCAAGCCTGGGGAGATCGCCCGGGAGTTCAAGGTCAACGAGAATACCGTGCGGACTATCGTTCGGAGGGATGCGCGGTCCGTTCAAACCAGATCGGAGGGTTAGCGCCCGGCCCCGGCGGAGGTCGTGTCGTGACCCGTTCAAATTCCCTTATGCGCGCGTCTCCCTGAGGTTCTAAGCCGTTTCGTCGTACCGTACCGCTCTACGCTACGGTTTGAACGGGAGTTTGAACGGGTCCGGCTCCAGGGGACCTTCCTCTCAGTGGGTTTGCCAGGCGTCCCCTGTGTGTAGGTGGGACTTTGAACGGTTCCGATCGCGGGAGGGTCGGGCACACGGCCGAGGCCGAGCCCGGGAGCGCCCACCACCAAGACCCCCCTCTCCTATACTCTCTGAGAGATAAGAACCTCATTTTCCATCAGCACCACCCATTTGAACGGGCGGGCGCCCCGGCTCCTATGCGCGCGTCTCCCTGAGGTTCTATGCCGAAACGCGGTTGTACGGTATTCGAGTGGAGATTCGAACGGACGCGACCTTCCCCCTATGCGCGCGTCCCCCGGAGAGTTCGCCAGGTTCACTGTGTTACGCACCACCACTGCCGCCATAGTTTGAACGGGATTTTGAACGACTCGCCGCCACCGGACCGAGCGGGCCCTTTCTCCGAGGTTCCTTTCCCCCGGTGGGCCACCGGCCGCTCCGGCTCCGGCTACGGCTGGGGTCTCCGGCCCCCCTATCCCTATGCTCGCGTAGAGTCTCCGTTGGCGGCGGCGGCCGGGTCTCCGGGGGTTTGAACGGACCGGCCCCCTTACGCGCGCGGTCTCCGGTGAGTATTTGCGCCATGGCCCCGGCACCACCACCACCGTCGGCTCGTCTCGGGGTGGGCTCTGTCGGGTGGGCCCGAGCGGAGCATGTAGGGCAACCGGGGTTCGTCCGGGAGCCCGTGTAAACCCAGTGGTGATGAGCCGGACCTTTGCAGACCATTTCTACCCCCGGAGTTCCCCCTTCCCCGCCCTCGGCATCTGGCAGGGGCCTGAGGTCAGCGCTCCCGGAGCGGACGATGGACTCCACGGACGCGAGGTCATCCTCGGCCCCTCCCTCCCTTTCGTGTGCGACGTATCTCGGCCCGCTGGCCGTTTCCCCCTGCGCGCGTCTCTCAGAGAGTTTGCAGACGCTCTTACGCAACACACACCGACTTTGAACGGGATTTTGAACGACTCGCCGCCACCGGACCGAGCGGGCCCTTTCTCCGAGGTTCCTTTCCCCCGGTGGGCCACCG
>Ga0307373_10015029_pt1 | contig 10573 bp, 5 predicted proteins | sample OX2MG_FD_202534 | JGI IMG/M metagenome (GOLD analysis project Ga0307373, IMG submission 202534) | Soil microbial communities from Risofladan, Vaasa, Finland - OX-2 | ecosystem: Environmental > Terrestrial > Soil > Coastal area > Acid sulfate soil | place: Finland: Risofladan, Vaasa | collected...
GGGCGACGGCTCAGCCAGCCTTGCCTGGGCGGCGCCGGCAGCTCTCTCCCAGGCTTGTCGAGCTCGCGGGTTGCCGGGGTGGGCAGCGAGCGCCCGGTCGGCCAGCCCCAACGCTTCGCGGTAATTGCCCAGCTTCACTTGGTTTTCGGAAGCCAGGAGGGTGGCGTGGAGACCAGTGAGCAGCGGGTTGTGCTCGTGCGTTCCGGAGCTCTCGCTGCCGCACGATTGGGCCACTTCCAACAGCTTGATGATGTCCGCCGGCCGCTCGCCGAGCATATTCTTCAGGTCGGCGAGCATCACATACGCCTCGCCAAATCGCGGGCAGAGACCAATGGCTTGGAGGGTCGCCTGCCGCGCGCCCTCCGTGTCGCCCGCCGGAACGAGGCTCTTGGCGACCTCCATCCAGCCTTCCCATTTCTCCTCGACCTTGATGTGCGGATGCTTCGCCAGGAACTGGCCAAGCATCCAGTTGGCAGCCTTCGCGAACTGACCCTGGGCGGACAGGGAGCGACCGACAAGGAAGCGAGCCCGCGCGAGATCCGCGTCTGGCCCTCCAGCGGTTTGCAGCTGGCGCAACCAGGCCTTGAGCATGCGAGCGTTTCGGCTGATCGAACGTCCAGCTTCGCCCTGCCGATGAACTACGCCGATGTCGAGAACGACCACCGCCTTGAGGGCTCTGGCCTCTTTGCGCTGAGAGACAAGGACCTCATGGATCGGGAAGCGCCACCGCCAGCTGTCGGGCTGACGCACCAGCCTCTCCTTGGCGATGACCTGCGAAGGGTTGCCGAACTCGTCGGTCCTCAACAGGTAGTCGACCATCCAGACATCGAGCTCGGTAGAGGCAGAGGCGAGCCTCCTGAAGGCTGCTGCGGTCGCTTCCGATGAAGTGCTGACTCGCTTCCCCTCCGCGACATGCACCACCATGTCGTCGCTGTCGAGCCACAACGCGTGCGTGGTCCTGAGGTGTCCGAACGATTCGTTGCGAGCGGCAGCAAAACCCCAGTCATCAGGACCGAAGCCGGCGGGACGTGGCCGCCACTTGAACTCATGCAGCTCGAACGGCGGGCCGAGTTTCTTGACATAGGCCCTGGTCCCATCGCGCGATCCGGTATCCACCACCACGACCTGGTCGAGGCCTGATACCTGATCGAGCAGCTCCTTAAGCTTGGCTAAGCGATCACGGGTGATGATCGCCGCGCCGATGGTCACGGGCTCAGTCATCGGCGGACACCACTCGATTGCGGCGACCGACGAGAGCCATCGCCAGCGTCGTCATAAGGGCAGAAGGATACCAACCATTTTCATTACGATTCAGTCTCCGTGAACATCCTGCTCATCACTGCCGACCAGTTGAGAGCCGACAGTCTGGGCGTTTACGGCAACGCGGTCTGCAAGACACCCAACCTCGATCGCCTGGCGTCGGAGGGCACGCGCTTTACGGCCTGCCGATGTCAAAACCCTTACTGCCAACCGTCTCGGGCGACAATGCTGACTGGCACATACCCTTCGACTCACGGCGTCACGACGACGGGGGTTGATCTTCCGGCGGACATGTTCGGCCGATCTATCTCGGCGCACCTCACCTCAAACGGACTCCAGACCGCGATGTTCGGCAAAGGCCACTTTGCGTCGGCGTTTCCCACTTACCCAACCCGCCAGGTCGAATCCATCGAAGGATCCGCCCTCGTCGCGCCCGAGTGGTCCGGTCCGTATGCAGGCTTCGAGCACGTCGAGCTGGTTCTGTTCGGCCACAACATTCGCATTGCCCCAGGAATGGGCGCCTGGCGCTGGTGTTTTGGTCCTCCGCCGTTCGGACTCCACTACGCGCGTTGGCTTTACCGCGATGGCGACAAGCGCGGGCGGGAGCGCCTTCGCCTGATGCAACCCGAAGCGTCGAAGCATTACGTGGAAAAGATCCAGACCTGGCACAGTGCGCTGCCGGCCGAAGACCACACGTCGACCTGGATCGCCGACCGGACGGTCGAATGGTTGAAGCGAGTCGAGGAGCCGTTCTTCGCCTGGGTCAGTTTCTGCGACCCCCATCAGCCAATGGACCCGCCGGCCCCATGGTCGACGCTTTACTCGCCCGCAGATGTCGCCCCGGCGATTCCTGAGATCAAGCCCGACGAGCTCGACAACAAGCCACCGGCTCATGCTGCCTGGGCCGCCGGCCTGGGTGGCACGACGCTGGAGTGGGCGAACCCCGGGGGCGCCAAGCTGAGGCCCGAGGGACTCGCGATCATGACCGCGGCCTACTACGGGATGGTCAGCCTGATCGATGCCCAGGTCGCTCGCATCCTTGGCGCCCTGGATGAGCGTGGTCTGGCCCGAGACACGCTCGTCATCTTCACCAGCGACCACGGTGCGCTGCTGGGAGAGCATGGGCAGGTGTTCAAGGGCCCGGTGCACTACGAGGAGCTGCTTCGTGTTCCGCTCATCGTCCGTGGCGATGGATACACCGCGGGGTCGGTCGTCGACGAACCCGTCGGCCTCGTCGACCTCGCTCCGACAATGCTCGACGCCTTGCATCTGGAGACGCCTGCCTGGATGGAGGGCCGACCCGTGCTGGATGGCCCGCGTGAGTACGTCCTGACCGAGAACGACCACGAAACCGGTTTCCGAGTTTCATTACGAACCCTCACGACCAAGCGATACAAGATCACCCGCTACGTTGGACGCGAGGGTATTGGCGAGCTCTACGACCTTCAAGAGGATCCTCACGAGCTGGTGAACCTGTGGGGTTTAGTGGACCACTGGCAGGCGCGGTCCGAGCTTCTCCGTTTGCTCGACGAGACGGCGAACCGCAGCGTACGCGCAGAGCCCAGGGTCAGCTTCATCGGCTGACAGGGGTCGCTCTGAGGCCCTTGTCGGATGGCCAGATGACGATTTTAATCAGCTTGCTGACACCGTCTAGGAGCGATGTTATAGTCCGCGGAAGAGTGCATTCGGAGCCGCGGCGAATCCGCGGTCAAATCGGAGGATGCCCATGGCGAAGACACCGACACCTCGAAGCCCGACCCTTACGACCGCGGAGATTGTGGCTCAAGCCCGGGCACTCAGAAGGCCGGCGCGCCCCGCTGTTGACCTCGCCGCGGTAAACATGCGCCAGGCGGTGGCAAAGCCGGACGCAGCCCAGACGGCTCGCCTCGCGAAGCTCCTGAAATCCCTCGGCGCCTGATCACGGCCAATATTCGCGCTTGTTAAGGAGGAGGTAACTTTGGCGACCACTCGAAAAGAGATCGGTGCCGACGATGAACTCGAGCAGCTGAAGGCCCTGGTCGCGGAGCAGCAGCAGAGACTGGATGCCCTGGAGGGTCGTGAGGCATCGCCACCAAACACTGGCGATGGAAATGACAAGCGTTCGACCCGGCGCCAGTTGCTGAAGCTCGCAGGCGCGAGCCTGGCCGGCGCTGCCGGCGCCGCCGCCTTGCGGGCGATCCCGGCGTCGGCCGCGGACGGTAACACGGTGACCGTCGGGGGGCTCTTCGCTGAACAAACGGGGGCCGAAACTGCGATCAGTTCCCTTGGCTACACAAGTACTACGAGTCTTTTTGGCGCTTTGGGGGGCTGGGCCCACGCTGGCATTGGCGTGTACGGGTATGTGGCCGTTGGCGGCCAAGCCGTGCTCGGTAGGACTGCGCACGGCGGTGTCGGGGTCAATGCCTTGGCTTTTGGGACCGGCGGAATCGGCGTAAGGGGCTATGGCTACCAGTACGGAGGGATGTTCAGCGCGCCAGCGGGCGTCGTCACCTTGCTCGCTAGCTCCGGTAGCGGGAGCACCGGTGAGCTCGGCGACGGATCCACGGGTGTCGCCGGGAGAAGCTCAACTGGGATGGGTGTCTACGGCTTTACATCGGCCACCAGCAGCAGGTCGGTGTACGGATATACAAGCGCTGCCGGCTCGTCGGCCATCCAGGGCAACAGCCCCAACTTCTATGGTGGGAGGTTCACCGGCAGAGGTGGCTCCCTTTCCGTCTCCACAGGATCAGGTTTCCCAGGCGCGATCGCCATCGCGGCCGCCGGCGGACCGGACCTCCTCCTAAATGGCCGTGGGCGCCTCGTCCAGTATTGGTACGGACCCGGGGGCACCTACGGTGGGCCCCTCTTCACACCGTTGCCCAACTACTTCGAGACGGTGCGCAACCGGGATGGAGCGATGTGGCAAAGCCGAGGCAACGGTAGCGGGGCTACCGGGCAGGCGGCGTGGAAGCGGGTCAACGCCGTGCGCGTTGACAGCGCCGACGGCACCGGCGCTCCGTATGCGCCGTTCCGCGTCTACGACTCGCGCTCGGGCGCCAAGAAGGCCGCCGGCACAACGACCGTTGTTGTGATCGCCGGTGCCGGTAGCGGAGCGTCGAGCATTCCGACCGATGCCGTCGCCATCATCGGCAACCTGACGGCGACCCAGTACACGGGAACTGGCTTTCTCACCATCTCGCCGGCGGGTGTCGCCGCTGCCACCTCCAGCGTCAACTTCATCACCGGCCAGGGCGCCATTGCCAACAGCTTCATTGTGGGGCTGGGCACCGGAGCCAACGCAGGCAAGGTGCAGGTCACGGTTTCGGGTCACTCGAGCCACATCCTGATCGACATCACCGGCTACCTGCAGTAACGACGGAAGCCTTCCGCTGAAGGGGCGCCTCGCGGCGCCCCTTTTTCCTTGAGTGCGCGAGCGCACCCTCCGGGGGTTTACGAGACCGAGAAGCTCCAGGTGCGCAGCACGCTGTTGACGGTCACCGTCACGACGTAGGTCACGCCGGGCTTCAGCGGCGCCTTCGGGATGATGATCACGCCGCCTCGCCACTTCAAGTAGCTGCCAACCGCTGCATTGTTCGAGTCGATTACGCAATGCGCGAGCGGCGTCCCGTTGCCGGTTAAGGTGGAGCCCGCTGCCGCGGTCGTCGCCACGTTGCCACCGACCTCGACGAACACCGGCAGCCCGACCGTTCCGCTGTATCCGCACTGCGGTAGCGGGTCGGGAAACTCATTGCCGCTGTAGGTGGTCAGCGGAACCGTCTTGCCGTTCCCTGGCCAGTACACCGGGTATGTGCCGCCTGTGAACGGGTTCCCGCGGCTGGTATCCAGGGTGAAACCGGCGCTCCAGCCGGACATGCTCTGCCGGTAGGCGCCAAAGCCAGTCGATGTCCAGCGCGGGTCCATCATCGCCATGGCGTGAAACGGGGCGCCCATCCACCAGTCGATCGCCGTGGTGTCGGCCATAGTCGTGTACGAGCTGACCGCGATGTTGCCGTCGCTGCCGGCCGTGGCGCCCGCGGTGGTGTAGTACGGGGTGCCCGGCGTCTCGTAGTGGGAGGCAATGTCGTTCATGACCATCCACTTCGAGTGCAGGTAGTCGCCGGTGCTCCACGCCGCGTTCTCTGTGACCTTGGGGACCCCGGCGGTCGAGCGCCAGTAATTAAGGCGCGCCAGCCATGGCGGCGCGGGACAGGGGTTGTCGACCGGGGGCGCCGCCGCCGTGATGGTCGGTGCGGGACCGCTGAACCACCCGACCACGTCCACGATCACGTCGGTGCAGCCGTTGCCGTTGCCGATGTCGATGCTGCCGGTCGGCCCCACCTGGACGATCGTCGGGTTGGGCACGGTGCCCCCCTGCGGCCAGTTCACGTCTGAGGTCGGGGGCTTGGCCGCCGTGTCGGGCCAGGCGGTCAAGGTGCCGGCGGCGGTGGTGTTGGTGACGGTCACGTTCGCCACCACCGCGGTGGGCGGATTCGGGTCGGTCATCGCCGGCACGCCGCCGAGGCCGGCGACACCTACAACGCGTTCTGCGTTCGGTCCCCAGGGCAGCGCGATGCCGCCGGTGCCGATGCGGCTGTCGAGGATGCGCGCCGGCGTCACCGGCGTGAACCAGCTGCCCGTGCCACCCGGAGTGGCGTCGGTGAACCAGCCGTTCACATCGGCGATGACGTCGGTGGTCCCCGCCGGGTTGAAGATGCTCACCATGCCGCCGGTGCCGACACCGACCATCACGCGGTTCGGGATCGTCTCCCCGGCGTTGAAGTTCAAGTTGGACGCGTTCGGCCTGGCGACGCCGGTGGGGAAGACGGTGAGAAAGCCCAGCGCGGTGGTGGAGGTGGCCGTGACATTCAGGACCACGGCGCTGACCCCGCTCGCCGGCACACCACCGCGACCGGTCACCTGCAGGTCAAGGATCTGGCCCGCGGTCAGCTTGGCGACCGGCGCGCCGATGCCGATTCTCGTGTCCAGCAGCCGCGCCGGCACCAGTGGGTTGAACAGGCCATCTGGGCCCGGCGACACATCGGGTGTGGAGTAATAACCGGCCACGTCGAAGATGATGTCGGCGGAGCCACGCGGGTTGTAAGCGCTCACGGCGCCTGCGGATCCCAGGCCCACCGTGACGAGCTTGGCGACGGTCTGACCGGCGACCCAGTTGAGGTTGGAGGCGAGCGGCAGGGCTACGCCGGCTGGATAGACGGTCAGGAATCCCGGCGCCGTGGTGTTGGTGGCCGTCACATTGAGCACGACCGCGCTGACTGAGGTGGCGGGCACACCGCCTTGGCCGGCGATCGGGACGTTCAAGGTCGTGCCCGGACCGAGCGGGCTGCCCGACCGGGTATCCAGGATCCGGCTTGGGGTCAAGGCGTGAAAGGTCCCGCCCAGGGCAACGGCTGCGCTGGCTTCCTGAGCGTGTAGGACGGGGAGGGCGGCCACCAGCAGAGCGCCGGCGAGCACCCGGGCGAGGCTCCGCCTCACCCCGAACCTTGACCTGAGCACTCCCCGGGTTAACGAAGGCGCCCCGGTTCTCTTGTCCTTGGGTTCTTCCGGCCCGAGCGGATTTCTGGCCTAGCGTGAGCCGGGTGTCGGGCTTGGCGGCCCTGGATTGGCCGGGTCCCTGGTCGGGGTGGGCCTTGGTGTCGATTGATCGGTGGGTGCTCGAAGGACCGGGCCGGCAATGGCGAAGTTCTGCGTAACCCAGTTCGGATTCCCGCCGAAGACGCTGGGGAGCGTCAGGGCTTGGTTGGAGCCCCAGACCACGTTCGCGTTTAATGGGTCCGGCGACGCGCCCGAGTAATCGCCCCAACGGCAGGCTGTGCCGGTGCCCATGTAGTTGCAGCTGAAGTCCTGATCGCCCGCCGTGCTTGACGCTAGCACGACCTCACCTGGGTCCATCTGGCCCAACGGCGTCCAGATCATCCGGCCCTGGGAAGCGATGACCGGGTCTGTAGTGGGACTGGAGCGGTTGTAGAAGATCACGGCTCCCTGCCCATCGGACCGCGGCGAGATGGCGCCGTTGAAGACGAAGTCGCTCGAGCTTGCGATATCGCCCTCTTGAATCAGTATCGGCACCGAGGAAGCGATCTTGATCTCGTACCACGTGACCTTGGAGCGACCGCCCGTGCCATTGACAGTGTGCTGCGTATAAATCCCTGTCGTCGGATCACCGACAGCCTGGGTCAGGCGGCCGTCAAGGGTGTCGATCCCGAAGCTTGACCCATTAAGGTCCGGCGCCGGTGCCGGAACGGCGTAGGTCTTGACGTTGATGTCGCCGTCATGGTGGAACACTCCGCCGGCGTCGATGTGAAACACCGCCAGCTTGGACTGAGGCGAAGGGGGTGGACCGGACGGATCGTAGGCCGACACCACATAGCCGTTCCCGGCGTTGGTGCTCGTGTTGACCGGCACCGGCGTGGAGGTGAGCGTCGTATTGTCGCCGTTCTTGAGTGGGTTTGCCCCGTTCGCGGCGGTGTGCAGCAAAGGCGTCCCGCAGGATGTCACGCCTGGCGCAGGGGTCTGCATCCAGGTGATTTGAGCGGTGATGAATGGATTCGTGCCAGCGTTGCTGAAGTTGTTGCTTCCGACCAGCATGTAGTTGTTGCTGTGGCCGAGTTTGGGGTAGTCGGACAGCACGCCGGGCGTGCTCACGTAGAACCTGCACCAGCCATTGACCAGGTCCGAGGGATCGGGGGTCATCGACCAGCCGTAGTAGAACCTTTGCGAGGCCAAGCTGCAGCCGAGAACGACGTAGAGCCACCGCTGCGATGACGGATCCCACTGAATTTGAGGGTCGCACAGCGGTGTCGAGGACGAAAGGCCGAGCCATGTGTAAAACGAGGCTTTGGTCACCAGGCTCAGGTCGCTCCGGCTGTATACGCCTATCAATGAGTTGACCAACTCGACATAGTGGTTGGGCCCGATCGATCCTGTTGCATCGGGAGGCGCTGTCTGAAGAGCCCCGTTGTCAACAGCATTCAGCCCCGGCTTGTTCAGGCCGTTGTAGACGGCGTTGAGACTTGTCGCCATCGGTGCCACCAGCGGCAGGCCCGTTGTCGGTTTAAGGCTGTGAGCAACGGTTCGGCGGACGGGAAGAAGAGGCTTCCTCAGCTTGGCCCGCGCGGAGGCCATGGCTGGGGCCGATCGTATCGCTACCCCTCGGGCGCTCGGGGCCGGTGACGCGGACGAGAACGGCAGTGCCCCGGTGGTGAGGAAGAGAATCGCCGCTAGAAGTCCCGGTATTGCCCGTCTAGCCATTGGGACAGCCATCCTAACCCGACCCCGAGAATTTGCACCACTATCGGCCATTTGGGGTTTTCGTTAAGGCCGGGCGAGCCCCGGTTTTGTCGTCTAGACTGCACCCCCTGCCTGGTCCCAAGTCTCGCTCACGACTCCTCTCGGCCATGCGGATCGGAATGGCTCTCGTGGTCCTATTCGGGGCTATGGCGGTGGCGCCCGCCCATCTGACCGCTCTGGCGGCAACCACTCCTTCACCCACCCCTTCGCTCGCCTCGCCGCCTGGTGCGCCGAGCCGCCCGGCCCCTGTTCAATCGCCCCTGCCGGCGATGCAGAGCGGCAGCGGAGCCCGTTCGCCACAGCTCGGACCTTTCACCGCCACCGAACCGCTCAACCAGGCCATTGCCGCGACCAAGCCGCGCGACGTGTTCGGCTTTGCCACGGCCGGTCTCCTCAATGACCCGACGGTCGGGTACCAGAGCTGGAACTTCGACCTTCTAACCACTGTCGCTTTCTTCGCGCTCAAAGTCCAATACAACGGCACCCTGGTTGGTGATTCGAGCGTCGACGTGTGGAACTCGAGCGTTCTTACCGATCTGGTCAACACGGCTCACGCCCACGGCGTGAAGGTCGTCGTGACAATCGTCGGGCCGAGCAATCCCGCCGACCAGTGCGATGCTCTCTATAACCGCGCAACCACCATCTCGCAAATCGTGAACCAGGTGCAGTTGAAGGGAGTCGACGGCGTCAACATCGATTACGAAGGCCAGCTTCAGACGTGCACGAACAACGACCCGACGCTGGACCAGTCCAACCAGTCGCTGATAACAGACCTGGCCCGAGACTTCCGCGCCGCGCTCGATGCGGTCCGGCCCGGCTATTACCTTTCGATTGACACCTACTCGGGTTCTGCGGCCGGCACCGACGGCTACTTCAACATCCCCGACCTCGCCAACTATGTCGACTCGTTTTTCGTCATGGCTTACGACATGGACTTTTACGGCTGGAAGACCGCGGGTTGCACCAAGTACTGCATGAATCCGGTCTCGCCTCTGAGCACCTATGGCTACAACGACACCACCTCAGTGAGCCAGTATTCGGCTGTGGCCGGGCCCGGCAAGGTCGTGCTCGGTCTGCCTTATTACGGGCGGGTCGCTTGCGTCGCCAGTCCGGTCGCGCATGCGTACCCGACGAAGGACTTCTCCGCCGTGACGTATCAGCAGGCAATCACTGTGGGTGGTTCCCCCGATGTCAAACCAGGCACCTTCTTAAGGCATCGCGATGCCACCGATCCGGCGGGCCTGGAGCGATGGGATTCCTGGTACGACACCAAACTCGGTTGCTGGAGAGAGATGTACTGGGACGACGTCACCTCGCTGGCTACGAGGTACAACCTCGTCAACACGTCAGACATCCGCGGCGTTGGTTTCTGGACCCTCGACTACGGGGGAGGAGCGCCCGAGCTGTGGGACCTCCTGTCCAGATACTTCCAGGTGTGGTCGGCCGGCTACGACATGACGCAGACCCCGACCAAGTGGGTGTCGGCGCAGCCGCAGACCTTCCTCATCACGGTCACCAACAGCGGCACGTTCACCTGGCCTTCAGGGGGAGCCAATCCCGTGATGCTGCACCTCCACTTCACGACGCGCGCCGGAGGTTCGGCGGCAAGGTCGAGCTGGCTGAAGAGCTACTCGTTCGCGCTGCCGGCGGACGTGCCGCCCGGAGGAAGCACAACGCTCACGGTGACGGTGGCCGCGCCAGTGGCGACGGGCTCGATGTACCTCGAGGCGGAAATGTTCAAGAACCAGCAGTTCTGGTTCGGGCAGTGGCAGTCGCTTCCTGTCACCGTTTCGCCCCCGACCTGGATCGCCGCCTACGACACGAGCCAGGTGCCGGCGTCGTGGAAGGCTGGCCAAACCCAGACCTTCGCGGTGAGCCTCACCAACGCGGGGAACATGCCTTGGCCCGCAGGTGGATCCAACCCGGTGAAGCTTGACCTGCACTTCACCAGGTCTCCGGGAGGCTCGGCCAACATCGCCAAATGGCTGACTAGCGAGGTCTATCCATTGACGGCGGACGTGCTCCC
>Ga0307373_10015030_pt1 | contig 10573 bp, 10 predicted proteins | sample OX2MG_FD_202534 | JGI IMG/M metagenome (GOLD analysis project Ga0307373, IMG submission 202534) | Soil microbial communities from Risofladan, Vaasa, Finland - OX-2 | ecosystem: Environmental > Terrestrial > Soil > Coastal area > Acid sulfate soil | place: Finland: Risofladan, Vaasa | collected...
CCCGCGCCGATGCTGCATTTCGAATTCGGCATCACCCGCTTACTGGTCTGACTTGGCCGTTGCGGGCAGGATGTTCGCCAGGTTCACGCTGATCGTAGGCGGAATGCCGTAGGTGAGTTGCACCTGCTTGATGCTCGCCGTGAGCAGCGCTTCCATGAGGAAAGGATTATGGACCACCGCGCCCGGCTCTTCGGCCAGTTGGAGGTTGAACTTGGCTCCCTTGGCCGTGGTGAGGACGCTGCTCGCCGCGAATTCGCTGGCCGGAATCTTGACCAGCTGGCTGTTGAGCGCCGAGTCGAGCAGCGCCAGCCGCGACGAAGCCGCCGTCATCGCCGACCGTGCGACCGATTCGCTGCCGTGGCAGCCGCTGGCCGTGCACGCACCGAACGTGCGCTGCGAGACGTCGCAGCTGGCCGTAGTCGGGAGCCCGTTCGCGTCGAGACACGGGATGGCGACGAACAGGTGTCCGGTGGCCTGGAACACCAAGCTGCCGGTGGCCGGATTGTTCACGGCGAAGCTGGATACGTGGCAGGTGACGCACAGTTCCGGGTTCGCAGACGAGCCGTGGGTCGCGACGATCGTATCGGTCAGGTCCGTGCCCGGGGGCCACCACCCGGCGGTGCCGAGCAGCGTTTCGCCTTCGGGCGAGTGCGGACCGCGCGTGTTGGTCGGATCGGCCGTCGCGTTCCGCTGATGGCACTTCATGCAGAGGTTCTGCGTGACATCTGCAACGTTGATCGGCCACCGCAACTGGGCCGGGTTGCTGCTGCCGTGCGGGTCATGACACGTGGCGCACACGATCGGCTGCGGGTTGCTGGCGAGTTGGCTCGCTTCGACGTAATTGGTGTTGACGTTCCACGCCGCGAGCGCGCCCTGCGCCGTGTGGCACGGCTGGCAGGTGGCGTTCCCCTTCGTGGGCGTTTCGACGCTGACGGCGTGCCGCGACTGCCGCCATTCATCGACGAACGGCTCGTGAACGCCGGTGTGGCATTCGCCGCAGCCATTGCCGAACGCGGTGCCGGTGTCGACCGCAATCGAGGCCAGCGGCCGGTTGCTCAGGGCGGGCGCCGAAACGTGCGCCAGCCCAGGCCCATGGCAGTTCTCGCACTGCACATCTTCGTACCGCGCGTCCTTGGTGGCCACATAGCCGACCAGCGTGTCGGTAACCGCATTGCCGTTCGCGCTGACGGTGTGGCAGGGGACACACGAGGCGCCGGCATGCCCGCTCGCCTGGAGATCCGCCCAGGCATTCGCGTGCTTGGTGGTCTCCCATTTCGTCTGCTGATCAACGTGACAGTTGCCGCACACCGTCTGTTTGGTGAGCGTGTCCGAGTACCCGACGAAATTCGCAGCAGCCGCAGGGGGCGCGGTGAAGCTCGGCTCGCTCCGGTAAACGATCTTTTCGCTGGTACACGACGAGGCGGCGACCGCGCCGATCACCACCGCGGCAAGCCGCGCCAGAACCGGACCCTTGGAACTTCTCATGCGATTATCCTCCGCACTCCGTGGGGGGCGTGGGACCTGCACCGATCTCGTGCTGTTTCGCATCGTGCGGCTGCCTCCCTCACGGCGGCAACCGCTGCGTGATGCAATGTGCGGGCGGCTAAGTAGCGTAACCGTCGGTGGATACCGGAGATTTGTGGGGGATACGCCTACATTAGTGTCATGCGTTTACCGGGGTGAATTCGAGTGCTCAGATCTGTCGGGTATCCCCTGATATCACACAACAGGTCTGGACCCGCAACCCGGACGACAGGCGGGGCCCCGGACGGCCGGGGGCCTCTGCGCACCGTTCTCCCTGGGCTCGAGACGCTGACGGGGGTCGGGAAGGTATCCATTCCCGACCCCCGCCAGCGCCCACGATCCGCTCAGTGGATGCCGATCAGCGGTTGTCCCGCGCCATCTGCGGAAGGATGTTCGCCAGGTTCACGCTGATCTTGGGCGCGATCCCATAGTCCAACTGGACCTGCTTGATGCTGCTCGTGAGGAGCGTTTCCATAAGGAACGGGTTGTGCTCGGCGCTCCCGACCTTTTCGGCCAGTTGAAGATTGAACGTCGCGCCGATGGCGGTATTCATCGTCGTCTTCTTCAATTCGGCGGCTGGGATCTGCACCAGCTGGCTGTTGAGCGCCGAATCAAGCAACGCGAGGCGGCCCTCCACGGCCACCATCGCCGAGCGCGCCGCCGCCGGACTGCCATGGCAGCCGCTGGTCGCGCAGGCGTCGAACGATCGCTGGGAGACGTCGCACGTGCCGGTGGTCGGGACGCCCTGGGCATCGAGACAGGGGGCCGCGGCGAACGTGTGGCCCATGTAGCTCGTGACGAACGCTCCGTTGGCGTCGTTCACCGTCATCTTGCCCATGTGGCAGGTCACGCAGAGGTTCGCATTGGCAGATGAGCCGTGCGTGCCGACGATGGTGTCGGGACCGGTGTAATTGGGAGGGAACCAGCCCGCGAAGCCGAGCAGCACCGGACCTTCCGGCGCCATCGGCGCGTGCGTGCTGGCGGGCGCCACCGGTTTACCGTTGCGCTGGTGGCACCGCATGCAGAGGTTGCCGGCGGTGTCGGCCACGTTGACGGGGTAGCGCAGCTGTGCGGTGTTCGGACCGCCGTGCGGGTCATGGCAGACCGCGCACGTCACCGTCATGGGGTTCGTGGCTTCCTGGGACGCTTCCACATAGTTGGTGTTCACGCCCCACTTGGCCAGCGCGTCCTGCCCGACATGGCAATACGTGCACGACGCGTTGCCCAACGCATGGGCCTCGACGTGCGCATGGCCGGCGTCGGCCGTCTGCATCCATTCATCGACGAACGGATCGTGCGTGCCGGTGTGGCACTCGCCGCACCCGTTGCCAAACGCCGTTCCGGTGTCGACGGCAATCGACGCCAGCGGACGATTGCTGAGCCCTGGAGCCGACACATGCGTGAGACCGGCGCCATGGCAGCTTTCGCACTGGACGTCCTCATAGCGGGCGCTCTTGGTGGCAACGTAGCCCACCAGGGTGTCGCTCGTCGCGTTCCCGTTCGGGCCGACGGTGTGGCACGGCACGCAGGACGCGCCGGCGTGCCCGCTCGCCTGCAGATCCGCCCAGGCGTTGGCATGCTTGGTCGTCACCCACTTGGCCTGCTGATCCACGTGACACGTTCCGCACACCGTCTCCTTGGTGGTGCTGTCCGCGTACCCGACGAAGTTCGCGGCCGCCGCCGGGGGCGCGCTGAACCTCGGCTCACTCCGATACGCGATCTTCTCGCTGGAACAAGCGGAGGCGACCACCGCGACGATAAACAACGCGGCCAGCCGCCTCGAAACCGGACTATTGAAATTTTTCATATGTACGATCTCCGCACTCCGTTGGGGGCGTGGTATCCAGGACTGTTGGTAGCTGATTCGTCGCATGGTGCCGATGTTCTGCTCCGTTGATACCCGTTGCTGCAGGGCTGAATGTGCCGACTCCCAAGGCGCGGAACCGTCGGCACATGCCGGAGTTTTGTAAGGCACGCGCCTACGCATCTGTGGTGTGATTGGCGTAAGGCCGGCGACACCGGCAGCACATCCGGGTTCCCCTTACATTCTTCACCGGGTCTGCTTACTGACACGCGCACGCGTCATTCCCAGCTTGGCGTAGCGTTCGAGATCCACCCGCTGCATCGGAGAGGGGAATTCCCATGTGCCTCGGCGTACCCGGCCGCGTGATCGCGGTCAACGGACAGACGGCTCAGGTCGATTTCTTCGGCGTACGTCGCGAGACCCGCCTCGACATCATCGACGAGCCGGTCGGGCCGGGCGACTACATCCTGAACCACGTGGGGTTCGCCATCCGACGCATCCCGGCCGACGAGATCCAGGAGACGCTCGCGCTGTACGAGGTGCTGCTGCGCGAAGCCGAGAATGACATGATGGCCGCCGACGTGCGCGGCGAGATCGACGCCGGCCAACGGCCGGCGAGTGCCACCTCCAATTCCAGCGCGAGCGCGACGCGTGGCTAGCCCTACCGCCGCCACGGCGGCGCTGCCCAAGGGCGCCGACGAACTGAAGTTCCGCGACCCGGCGCGCGCCCACGCCCTTGCCGACGCGATCGCCCACATGTGCGAGCAGATCGGCCGTGCGCCGGTGACCGTGATGCACGTCTGTGGCAGCCACGAGCAGTCCATCGCCAAGTTCGGCCTGCGCGCCACCTTTCCCGACGCGCTCGACGTGATCATGGGTCCCGGGTGCCCGGTGTGCGTGACCGACCTACCCGAAGTGGACGAGGCGGTAGTGCTCGCCGAGGACGGCGTGCGGGTGGTGACCTACGGCGACATGCTGCGCGTGCCAGGCACGGTGCGGTCGCTGGCCGAGGTCCAATCCATGGGCGGCCACGTGGACGTGGTGTACAGCGCCGCCCAAGCGGTGGACATCGCCCGCGAGTCCGACGAACCGGTTGTCTTCTTCGCCAGCGGCTTTGAAACCACCGCGGTCGCCACGGCAGCGATCGTCGTCAACGATCCCCCGCCGAACTTCTACGTGCTTTCGGCGCACAAGTACATCCCGCCGGTCATGGAGATCGTGGCCGAGATGCCGGACACGCGGATCGAGGGATTCCTGGCGGCGGGGCACGCGGCGACGATCACGGGCTGGGGAATTTTCGAGCGATTCGTCGAGCGGCACGGCATTCCCGTGGTGGTCGCCGGGTTCGAGCCGCTGGACATCCTGGCCGGGCTCGCGCAGCTCGTGGAGTTGATCCGCGACCACGACCATCGCGTGGTGAACGCGTTTCCACGCTGCGTGACGAAGGAAGGCAACACGGTGGCCCAACGCGAACTGTGGCGAGTGTTCCGGACCACGGGCGGCAATTGGCGCGGCATCGCGCACGTGCCCAACGGCAACCTTCGCCTGCGGGACGAGTACGCGCACCTCGACGCGCGCCGGCAATTCAAGATCGACCTCAAGCGGCTGTGGACGCAGGCCCCACCGGCCCTCACGCAACTCTGCGTTTGCGGTGACATCATGGCCGGCATCTCCTCGCCGGAGAAGTGTTCGCTGTTCGGCAAGGAGTGCGTGCCCGACGCCCCGGTGGGCGCGTGCATGGTGAGCAGTGAGGGCACCTGCCGCATCTGGCACCAGTACGGAGGGCACCCGAAGCTATGACGACCGCAACGTCCGCCGACGCGGTGCGCGCGCACTCCGGCCGCCGCGATCCGACGATCGTGATGAAGCACGGAGCCGGCGGGCGCGCCATGCGCCGCCTCATCCAGGAAACGCTGACGCGCGGATTCGTGGACGTCGAGGTCGACGGCTTCGGCATTGCCGCGATGGACGACGGCGCCGCGCTGCGCGTGGGGGACAGGTGGCTCGTCGTGACCACCGACTCGCACGTCGTGCAACCGGTGTTCTTTCCGGGCGGCGACATCGGGAGGTTGGCCATTGCCGGCACGGTGAACGATCTGGCGATGATGGGGGCCACCGAGCCCCTCGGCCTCACCTGCGGGCTGATCGTGGAGGAAGGCTTCACGTTTGCCGACCTCGAGCGCGTGCAGCAGTCGATGTTCGACACCTGCCGCGAAGCGGGCACCACAGTGGTGACCGGCGATACGAAGGTGATGGGACGCGGCGAACTGGACGGCATGGTGATCAACACCACCGGCGTGGCGATGGCCGACGCCATCGTCCGCGACTCGGGGTTGCAGGTGGGCGACCGCATCCTCGTCACCGGCAACGTGGGCGATCACGGGATGGCGCTGATGGCGCATCGCCACCATCTCGCCATCGACGCCGAGTTGTATTCCGACGTGGCGCCGATCAACGGCATGATCCGCGACGCCCTCGCCATCCGCCCCGGCGCGGTGAGTGCGATGAAGGATCCCACCCGCGGCGGGCTATCGAGCGCGCTGCACGAGATGGCCGAGAAGGGCGGCGTCGGCATCCTCGTTCGCGAGGAACTGGTGCCGGTGAACCCGGTGGTGCGCGCGGTGGCCGAGATGTTGGGCCTCGACCCGATGCACGTGGCCAACGAGGGTAAGGCCGTGCTCGGCGTGCGCGGTGACGACGCGACGGTGCAGGCCGTGCTCGACGCATTGCGCCGCCACCCGACTGGCGTCAACGCCGCCGTGATCGGTGAATGCGTGGACACGCGCGTGGGCGACGTCGTGCTCGATACCGGGCTCGGCAAGCGGCTGCTCTCGGAGTACGAGGGCGAACTCCTGCCGCGCATCTGCTGAGGCGACCGGCGTCATGGCCATGGAGCACATCCATATTGAACGCCACGGGGCGGTGGGCGTGCTGGTCATCGACCGGCCCGAGCGGTTCAACTCCCTGGACGTGGAGACGGCCCGCGACTTCCGGAAGGCCGGCCTGCAGCTGGCGCGCGACAAGGACGTGCGGTGCGTGATCGTGCGCGGCACCAACGGTATCTTCTGCAGCGGTGCGGACCTCAAGTACATCCGGGCCCAGGGTTCGCAAGAGGACTTCGGCTACCTGCGCCCCGACGGGACGGCGGCTCCTCCCGGATTCGGTGAGGGGTTCAAGGAGATCCTCGAGTACCTGCATAGCACGATCTCCGAGATCAAACGGGCGCCCAAGCCGTTCATCGCGGCCGTCGAAGGCGTGGCCGCGGCCGGCGGATTCGGCATCGCGATGGCGTGCGATCTGGTGTTCGCATCGGACGACGCGACCTTCGAGTGGGCGTACCACAAGACCGGACTGACGGGGGCGGAGAGCTCGACCTTCTTTCTACCGCGGCTCGTGGGGCTTCGCATGGCGATGGGTCTCGTGCTGCTCAACCCGCGGCTCACCGCCGGCCAGGCCAAGGACCTGCATCTGATCAATGACGTATTTCCGCGCGCCTCATTCAGTGACGACGTGATGGCCGTGGCGCAGCGGATCGCCACCGGGCCGACGCAGGCGTACGCCGTAGCCAAGAGTCTCATCAATCAAGCGGCCGGCGTGGAGCAGCTCGATTACCACCTGGACGAGGAACTACAGCACCTGGTGCGCTCGGCCGACGGCCGCGACTTCGCGGAGGGGCTCGACGCGTTTTTCGCCAAGCGAACCGCGGGCTTCGAGGGCCAGGGATGAGTGCGTCGTGCGCGTGGCAAAGAAGTAGCGCGGTCGTGGGGGCGTCGGGCATCAACTGAAGCAGGACCGGGGGGCCACCGACCCGCACGACGCGGCACGACCCTCGTGACCACCGTCCGGGAATGATCGCTGCCCATATAGCCGGTCCTCCGGGGGTGACTGGTCGGTCATTCCCCGACGCCTGTGCGGCACACACCCTATGTCCTGCCCCATTGTCGCCGCCGTATCTACGAAGCGTGGCTGGGATTCCCCATTCTACGTGGGTACCGAGGCGGACATGGCAACTTCCAGAAAGGACAAACAGAAGGCGGCCGCCGACTCGTCGGCCCTTGACGAACTGCTCCAAGCCGAACGCGCCGTGGCCCTGAGCTTGGCGGAGGCCGAGCGTGACGCGGAGCGATTGGTGCGCGACGCGCATGATGCCGCGGCCGCCGCTGACGCCGACGCGGAGCGCGAGCTTGCCGAAACGCTGCGGCTGCTGGATGAGCAGGCCACGGAGCAACGGCGGCGCGACGCCCGATCCATTCAGGATGAGGCCGATCGGCATACACGAATGTTCGCCCATGCCGACGACGCCCGCATCGCCGCGATCGCCGAGCGGTTGGCCCTGTTCGTGGCGCCGGCGGCCGAGTCTCCGTGATCATCCCGATGGCCAAGGTGCGGGTGCTCGGACCGAAGGACCGGTTCGACGCCGCTCTGAGCGCCGTCCAGGACTTCGGCCAGTTGCAGTTGGCAGAGGCGCCATCGCGCACGGGGGTGGAACGGGCGCGCCTCTCCCCACCGGAACAGCGCCGACGCGTACAGTTGACGCGCGTGCTCGCGGAAGTCGAAGAGGCATTGCGGTTGCTCTCCGCGGACGGTGCGCGGGCGGAAGTGCGCCCGGCGACGACCGCCGACCTCGCCCACTGGGCGCGGCTTGCCGACGCGACGGCGCGGGCGGCGCGGGCGCTCCGCGACCGCGAGACCGGGCTGGAGGAGGAACGCGCGCTGGTCTCACGATACCGCGATTTCCTCTCGGCAGTGCTCCCGGCCGTGCGGCAGGTGGCCGACACGGCGCGGCTCACGAGCCGCGCCGTGGTCGTGCCTGCATCGACTCGGTCCACCGTGGACGCCCTCACCGACGCGCTGCGCGAGCAACTCGGAGGCGAGTTCACGATGAGCACGCATGAGTTGCCCGGCGGCGACCTGGCGATCCTGCTCGTGCTGCCCCGCGAGTTCAGCGACAAGCTCGACGCCCGACTGGCCGAGGCCCGCGTGCCCGAGGTACCGCTGCCGCAGGCGTATCGCGACATGCCGCTCGAACGCGCCGTGCCCAAGATGCTCGCGCGGTTGGACGAGATCCCATTGGAACTGAGAGCATGCGCCGACGACCGGCGCCTGCTTGCCGCGAGCCGTGGAGCCGAACTTCGGCAGGCGCGGGCGGCGATCGATGATTGGCTGTCCACCGCCGCGGCACACGAGCGTACCGCGGTGACCGAGCACGCATTCGACCTCGAAGGGTGGCTTCCCGAGCGGAGCCTGGCCGAGTTCATGCGACGGGTCACCGCCGCGGCCGGGCCCGCGGTGGTGATCGAGTCCGTGGCGCGCGAGGCTTGGGGCACCGAAGACGCGCCGGTCGTACTCTCAAACCCGCGGCTCTTCCGGCCGTTCGAGCAGATCATCGGATTGCTTCCATTGCCGCGATACGGGAGCATCGATCCGACGCCGTTCGTCGCCGTCTTCTTTCCGCTCATCTTCGGCATGATGCTTGGCGATGTGGGCTACGGCGTGCTGCTCGCCATCCTGGCGGTCATCATTCATGCCCGGACCGAGCGGGGCAGCTTCCTGCGAACGGCCGCGGAGATTGCCGGTCCGTGCGCGGCGTTCGCGATCATCTTCGGCGTGCTGTACGGCGAGTACTTCGGGGATCTGGGAATACGGCTGCTGGGCATCCACCCCATCATCTTCGATCGCGAGAAGGCCGTGTTCGCCGCTCTCGCGCTGGCCGTCGGCCTCGGCGTGGTGCAGGTCGTGCTCGGCCTGGTGCTCGGTGCCATCACCGCGTTCCACAAGGAACCCAAGCACGCGCTGGGCCGCGGCGTGTCGGCCGTGATGGTGCTGCTGGTGGTCGGGGCACTGCTGGCGGCGTTCGAGGTGCTTCCCAAAGGGCTGTTCACGCCGGCCGTGATTGCCTTGCTCATCGCGTTCCCCTTGCTGGTCTTTGCCGAAGGGGTGATCGCGCCCGTCGAATTGTTGGCCACGCTCGGCAACGTGTTGTCGTACGCGCGTATCATGGCCATCGGCACCGCGTCGGTGATGCTCGCCGTCGTGGCCAACCAGATGGTTGGCGCCTTTGGCGGCACGGTCGTCGGCCTGGTATTCGCGCTGCTGTTCCACCTCGTGAACTTCGCGATCGGGCTGTTCAGCCCGGCGATTCACGCGCTCCGGCTCCACTATGTGGAGTTTTTTGGGAAGTTCTATAACCCGGGCGGACGTCCGTTTCAGCCGTTTGGCCATCGCGCCGGCCCGCTCGTTCCCGAGACGACGAGGAAACTTTCATGAACATGATGTGGATCGTGATCAGTGCCGCCGCCGTGCTCAGCGTGGCCGCGCTGGCCACCGCGTGGGCACAGTCCAAGATCGGCACGGCCGGCGCCGCAGCACTGGCCGAGAAGCCGGAGTTGGCCGGCACGATCATCGTCCTTCTCGCCATTCCGGAGACGATGGTCATCCTCGGCTTCATCGTCGCGGTGCTCATCCTGCTGCGGGCGGGCGGAGGCTAGCCCGTGCCGGCCGAGGCCGGCCCGCTGCTGGAGCAGATCGGGCGCGACGCGGCAGCCACCGCGGCGGCGCGCCTCGCCGACGCGCGCGCCGAAGCGGATCGGGTGACGACCGCGGCTGCCACGCGCCGCGAACGCCAGCGCGTCGACGCAGTCGGCGAACGCGAGCGCGCCCTGGCGCGCCAGCGCGAGTCGGCGCAGGCGGAGGTTGCTCAACAGACCTTGCTCGGCGTGCTCACGGCGCGCGCGGTATTCCTCGACCGCGTGTTCGCGGCCGCCGAGCGCGAGCTGCAGGCGCTGGAGCGCGCACCGGACCTGGCCCAGCGCCTGGCGCCGCTGCTGGCCGACGCGCTGCCGTTCGTCGACGCTGCCGCCGTTCACGTGCGGTGCGCCACGGCCGCTCGTGCTGCGGTAGAGGCCGCACTGGCTTCGCTCGGGCGGCCCGACACGACGATCACGGTGGACGACGCGGTACCTCTCGGAGCCCTGATCGAGAACCGCGCCGCCACGGTGCGCGTGGACGCGACCTTCGGCGCGCGGCTTCGCCGCCTGCGCCCCACGCTCCAGATCGAAGCCGTGCACCTGCTCGAGGCGCCGGCCCGGTGAACGCCTGGGGGGCGCTCGTCGCCCGCGCCCGCGGCCTGTCGGGGCATCTCTTGGCGCCCGGCACCCTGCGCTCGCTGGCCGGATCCGAGGATCGGCGGGATTTCACCGATGCGCTCGTGCGCCTCGGGTATCTGGCGTTTCCGCCCAATGCACC
>Ga0307373_10015034_pt1 | contig 10572 bp, 7 predicted proteins | sample OX2MG_FD_202534 | JGI IMG/M metagenome (GOLD analysis project Ga0307373, IMG submission 202534) | Soil microbial communities from Risofladan, Vaasa, Finland - OX-2 | ecosystem: Environmental > Terrestrial > Soil > Coastal area > Acid sulfate soil | place: Finland: Risofladan, Vaasa | collected...
GCCGTCACGGGGGCATTGTTCTGCGGGTCCTGCGGGCGATCATTGCTGGCGAAGGACTCGCAGCCGAGCGCCCGACGTGACAGCCATCTGCTTCGGCGCTCGGCCTCGGTCAGCTCGGAGGACTGCATGAGCCAAGCGTCGAACCGCAACACGAGCTCAAGGGCACCACTCGACCGGAGCGAGTCCACGAGCCACGGCCGCTGGGCCTGGTGGTTTGCCATCGGGACCGCTCTCACTGTGGGGCGGTACTCAACTGGTCGGAGACGAAATCGCACCACGTGCACTCGTACCTTGGTGACGCAGCTGCGATCTGGATAGCCGTGTCACTCACCTTCGCAGCCATTCGTTGGTGCTGGCGGATAGCGAAGGGCCTCAGCAGGCAGATCGACACGGCTACGACGCCCCTGCCAAGCCCCGTCTACACCGCGGCGTATGCTTGCCCTCGGTGGGGCGAGTGCTCTGCTCTGAACCGCGATCACATTGACGTTGAGCGTCGCACCATCTCGATCACGTGCCAGGCGCAGCGAGTGCCTGGCCGCGCGGGTGATTACCACGCCATAATCGGACGCTGGGCGCCGCACGATCGCGATTCCAGAGATTCTCGCTGATGTGCTCGTGGCTCACCTCGAGAAGTTCGTACCGCCCGATCCAGGGCAGCTCGCGTTCACCGGGGAAAAGGGGCGGACCTGTCGAGCGCTCGAACTGGAGTGCTCGCATCGCAGTCGCACGCGCGAGTGCGGGTGGCGAGGGTGTGCGCATCCATGATCTGCGCCATTTCGCAGGTACGATGGCGGCTCGGACCGGAGCGACGACCCGCGAGCTCATGGCGCGGCTCGGCCACGCGAGCGTCGTTGGTCAATCGGCACGCCACGGCAGAGCGTGATCACGCCATCGCAGCTGAAATCGATGCGCTGATCACCGCGCGCCCCTGATGACCATTGGGCCCGTGACCCTTCGACTTCACGATCGCGGTCGTGGATGCGTGCGGAGCTGAGAGCAACTAGCGCACGTGGCGCGCACGGTCGCGGAGTGACTCAGTGACATTGGCGCCTTCCACGTGCGCTACCAGGCAATACTGTTGGAGCGGGCGACCGGGATCGAACCGGCATGGCCAGCTTGGAAGGCTGGAGCTCTACCATTGAGCTACGCCCGCGAGAAGCGCAGGCACGAAGTCTAGCGGACCGCCCGAACACTCCTGAGCTGGGACTTCGACCCGAGAGGGGTACAGACCTACACTCGTCCCGGCCAGCGAGGGGGTCTCCGACGTGCCGTATGTGTTCGATTTCGACCATCCACACGAGGTCGCGCCGCGCGATCTGCGGGCATTGCTCGGCGGCAAGGGGGCGAACCTCGCCGAGATGACCACGGTGCTCAGCCTCCCTGTCCCGCCCGGCTTCACGATCTCGACGGGGGCGTGCCGGCACTACCTCGTCGACGGATGGCCGGACGACCTCGACGGCGAGATCGCCGCGCACCTCGATCGGCTCGAGACGACCTTCGGCAGGCGCCTCGGTGACGGCGGCGACCCGCTCCTCGTCTCGGTGCGGTCGGGCGCACAGTTCTCCATGCCCGGGATGATGGACACCGTCCTCGACCTCGGCCTCAACGATCGGTCCGTCGAAGGCCTCGCGGCTCAGACGGGAGACGAGCGCTTCGCGTACGATTCCTACCGGCGCTTCGTCGCGATGTACGCGCGGATCGTGCTCGGCCTCGACCCCGCGCGCTTCGATGCCGCGTTCGACGAGGAGAAGGTGGCCGCGGGCGTCGAGAGCGACGCGCAGGTGCCGACCACGGCGCTGCGCCGGCTCGTCGACGTGTCGAAGTCCTTCGTCGAGCACTCGACTGGCGCGCCGTTCCCCGAGGATCCCGGGGCACAGCTGCGTGGCGCGATCGCAGCCGTGTTCTCCTCGTGGCTCGGACCGCGAGCCCGTGCGTACCGCGAGCGCGAGCAGATCCCTCACGACCTCGGGACCGCGGTGACCGTGCAGGCCATGGTCTTCGGCAATCGGGACGACGACTCGGGAACCGGCGTCGCGTTCACCCGTGACCCGGCGACGGGTGAACGGCGCCCCTACGGCGACTTTCTCGTGAACGCCCAGGGCGAGGACGTCGTCGCCGGCATTCGCAACACTCTCCCGCTCGCTGCGCTCGCCGACCGGTTCCCGGACGTCCATCGGGAGCTCCTGTCCATCTTCGGGCGACTCGAGGCGCACTTTCGCGACATGTGCGACATCGAGTTCACGATCGAGCAGGGTCGGCTGTGGATGCTTCAGACCCGCGTCGGCAAGCGCACAGGTCGCGCGGCGCTGCGCATGGCCGTCGACATGGTCGACGAGCCGGTAATCGCGCTGAGCCACGCGGAGGCGATATCCCGCGTCCGTCCGGAGCAGATCGACGGCGTGCTCCACCCTCAGTTCGCCGGAGGAGACGTCGTCGTCGCGACCCGTGGTCTCGGCGCGTCCCCGGGGGCTGCGGTGGGGAAGGTCGTCCTGAGCTCCGGCGCAGCGGTCGACGCCGCTGCGCGAGGCGAGAGCGTCGTGCTCGTGACCAACGAGACGTCGCCCGAAGACGTCCGTGGCATGCTCGCCGCGTCCGGCATCCTCACGCGCCGCGGTGGCCTCGTGAGCCATGCCGCGGTCGTGGCCCGCGGGTGGGGGAAGCCCGCCGTCGTCGGAGCCGAGCGTGTCGAGATCGCCGGCAGCGAGCTGCGCATCGCAGGTCAGATCGTTCGCGAGGGCGACATGATCTCGATCGACGGCAGCTCTGGCGTCGTCGTCGTCGGCGCGGTCGAGCTCGCGGCTGCCGAGCCGCCGGAGACGCTCGAGACCGTGCTCGCGTGGGCCGACGAGATCCGCGCCGGTCGGCTCGGGGTCCGCGCGAACGCCGACAACGGACCGGACGCGGCCAACGCGCGGCGGCTCGGCGCGGAGGGCATCGGACTGTGCCGCACCGAGCACATGTTCCTCGCGGAGGACCGGCTCCCGATCGTGCGGCGGATGATCCTCGCGACCGATCCTGCAGAGGAGGCGGCCGCGCTCGACGCGTTGCGCGAGGTCCAGCGCGAGGACTTCGCGTTGATCCTCGCGGCGATGGACGGTCTCCCCGTGACCGTGCGGCTGCTCGACCCGCCGCTGCACGAGTTCCTACCGGACGTCTCTGCGCTCGCGCTCAAAGCGGCGATGGAGGGTCTGAGCCCGATCGAGGAGCGCCTCTACGACGCGGCCCGCTCGTGGCACGAGCTCAACCCGATGCTCGGCACGCGCGGCGTGCGACTCGGCATCGTCAAGCCGGGCCTGTACGCGATGCAGGTGAAGGCACTCGTCGACGCGGCAGTCGAACGACTGGCGCTCGGAGGCCGGCCGATCATCGAGGTCATGATCCCCCTAACCGTCTCGCGAGAGGAACTCGCGCTCGCGCGCAGCTGGGTCGAGGACGCGATCAACGAGTCGCGTGCACGCTCCGTCGGACTGGACGTCCGTATCGGCACGATGGTCGAGACGCCGAGGGCAGCGCTGCGGGCAGGGGAGCTCGCCCAGGCCGCCGACTTTTTCTCGTTCGGGACGAACGACCTCACGCAGATGACGTTCGGCTTCTCCCGCGACGATGTCGAGGCGCGGATGATGGCGATCTACCTCGAGCGCGGGCTCATCCCGGCGAACCCTTTTGAGCGGATCGATGCGGACGGAGTCGGGGAGCTCGTGCGCACCGCGGTTGAACGCGGCCGCGCCGCGAACCCTACGATCAAGCTCGGCATCTGCGGCGAGCACGGCGGCGACCCCGAGTCCATCGCGTTCTTCGCGGAGGTCGGCCTCGACTACGTGAGCTGCTCGCCTTTCCGTATCCCGGTCGCCCGACTGGCCTCGGCTCAGGCGCTGCTCGCGCTCGACGCGCGGCGCGGCGCATAAAGCGTCGTCGGGCCGACGCGTCTCGTCTAGCTCTGCCCGCCTGCCCGCCTGCCCGCCTGCCCGCCTGCCCGCCTGCCCGCCTGCCCGCCTGCCCGCCTGCCCGCCTGCCCGCCCGCCTGCCCGCCTGCCCGCCTGCCCGCCTGCCCGCCTGCCCGCCCGCGCGGGCGTGGGCTCGCTCCACCGAGCGTCGCGGCGGCCGGCGCGCGCCGCCTCCGGCCCCGCCGTGCAGGGCCGACAGGTTCTCCCGTCCCCGAGCGAATCCCGCGGCGGGGGGCGCCCCCACCGCCGCCCGCGCGGGATCGTCGCGTGCCCGACCCTGTCATGGGCTCGCGGTATCGGGTCCTTCACTTGCTCCGGAGCGCCCCCGCCGACGCGCGCGTAGCAGGACCGCGAGCCCGAGGAGGGCGGCGCACTCGCAGGACGCCGCCCCGACGCCGAGGCCCGTGCGTGCGCCCGCCGCCGCGGTGATCCAGCCGATGATCGGGCCACCGATCGGGGTCGAGCCCATGAACGCGACGGCCCAGAGCGCCATGACGCGGCCGCGCATGGCCGGTGCGGCGGCGAGCTGGAGTGTGGAGTTGCTCCGGGAGAGGAAGGAGACGCTCCCGTAACCGACGGCGGCGATCGCAGCGATCTCGGTGCCGATGTTTGGGGCGGCGGCGGAGAGCATGACTGCGCCTCCGAAGATCGACGCTGCACGGACGAGGGCCGGTAGCCCCGTGCGTCCGCGGGCAGCGGTGACGAGTCCGCCGATCACCGCGCCGACACCCATCGCGGCAGTGATGAAGCCGTAGGCACGCGCCCCTCCGTGGAAAGTGTGCTGGGCGAGGACCGGCAGCGTGACCTGGAACTCGTATGCAAGAGTCCCGACGATCGTGACCATCGCGAGCGGGACCGCGAGGTCGGGCCGACGCGCGATGTATGCGAGGCCCTCGCGCATCTGGCCGGGGGCGCGCCCGACGGGCGGGCTCGGGCTGAGCTGGAAGCGGTCCATCGTCGTGAGCGACGCAACGACGGCGACGAAGCTCAGCGCGTTGGCGACGAAGCACCATCCCACGCCCACGGTCGCGATGAGGATGCCGGCGATCGCCGGGCCGACCGCACGCGCGGCATTGAGGAGCGTCGAGTTGAGGCTGACCGCGTTGCGCAGGTGCTCGGGCCCGACCATCTCCAGGACGAATGCCTGCCGCGAAGGGTTCTCGAAGGTGTTGTTCAGCCCGAGGATCACCGCGAGGACGCAGATCTCGGAGAAGCGGATTGTTCCGGTGAGGGCGAGCACTCCGAGGGCGAGCGCCTGCAACCCCATGGCCGACTGCAACACGACCATGAGGCGTCGCTTGTCCACGCGGTCCGCGACGACTCCGGCGTACGGGCCAAGGAGGAGGACGGGAAGCGTCTGCAGCGCGACGACGAGCCCGAGGTCCGTTGGCGACCGTGTCGTCGAGATGACGAGCCATGCCTGCGCGGTCGCTTGCATCCACGTGCCGACGAGCGAGACCGCCTGCCCGGCGAGGTAGCGGCGGTAGTTCGGGTTGGCGAGCGCAGCAAACATCCGGTGGTCCACGGCGCTCGGTCCCGTCGTGCCGGATCCGATGCCGTCGGTCACCTGCGAACGACGGTGCCGGGCGATCATCGTGCGCTCGTCCTCAGCCATTCGCCGATCCGCTCGAGTGCTCCGAGCGCGTCGGCGAGCGCACGGCGGTCTGTCTCGTCGAGCCGGGCGAGCCCGCGGCGCAGTAACGAGGCGCTCGCCTCCTCCTCCTTCTCGAGCAAGCGACGGCCGCGCGGCGTCACCTCGACACGGGCCACCCGCCCGTCATCCGGATCCGCGGAGCGGCGCGCGAGGCCGGCGTCCACGAGCTTCGCCACGACCCGTGAGACGAGGGTCGCATTCAGCCCCTCGCGGGCGGCGAGGTCGGTCGCTCGGAGCGTCCCGGCGCGGGCGAGGGCCGCGAGCACGGCGACCTGAGTCGGCGAGAGGCTCTCGCTTGTCCTCGCCGGCCGGGCGTGGCGGTGGATCCGGCGCACGGCTCGCTGGAGCCGAGCCGCGTCGTCGCCCGCGAGTGCCGGCGCCTCGGCGCCGTGGCGCGCTCCGTGCGCGTCGGCGCCAGCGCGAGCGCCGTCGTCCTCACGCTCGGAAGGTTGTTGCTTGCCGGCAAGCATATGTCAGACGTTATCGTGCGGGGCTGCCCGCCGCCCGCGCCGCGTTGCCGTCCGCGACCGCGTCTCGCGCTACCGTCGCCGACGACGATCGGGATGCAGCCGATAGGGTGGAGGGGGGCGATGGACACCGACGCAGCAGCGGCGAACGCGATCGCGTCCGGGCTGCTCCGTGCGAGCGGGATGGGCTCGGGTCCGGCGCGCCGCACCGCATGGGCGCTCGTCGCCGCGGAGACGTGTGGTCGCGCGTCTCACGGGCTCCTGCGCCTCCCGTACTACCTCGACCGCTTCGCCGCCGGAGGGACGGACCCTCGGGCCACCCTCGATCTCGTCCGGTCGACGACGGTTACTGCCGCGTACGACGGCGGGAACGGACTCGGCCACTGGCAGGCATGGGACGCAGCTGTCACCGCGACCGAGATGGCGGCGTCGCAGGGCATCGCGGCGGTGTCGATCGCGAACTCCGGGCACTGTGGCGTGCTCGGCCTCTACGTCCGGCCGATGGTCGATGCCGGACTGGTCGGCCTCGTGCTGTCGACAGGCCCCGCTGTCATTCCGCCCCCCGGTGGCTCGCGGGCCGTGCTGTCCACGAGTCCGATCGCCGCCGGCATCCCGATGCGCCCCCGCGCCGCGGTCGTCGATGTCGCCATGAGCGCAGTCGCGCGCGGACGGATCGCGGAGTACGCCGCCTCGGGCGGGCAGATTCCCGCGGGCTGGGCCTACGATGCAGACGGGTCACCGACGACCGACGCACACGCGGCCCTCGCAGGCCTGCTCGCTCCACTCGGCGGTGCGAAGGGGTTCGCTCTCGCGTTTCTTGTCGAATCGCTCACTGCTGGGATGGTCGGACCGAGCCTCGCCGCAGAGATCGCGGACCCCCTCGCCCCTTTGAGCGCGGGCGATCCCCAGCGCATCGCTCACCTCGTGATCGCGATCGACCCCGCGTGTCTCGACGTCGACGGCGACTCGCACGCGCGCCTCGACCGGCTCGGGAGCTCGATCGTCTCCGCGGGTGGTCGCATCCCAGGAGCGGATCGCCGTGCGCCGGCGGAGATGCACGACCACGACCGCGTCACGATTCCGGGGCCGCTCGCCGCGACGCTGGTCGCGCTGGCGCGCGACCGCGGCGTCGAGGTGCCGGACGGATTCGCCTCGGGATGACGCGCAGCGCCGGCGCCGACGGACGGGCACGCAGCGTCGACGCCCCCCGGACGTGCACCGGCCACGAACAGGCGCGCGGCTCGTGACGCCGACCGCGGCGCTCCTTGACGTGCCGTCGGGCCGCCAGTAGCCTCCGCACTGGAAAGAGGTCAGAGGTCTGTGACACCAACTCCGGAGGGGACTGTGAGCGAAACGACCGAGGGGCACGGCGGCGGTCTGTCTGTCCTCGTGCACAACGAGGGCGACGACGTCGGCGTCGCGATCACCGATCTCATGCCCGGCGAGGTCGCGGCCGGATGGCTCGACTCGGGCCGGCGGGCGACGATCGTCGTGGGCGAGGTGATCCCTCTCGGGCACAAGCTCGCGCTGTCCGATCTCGACGAGGGCGCCGACGTCATCGAGTACGCGGTCAGGATCGCGGTGACCCGGGCTCGGATCACGCGGGGCCAGCACGTTCACACCCACAACGTAAGGAGCGCGAGATGGCAGCAGAGCGCCTGACCGGATACCGCCGAGCGGACGGTCGCGTCGGCATCCGCAACCACGTCGTCGTCCTCCCGGTCGACGATCTGTCGAACGCGGCCGCCGAGGGCGTCGCGCGGCTCGTCCCCGGCGTGCTCGCGCTGCCGCACGCCTACGGGCGCTTGCAGTTCGGGGCCGACCTCGAGCTCACGTTCGCGACGCTCATCGGCACTGGCACGAACCCGAACGTCGCCGCGGTCGTCGTCATCGGCATCGAGCCGGCGTGGACCGCGCGTGTCGCCGACGCGATCGCGGCGAGCGGCAAGCCCGTGGCGCGCCTGTCCATCGAGCGCCACGGCGACTTCGCGACGATCGCCGAAGGTGCCCGGCACGCGGCTCGCATGATGCAGGACGCCAGCGCGATCGAAAGGGTCGAGGTTCGCCGCGACGAGATCATGGTCTCCATAAAGTGCGGCGAGTCGGACACGACGAGCGGTCTCGGGTCGTGCCCCACGACCTCCGTCCTCGTCGACCGTCACGTCGCGAGCGGAGGCACGGTGATCTTCGGCGAGACCACCGAGCTCACCGGCGGCGAGCACATCATCGCCGAGCGGTGCGTCGACGAGCACGTGCGCAAGCGGTTCAACGACTTCTACTCGAGTTACATCTCGATGGTCGAGCGGAGCGGTGCGAACCTCCTCGGCTCGCAGCCGACCGAAGGCAACATCCGCGGCGGGCTGTCGACGATCGAGGAGAAGGCGATGGGCAACATCGCGAAGACCGGCACCGTGCCAGTCGTCGACGCGCTCGAACCCGCGGAGCGACCTACTCGGCCTGGGCTGAACTTCATGGACAGCTCGTGCGCTGCGGCAGAGACCATCACTCTCATGGCCGCGGCTGGCGCCGTGGTCCACGTCTTCCCCACCGGACAGGGCAACGTCATCGGGAACCCGATCGAGCCGGTGATCAAGCTCACGGCCAATCCCATCACCGCGTCGACGATGGGCGAGCACATCGACCTCGACGTGTCGGCCATCCTCACCGGCGAGATGACGCTCGAGCGTGCCGGCGACCTTCTCGAGGCGGTCGTCGACCAGACCATCCGCGGCAGGCTGACTGCGGCCGAGGTCCTTGGTCACCGCGAGTTCGTCCTCACCAAGCTCTTCCAGAGCGCTTAGGTCCGGTCGCGGGCACGAGCTCCCGGGACGGGCGACGGCGCGGTCCGGGTCGGACTGCTCCCGGCTCGACGGCGCGCGCCCGGTGACTGCGGACGGTGAAGTCCCAAGTGGAATAGGACCGCGGGCATGTCGCCCGGGATTCAACAGGGGGGAGACAGCGTGAAGTTCGCACGAGATTCGAGGGGACGGGGCGCGCGCGTGCGCCTCGCGGCGGCAGGTCTGACGGTCGCGTCGGTCGCAGCAGGCGGGGTCGCGATGGCCTCGGGGGGAGCGACGGCGAGCGTGCGCCACTCATCGGGGTACCCGTGGGCCGACATCAACGTGGGTCTCGCGCTCTCCCCGCCAAAGGTGATATTCATGGGCCCATACGTCGCCCAGGCGGAGGGCTACTTCGCGAGGGAACACCTGCGCGTCCACTTCATCAGCATGCCGAACGGCCTGCAGACCGAGCTGGGCACGACGGCGGGCACGATCAACTTCGGGCTGAGCTCTGCGACGGACGCGATCGAGTCCGCGGCGGCGAACGCGCCCATCCACGCGGTCGCCTCGTACGGCACCACGCTCGACACCGTGTGCGTCGCGGCTCCAGGGATCAAGTCCGCGAAGCAGCTCATCGGGCAGCCCGTCGGCTCGACGGGCACGGACGGGTTCTCTGAGACGACTCTTGCGGCGTGCTTGTCGCCGGCCGGTGTCACGATCGGCCAGACGAAGCCGATCACGATGACGCGCTCGGAGTTCGTCCCCGCGCTCGAGACCGGGCGGATCAAGGCGGCAGTGTTCCACGCGGATGACGCGTACGTCATCCTCCACGCGTTGAAGGGTGCAACGGTCCTCGACCGGCAGTACGAGACGGTCCCCAACTGGTGGTACGGCGGGATTACGGTTCTCGACAGCTATGCGAAGCATCACGTCCAGGTCACCGAGCGCTTCCTCACGGCGCTGACACTCGCGAACCGCTGGATGAACAACACGAAGAACACCTCGAAGCTCATCGCCATCGGCGTCAAGAACACCCAAGAGGATGTCGGAGCGGTCGCGTACGCGGTGCACTTCCTCCAGCAGGCGAAGACATGGCCGAACGGCCTCGGCCTCTCCCAGAGCTCCGAGTACTACACCGCGAAGAGGTTGAAGACGCTGAAGGAGATCGACAGGATCCCGTCGTACTCCCAGGTCGTCGACGCAACCTACATGAAGGCAGTCATCGCGAAGCTCGGCAACTCCTGAGCGGTTGACGAGTCGAGACGAGACGGGACCGGAGATGACCACGACGCCGAGCTGCCGCTTCGACGAGCTGACCGACCCCGACATCGGGGCGGCGCTCGCGGCGCGGCCGCTCGTGCTCCTGCCGTGCGGCAGCACCGAGCAGCACGGCCCGCATCTCCCGACCGGCACGGACTACTTCGCGAGTCTCGCGATCTGTGACCGTGTCGTGCAGGAGATCGGGGGCCTCGTGCTTCCTGGCATGCAGTTCGGCGTCACGCCGATCCACATGGGATTCACCGGTACCGTCTCGCTCTCGGCGGACACGTTCCAGCAGGTTCTTCTAGACATGGTGACCTCGCTGGCCTCTCACGGAGTCAGGGAGGTCGCCTTTGTCAACTGGCACGAGGGCAACATCGCCGCGATCGCGACGGTCGCTAGCCGGCTCACGCAGGAGCACGGCCTCAATGTTGTCGTCGCGCACGCGTGCTATGTGGCCGAGGAGC
>Ga0307373_10015036_pt1 | contig 10571 bp, 12 predicted proteins | sample OX2MG_FD_202534 | JGI IMG/M metagenome (GOLD analysis project Ga0307373, IMG submission 202534) | Soil microbial communities from Risofladan, Vaasa, Finland - OX-2 | ecosystem: Environmental > Terrestrial > Soil > Coastal area > Acid sulfate soil | place: Finland: Risofladan, Vaasa | collected...
GGACACGCAGCTGATGCTACCCCCCCGCCGCCCTAGCGATCGAAGCCACGAGGTCGCGATAGCCACGGATCCGAGACCCTCAGGCCGGCGGGCTATCACTCGGCATGGCTCCGACGGGGTCGAAGTGCGTGTCTTCCCAGCGGACCGCCGCTGCTTCAGCGCTCGCCGGGTGCCCGCCGGCAGTCGCGCGCACGGTGGAGGAAACTGGCGTCGCTCGTCGCACGGCTGCCGCCGCGACGGACGTGGCCTGAGCCAGCGCGGCTGGCTAGCAGCCGCGCAACCGGTGCTGGAGGAAGAACCGGATCATCTGGGCGGAGGCGTCGGGGCCGGCCGGGTCGGTGTAGGACCCGACCGGGTTGCCGCCGTACCAGGCGTGGCCGCCGCCATGGACGATCCAGGACTCCGCGACGGTCGTGCCGCTGGAGTCTCTGTGCACCGTGCGGCTGTATGGACGGCCACTCTCGCCTCTCGTGGTTGTCGGCTGATGCCGAACGGCGCCGCCGTTTGCGGCAAGCCAGGCGCCGATTAACTTATCTGCGTTGACGGGTGCCACGATCGTGTCTCGGTCGCCATGAATCACGATGGGCGGCGCGGCGCTGGCCGACTTCGGTACACCACCGGTGCGCATAGCGGCGAACGCGGACTCGACGTCATGAGCAGCGCCATAGGCGATGCCGGAGTGCACGCCCAGGGCGGCATACAGGTCCGGGTAGGTCGCTGCCATGACCGCTGCCATGGCACCACCTGCGGAGAGCCCAGCGACGTAGACGCGGGTGGCATCGACGGCGAGTTTACGCATGACTTGGAGCGTGATGCCGGCGATGATGGCCGGCTCCCCGGCCCCGGCGCGCTGGTGCTCGGCCGAGAACCAGTTCCAGTAGTTCCCGTGGTTCGCCGCGCGCGACTGCTCCGGATACGCGACGAGGAACGTGTGGCGCTCGGCGAGATTGTTCATGCGAGTGCCGGCCGCGAAGTCGGCTGCGTCCTGCTGGCCGCCGTGGAGCATGACGATGAGGGGGACCGGGTCGCCGCTGTAGCCGCTGGGGAGGTAGAGGTCGTAGCGACGCGTGCCCGAGTCCTCGGTGTGGGTTAGGTGGCGGATCTCACCACCGGGGGCGGCCGCGGCGGCGCTCGCCGCAGTCCCCCAACCAGACCCCGGTCCGCGTCCGGGCAAGCCGGCGACAGAGCCCTGCAGGAGCGCAGCGGCCTCGGTCAGTTGTCCGGACCGCGTGAGTCGCAACGCCTCGGCCATGATCGCGTTCTCATCGATCTTCATCCCACGTCCTCTCAGGTTGGTCGGACGCGAGCGATTGCTCACGTCGTGCGCGATGCGAGCGCTGCCTTGACCGCTGGCGACGCGCGGAAGGCGCCGAGGACGTCGACCGCAGCGATCGTGTCCAGGGCAAGCTCGGGGGTGACGTCATCGTCGATGATCGCCAGCCCGAGGACTCGAATCTCCACCATCCGCCCGGAGTTCCGGAGGCTCTCAAGGTCGTGGCGGCTGTGGTGCTCACTTCCCAGCGTGAGCTCGCGCCGGGCAACCGTCCGTTCAACGCTGCTCGAGCGAGTCTCGAGCAGTCGGCGAATGGCCGTACGGATGAAATCCGTACGGTTCGCGAAGAAGCCCTCGTCGACGAGCAGGTCTATGTGGCCCAGATCGACGACGCCGACGTTGATCGTGATCTTCTCACTCTTGTCGACATCGGTTATGAGCTTCGCCATCGCCCGCCTTTCCTGCGCGCCATCTGGCTACCAGCCCTGCACCATCCACACAGATGGTACAGGAGAGACGCTCGGCTGCGTTGGCGCCGTTGCACAAAGCCATTCGGTGCCCTACGACGGGACCTGAGAGAATCGTCAGAACGTTCGAGCTCCTTGGACGCAATCGAGGCATTGCGGACCACGGACTCACACACGCCTTCATCGTCAGCCTCTCGGACGACGGCTGGAAGGTGAGCTGGAACATTGCTGACCGTGGACTTAAGTGGCGAGGCCGGCTTCACGGCGGATCTGACGACGCCGGAGGGCAACGCCGGGGCGGTCGCGACGGCCGTCGAACGCTTCGGGTGCCTGGACGCCGTGATCCCAACCGCGGGCTTCCAGCGCGTAGCGCCGGTGTCGGGGTTTCCCGAGGATCGCTGGGACGCGATCCTCGCGCTGCTGCTGACCAGCCATTCCTGCTCGCGCGGTATGCCTGGCCGCATCTGTGCGCGGCGGGCGAGGTGCGAGTCGTGGCCATTGCCTCGGTCCACGGACTGGTGGCCTCGCCGTTCAAGTCGGCCTACGTGTCGGCCAAACACGGCATGCTGGGTCTCGTAAAGACGCTCGCGCTCGTGGGCGCGGCAGAGGGAATCAGTGCCACCGCCGTGTGTCCGGGGTATGTGCGCACGCCGCTCGTCGAAGCCCAGATCGCCGACCAGGCACGCGCGCGTTTACCGGCGCTCCGGTGACCATGGATCAGGGCTGGACCGGGCGCTGAACGCGGCTATCCTCGAGTCATGCCGAAGTCGGCCAGCGCCCTGGGAGAGTTCATCCGTCGGCAGCGCGAGCTCCAGGACCTCTCGATGCGCCAATTCGCCGAGTTGGCAGGCATCTCCAATCCCTACCTCTCGCAAATCGAGCGCGGGCTTCGGGCGCCATCCGAGAACGTCCTAAACGCGATCGCCGGCTCGCTTCAGACATCCGCCGACGCACTGCGCGAGCAGGCCGGCGTCCCGCGGGAGCCCGAAGGAGTATCGCCGGTGATCGAGTCGATCCGCACAGATGACCGGCTCACGTCCGCCCAACGGCGAGCCCTGCTCGAGGTCTACCGGTCCTTTACCGAGTAGGGCGTGAGTAGCGCGCGACCCCGGCCAGCAGCTGCGGCCAGTGCTCGCTGAGCGCCTCGCGGCCCATGAACAGACCGAGGTGTCCGCCGCTCGTCGTCCGGCGCGTAACTTCAGTCTCGGGCGTGCCTGCGGCGCCGGCGAGGGCAAACACCTGGTCGGGTGGGGTGATGTGGTCTCCCGCGCCGCCAAGCAGGTTCAGCGGACAGCAGATGCTGCCGAGGTCGACGCGCTTTCCACCGACCTCCAACTCCCCATGCACGAGCTCGTTGTCGCGGAACAGGTGCTCGACGATCCATAGATAGAACGCGCCGGGAATGTCCTGCGTGTGCTTGAACCAATCTTCGAACTCGCGATAGCGCGCCACGTGCTCGGGATCATGCATATTGGCCAGCAGTTGCGCCTGGCGGGCAACCTCGTCGTCCGGCTTGATCAGGATGAAGCTCGCGAGCATGTGCTCGCCTTTCAGCGTGCCACCGCCCGCGGCCACCAGGGCTCGGTAAGCGCTGAGATCGCCGCCTGGCGCCATCCGCTCCATCACGGCGCCAATCACCGGCTCGCCGGCATGGAAGTCGATGGGCGCACCGGCGATGGTCAGCGTGTTGATGCGCTCGGGGAACAGCGCCGCATAGAGTGTGGCCAGCCAGCCGCCCTGGCAGTCGCCGATCAGGTTGACCCGTCCGCCGACGTGGTCGACCGCGCGGTCGACAACGCCGAGGTAGTCGTCGATCGTCGCGTCGCGCGTCTGCGCCGACGCTCCGATCCAGTCGAGCGTGAACGCGCGGGTGAGACCGGCGTCGAGGATCGTCCGCATCTGGCTCTGCTGCGGCGAGTAGTCAACGATGCATGAATCGTGCCCGGCTTGAGGCGGGAGCACTAGCGTCGGTAGCACCCGAGTCCTCGAGCCAGCCGTCGAGAAATCCCGCAATCTCGCGACCGGCGTCTCGAACACGATCTCGTGCGGAGTCGACCACGAGGGACGCTCGCGTGCGGTCGAGACCTCGAGCCAGTGCCCCCATTCACGAGCGAGATCAAGCGGCGTCGCCCCGCGCGCGAGTGCGCCGGACCAGTAGTCGCCAACGCTTCGGGTCAGCGCGGTCCAAGCCGCGAAACCGTCTTCAAGCGCGATGTCTTCGAAGCTCGGCTGGCAGGCCGGGGACATTTGAGGTCCTTTCTCTGGGGGGAGAGCGCCGTCGTTGGCGCTCCGAAAAGCCTGGTATCCCGAGTAGGCCTACGCCGCCGGTCGGGACACCTTAGCGATGCCCAAGAGCACGGGCGCTCCTGGCGCTCGTGCTCTCGGGACAAGCGCGACCGCCGCGGTATCCGCGGCGGTAGTCGCTTACGAGATCAGCTCGCGCGCGGCGGACGTGTAAGCCGACGCCAGCTGACGCGTGACATCGACCTGGGTCGCGACGACAGACTTGACGGCGTCGTTCTGCGACTGCTCGGCCAGCTTCTGCTGGAACGACGTCACGCCTTCAACGAGCTGGTCATAGCTATCGAGGTAGAGCTTGCCCGCGCGCTTGCCGGCCTCGACGAAGCGCTCGTTGGCCTGAACGACCTGATCGGTCGCGTCATTGAGGTTCTTGGGGGTTCTGGTGGCGGTTGCCATGGTCATTCTCCTTTTGGACGTGAGAAACAACTGTGCTTGCAGTTTAGCAAGCTACTTGCTAAATAGCAAGCACTCACATCCTTGAGGAGGATGGGCCCGAGAACCTGCTCAGTCGTCAATGGCCGCGAGAAGTCGTTGACCTCCGCCGGCGCGATAGCTGGTCGCGGGCGCAGTCGCGCCGTTTGGCGTGGTCGACATGCTGCTCCATCGATTTTGGAATCGCGGGGTCTGTTCAGGCGATCGCGGGTTGAGGTTATTGTGCTTCAGCGCCGTTTCGGATCACGGCGGCCTGCCCCTGGCCACCACCTACGCACAGCGTGGCCACGCCGCGGTGGACGTTGGAGCGCTTCATCTCGTGCAGCAGCGTGACCAGGATCCGGCCGCCGCTGGCACCGATCGGATGACCGAGGGCGATCGCACCGCCGTGCGGATTGATGCGCCGCTGCGCGATGCCGAGCTCCCTGATAACGGCAAGCGACTGCGCCGCGAAGGCCTCGTTGAGCTCGAACAGGTCGATGTCGGCGAGTTTCAGCCCGGCTCTGGCGAGCGCCTTGCGGACGGCCGGCACCGGGCCAATGCCCATAATCCTCGGTTCAACGCCGACCGAGGCATAACTTTCGACAACGCCCAGCGGGTGCAATCCGCGCTCGCGCGCGGCCCGCGCCGACATCACCACGATCGCCGCTGCGCCATCGTTGACGCCTGAAGCGTTCCCGGCCGTCACCGTCCCGTTCTCGCGCCGGAACGCGGCTCGCAGCCGCCCGAGCGTCTCGGCGGTCGTCCCCGCCCGGGGATGCTCGTCGACATCGACCAGGCGACTGCCGCGCTTGTCCGGGACCTCAACCGGCACGATCTCGTCGTTGAACACTCCAGCCTCGATTGCCCGCTCGGCTCTGAGTTGGCTTTCGGCCGCGAAGTCGTCCTGTTCCTCGCGGGTGATCCCGTACTGGTCGGCGAGGTTCTCGGCCGTGACACCCATGTGAATGTCGTTGAACGCGTCGGTGAGACCGTCGTGCACGATCGAATCGATCAGCTCAGTCGACCCCATCCGGGCCCCGAATCGGGCCGCGGGCATCAAGTACGGCGCTCTGGTCATGTTCTCCATGCCGCCCGCGACTACGACGTCGACATCGCCGGCGCGGATCATCTGCGCAGCGATCGCGACCGCTTTGAGCCCCGAGCCGCAGAGCATGTTGATCGTGCTTGCCGGGACCTCCTTCGGGATTCCGGCGGCAATCGCCACCTGGCGGGCAGGATTCTGCCCCAGGCCGGCCTGCAGTACGCAGCCGAGAATCACTTCGTCCACGTCCTCGCCGGCCAATCCCGCCCGCTCGAGCGCCGCGCGTACCGCCACCGCCCCCAACTGGGTGGCGGGCACATCCTTGAACTGGCCCCCGAAGCTCCCAACCGGGGTGCGCATGGCACTTACGATCACGGCGTCATCCATCTCGACCTCCTCGGTCATCCTCGACTGCGTACGGGTGCGCATCACATGTCCATCCCGCCGTTGACGCTCAAGATCGCACCGGTGATGAATGCGGACTGATCCGCGACCAGGAAATGGACGGCGCGAGCGATTTCGTCGGGGCGACCGAGTCGTCCCACCGGGATCTTCGCCCTGATGCCGTCGAGGACTTTCTCCGGGACGTGCTCGAGCATCTCGGTCGCGATGAACCCTGGCGCGACGGTGTTGACAGTGACGCCGATGCCATCCTCTTCGAGCTTGCCCGCCCGCCCGAGCTGGAACGCCGCCTCTCGCGCGAGCGTCTTGGTCAGACCGAACAGCCCAGACTTCGACGCTGCGTAGTTGGCCTGACCGACGTTCCCGATCTCACCGATGATCGACGAGATGTTCACGATCCGACCCGAGCCGCGCTCGATCATGTGCGGCAGCACCGCCTGGGACATGAAGAACGCGCCCGAGAGGTTGACCGCGATCACCTTGTACCAGTCCTCGTCGCTCATCTTGAGGACCGTCTTGTCGATCGTGATGCCCGCGTTGTTGACCAGGATGTCCAGGCGCCCGTGCGTGGCGATCACGTCAGCGACGGTGCGGCGACAATCGTCGCCTGAGCCGACGTTGCCCTGGTGGACGCTTGCGTCCACGCCGTGGTCGTGCAGCTGGTCCAGCAGCTCGTTAGCGCGTCCCTCGTCGCGCCCGTAGCCGGCTGCGACGGTCGCGCCCTGCTCGGCGAAGCTGCGGCAGATCGCAGCGCCGATGCCGCGCGTTCCGCCGGTGACGAAAGCAACGTGGTCATGAAGTCGCGGCCGGTGGCGATCGGCGGGAAACGACTCGGTCGGGGCCTGGGGTGTGAGGGTTGTGGTAGCGCTCATCGATGTCTCCTCTAGTTGTCTCAGCGGTCCGAGCGCTCGGCAAGCCAGTCGCCGAGTTCGGGCCAGATGTCATTGGCCGCTGCCGAACCGGCGATCAGGCCGATGTGGCCTCCGGGGCGGTCGAAGTGGGTGACGTCCTCGCTGGAGACGAGGTCGAAGATCGGCATCGTCCCCGCGCGCGGCGCGATGTGGTCGGCGGCGGCGGTCACGACCAGCAGGTTCTGATCGATCCGCGCCAGGTCGACCCGGTTCCCGCGCAGGCGCACCCGACCCCGCGCGAGCGCATCGTCCCGGTACATCATCCGAATCCACTGCGCCCAGGCGCGTCCGGGAAACGGGGGATTGTCCGCGATCCATTTCGCCATCGGCTGATAGCTCGAGCGGGAGAAGGTCCCGTCGGCGATCCCATCCGCAAGCCGGCGATACGTCGTCCAGAAGTTCGAAACCGGCTTGAGCAGCTTGTTGGCGAAGTCGACCGCGCCGCCCGGGATCACCCGCCAAGCCTCGGCGACCCGCTCGACGTCGAAGTCCTCATCTCCGACCCACGTCGCGTAGCGTGAGCCGCGACCGTCGATCGGCATCGTCAGCAAGACCAGGTTGCGCACGGGGGTGACCGCCTCGCCAGATTGGGCGGCTCGCGGGTCATCCGGCTGCTCGAGCCCGCAGTACATCGCGCACAACGTCGCTCCGATACACCAGCCGACCAACGAGAGCTCGGACGCGCCGCTGGCGCGCAATGTCTCGCGCACAGCCCAGTGCAGCTCATCGCAAACGTAATCCTCGAGCCCCATGTCCGCGTCCTCCTCGTCCGGCACGCCCCAGTCGACGAGAAACACGTCGAATCCCTCTTTAAGCAGGAACTCGATCAGCGAGGCGCCCGGCCGAAGGTCGAAGATCTCCGGCCGGTTGATCAGCGCGAACACGAGCAACAGCGGGACAGCGTGCAACCGCTGCGAGGAGCGGTAGCGGTATAGCGTCGTCCCGCGGTGGGTCCAGACCACCTCGCGCGGAGTGACGCCAATGGCGGCGGCGTCGGTCGTCAGGAGCACGTTGGCCAGCTCGAACAACTCAGACGGCGCGGAGGCGATGCGCTCGATCACGCTCACGGCCGGTCGACCCCATTCCGGCGCGAGTCGTGGTTGGCGGTGTCGGCGCTGGCGAGCTGGTCGCGCAGCGCCTCCACCTCCTGCAGGACGCGCTCGAGCTTGTCCTCGGTGCGATGCAGCTGACGGGCGAGCCGGGTCATATCAGCTCGAGAGGCGAGGCGGAGGTTACGCAGCGCGAGGTCCGCAGAGTCAGAGCCGATCCGCGCCAGGGCTGCGACGTTCTCGCCGGTCATCGCGAGCAGGCGACCAAAGCTCGGCTTTGAGACGAGCTCCTCGAACGCGATTGCCGTCTGCGACTCAACCTGCTCGTAGAGCGGCTTCTCGCGCTCGGCGGTCCGGCCTCCGGCCGTCGGACCGGCGACGCGTGGGGCGTCCGGCTGCTTCGCAGGCGGCGGCCGGCTGTTGGTGCGGGTGGCCATGGCCTAGTCCTCCAACGCGCGCGCGGCCGCGACCTTCTGCTCAAGCTCGGCCATCACAGCCGGGTCGCGCAGCGTCGTGACATCGCCCAGCGCACGGCCGTCGGCGATGTCCCGGAGGAGCCGGCGCATGATCTTCCCCGAGCGGGTCGTGGGCAGGTCGTCGGACCAAAGAATCCGTTTCGGTCGCGCGAGCTTGCCGATCTGCGACGCGACGTGTGCGCGGATCTGGGTCTCGATCTCAGGCGTTCCCTCGAGGCCGCCCTGGAGGGTCACGAAGGCGACGATCGCCTGGCCGGTGAGGTCGTCCGACTGCGCGACGACAGCCGCCTCGGCGACCTTCTCGTGGGCAACGATCGCCGACTCCACCTCGGCAGTCGAGAGGCGATGGCCGGAGACGTTGATCACGTCGTCGATCCGCCCGACGATCCACAGGTATCCGTCCTTGTCGCGGATCGCCGCGTCGCCGACGAGGTAGGTGTGCGGCCCGAAGCGCGACCAGTACGTCTTGATGTAGAGCTCGTCGTTGCCGTACAGCGTCCGTAGCATCGCCGGCCACGGCCGCTTGAGCACGAGCAGCCCTTGCCCCTGCTCGACGCTTTCGCCGGTGAGCTCGTCGACAACGTCAGCCAGCACTCCCGGCAGCGCGTGGGTTGCGGACCCTGGCTTGGTCTCCGTGAGCCCGGGCAGCGGCGAGATCATCATCTGGCCGGTCTCGGTCTGCCACCAGGTGTCGACGATCGGACAGCGCTCGCGTCCGATCACGACGTGGTACCACAGCCATGCCTTGGGATTGATCGGCTCCCCGACCGTGCCCAAGATGCGCAGCGAAGAGAGGTCATGCTCGTTCGGGTGCTCGGCGCCCCACTTCATGCAGGCGCGGATCGCGGTCGGCGCGGTGTAGAAGACCGTGATGCCGAAGCGCTCGACGAGCTCCCACCAGATTCCCTTGTGCGGATAATCAGGGGCGCCCTCATACATGACGCTCGTGGCACCGTTGGCCAGTGGGCCGTAGACGATGTAGGAGTGCCCGGTGATCCAGCCGACGTCCGCCGTGCAGAAGTAGACATCGCGCTCCGGGTCGAGGTCGAACACGTATCGATGGGTCGCGCTGACGCCCGTCAGGTAGCCGCCGGTTGTGTGGACGACTCCCTTCGGCTTGGCGGTAGAGCCGGACGAATAGAGGATGAACAGCGGGTGCTCGGCCTCCATCGGCTCAGCCGGGCAGACCGGATCCGCAGCGGCGAGGATCTCGTCGTAGCAGACGTCGCGACCCGGAGTCATCGGCGTGTCGATTCCGGCGTGCCGGACGACGACGATCTTCTCGAGCGACTTCAAGTCGCCGATCACGTCATCGACCGCGGCCTTCACCGGCGCGGTCTTGCCCTTGCGCCGCGACCCGTCGACGGTGATCAGCGCCTTGGCGTGTGAGACCTCCATCCGCTCCCTCACCGCTCCGGGCGCGAAGCCCCCGAAGACGACATTGTGGGGGGCACCGATTCGCGCGCAGGCGAGCATCGCCACCACGACCTCGGGGATCATCGGCAGGTAGATACCGACGACGTCGCCCTTCTCGACGCCGAGGTCCTTCAGCGCGTTGGCGAACCGCTGCACATCGCGGTGCAGGTCCGCATAGGTGACGTCGCGCTCCTCGCCCTCCTCGCCGACCCAATGAAACGCCACGCGGTTGCCATGGCCCGCCTCGACGTGGCGATCGACGCAGTTGTAGGACACGTTCAGCGTCCCATCGGTGAACCACTTGTAGAACGGCGGGTTCGAGTCGTCGAGGACGGTCGTGAACGGCGTGTGCCAGGCGAGCGTGCGGGCCTGAGCGGCCCAGAAGCCGTTCGGGTCGAGCTCAGCCTGTGCGTACAGCGACGCGTGATTGAGCCGCTCGCCGGCGACGAAGCTTGTCGGGGCGGCAAAGCGGTCCTGGTGCAGCAGCTCGGCGAGTCTCCGCTCGAGCTGGTCACCGGCGATAGCGGTGCTCTGTACGGTGGCGTTGCCTGTGGTCGGGGGGTTCATCTCTCTCCTCTTGAGTTCGTCATGCCGCTACGAGGGTGCGCGCCGGCTGCATGCCGTGTGTCGGAACGACCGTGTGTCTGGAGCGGACGCGCACCAACTTGGGCGGATGTCGCCTCAACGCTGAAGGCCACGATGTTGGTCCCGCTTTGAGCCTCTCGGGCCGGCCGAGCCGCGCGCGGGAGACGCGGGCTCGGCACGGGTAGTCGCCGCTATGCGAGCTGCGTGACGACGGACTTGGTTTCGAGATAGTTGT
>Ga0307373_10015037_pt1 | contig 10570 bp, 7 predicted proteins | sample OX2MG_FD_202534 | JGI IMG/M metagenome (GOLD analysis project Ga0307373, IMG submission 202534) | Soil microbial communities from Risofladan, Vaasa, Finland - OX-2 | ecosystem: Environmental > Terrestrial > Soil > Coastal area > Acid sulfate soil | place: Finland: Risofladan, Vaasa | collected...
GTCGAAGAAACGATCGACCAACTGCCGACAACTCATGCCGAAAGCCTGGCCAGCCTTATGACGCTGAATTTCCAGCGATTTGAAAATGTCTCATTGATGGCCGCGTGAAGTATAAAGGGAGCTTCGTGGAGCGGACACGCAATCGCCGCTTGGCTCGGCGCACGGTCCTCCAGGAGTAGCCCTCCCCCTCCGCCGCGCGCTTCAGGTCCTCCGCCGCGCGGGGCCCGTTTCGCAGTTGATCGCGGAGCCACTCGGCCGCCGAACGGCGCTCATCGCCCAAGAGTCCAAGCCCGAGGCCGCCACACTCCCTGTCGTCGCCCCCCTCGTCCCGCCATTCGATGCCGAGAGGGGCGCCTGCTTGACCGCGGCCAAACCGAAAGACCAGCGCGTCCGCGTCGCCGACGCAGCGCAACGGCTCGAGCGAGCGGCACTCCGGGAGCGTGTCGTCGCGCAGGACGACGAACGAGCACAGGGCGGCGACGCAGGACGCCAACGCCCCGAGCGCGCGGTGCGACGGGTTGGCGATGCCGGGCAGGCGCACGACGGCCAACACCGCCACATGGCACCGCTCGGCGAGGCCCTCGAGCGATTCGAACATCAACGCGCTTTCCTCGTCGAGCTCGCCGTCGCGCCAGAGGCCGACCCGCAAAGCGTCGAAAACGACCAGGCGGCAGCCGCCCCGCAGGCGCCCGAGCGCCTCTTCAACCGGTGCCAGCTCCAAGCGGCGGTCGGCGTCCTGTTCCAGGGGCAATGCGACGCAGCGGTCGAGCGCGGCCCCGACCGCGACCAATCGCGGCGCCAACCATTTGCGAGTGGCGCCGTCGCTGACGAACAGCACCTGGCCGGTGGAACGGCAGGCGGCGCCGATCGCCTGGCCGGGAAACGGCACGCCCGTCGAGACGCGCGCGGCGATGTCGAGCGCGACGGTCGTGGCACCGGCCTGCCGCGATGCGCAGACGATGGCGAGTCCGACCGCGGGCAGCCGTCTGGGCCAGAGCCACTCGATTCCCCCGGCGATGTCGTCGCCCAGCGTGAGCGGCGACAGGTTCGCATGGGTTGGAGTAGCGTCCCGAAGCAAGCCAGCGGGCAGCAAGCTGGCGCGCAGCGGCGCGGCGGCAATTTCACCCGTCGTCAACCGCTCGTCCGCCGGCCCCCGATGCTGGTCGAGCAGGGCCATGCCCGCGTCGTCAATCCCGCGTAAGGTGCCGGCGTTTTCAATCAGTGTAACGTTCATGTTTAGTTCCTTGAGTCCGCTCGGCGGCGTGTGTTGGCCATCGCACAACCTGTTTGCCGAATCGCCGAGGCCCCCGCGCGAGTCGAAACGAGCGTGCCGACGGGGAGCAGGACGTGGCACCAGCCGTTGGTGGGCGGTGCCCACCCTACGGCGCTGGTTGGCGAGTGATCCAGCGGCGCCAAGTCGGTTGGCCGTCGTTCGGCCACGCGCGGCGCGAACGGCTCTCGCAGGGTCACGGTCATATTCAACCCTCCCAACATGGCAATCTGGTTTCCGAACGACACTTCGCGGCGGTGTCGGCACGTGGGTCTTGGGCTGATTGTAGGCGCGTTTTTCGCAGAATCCAGACGCGGCGCGCGGAATTCCCCAAGTGGGGCGCGAATCTCATGATGAGATTGAAATCTCAGATGAGCCGACCATCACTTCCGAACACGTGAGACAGCGAGCTCAACCGAAGTGCTTGCGCGGTGGAGAACGGCCTCGGCCAGCGCGAGCGCGGCGCCGGCTATGCCGGCGGCCGTTTGTTTTTCAACGGCGCGCTCAAAGGCTCGGATCGTCGTATCCGGTTCTGTAGGGAACGCCCTCCGTGGCGTTCCGAGAAGCTGAGGCGACGTCATCTGCCAGGACACGCCAGCGCCACGGAGGGCGTTCCCTACAGAGATCGTCCCATCTTCACATTCTAGCCTTTGAGCGGCCGTTTGTTTTTTGGGCCTCGTCGGCGTTGGCCTTTCCCAGCTTCGCCGGGCGCAAGCGGAAACCAGCCGATCTTGTCGAATCCGGCGACGGAAAAAAACCTGAGTTGGAGCGGAACCTGCCGGGTGTTGAGCCGGCTGACGGCGTTCGTGCGGCGGTGCGCACGGTCGCCGGCGGAAAGTGTCGCGTCGTCGTCGATGAGGGTCGGCCAGTCGAGGTCGTGAAAGCGTTGAACGATCGCGCGTTCCACATCGCCCCGTTCGATGTTCAGAACATGGCGCTCCATGTAGCGAAGTTCGCCCTCCGCCTCGTTCCATTCCGGTTTTTCCTCGGCGCGCGTCGCCTGGGCGCAAAGCCGCCGCGCCAAGGCGAACCCGGTCTCGGAAATCATGAAGCAAACGCGTGCCGCCAGCCTGAGGCGTCCCCCTTGGCGAAAGACGCGCTTTCTGCGCCGCGCCGCGGTCGTCTCGACGGCATGCTCGACGAGCCCCTCGCGCACCAGCCAATGAAGGTCGGCGTGCGTCAGTCCGCCCGAGATACGCAGCACCTCCGTCGACACGGAGAAGTCCCAGGGATCGGAACCGATCGCCAGCGCTTCGGCGTGGTTCTCAGCGAGGCGCAATACTCCGCGGCAGCGACGTGCGGATGCGAGGACGACGGATGTGCGAGAGGGCATCGCGACGATGTCTCCAATGGTTGAGAGCGGAGTCGAGGTATGGCGATCATTCGGAGAATCAGGGTCCGACCGCCGCGCCGCTGACAGTACTTAAGTCGTTAAAACACGTGCCGCTGACAGTGCTTCAACGAGTCCACTGTCAGCGGTGCAAATACTTGTATAGGAGCATCTTGCGTCGCTTTTGTTGGCTCCCTGACATTGCTGACACCGATTTTACATCCGTTTTACAATCTTGCGCATCGTTGCGCGAAGGCGGAAGGAACGACTTATTGGACGACTTGAGCCGACCAATCCGGCGTGGCCACGTAGTAAGAGCCTGAAGAGCCCCCGTCACGGAGTGCCGCGAATGCGCGGGCTGTCGGGACGCATCACCGATCTTCGTCTTCGAGCGGGGCTTTAGCCACGAATGCAGCGAGCATTCGACAAGCTTACGATCAGGCCCCGAGCTGAGCATGAGCATTTGCGTGGCGCGCGTTATTTGGACAAGCTGGCTAACGGCCCCCCGTACAGGGGAGTGACGATGCGTGACGATGGTGACGATGAAAAACGGCCAAAGTTATTTTGGATTCGCGTGAGGCTTGTTGGACCACGCCCTGCGTCACTGGATTTTCAATCCACTTGGGCGGAATCCGCAACGGTCTGGAGACGGCGGTCCCTTCGGGATATACTTCAGAGGCTGGCTGAACGGACCACGGGAGGAACTGCGTAAATGAGCCATGCGGTGCTGCGGCTGGCCGCCTGGCCAGGTTTGTTCTTGGCGTTGGTTTCCGACTTGTGGGCGGAAGCTCCCGCGCGCCGGCCTTATGGACTGGAAAAACGGGTGCCGTGGACCACGTCGAAGGTGCGCGGTTCGCCCGATCCGCCGGCCCCCTATCGCATTCGGCCCGCTTTCGCAAAACTCAAGTTTTATGAACCCCTAGCCCTGGTCGCCGGCCCGCTGGGAGACAGGATGTTCGTGGCCGAACGGCCGGGCGCGATTTACTCGTTTGCCATCGATCCGGCAGCCGACGAACGGGAGCTGTTCCTCGACTTGAAGCGGACCATCTACGGCCTGGCGTTTCATCCGAATTTCAAGGAAAACCGCTACGTCTATGTGACCTACGTTATCGATCCCCAGGAGCCGGAAGAGCGCGGTACCCGCGTATCACGTTTTCAAGCCGATGCCGATAATTCCCTGCGCTGCGAGGTGGACTCGGAGCAGATCATCATCGAATGGCCGTCCGGCGGACACAACGGTGGTTGCCTCAAGTTCGGCCCCGATGGCTACCTTTACATCGCCACCGGCGACGGCAGCGGTATCGCCGACGAACGCCAAACCGGCCAGGACCTGAGTGATTTGCTGGCGGCGGTCCTACGGATCGACGTGGATCACCCGGACGCGGGCAAGCATTACGGCATTCCCGCCGACAACCCGTTCGTCAATGTCAAGGACGCGCGTTGGGAAATCTGGGCCTACGGACTGCGGCAGGTTTGGAAGATGAGCTTCGACCGCGAGACCGGAGACCTGTGGGGGGGCGAGGTGGGCCAGGACCTGTGGGAATCGGTGCTGCATATCGAGCGCGGCGGCAACTACGGCTGGAGCGTCCGCGAAGCGGCACATCCTTTCCGGCCCGAACGCCCGGTGGGACCGACTCCGATCCTCGATCCCGTGGCCGAGCACCACCATGCGGCCTTTCGTTCGCTCACCGGCGGCTTCGTCTATCGTGGCCGGCGGCTGCCGGAGCTGTACGGCGCTTATGTCTACGGCGATTACGACACGGGGCGCGTTTGGGCCTTGCGTTACGACGGAAATAAGGTGACCTGGCAACAGGAACTGGTCGATACGCCCCTGCGGATCGTCGATTTCGGCGAAGACCGCGCGGGCGAGATCTACTTGCTCGATTTCGTCCAGGGCATGATCTACGAGCTCGAGCCGGCCCCGCCGCGACAATCGGCGCCCGACTTCCCGCGCAAACTGAGCCAGACCGGCTTGTTCGCTTCGACCAAGCGCCATGAGCCGGCACCGGGCGTGGTCCCTTATTCGGTGAACGCGCCGCTCTGGTCGGACCATGCGCACAAGGAACGGTTCCTGGCCTTGCCGGGCGAGTCCCAGATCGTGTTCGACGACATCGAGTACCCGCAGCCCGCCCCGGGGGCACCGCGCGGATGGCGGTTTCCCGACGGCACGGTCGCGGTGAAGACCTTTTCGCTGGAAATGGAGCGAGGCAATCCCGCCAGTCGCCGCAGGCTGGAAACCCGCATTCTACACTTCGAGCAACTGGCCGGCAGCGAGGAAGTGGGCGACCAGTATTGGCGCGGCTATACGTACCTCTGGAACGACGAGCAAACCGACGCCGAGTTGTTGGAAGCCGGCGGCGCGGATCGCACCTACACGATCGCCGACCCGGCGGCGCCCGACGGCCGGCGCGAGCAAACCTGGCACTTTCCCAGCCGTGCCGAGTGTACGTTGTGCCACACGATGCCGGCCAAGTACGTGCTGGGACTGAACACGCTGCAACTGAACAAGGACCACGACTACGGCGCGGCGGTGGCCAATCAGCTCGCGACGTTCGAGCACCTGGGCATTTTCAACGGGCCGCTGCCCAAGCCGGCGGAGAAGTTACCCAAGCTGGCCGACTACGCCGAACGGAAGCAGGAGCTCGACGCGCGGGCCCGTGGCTACTTGCACGCCAATTGTTCGCACTGCCACATGAAGTGGGGCGGGGGCAATGCCGACTTCCAATTGCTCGCGACGCTCGATCTGGACGCGATGGGCGTCGTCGGAGTGCGGCCCAGCCACGGTAGTTTTGGCATCGCCGACGCGAGGCTGCTGACGCCCGGCGATCCCGCTCGGTCGATGATCCTCCATCGAATGACGAAGCTTGGCCTGGGCCGGATGCCCCATGTCGCCTCTTCGGTCGTCGACGACGAAGCGGTCAAGCTGATTCACGACTGGATCGAAGCGATTCCCACGAAACGCCCGGCGGTGGGTGAATGACTTAACCGCGGTCCACTTGTTCCCACGCTCCGCGTGGGAACGACTCTGCGGACGCTCCGCGTCCCAATCCTCCCCCGCGGCGCCCGGTCGAAGGGAGGGTGAATGGCGGTCGATTGACTACCTCTTCCACCGCCTGACCTCTTTGGCTGTTTCCGGGTGCATCAGCGTGCGCACGAAAAAATCATCCACGACTTTCTGCATCTCGGGGATGGCGACCAGCGAATGCGGGCAATGGTCGACGTACGCCAGCCTGTGGTACGTTATGTCGTCCGCGCCCGCTTTGCCCAGCGCTAACACGAACTTGTCGGCCGTCACAATGGGAATTTGGAGGTCGGAGACGCCGTAGATCAACAGCAACGGCGGCGTGTCGCGTCGGACGTAATTGTTGGGCGAGGCCTTTTTGTAGGCCGAGACCCGCTCGCCCTCGGGAGGACCGCCCAGAAACCGCTTGACCACTTCGGCGACCTGGCTCTCGCGAAACTGATGGACCAGGTCGATCGGACCGCTATCGCTGACCGCGGCCTGCACGAGGCTCGACTCGTTTTGGTACGGTCCGTCTCCCTCCAGTCCCGCGTCACGGCCGACCATTGCGAGCAAGAGCGCCAGGTGACCACCGGCCGAATTGCCCCAGGCGCCGATGTGCTCGCGGTCGAGGTTGTACTCTTTGGCATGCGCCCGCAGCCAGCGCACGGCACATTTGCAATCCTCGAGGGCCGCGGGAAACGGCGCCTCCGCCGAGAGGCGATAATTGATCGTCATGGAGACGAAGCCCAGCTTCGCGAAGTCGACGATGTTCGCCGGCGCTCTGCGGTCTTCCAAGACGAAGCTCGACTTGTCACCTTCGAGCCATCCGCCGCCGTGAACGACCACGATTCCCGGCCGCGGCTTGCCGGTCAGACCTTTCGGCATGGCCAGGTCGATCCGCCAATTCTTACTCACTCCCTCGCGATAGGAAATGTCGCGGACGATGGTGATGGCGTCCTCGGCCGGCGGGTCGGCGGCAAGGGCACGCGCATGCGTCGCCATACAGAAGACGATCGCAAGGACATTGAGTCGTACGAGCATGATGAAGGCCTCAGCTTGGGAGTTTGCGAATGAGCAATGCTGTTTAAGAATAACCGCGATCGCCCCAGTCGCCAAATCGCGCCGCTGCCCTTGGCCGGCTGTACTGGAACGCCAAGACGTTTGCTTTCAACATCGATGACCGTTAGACTATCACTCCTTCACCACCTGCGGGGTCATCTTGCTTCGCATTCTCGGATCGAACAAGCTTTTTTGTGACGGGCTGTCACGACGTGATTTCATGCACGTCGGGGCACTTGCACCGCTTGGGTTGTCGCTCGCCGGCTCGGCGGAAGCCAGCACGTCGGGCGCCCCAGTGGCGGCGCCAGCCGGATTCGGAAAGTCGAAGCGTTGCCTGTTGCTTTACCTGTGGGGCTCGCCCAGCCAAATTGACACGCTGGATCCGAAGCCTGACGCGCCCGCGGAAATCCGCGGCAGCTTTGGCTCCATCCCAACGACCGTTCCGGGCATTCGCCTCGGCGAGATACTGCCCCGGACCGCTCGCCTGGCCAACCGCGTGACGATTCTGCGCTCGCTCACCCACCCGCATCCGGTTCACAGCACGGCTTTCGCAATGACCGCGGTGGATACTCCCGACTTTCCGCTGGATGACAATCCGCGCGATCCACGCCATTGGCCTTTCGTAGGCGCCGTGGTTGACTATCTCGCCGAGCAGGCCAACCGCACGCCGCCGCAAGTCCCGAGAAACTTTGGCCTGCCATTTCCACTCGGCTCCCGACGTCGCCTGAAGCCTGGACCCTACGGCGGATTTCTCGGGTCTGCTTACGACACGATCTGGTCCGAGTTTCGGGCCCGAGGAACTCGCGAGGTGTTCCGCGATTCGGGAGCGCCCGAGGTGCCGACAATGATGGTCGCCGATCCGTATCTCGGGGTTCTACCGACCGACCGCTTCGAGTTCTTGCCCCCGGCGGAGGGTATGACGATCGATCGGCTCCATGGCCGGGCCTTGCTGATGGAACAGCTTGATGCCGCCCGCCGTAGCTTCGATGACCATGCCGGCCACCAGTCGTACGATCGCCATCGCGCGCTCGCCTTCTCGGTATTGACTTCCGGTAAAATGCGCGACGCTCTCGACGTCCAAAGTGAACCGTCCAGGCTGCGCGAACAGTACGGCATGACGCTCTTCGGCCAGTCGTGCCTGGCCGCGCGCCGGCTTCTCGAAGCCGGCGGCAAGTTCATCACCGTTTGTTGGGACGAATACGGCCTAGTCAACACGGGCTGGGACACGCACGTTTACATGAATTCGCGTCTTGGCGACGAGCTCGGACCGGGGTTCGATCGCGCCTTCTCGTCGCTGCTGACCGACCTCGACGCGCGCGGTATGCTCGACGAGACGGCCGTGGTTGTGCTGAGCGAGCACGGCCGAACGCCGAGGATTCAACCCGTGGCCGGCGGCGGCCGCGACCACTGGTCGCGCGCCTATTCCGCTCTCTTCACCGGCGGCGGCTTCGCATCGGGCCGCGTCGTCGGCCGCACCGACCGTATCGCCGCTGAGGTTGTCGAGACACCGTTTTCCCCCAAGGACGTCGTCGCAACCCTCTTCCACCTGCTGGGCATCGACCCGCGCGCCGAAATACACGACCGCTTCGGTCGGCCCTTCTCGATTGGCGGCACAGGGCAGTTGCGCAGTGAACTGCTGGCGTGACATGACCTTCGCTGGGTCGAACCCGAATTTCATTCGTTCGTGGTCTAACAAGTCCTGGCTGACCGAAACGTCGCGCCGCAACCGATTTGGTTCAGAACGGGCGAACTGTCAGGCATTGGTGCTCTTGCCAATGAGATTCAACGCGTGCTTGACGGGGGTTCATTCAATCGGGTTGAAAACGGGCGTTGGCCACGGAGGGAACTTGGATGGAACGTCGGTCAGCGACGCTGGACTTCATTCGCAACGTCGGCGAGTCCCAGCCAATCCGCCGCTGAGGATCCTCCGACATGAATAATGACCACCGCCGGTGAAATCGTTCAGCGCGATCGACCCGAATGAAAATATGCCGGTACTTGATCGGGCCGGTCGAGCTTACGATAGGCCTGCACGAAAGCCTCCTGCGATACGTCCTCGGCTTCATGCCGGTCGCCGAGCACTCCCAACGCGATGGCGCGCGCCGCCGTCTCGTACCGCCGCACCAATTCGGTGTAGGCCATGGTACGTCCCGAGAGCACCTGATTGACCAGCTCGCCATCCGATTCCAAGCTTTGGTTTCTCCCACTGTCCATCATAAAGAGGCGCGTCGACCTCGAAACCTGACCGAAAAATGCGCCGGGAACCGAAATACCAAGAAGAGGGGACAATATACTTCACGCGGGCGTAACCGGAGGAGTGGCGTAATGCCGCGACCGTCGCCGCAAGGTACTGGCAGGGCATGGTGCAAGCCGTTAAACTTGAGAAGCACACGATTCATGCACTCCAACAGACCAAGGTGAACCTCGCGTGAACTTCGCCGACTCTCCGATCGTCGCCGCGTACCGCCGCCGCACGCCCAATTCGGCGAAGCTCGCCGAACGCGCGGCGGACGTCTTTCCCGGCGGCGTGACCCACGATGGCCGGATGCTGCAGCCCTACCCGATTTACGTCGAACGCGCCGCAGGCTCGCGCAAATGGGACGTCGACGGCCATGAATACGTCGACTACATGGGCGGCCACGGGGCGCTGTTGCTGGGGCACAACCATCCGGCGGTGGTCGCGGCCGTCGAACCGCAACTTCGCCTAGGCACTCATTACGGCTCCAGCCATGAACTCGAAGTGCGTTGGGGCGAAATGGTGCGGCAATTGCTCCCATCGGCCGAACGCGTGCGGTTCACCAGTTCGGGTACCGAGGCCACGATGATGGCCCTGCGGCTGGCGCGGGCGTTCACCGGCGCGCCGAAGGTGATGCGGTTCCAGGGGCACTTTCACGGCTGGCACGACCACGCGGCTTTCGGCGTCAGCTCGCACTTCGACGGAACGCCGACACCCGGCGTGCTCGACGACGTGGCGCGGCAGGTCGTCCTGGCCCCCCCCGGCGACGTGGCGGCCACCCGCGACTTGCTCGACCGGCACGGCGACATCGCCGCCGTGATCATCGAGCCGACCGGCGCAAGCTGGGGGCAGGTGCCCGTGCTCAAGGAGTTTCTCGTCGCATTGCGGGAGCTGACCGCCGAGCGCGGCGTGTTGTTGATCTTCGACGAGGTCATCAGCGGATTCCGCTGTTCGCCGGGCGGGGCGCAGGGCGTCTACGGCATTCGCCCTGACCTGACTACTCTGGCCAAGATCCTTGCCGGGGGGTTTCCCGGCGGTGCCGTCGTGGGGCGCAAGGACATCCTCGACGCTCTCGATCCGGAGGCCGCCGCCGCCTCCGGTCGCGAAAAGGTGCCACACCAGGGTACGTTCAACGCCAACCCCATCTCGGCCGCCGCCGGCGTGGCGACGCTCGGGATCGTCGCCGACTCCGACGTCTGCCAGCGGGCCAGCGATTATGCCGCGCGGCTCCGCGAGGAACTTGCTCGCGTGCTACGCGACGAACGCGTCCCATGGGCCGTTTACGGCACGTTCTCGGGGTTTCACATCTTCACGAACCCCAAACACCTGTCGATCACCGCCGCAGACATCGAAGCCGGCCGTTGCGACTATCGCGTGCTCAAAACCGCCGTGCCGAGCTCGCTCTCCACCAAGCTGCGGCTGGGTATGCTGCTGCACGGCGTCGAGATTTTTTCGTGGCTGGGCGGTCCGACATCCGCCGTACACGGGCCGGAGGACTTGGAAATTACCGTCAATGCGTTTCGACAGACGCTGCGGCTGCTGCGGGCGGAAGGGGAGATTCCGTAGGGAACGCCCTCCGTGGCGTTGGAGTGTGCTGCCAGACGACATCGCGCCTGCTTCCCAGAATCCCGGCGCGCCGGGAGAGGGCGTTCCCTACAGAACCCTGGCGTC
>Ga0307373_10015038_pt1 | contig 10570 bp, 8 predicted proteins | sample OX2MG_FD_202534 | JGI IMG/M metagenome (GOLD analysis project Ga0307373, IMG submission 202534) | Soil microbial communities from Risofladan, Vaasa, Finland - OX-2 | ecosystem: Environmental > Terrestrial > Soil > Coastal area > Acid sulfate soil | place: Finland: Risofladan, Vaasa | collected...
GTGATAAATTATTTGCATCAAGTTATTGCGTGAATCCTGTTATACTGCCCGGATTTCTCACTCTGTTCGGTCTGCTCCTTCTTGTCTATTCCTTTCCAAGAAGACACGCTAAATTGCAACCGAAAGGTAGCACGAAAAATAACAGAATCGAAAGACTAAACGGAACGCTGAGACAAAGCGTCAAGTTTCAAACTGATATTTCTATGCGAGGCGTTTCTGTTCTGGCTCATTAGAATACTGAAACTTTGTTCTGTAAGAATTGTAGTATTAGACCATATGCGGTACGAAACCATCATGTTTAGAATACCATGAAGGTTAATGGTTTTTCTAAATCCAAGACCTTGAGCGGTTCTAACCGACCAGTTGTCTTCGGTATCTTGCTTTTGCTCTCTCTGGCATTCATTTCCGTAATTCCTCTCAACGTAGCACATGCACAAAGCAGTTACAGTCTTTACGTATCTTCTAATGAGGGATCGATATCAGGGCCGATGATCGACGGCTACCATATAGTGGTGTACCAAAACGGACAGGTCATCCAAACCGGATTTACACCGACTGACTTTTCACTGGTTGCGGGAGAGACCTATTCCGTACAAGCGGATAATTATGGAAGCTGCGTTTTCGCGTATTGGTATGTCCCACTATCAGGCTTCATATATAGCAATCCCATGACCTTCACCGCATTTCAGACTCCGGGAAATACAAACGCCGCGAATGCACAAGTAGTCTACAACTGCGGAACAAGCACCAGTACGACTACTACTACCTCAACAAGCTCTACTACGAGTTCTACTTCATCATCATCATCGCCCCCGCAGCAAACGGCAACGTTCGGGGTAATCACCGATACAACCAGCGGGCAGCACATTTACGGAATCAATGTTGCACTTTGGCAAAACGGCCAGATTGTCTATAGTTGCTACTCTTCCTGCGGCCTTACCTACAGTGATGGAGTCCAATATTATGTTTCAGTATCAGACAATGGGAGCGAGTGCTTTGCCTACTGGCAAGGGGGTAGCACGGATAGATTCTTGAGCGTGTACACCAATTTTGATGGCGGAGGTCAAATCACAGCTTACTATCAACCATGCAATGTTGGTACTGCCAGTACTTCTCAACTCACCATTACAAGTCAGGATACAAGCGGGAACACTCTTACAGGATACTACGCAGTCTTGAACCAGAGCGGTACAGTCATGGCTACGGGACTCACCCCAGCATCCTTTACGCTCAACAACGGGCAAACATACACCGTTCAGGTGGATAATTACGGCGCTTGCAATTTCGCTTACTGGGCAGATACTGGAAGCATGATCTTCTACAGAACCGTTTCCATTTCCAGCAATACGTCTTACACGGCTGTAATCAACTGTGGGGCATCAACTAGCAGTACATCGAGCTCCTCAAGCTCAAGTTCTGTTAGTTCTTCAACAACAGTCTCCACAAACTCAAACAGCTCTATAGCAACATCAACTATCTCTCAGACCACTTTAGCCACCACAAGCACGCAAGCTAACGGTTCGATAACTCTCTACATCGCAATAGTCGTCGTCGCCGTTGTAATTGCAATCGTTGCTCTAGCAGGACTGTTCCTGCGCAGGGGCAAGTCCAATTCAAGCTGACTCGCAAGCAAGAACCACTTGTAGGTAAATGATTAACCAGCTTTGAAACGGTCTAATTTTCACCCGAAGATGGATACGGAACCTTATTTGAGAATATGTCATAGCAGCGCTGTTCTGATAATTAGAACATAGGAAATAGACTCAATCCCACGTGATCGTTTATCCCCAGAGACTCACGTCTAGGAAATTACAAATTTTGGATTACAGCGTAATCTTTGCGGAAGCTCTTTGTGGAACTGTGACTAAACAGATTCATGCCTGCTTTGGACCTATTTTCTTCATGTTCACGGATTTCCGACGCTCTTAAGACTAATATCGGGAAGATTAGTAAAATCGTTTATGGATTCCTTCGATTGCAAAGGTTGAAGCTCTAGGAGAGAAGGAATATTGACAATCGAATTTCCTGAAATCGGTCGGCGACATGTAGAGTACTATTTTGCTCCTTTGAGTAGGTAGTTAGAATTGGTTCATCCTTTGCTTTATGATACCTCAAAGACATTTAGAAGCAAATCTGTTCTTATCTCAATGGCTTTACTGATCGTTGTTAGTCTTCTCCTGATCAATAATTTTCTGGTTACGACCACTGGGACTCAACCTAGTCCTCCAAAGACTGAACTGCTCAGTTGGTATGACAACTCTGGAACTTATCACTTTCTTGCATTTTCCACCAACCAGTTTGGTCAACCTTTGAGCGGAGTTAACTTACAAGCGAATCTAACCGTTTCCGAACTGCTCACTAGTAGTGGACAAATAAGTGGCACTAGTGTTTCATCCTATCCCATCTTTCAGGGACCCCTTGTTAGCACAAATTCAAGCGGAGAAGCAGAGTTTACGATCAACGTACCGACCAACGAAATCGGCGAAGTCAACGCGAATTACTCGGTCGAGTTATATGAAAACCAATCTAACGGCTTTTCGACAATAGAAGGAGGATACGTGGAGTATTACTCTGAATCAACCTCCAGCTCCAGCCCCTCACCGATTTCACCAGGTCAGGTTATATCGGTCGCCAGTGGCAATCCAATTTCCACCGTATCTGATTCCTCTAATTCTTCAAGGAATTATATTCAAGTGATATGGGCCGGTGCAAATGGATCGCTCCCTACGCACTTCTCGCTATATTATCAGTTCATCAATGGAACGGAAGTTTGTACAAAGGTCTCCAATGGGGAGAGTTGCCATCAAGCTGGGAACTCTAGCTCTACTCCTGTTCCTTTATCGTCATTGAATGAGTCCAACATGCAGTTTCTGGCAAATTTGACAACTTACCACAACATATTTCCGTTGCCAAAGCTTGAAGCGAATCTAACTATCGATTCGGAGTTAGTCATCAATCTCTTCTACCCAAATGGCACCACTGCTTTGCAGACAGAGTTTGGGGTTGTTGATTTGTATCCTCTATCTCAAATATTTAATCAACCCCCAAACACTTCGGTTCAAAATGTCTCATCCTTCTTCCTGGGCGTCTACGGCATCTTCATCCCGCTTATTACAATAATTGTAGCTTACAATTCTTACGGAAGGTATCGCCTGTCAGGTGTACTGGAGTCCATTCTCGCCAAGCCTGTTTCTCGAAGAGGCGTTGCCCTCGCAAGATTCCTTTCGACTTTTGTTGCAATGGCCATCGCTATTTCCATTTCAATGATGCTGGTGGATTTTATAGTGTGGTCTTTTACATCCTCGTTTGTTAGCAGTACAACAATACTCGCATCAGCAGGCGCCTTCTTTGTTGAGGTCGCGACATTCATCGCAATTATGATGTTACTCTCTCATGTTGTCAGAACTACAGGGGCATTAATCGGAGTAGGAATAGGGATCTTCGTTTTGTTTGACTTTTTCTGGGCATTGCTCATTTCACTCGTTGTGGGCATCTCTCAAACAAGTTATGGTTCTGCAGCCTCTTATGGATACATAGTAGCGGGAGAATTTCTGAACCCCGCGCAGTTCGTTGGTTTGGTGGATGCGTATTTGACGCACCAGGTTATCCTCGTAGGACTTTCCTTGTACACTTTTCCAATCTCCGCAGGGGAGTATGGATTGACAATTCCTTCAATATTGGCCACGGGGATCCTATGGATAGCTCTGCCACTTACCGCGTTCCTTTATCTTGCCATCAAAAAGGACTAGATTAGTGACTGCCCAATTTGGAAAATATCAACCCGAGCGGTAGTCAGGTTGTGGCATTATTTCCGAACATCAGCGATGAGAGGGCTATCCCTGATTGGTCGAACCAAATGCAACAGAACGATTTCCACATAGTTTGATTTATTGAAGGGTCGTTCCTTAGATTAGTCTTTGGAATTGCGTAGCTGCATGTTGTTTAATTTGCGGAGTTTCGTTTGTCTTACGCTCGTTCCTTTTGACAATAATTGAAGGTAATAGCCGAAAGGAACCAGAGAGTCTCGAAGTCTTAATTGCAAAGCCATTTTACCTTAACAGTTATTCTCGAACTGTCAGCAGTAGCTTTCTCCAAACTTTGTCTACGGAAAGCAGACCTGGATTCGTGAAGGCAGAGAAAGCAGACAAACACGGGAAAAGGGATGATGATTCATTATGCTAGAATTCCAAAAGTTGACAAAGAGTTTTTCCAAAAAATTCGCTCCCGCAATTTCTTCGGTTGAGTTCAACGTCTCTAATGGTGAAACTGTTGGTTTTGTGGGACTCAACGGCGCGGGTAAGACCACTACCATCAGAATAGCTGCAGGAGTCGCACTTCCAACTAGCGGCTCTGTCTCAATCGATGGTCATGACATTGTCAGCCAGAAGGTTGACGCTTCTAGACAGATTGGTTGGGTACCTGAATTTCCAAATTTCGAACAGAATGAGAAGGCGAGAAACCTTATGCTCTACTTCGCCGGCTATTACGGCATTGAGAGAACGGAAGCGGAGAATCGAACGAAGAAACTTCTAGAATCAGTCAACTTGGGCGGTTTCGAAGATAGAAAACTCCGAACTTATTCGCAGGGAATGAAAAAGCGGTTTTCTCTCGCGGCTTCGATGCTCGCCGACCCGCAGAATTACCTTTTCGATGAAATCCTGAACGGGCTCGATCCAGAAGGGATCCATTTCATGCGACAGCTGGTGCTCGAACTCAGGAAAAAGGAAAAGGCGATCCTACTGTCTTCGCACATCTTGTCAGAAGTCGAGACGCTAGCTGACCGAGTTGTCTTCATCCACAAGGGGAAGATCTTGAAAATAGCAACCAGGAGTGAACTTTCTGGCCTCGCAGGCGAAGGCAAAATTCTGAGACTTGTAGTGGAAAACTTAAGCGATCAGGCTGTCGCATACCTGAAAACACTCGGAGACGACGTGCAGATAACAAATGAGAGCAGAGAAGAGTGGAAGAGATCGGATGCGTACGAAGAAAGAAAAGTAGTGACAATACGAAGCTTTCACGGTGAATCTTCCGAGGTCAACAGCGAACTCGGCAAGAAGGGAGTAAAGGTGGACGAGATCAGCTTCCAAAAATCTAGCCTGGAGGACTATTTCTTCAAACTCGTGGGAGCCGCTGATGGCAAAGATCTAGCAGTGCAAGAGGAATCAAGAAAATAGCTGTGATTACTTGTTGTCGAATTCCAAAGGTAGATTTGGTCCGATACTCTACGATTTCAGAAGAGGCATTCGGAGCAAGCTGGTCATAATCATGGTCGTCTTGCTAATCGCGAGCAGTTTCGCCGTAGCAAGCAATGATTCTTCGGTTAATCGACAGCAATTCACCTCAAGCTACCACGTTTCAACAGCGGTTTACCTAAACAATGCAGGGTATCATTTCCTGAGTTATTCCTCAAACGTATTCGGCGATCCGATAGCAGGCACATTTATGCAGTTTAATCTCACAGACCCTCAAAATAAGATATACAGTACGAGCGGCAGGACAAATTCTACGGGCTATTCTCTGCTAACCATTTCAGCTCCTGTCAGTGACAGCTATACTCTCACTACACCTGGAAGTTGCATCCCGGTGAATTCTTGCACTCAGGAGCTGCCGATGAGGGATCCAACGACTGGACAAAATCTTTCACTGAATGGAAGGGCGGTGGTGTCTAACATGGTCGTGGAGGTTGCAGACAGTGCAAACACTTCAAACTCGCTCCTCCAGATATTTTATGCTGGACCCAACGGGTCGACCCCGGATAATTACGGCGTTTACTACAAAATGCCGAACCAATCTTTTTCTCATAATAGTGTCTTTGGGGCGGTACCACTCAATGAAACCCTCAATCAAAGTCAGATGCAACGAATCGGGACGCTGGATAGCTACCATCAAACACTCGATTTCTCCATCCCACCGAATTTGAATAATTCTTCGAGCAATTTTGATTCCGTCTTGATTGGAATCTTCGCGAAGAACGGTAGCGTACTACAAGAGGTATCGACGCCCGCATTCATGTTCAATTCCAACACTTACATTGAAGGGCCTGTGGATTTGGCAACGCAGTTCTTTGCGGGCACATTCGGTCTTTTGGTTCCGCTGATGGTGATACTTGGATCTTATTCATCCTACGGCAGGGATCGGGTCTCTGGCGTGCTTGAATCAATTCTCTCAAAGCCTGTGACAAGAAGAGGGCTAGCTCTCTCGCGCTACCTTTCCACGATTCTCGCAATGAGCTTTGCAACACTGGTAGCAGTTGCTAGCGTTGATCTGATATTGGGATACTACTTTTCGGGCGCTTATCTGGATCCTGAATTCCTATTGGCAACGTTCGGTGCTCTGTTCGTGGAGATTGCCGCATTTGCGGGGCTCACTTTCTTATTCGCACATCTTGTAAGATCGTCAGGTCTGCTGATCGGTTTGAGCATCGGACTACTTCTCCTCTTTGAATTCTTCTGGTCGCTAATTGCATATGTCTTGATGGTTGTTGCGAATACACCATCAGGCTCCACAGCGGCCCTTCACCTGGAGATCGGTTCGTACTTTTTCAGTCCGACTGAGTTTACGACTCTTGTTTACACATCCCTGACTCACAAATTCCTTACCAATCCAGTTTCTCCCGCTTCACTTGGCATAGATCCTGCTTCACTCATTGTGACTGGCATTCTTTGGGTGACTCTACCACTATTTGCTTACCTTCGCCTGGCGACCAAGAGAGACTGAATTTCTGTACAACGGGTGCTGTCAAGTTGTCGGGACATATCGAGAAGAGCTTCCACAGTTGTGTCCCGAAGAATTGAAAGAACCGTCTTATTTGAAATTATGCGATACTGCTTCTGTTTTAACATTCAGAACACGCCTCTTACAACAACCATAGCAGCATATCGAGTTTAACAGGAGTTAGGAAATACCGACTGGCTTCGCCTTAGACAGCCACTTGCTTTTCTAAATGCGGATTCAGACCCAACATCTTGCAAATCCCCAGAGTCTCATGTCCAGAAAATCACAGATTTTGGATTTCATCGTAATTCTGGCGTAGGCTCCTTGCGGAACCTTGTCTAAACAAATTCGCACTTAGCAAGACAACAAACTAGGATTAAGAACTATGTCGCAAGAGAAGCAATGCAAGTTTATTGCAGTTTAGTGATTAGTCTTTTTCCATTTCTGCTCAGCAGTAATCCAGCAATAGTTGATGCAGTTCCAAGAATTATGGGGGCTGCGATGGAGATAACCTGCTCCGCCATCATCACTGGGTGATCTCGCCAGTACCAAGCGGGAAGCGTGTAGACTCCAGAATCTGGAGGTCCGAGATGTAAGATTATTACAGGCACTAAGAAAAAGGTCTCAACTGCAGCAATAGAAATGCCCGCAAACAACAGCGGAACTGCTAGAGTTCTTGGTACTTTCATGGTTTCTGCAACAGCTCTAACTAGATTTAAACATCGCTCTTGAGAGATCCTAGGTTCGTTTAGCTATGTCAAACTGTAACCCGTAGCACTTGACTCAGCGCCAAAGTGGAAGAAATATCTTGTCAGGGAAACATGAACGAGTCCGTGAGCGCCGATTCCACAGCCCCAACTATCAGGTGGGCAAACCGACAAGCTAACCGCAGGAACAGCGTAGGCAATTACAAAAAACACAATCAAGGCGATTGCAATTGTCCTTCGACTGATATTCGTCTTCTTTTGATTCTGGCCAGTACTCGCTATGGACTCTTTGCCACGACCTAAGCTCCGCATTAACTTAGACAAAGCTGGAGCGTTCTTTTGGACATCACTCATCAATCTTCTCCTCGCAACGAAAACGGCCAGAACAGTGGCCGCTCCGGCAACCAATGCGAATGTCAGGTATCGCCCGATCGCAGCAATTCCGACGCTCTGCCAAACCACATTCGTCATCTGGCAGTGCAACTCTGTCGTCGCCACGGTGCTGCCGTTCGGGAACGTGACTGTGCCAGCTGAAGGATCAACAACTGAACCATTTGGTACTCCATACGCGCATATTGTACCAGATTCTTGATGAAGCGATATTAAAGAAGCGGCTGCCAGAACAGAAATCGTGAGAAGCATGATCGCAGAATAGGATCCAATTATTGCAAATCTGGTGTTAGCGCGTTTCTTCATTTCGTCCCACGAGTCTCCTTGAATCTGTCAAGGACCGCATAAGGGCATATTCCCGAGTGATCGGGAAAAAGTCTTTAACAAACATACCATGTTAGATGAGGGTGTCAATCTCTGACAAGACAGTACAAGTAGTTCTTGCTTCATTTGCATTTCTGAGTACTGCTCTCCTTGTCTTAGAAGTATTAGGTATCAAACCTTGGACATCATCTCCACCACAGTGGAGTGCAGTCTTTCTTCCGTCAAATTACATCGCAATTCCAAGGTTTCTTCAAAGCAACTCACCTATTATTACTCCACTAAGCTGGGCTGCTTTTCTAGGAGCTTGGGTCTGGTCATCAAAGAAAACAAAGACACAATGGGCAACGCTTGGGATAGACAAGGATTTGTTCAGATTGCTGAAACAGATGAGAGGCAGCAATACAAGAACCTTGTTGCTGAAATCGTTGTCAGTTCCGAAGGACAGATCTCAGCTTGCAAGAGATCTCTCGCTAGACTGGTCTACCGTTGATTACCAGATGGAGGTCTTACTGAAACACAAGCTGATATCTGAGAAATCAAATTACGGTCAGGTGAAAGTATACGAAATTAGCGCACTCGGAATGACATTGCTGAGAGTTTTGGATGATATGCAGAAGGCTAATAGTGAAAGCCATGCGGAGACATCAAATCGCTTTCGATGATTTCTCTCTGAAAAATTGCTAACCTTTTGACACTCCCTTCCGGTTCATTGTTACCTAAACGGAAATCCGAAATTTATGCTTTGTTGGAAAGTTCCACAGGCTGGTTTGGGTACCCCGAAAATCCTCACGCCCAGCCTCAACACTCTCTCCGTAGCCAGTCGGCGAGGCGCCACGACATCTTCCATGCGGTATCGAGAAGCACTCAACGACCTCGGTTACTTATTCAAGTCTAAGTCCAAGTCATTCCTAGTCCACTGCTGGACCAGGAGGCGCTTGCGCTGCAGAAGCTAATATCACTGCCAGTACCCTCGTAAGCTACAGTTCCACCATTCGTTTCTGACCAATAGATATCGCTCGCAGGCCAGCTATCTGAACCACCTGCGGGTAGTTGCGTGCAGGAAGTCAAAGAGTGCTCTTCGAGGGAACCGACAATAGCATCACTCCATGTCTTGCTAGTGCAAACGCTCAGGCTATAGGTGTTGACTCCACCACCCGTAGGATAATCATCGCTAGTAATGATCCACCCTGGTTGGGTGCCACTGCAACCTGAGCCACCGGTTATCGAGGAACTATATGCTAGAGCCCCATAAATGCCGTCACCTGAACTGACGCTCATAGCAGGAGTGACATAATAGGTAGTACATGAAAAAGTGCCGCAGATATAGGCATACGAAGTAAGACGCCAACTATTAGAGCAGTCAGTCGAGGAAATACAGCCGTAGACCAGAAGGGGCTGCAGTACGCTACTGCCTGACACAACACCGTTCCAAATCCCGACACCTTCAGGAGAACTAAAGGACCCACTTGAGGGAGCCGAAGGAACTGTCCAGTAAGACTGGAAGGCAGTGAAAGAGTCTCCACTCTGCGGTGACAAATAACCATATGCAGCATTAGTCGACCAAGGCACAGACATGGAACATTGCAATTTTGTCGTCGCCAAGGTAGTGCCGTTGGGGAACGTGACTGTGCCAGCTGAAGGATCAACAACTGAACCATTTGGTACTCCATACGCGCAGACCGAACCTGCGTCCTGTGCCGATACGACAGGAAAAATTGAAAGTGAAGCAGAGAATGCGCCAGAAGCGGCGAAGAGCGCCAATACTGCGAACAGACCTACGAACCCCAATCTGGATATTTTACGGTACGTCATTCTCTTCCGGAGACTTTTTGCTCTGTCTTCCTATAGGCTTATTCCCGATCAATCGGGAGAAAATATATATGATAAAATGATTCCAAGCATGTTTTCATTTGAAAAAGATTAATTTCGTTATCTCCGCATTCCGAAGGGAGACGTACTACGAAACATAAGCAAACTTCGAAAAGCTTACAGAATGCGGTGGGGCCTTGAAACAGGATACATTGGTGTGGCATTACTCAGATCGAGGAGGACATGCTGGTATCATTCGCTCAGATTGCTATATTCTTACTAAGCGCTAATTAATTCTCTACAATGCAAACAGTTTTCGGGAAATAAAGAATTTTGATGTTTCATGAACATTCTTGTCTGAATGAATGATTTAGAGCATACATAAAAGACCATTACTAACCAATTGTAGCTTGTGTAGATGAAAATTGTATTTTGGACTTCGTCGAGGCAAGAGCTGCCGCCCTAGCTCTAACGATAGAAAAGAAAAAGCTTGGGAGGAGGGAAAAGGGTCTCCGGATGTTGCAGTAACTTGTCCGTGACACGATAAATGAGAAGAGGTCTACCTCTGCCAGAAGGAAGCCGATAGCTTGACAGCAGGCCTTGCTTCTCGAGCTTCTTCAGCCAGT
>Ga0307373_10015040_pt1 | contig 10570 bp, 7 predicted proteins | sample OX2MG_FD_202534 | JGI IMG/M metagenome (GOLD analysis project Ga0307373, IMG submission 202534) | Soil microbial communities from Risofladan, Vaasa, Finland - OX-2 | ecosystem: Environmental > Terrestrial > Soil > Coastal area > Acid sulfate soil | place: Finland: Risofladan, Vaasa | collected...
CGTGCCCGCCAGGACCACGAAATCGATAGGCGCGGCCATGTCCCAAAGTTTTTTCCCGCCATTCGCCACGAATGCCCGTGGCTTCGATGCGCGAGACGGCTGTGCTCAGTTCGTCCGGACCCTCGGTGCGCCACGCGGCGTGACCAAGACCAGGAACTTTCGATTGCGTCAGCACCACGCTGTGGTGATAGTGTTCGCCCCAACACCGCAGATACACGGAATCACCCGAGCCCCCGCTTTCGACCAGTCCCATGGTCGCGGTAAAGAATGCGACCGATTGAGCCAGCTTGGGCGTCAACAACTCAACGTGCGCTAAATGGGAAAGCAGACGTTTGGACATGTGACCTCGCTCCGATGACGCATGGCCCAGAGCTCCGAACGATTCGGGCCTAAGCGTGTAATGGAAATCTCAAGAACGGCGCGCAAAATTCCTGGCTGAATAGAGTTTGCCATCCATTCGTGGCGGTGATAGAAACGAGCCGGCAGTGGGATTGAGAGTTCCCGTTGCCGATCTAGTCTGACTGTGAAATTCTGGGAAAGTCGAAATTCTTGTGTTTCACGAGATTGGAGGACTCCGCTCAAAACTCGGCACGGCCCTTCTAAAAGACACACGGCCGCGTCGTTATGGACAGAGAATTCCCAATCGGCAAGGTCGGGTCCGTGCAGCCAGCAATGTGGCGCGTCGGCCAAGGTTCCGAAAACTGAACATGCGAACGTGTTCGGTTTATACCACTCGCCAGGCCTTCCCACTATATTGTTTATCGAAATACACTGTATCGACGGCGCGGGTACGGAGGCGTTCCGATGGAGTTAACGCAGTTCGATCTCAATCTGCTGGTCACCTTGGATGCGCTGCTGACGGAGAAGAACGTTACGCACGCCGGCCGGCGTGTGCACTTGAGCCAGTCGGCCACGAGCGCCGCGCTCGCGCGGTTGCGGACTTCCTTCCATGATCAGTTGCTCGTTCCGGTGAAAGGGAAAATGGTGCTGACGCCGCTCGCCCAAGGTTTGGTCAAGCCGGTGCGATATCTATTGCTGCAGGCGCAAGCCACTATCGCGACGAAAGTTGAATTTGACGCGTCCGCTTCCCGCCAACACTTCTCGATCGCCGTGTCCGATTATGTAGCCACCATCTTCATGGCAGACGCGCTGAGTGCCATTCACAAGCAGGCGCCTCATCTCACGTTTGAACTGGTGCCTACGAGCGAGCGCGCCCTAGAAGCATTAGAATCGGGTATGCTCGATTTTCAGATCGCGCCCGAAATCTTTGTTTCCAAGGCTCACCCCAGAATGCCTCTTCTGGAAGATACCCATACCGTGATTGCCTGGAACCGCAATTCACGAGTGGGCTCGAAGATGAGTCTCGATCAATATTTAAGTCTAGGCCATGTCGCCATACATGTTGGCGACGGGCCGGGACCGAATTTCGACGAGCACTTCCTGAGGCGGATGAAGTGCAAGAGACGGGCCGAAGTTGTTACACACAGTTTTGACGTGGTACCGCACTTAGTGGTCGGTACCGACCGAGTCGCCACTGTGGCAACGCGTTTAGCCCGCAAGTATGCGAGGTTGCTGCCTCTGAAACTTCTTCCCTTGCCTGTCGCAATTCCGCCGATGGTTGAGGTCCTGCAGTGGCATAAGTACCACGATCAAGATACCGCCTACATTTGGCTTCGGAATTTTCTGAGGGAGGTCGCCACGAAGAAGTTGAGATCATCCGCAAAATGAAAACCAAAGGAAGCCACGAGAAACTTTCGGAATGCCGCGGATGTCCTGGCGGGCAACACACCTTGTGCGCTCGACAGCCTGCATCGAGAGGCATGCCTGCGAGGAGCATTGCGAACGCCAGAATGACGGAAGCCGCGCGAATAACCGAAAGGTGTTCGTCGCGCCATCAACCGCAGTGATACGACGTATGCGATCAAATCATTTGCCCGATGAGCGTTTCTTGAGTATTTGTGGCCAGCAACCGCTGCGAGTCGCGTCCTAATTGTAAACGAAGAGTATCGGAGACTGTTGTGGGCGCGACCAACGCAGCGACACCCGTTAAGCACAGATTCGCGTTCTTCGCGAGGCCAACCGCCTTGAGCTTACCGCGACGAATGCGTTGCACCAGTGAGGATCATCATGCGGCTCATTGCGCTTGAGGAACATTACGCCAGCCGGGAGTTTCTGGATGGCCCGGCCCATACGCTCAAGGAACGCGCCCAATCGCCCGGAAGCCCGCTTGCGAGCGTGGTCGAGAAGCTCTTGGATCTCGGTGCCGGGAGAATTTCGGAAATGGATGCCGCTAAGATCGACATGCAAATACTTTCGCTAACGGCACCGGGTGTCGAACAGCTCGATGCATCCGACAGCGTTGCGCTTGCTCGCCAGGCAAATGACTCGCTCGCCGAGGCTGTAAGGAAACATCCTCGGCGTTTTGCGGGATTTGCTGCGCTTCCGACACCACAGCCAGAGGCCGCCGCCGCTGAACTCGAACGTACAGTACGCGACCACGGATTTAAAGGAGCAATGATCAACGGACACTCGCGAGGGCAATACCTAGACAATCGATCGTTCTGGCCCATTTTGGAGCGCGCCGAAGCTCTGAATGTGCCGATTTACCTGCACCCAACATTTCCCCCTCGAGCGGTGATCGAGGCGTATTACGGCGGTTTCTCACCGATGCTCAGCGAAACGCTGTCCGGGCCCGGTTGGGGCTGGCATATCGAGACCGCCGTTCATGTGCTCCGCATGGTTCTCGCCGGCGTGTTCGATCGCTTTCCGAAGCTGCAAATTGTTATCGGTCACATGGGCGAGGCGCTTCCGTTCATGATGGAGCGCTTTCACGCCATGCCGCGGGAGCTCACAAAACTTCAACGACCGGTCATCGACTACCTACGCGACAACGTCCATTACACATTCGGTGGGTTCAACTTCACTCCCACATTTCTCGATTTGCTTTTCGAGGTGGGCATTGAGCGCATCATGTTTTCCGCCGATTATCCTTACGGCCCGATGCATCGAGCCACGGATTTCTTCGAGCAATTGCCTATCAGCCCAATGGATAAAGAGAAGATCGCACACCTGAACGCGGAACGTCTTTTCGGGCTTTGAAGCTGGTCGAGGCGAACGGTAAACCCAGAGGTTAATCTAGCATCACAGCTCCTTGCCGCAGTCGTTCCGTTTGCCCAATTCCTGCGCCTTTCGTAAGAATCACAGAGTTTGCGTCGAATGGCATGTGATATCCATGCAATGGATACAGCCTATCCACACAATCAATTTTGAGAATATCTATCATGCCCCTAGTGTACGAGCCGCGCGATTCTTCCACGTCTTATCGCCGGTAACATCCATCGTGACTTTCGTGCGCGAGCATGACCGGGGGCCCTGTTCGATCGATGCACCCTCGCTACAGCCGTGAGAATCCAGCGTTGGAGCTGAGCGTTTTTCCGAGGGATGCACATCATTCTGCGACGGGAGGATGAGGACATGAAGCACGTAAAGATTTTCTTGGCCCCGTTTGGGCGCGTGACCACAAAAATGGGCGGCAAGCTGGGAACAAGGCTTTCGCGAACCGCTCTCATTGGGCGGTGCGCCGTCGGGGCCGCGCTCGTGGTATTTGCGGTTTTCTGCCTCTTCTCGGCACGAGCGCAGAGCCCCACAGGACAGATCATCGGCAACGTCACGGATCCTTCAGGCGCTGCCATTCCAGGGGCCACCGTGACGGCGACAGATATTGGCACCAATATCTCCAGAAAAACCACCACGGGCCCGCGCGGCTTCTACCAGATATTGGCTCTGCCGATCGGCACCTACAACATCACCATCGACAAGCAGGGGTTCCGGGAACGCAGGTTTGAAGACCAGCATCTGCAGATCAATCAGTCGCTCCGCGTCGATGCTCAGATGTTCATTGGATCCCAAAGCCAGGTCGTCACGGTTAAAACCCAGGCGGCGGGGGTCGAAACGGAGAACTCGACGGTGGGCGCAACGGTCGTCGGCTCCGAAATTCAGCAAGCCCCTCTCAATGGCCGCAACGTCCTGGACTTGGCCAAGCTGGAGCCCGGCGTGACTGAGGTAAACCCCGGCAACTCGTCGCCCGGCACTTACAGCATCGACGGAGGTCGCCCGGCCAGCATCAATTATGTGCTCGACGGGGCGCTCGACAACAACCTACTCGACAACAGCGTAGTTTATAACCCAAACCCAGATGCGATTGCCGAATTCCACATCTTGCAAAGCGATTACTCAGCTGAATACGGCCGCAATGCTGGCGGCATCATCAGCATCGTGACGAAGTCGGGAACCAACCGGTTCCATGGCAGCCTTTATGACTACGTTCGGAACGATGCCTTCGATGCCAATTCATTCTTCAACAAGCTACAAGGCCTTCCCCGCGATGTCCTAAAGCGCCATCAGTTCGGTGCCACCCTGGGCGGTCCCATCAATAAAAATAAGCTGTTCTTTTTTGAAAGTTACCAGGGAACTCGACAAACCGTACGAGAGACGCCTACAGGCTTTTCGATAACTCCGGTATTCACTCCAGCCGAACTGAATGGCGATTTCTCGCACGCCTTGGGCCCCGGGCTAGGGATGCAGGACCCAGGGGTCGCCGCGTTCCTGCTGGCAAACCCGTTCTTTCAACCGAATCCAGCGCTCGCAGCACAGGCCATTATCGACCCTGCGACATTCAACCCCGCCGCTAAGAACTACATCGCGGCAGGACTGGTTCCTTCCAACCCGAACGGATTGTTGCCAGGGGCGGGGCCTGGGACGTACAACGTCAACGAGTCGACTACCAAGATCGATTATTCGATCAACTCGAAGGACAAGCTAACGGGCACAGTCGGCTTTAATTGGACGCAGCAAACCGATACCTTTGCGATGGGCACCCTTGGAGGGCTAGGCACAGGCACAACCAGCTTTCCGACCGTGCCCGGCTTTGCGAGAGGATCCCATATCAAGAACTACTTCCTGAATATCGCGTATGACCACGTCTTTTCCGCCAATTTGCTGAACGAATTCCGAGTCTTCGGACAGCGGAATTTTAACCTCACGGGCGTGCCCCTCGTGAACCGGCCTACGCCGGCCTCATTTGGTATCAATATCACTCCAGACCTGGCGAACGGCCCCCCGAGTGATTTGAGCTTTTCGAACGGACTGTACCTTGGCGTGGGAAACCGAATTCAGTTCTCAAGCAATACGGTCGGCACGGCCGACACTCTCAGCTGGGTCCACGGACGGAATCTCTGGAAATTCGGTGCCGGAATCAGTGTCTACAAGAACTTTCAGACGTTCGACAGCTCGAATGGAGTTTTCACATTTCAGGGCCCCGGCGGCAGCGGCACGGGGAATGCCTTCGCCGATTTTCTTCTCGGCGTCCCGACAACGTTTACACAAGGCCCTCGGGGAGTAAGTAACGGCCACACCAAGGCGGTCTTCGCGTTTCTTCAGGACCGATGGCGCGTATCGAAGCGCCTCACGCTTAATCTGGGTCTCCGCTACGAATACTACAGCCCCAAGCATGACACCTTGGGCCGGACGTTTTCTGTAATTCCCGGGTTGCAATCAACGCGATTCGCCAATGCGCCGCCGGGCCTGGTTTTCCCGGGTGACCGGGGCGCTCCGACGGCGACAAATTTCCCGGACAGAGATAATTTCGCGCCACGCATCGGCTTCGCTTGGGATCCTTCGGGGAAAGGAAAGACCAGCATCCGTGGCGGCTTCGGCGTCTTCTACGACGTCGTGAACGGTGGAGACTTGTTGGACTTCAACGGAATCCCGCCGTTCTATGGGTCATCGTTCGTCTTTTTCCCACCGCCCACGCCGCCTCAGACGGGCGTGATTACCTACTTTTCCGATCCCTACGGCTCGACGGGGACCCCCAACCCGTTTCCGAGCGAGCCTCCGTCTCCCTCCGTGAATTTCGCCAACGCCGGCTTTTTGCCGTATGGGAACAGTCCTTATTCCACATTCGATCCCCCACACCAGCAAACGCCCTATGTCTATCAGTACAACCTGAGCTTACAACGCCAATTGCTTCCTGGCTTGCTCCTTGAGCTCGAATATGTGGGCAGCAGTTCGCATGGACTTCTTGCCAATATCGAGAGCGATCCATTCGCCATCAACTCTGCGACGTATAACTACAACAACCCGCTTGGGCCGCAGCGGGTTCTAAACCTGCAGCCCGGGGCCGCCACCTGCCAGGATCAGGCCCTTAGCAATTTCCTGCCGCCCGGGCCGCCGCCCCCGCCGTGCAGCTTCGGAGTGCTACCGCAAATGTCTAATTCCGCCAAGGCACACTACAACAGTTTCCAAGCTGGCCTAACCAAGCAAACCGGCGACTTGGGCAAGTTCGGCAGCGCGTCTTTTACGCTCGGCTACACGTACGGAATCAACCGCGACGATTGCTCATTCAGCGGCCTTTGTGCCCTGCCGGTGGTGAATCGTTCATATTTCATGTCCTACGCCGACATGGACGTGCGCCAGAGACTCACCTTCAGCGGCGGATGGAACCTGCCCTTTGATCGCCTGTGGACGAGTGCGCCGAAGAAGCTCACGCAGGGCTGGACCGTCTTCCCTATCGTGACGTGGCGTACCGGATTCCCCATTTCCATCCCAGCGTTTCCCAATTTTTTCGCTCTCAGCTTGTTCAGCGAGGGACCCTCGGGCCTGGGCGACCCGACCCTGGTCCAGGCAAACATCGTTGGGCCGACAACCGCTCTCAATCCCCATCAAATCCAGACCATCAATGGGAATACCGGCAGCTATTGGCTCAGCCCGAACAGCTTTTCGGCCGCGCAAAGTGCGTTTGATAACCCGTCTGACCCGAACCTCTGCGCGGAATTCGCCTCCGAGCCTGCTGGCACGCTTCCGTCCGATGCACAGGCCGTGGCGTGCCCCGGGGTCCGCACCTATGGGTCGTTGCGCCGCAACTCTTTGCGTGGACCCGGAGAGACGAATCTGGATTTCTCGGTTGCCAAGACCACACGCCTGACCGAGCGCGTGGCGCTCGAGATTGAGGGAGACTTCTTTAACATTTTCAACCAGACGCAATTCCAAAACCCAGATAACACGATTACCGATGTCACCTTCGGGCAGATTACGACCACGTACCCGCCGCGCATCATTCAACTCGCGGCGCGCCTTAGATTTTAGTCACTTCCGCAAAAGTGAGGATGGGCCGGGGCGAAAGCGAACTGAAGCGTCAAAGGAAAGATGAGTATAAAGGACCCATCCACGATCCTTATCAGTCCGAGACGCACCGGATTTGATGATACGACTCCATTGCCCGAGATGACCTCGAATTGATGGCTCGTGGGAATTGAGTGCCTACTCACGTCCCGAAGGATAATGAGGGGGTTGTCTCGCAATTCAGAATTCCAGCAATGCTTGGTTTCTTTGAGAAGGAGAAAAGAATGCCTTATTCCATGTCAAAGTTCCTGGCCCAGGCCACCGGTCGCAGTCTACCCCCGCGGGCGGTCTTTGATCCTCCCAGGCTAACCACGCTCCGAAAGCCTATAGCCGATTCCACTGTCGGGGTGTTCGTTAGTTGCGGAGCACAGATGCCCGAGGATCCACCGCTCGGTGAAACCGAAGACATTTCCTTCCGCCTGCTGCCCCAAACTACACCACTCTCGAAGCTGGTGATCTCTCACAAGACCGTCGTGCGCAAATGGGCTCTCGAAGACCCAAACGTTGCCGTGCCGCTCGAGCGATTGAAGGAACTGGAGGAAGAGAGAACCATCGGACGGCTGGGACATACGGCTGTGTCGATGGTTGGCTCGATCGAACGATTCACGGAGCTGATTGAACAGACCGTCCCGGCCATCAAACAAATCTACGACTCGCAGGGTGTGGACCTGGTTTTTCTGTTTCCGTTTTGACCGGCCTGCCATCAGTCCGTGGGACTGATCGCGAGAGCCCTCGAAGCGCGCGGGTTGCCTACTCTGAGCATGAGCGTACTGTGGGAAGCGAGCGAAGCAGTGAAACCGCCACGCACGTGTTTTCTGGATTTTCCCCTGGGTTGTCCGGCTGGCAAGCCACACGAAGCAGCGCAGCAACGCGAAATTTTGCGAGCCGCGCTGCGCCTAGCTCCCGGGTTCAACTCGACGGCGTGGGAGATGAAGGTGCTACCTTTCGAGTGGTCAAGCGACGGCAACCGCGCCTGGGAGCAGGAAATCGAGGAACTATACCGGAACGGCGGTTTGGCGATGGTCGCGGCGCATATCGCTGCTCATAGAGCCACGGGTGAATCGCTCGCGGGGCGGGAGCGAGCCTTTGCAATCAAGTGCGATTGCTGAAACGGCAGGCGCTCCAATTCGTTCGGTTCTTTGGCATTGAGGGGACCTCTAGAAACTTGGTTGCGAGGGAGCTTCACGATGAAGTTTTCTGTTTTCAATGGAATGCCCTATGGCCCCGTCCGCTTGCCAGACGATCGCTGGCCGGTGCCCAATCAATATTTTGAGCGCGATCAGGCTTTGAGGGCAGTCGCCAACTTCCTCGCCGAGGTCGAGATGGAGGACGAGCTCGGCTTCGACTGGATCGCCTGCGCCGAGCATCATTACTCGCCCTTCAACTTGGCCCCTAATGTCGCCGTGCTGGCGAGCGCGCTTACGCAGAAGGTGAAGCGCGCGAAGATAGCGATCCTGGGCGCGCTCATTCCCTTGACCGGCAATCCTGTGCGCATCGCTGAGGAGTACGCGATGATCGACAATCTGTCGGGCGGAAGGCTGGTCGCCGGTCTGCTGCGCGGTGCGCCCTATGAATACCTGGTCTACAACGTCAATCCTGCGGAATCGCGCTCGCGCTTCGAGGAGGCTTGGGAGCTAATTCTCAAGGCCTGGACCGACACCATGCCTTTCGGATGGGAAGGACGGCATTTTCATTATCGCCACGTATCGATCTGGCCACGACCGATCCAGCAGCCGATGCCGCCCATCTACGTTTCGGGGTCGAGCAAGGAATCGGGCGAATTCGCGGCGCGCAAGCGCGTCGGCCTAGGTCTCGCTTTCACCAACCTGCCGCTTGCCGCCGAGGCGGCGCGCCATTACCGTGCGAAATGTGCCGAATACGGGTGGGAACCGACAGCGGAGCAGATCATCTATCAGCTCTTCGTCCATGTCGATGAGAGCGACGAGCAGGCGCTCGCCACATTGCGCCCGCAATTCGGGCACAGCGTTCTGGGCGGAGGCGTCGTCGCTGCCAACCGGCTAGTCGCGACCTCGGGCTTTTTCGGCCAAGGCGACGCCAAGCTGGTCCAGCGCTTCCGCAACCTCGATGCTGACGAGCCGCATTCGATCGAAGAGGCCATCGAGCGCGGCACCATCATCTGCGGAGGGCCTCGATCCGCGGTGGCGCAGGCGCAGCGTCTACAACGTGAGATCGGCTGCGGCGTTCTCAATCTGATTTTTGATCGGGCCGGCTCTCGGGAAAAGAAGATCCGCTCGATCCAACTCTTCGCCAAGGAAGTCATGCCGGAGCTGCGCGAGCTATGAGCGTTTCCATTCTCCATAAGGCGGTCGAGGTCGGGGGCATTCCAATTGCCTATCTCGAAGCGGGCGAGGGGAAAACGATCCTTTTCCTGCACGGCGCCGGTGGCGCACCGCCAGCAGGCACGTGCTTCGTCACCATGTTGGCGGATCGGCATCGCCTACTTTTGCCTTCGCGCCCGGGGTTCGACAATACGCCTGTCGGCTCGTGCCGCACGCTGCGCGACGTGGTCGAGGTGATGGCGGCCTTCATCCGCAGCACGTCCACGGACAAGGTGCACGTCGTGGCACAATCGGCGGGCGGCGTGATTGGCTGTTGGCTGGCCATCCTCTATCCGGATCTCGTCGCGAGCCTGGTGCTGTCGGCGCCTGCGGCTTTTGTGCCGCCGCACGCCGGGCCCGGGAGCGCGCGACCCAGCCCGGCGGAGCTCGAAAAGCTGCTCTACGGCGATCATCCGTCATGGACGACACCGCCCTGCGCCGAAGAGCGGCGGCGCATCGCCGCCAACGCCCAAGCCAATACGAACCGTTTTGCGGCGCCTGCGGGCCATGTCGATCTGCTGGCGCGCCTCGGCGAGATTGCCGAGCCGACGCTGCTGATCTGCGCCGGCGACGACCGGCTGATCCCCGCCGAGGCGCTGCGGCCTTATCAGCAGCAGATCTGCGGCTGTAACCGCATCTTCATCCACGGTGCGGCGCATGAAATACCGATCTCGGCGGCGGGGCCCTGGGTGAAGCTGGTGTGCGAGTTCGTCGACCGCGGCGAATATTTTCTCGTCAACATGGACTCCTCGTCTGCGGATCAGCCGAAGTAAGACTCCTGCAGCTTTGGACGATTCTCCGTAGGAACAGGGAAGATGAGCTCATAGGCGAGCGCCGTTCCGGAATTCGTCCAGGGGGTTCGGCGATGCCGTTCGTCGTACCGTGGTAAGCAAAACGAAGGATTCGGTCCTGCCCAGCACCCAGGAAATTAACGCGAGGCCGTAACTCCGGCATCTCCTAGCCTGGATTATTCGTTGATTTCAGTAGCGGAAAAAGGAAGGATGCTCTAGAAGGTGCATGAACACTGGGTTTTCTGAGAACCCAGTACACCA